>ERZ651768.39-NODE-39-length-88007-cov-3.787956_pt1 | contig 88007 bp, 72 predicted proteins | sample MGYA00514754_ERZ651768 | MGnify/ENA metagenome assembly ERZ651768
CCGCGGGCACGAATTTGAAAACCTCCTGCTCCTTACCCGACCTGACGGTAGCTATCTAACGTTGGGCGATGTCGCGACAGTGATTGACGGATTTGAAGACACCGTCCAGTTCTCACACTTTGAGGGCGAGCCAGCCCTCATTGTCCAGGTCTACCGAACTGGCGAGCAGGGTGCAATCGACGTGTCTGATACCGTCCGTACCTACGTGGAAACCAGTCAACCTCGGATGCCCGAAGGGGTGTCCTTGACCACGTTTGGTGACCAGGCGCTCATCCTGAAGGACCGGCTGAACCTACTCGTTAGGAATGGCCTCACCGGATTTGCCCTAGTCTTCATTGTCCTAACGCTGTTCCTGAGATTCAGCTTGGCATTCTGGGTCAGTCTCGGCATTCCAATTTCATTTCTTGGCGCCCTTTGGCTACTGCCTAGCTTCGACGTGTCGCTGAACATGATGTCGCTTTTCGCCTTCATTGTCGTACTGGGAATCCTGGTTGACGATGCCATCATCGTCGGTGAGAACGTGTACGCGCATCAGCAACGCCACGGCGACCGATTGCGCGGAGCAATCGAAGGCACTAACGAAGTTGCCATACCGGTTATCTTCGCAGTCCTCACCTCAATCGCAGCGTTCGCGCCGTTGCTGGTGGTGCCAGGCATTATGGGCAAGATGATGGTCACCATGCCACTGGTGGTCATTCCGTGTCTGTTCTTTTCCCTAATCGAATCGCAGCTAATATTGCCTGCCCACCTGGCGCATGGAACACCCCGCCCGCCCCGAAACACCTGGGCTCAGCGGATGCGGAATCGGATTGACGGCGCACTTAAACGGTTTATCGACCGGGTTTATCGGCCGCTACTCGAACACGGCATTCAAATGCGCTATTTGACGGTGGCCATCGCCATCGCCGTCTTGCTGCTCACTGTCGGTCTTGTGGGAGGCGGCTGGGTCCGCGTCGTCTTCATGCCGCCCGTTGACGCCGACTACCTGTCGGCGTCGGTCACCATGCCCCAAGGAACACCGGTTGAGGTGACCGAGGGCGCCGTGCGTCACCTAGAAGAGACGGCGGAGATACTCCGCACGGAATTCAGGGCAGAAAATGGACGAGAGCTCTTCCAGTATGTCTACAGTCTAGTTGGTAGCAGTTCACCGAATATGATGGCCAGCCCGATGGGGCCTGGCGGCCAGACGAGTGGCGCCTCCCACCTCGGCGGAATCTTCATTGAGTTGACTGCAGCTGACGAGCGCGGCATCGGGAGTGCGGAGGCCCTGAACCGCTGGCGTGAACTGGTCGGCACAATTCCCGACGCCGTCGAAGTGAATTTTGACGCTGAACTGTTCATGGCAGGCGGTGACCCGATCAATGTGCAACTCACCGGCTCGGACATCGACGAGTTGCGAGCCGCCAGCGACCTGGTGAAGACTCAGTTAACAAGATACGCTGGCGTTTACGATATCGCCGACTCCTTTCGGCAGGGTAAACAGGAAATCAAGCTAACCATCGAGCCGACCGCGGAGGTGCTCGGACTGTCCCTCCAGGACCTCGCCCGCCAAGTCAGACAGGCGTTCTACGGTGAGGAGGCACAACGCATTCAGCGTGGCCGCGATGATGTCCGGGTGATGGTGCGCTACCCTGAAGCGGAACGCCGGTCAGTTGGCGATCTCGAAAATATGCGGATCCGGACTCCCGATGGTCAGCAGATCCCGTTTTCGCAGGTCGCTCGAGTCGAGCCAGGTCGTGGCTTCGCTTCAATTAAAAGGGTTGATCGACAACGGGCTCTCAACGTCACCGCAGCAGTGGACGAAACAACCACCACAGCCGGTGACATCGTTGCCGACTTAGATGCCCGCGTCCTGCCTGAACTCCTCCTGCCATTCCCGGACATCCGTTACTCCTTCGCGGGGCAACAGACTGAGTTGCGTGATTCAACAAACGGCTTGACGCAGGGCTTTGTGGTGGCCTTGTTGGTCATCTATCTGCTATTGGCCGTGCCTCTCAAATCGTACTCGCAGCCACTCATCATTATGTCGGCAATTCCCTTTGGACTTGTGGGCGCGACGTGGGGTCACCTCATCATGGGCAAGGACATTAGCTTGTTGTCGATGTTTGGCCTAGTCGCACTCGCTGGCGTTGTCGTCAACGATAGCCTCGTCATGGTGGACTTTATCAACCGGTTCCGTCGCCAAGCCGGTAGCCTGGCTCGTGCCGTACGCGAGGCAGGAGTCGCCCGCTTCCGGCCGATCCTGTTGACTTCGCTGACGACATTCTTCGGATTGCTGCCACTTATGTTGGAGACCAGCCTGCAAGCACAGTTTCTGATCCCTATGGCGATCTCGCTTGCCTTCGGTGTGGTCTTTTCCACCTTCATCACTCTCATGCTGGTGCCCGCCGGCTATATCATCTTGGATGACCTAAAGGGGCTCTTCAGCGGGCAGCACAATCTCGACTCCCTGGCGGTGGAACCGAACGTGAATGTTGGGCTCGAAACAGTCGACCGCTGAAGGTCGGAGAACGTTGTTGCGCACAAATCGGTCGTCAACTCTCCTCGGAAACTCAGCACGCGGTTGTGCACCAATATTGTGCGCCTTAGCCATATCCTTCACGCTTCTGGCAGCTGACGGTCAATCGGAACTCGAGCTTGGCCGGGCTGCTCTTGAGAATCGGCAATACCGAGAAGCCATTACCCATCTTGAAGTCCTAACCGCTGCAACCGCGAATCTTCCCGAGGCCTTCTATTTGCTTGGCGTGGCATATTGGGGCGAGGATCGTCCGTATCCCGTTTCCGCCAATAAAGCGATTGTCGCGCTACAAACTGCGATCGAACTCGACCGCGATGGACCTATTGGAAGACTAGCCCTCGAATCTCTCGCTACGCTTTATCTGAGAAACGAACGGATGCCTGAGGCGCGACGCGCCTATCAGCAACTCCTCAAGTACGAGATGCGAGAAGAGCTTGTGCTCCTCTATCTCACTCGGATCGACGAGATTGACCTCGACACCGGTCGCTACGTACCCACAGCGCAGAATCCCCGTAACGCCCGAGGAGAGGTCATCGCCAACGTGGGACCGTTGGGGATGCACACGAATCAGCACTTTGAAAAGGGCCAGCACACCTGGGACCCAGTCAAGCACGTGAACTACTTTTCTCAAGCGATTGAAGCCGACCCAACACTTTTTCAAGCGTATAACAACCTAGGGGTTGCCCTGATGCACCTAGGCCGATGTCGCGAGGCCGTGCCTTATTTCGAGCAAGCACTACAGGTATGGGACACGACCCAACCAGCATCGGCTGGTACTTATGCTGAACCCCATGTTTGGAGACTCCGCTGTCACCTCGAACTCGGAGATCTAGAGAAAGCTGTTGGCGATTACGAGGTGCTCCAAACGATTCCTGAATACAACTTCTTCGGCACGCTATATACGATTCAATTGGCGATCGCAGCCGGTCAGGCAGAGAACGCGGTCCAGCCACTTGAGCAAGCACTCGCCGAAGACCCCGATAATGTCGAAGTGATGCAGACGCTGGCCTATGCATACGCGGGCGTCCGCCGGGTTGACGACGCGGCCGAAATGATGGCTGAGGCGTTGGCAGCGATTCCGCCTAATAGCCCCTTCTTCCGTCATTTTGTCGGACCCTGGACGCAGCAACTCAAAGCGTGGCAGAGCCAGTAATAGTTCGGCGGCGCGTAGTCGGATGCTACAAAACCGGGAAGGCTATTTCACAGCGATGAAGTCGATCTCGACGGCCGCTCCGATCGGTAGTGCCGCAACGCCCACAGTTGAGCGACTCGGTTTAACGTCCACATCCTCAAAAAATTGTCCGTAGACCTCGTTTAGCGCCGGATAGTTGTCTATATCATCAAGATAGACCGTGGCACGCACAACGCTGTCCTTGGTCAGGCCGGCTTCAGTGAGCAGGCTCTCAAGATTCGAAAGAGCCTGACGCGCTTGAGCCTGTAGACCCTCGTGCAGACTCCCGGTCTCGGGGTTGATCCCCACTTGACCAGAGAGATAGACAGTCTCTCCAGAATCCACGCCAGGCGAATACGGTGCGAGCGGCCGTGCGCCACCGTAGAGTCCGCTGTGGCCTGACTGGGCGCCAAGGCGAGCCCCAACTCCAGCCCCTGCAACAAACGCCACCGTAATTCCCAGTGCAAATCCCGTTACTAAATACCCGCGAGAATTTAGCATTACTTCACCTCAATTGTTTTGATCGCCCTAGAAACGGAAACACGTCAAACCGTTTATCGGCGACGCGCCACAAGCGGGCTAGGTTATCAGAAAGGTCGGGGGGCTGTGCTAAACTGCCATGTTCCCATCAGTGGACTTGCCCCGGCCATCCATGGTGAGTGTAGCTCAAGGGTAGAGCGCCGGTCTGTGGCACCGGATGTTGGGGGTTCGAATCCCCTCACTCACCCCATCATATTTTCCTACCGGTGTTTGACCTCTTCGCCTCGCTTTGAGTCTCAAGAATTTCGGAGTCGTAAGAGACGCACCTTCAGTAAGAAGGTTTGGGGAAACAACTCCCATTCAGTGGATGACTTCGTCCTCAACATACTCAATATGCGGGATATCCAACGTGCGAACAGCCTCAATCGCAGCAACGATGGTCTGGGCGTCGCGGTCACCATCCGGCCTCACACGTAGCCGTTTATGAGTCGCCCGAAGCGCCCGAAGAACCCGAGAGCGATCAAATCGTTGGCCCTGACAATGTTCACAGAAGCTCATGGCAGTCGCGTCCTTTCGTACCCTAGCCCAACCCGTGGGGTTGAACCGTGCCAGCGTCACCGAGAGAGAGCACACAGCCCATAGCCCACAATCTATTCTCAAGTCCTACCGCGCTTTCCCTCGGTAATGCGTCGACTGGGCAAAGAAGACCTCTGCCGATTCCATGACCGTCTCTGATAGCGTGGGATGCGGGTGAATCGTGGTCTTCATATCTGATGCAGTAGCCCCCATCTGGATCGCCAGTACACCCTCGGCAATGAGTTCACCGGCACCGGCACCTACCATGCCAACTCCAACAACCTTCTCTGACTCGGGCTCGACGATGAGCTTAGTCATACCGTCGATGCGATTAAGGGTTACGGCCCGTCCTGAAGCACCCCAAGGAAATTTCGCGACCTTCACCGCTCGAGACTCCGCTTTGGCCTGAGTCTCGGTAAGACCGCACCAAGCGATCTCCGGATCCGTAAAAACCACGGCTGGAATCGCGAGTGGTCCGAAGAGACACTCGCTGCCATGGATGGCCTCGACGGCCAAACGGCCTTCGTGCGATGCCTTGTGGGCGAGCATCGGTTCGCCAACCAGATCGCCGATCGCAAAGATCGACGGTTCGGCCGTTCGACGCTGGCCATCGACCTGAACGAAGCCGCGTGTATCCAACTGGATCTGCGTCTTATCCAATCCTTCGATCTTCGAATTTGGCCGTCGGCCTACCGCCACCAGCACACGGTCGAAAACCTGATCAGAGTTGCCTACCGCTTTCCCTTCGAACGCGACTTTCACCTCTTCACCAGAAATTTCCATCCGGGTCACTGCGGTTCCAAGCCAAATCGCCTCGGCAAGGCCAGCCATCCTTTTCTTCACCGGCATCACCAGATCACGGTCGGCCCCGGGTAGTAGGTCATCGGTCATCTCCACAACTGTGACCCGCGATCCGAGCGCAGCATAAACGGTGGCTAGTTCGAGACCAATATAACCACCACCGACCACAAGCAACCGTGGAGGCACGTCACTGAGTTCAAGCGCAACAGTCGAATCCATCACGCGATCGCTGTCGACTAAGAACTCGGTGGGAATTGCTGGACTCGAGCCTGTGGCAAGAATGCCGTGTTCAAATCGGATCACCTGGTCACCGTTAGGACCGCGAATCGACAGCCTGTGCGGGTCGAGTATCGACGCACGGCCTTGTATGTAATTGACCTGGCGTTGACTCGAGAGCTGTCCCAATCCATCACCCAACTGTTCAATGACGCGATTCTTCCATTCTCGAAGGACGTGAAGGTCCAGTGTCGGTGCTCCAAACTTTACCCCTAAGACTTCGGCGCGCTCCGCCTCGTCAATGACCTTGGCCACATGGAGTAATGACTTTGACGGTATGCATCCACGATACAGGCAGGTGCCCCCAGGATTGGGTGCCTCATCGACCAAGGTAACGCCGATACCCAGATCGGCCGCGAGAAACGCGGCGGCGTAGCCACCAGGGCCAGCCCCAACGACAGCCAGGTCGGTAGTGCTTTCGGTCACAACGGTTCCTCTCGTTTAACGCTACAGCGCGAGTCTAAACAGCTCCCCCCTGGTCATATCCGTATCCCCTTACTATTCGCATCCGCACATCTTTCCAGCATAGCATTCTCGGTAATCAGAGGCGGCCGAGCCCCTAAACGATCGGCTATAATCGGTACTTCCCGGACGCGTCTACGAACTACCATTGCTTGAGCCACGAGATCCGTCAGGCTCCTTATGTCCAGGTCAATCGGCAGACACACAGTGCCACAACTTAGGCCGCGGCTAGCAGTAGGAAAGATTCTGGTCGTCCTGTGCAATATCGCCATTGTTGGGTGGTTCGGTAGTACCGCCCAAGCACAACCTGGGCAGGGTATCGTCGCTCAGCTACCAGGCACCAATCCCTTCGACAGCACACTCACTGAGGCTCTTGAGGCAGTTTGGGCAGAACGTCAGCCAGACTATCGGCCACGCACCCGCCATCTCAATACTGACGGGTCGCCACAATACACCAACCGGCTCTACCTTGAAGCGAGCCCCTATCTACAGCAGCACGCGCATAATCCGGTGAATTGGTATCCCTGGGGCGATGAGGCCTTTGAGGCAGCCCGACGTCTGAATCGGCCCGTATTGTTGTCGGTCGGGTACTCAACGTGCCATTGGTGCCATGTCATGGAGGAGGAGTCCTTCGAGGACGAGGAGATCGCCACATACCTCAACGAGCACTATGTAGCGATCAAGGTCGACCGCGAAGAGCGACCAGACATTGACGCCATCTACATGAGTGTCGTGCAGATGTTAACCGGCCAGGGTGGCTGGCCAATGACCGTGTGGCTCACCCCAGCACGAGAAGCTTATAGCGGGACAACTTACGTACCTGCACGTGATGGCGACCGTGGTGCCCGCATCGGCTTTTTCACAATGCTAGAGCGCCTGAAAGCGGCCTACGACAGACAGCCTGACCAAGTGGCGGCTGCGTCGGCTGAGATCACACGGCAGCTTGCTCTCCGGTTGGCACCAGTCCCTAGCGACGAAGAACTGAACAACGCGAATACTCTCGATAAGGTCGCAGCCTACTACGATGAACAGTTTGACAATCAATTCGGAGGTCTCCAGGGCACGCAAAAATTTCCGAGTGGAATGTCGATTCGTTTGATGCTCCGCCAGCATCGGCGTACCGGTGACGTACGAGCACTCAACATGGCGACGCGGACACTTGAGCAAATGGCCAGCGGTGGCATCTACGATCAAGTAGGCGGCGGGTTTCACCGCTACTCCACCGACGCACGGTGGCTGGTGCCGCACTTCGAGAAGATGCTCTACGACAATGCGCTCCTAGTCATTACATATTTGGAGGCCTACCAAGTAACTGGGCGTGACGATTTCGCAAGGACCTCGCGGGACATTCTTCGCTACCTCATCCGGGACATGACGTCACCCGAGGGCGGATTCTACTCCGCCACCGATGCTGACAGCGTTGGTCCGAGTGGCAAGCGCCAAGAGGGCTGGTATTTCACCTGGACCCGAGATGAGCTAGAGGCGGCACTTGACGAGGAAGCGTTCGCGTTAGTTTCGAGCTATTACGGCATCACTGCAGAAGGGAATTTTGAAGGCCGGAATATCCTCCATGCGCCCAGAGCCCTCGCCGAAATCGCCACCGAGCTAAATATTGAGTTGAACATAGCGCAGCAACTACTTGAGGAAGCGCGTGAGACCCTATACCACGCGCGGGCTACACGGCCTGTACCGCTACGGGATGAAAAGATTCTGACGTCGTGGAACGCTCTGACGATCTCGGCGTTTGCGCGGGCTGCCCTCATCCTCGCTAATTCGGATTACGCTGACCAGGCCACACGGGCTGCCGACTTTCTTCTCACGCACTTAAAGAATGACGGTCGCCTGTTCCGCAGCTACGCCGGTGGACGCGCCCGGGTGCCTGCTTATCTGGATGACTATGCTTTCCTCATCGCTGCGCTCCTCGACCTCTATGAAGCAACGAGTGAGCCACGGTGGATGGAGGAGGCTCTAAGTTTCGATGAGGTCCTCGCTGCTGCGTTCGAGGATCCCCAAGGTGGTTTCTTCCGTTCAGGTAATGACCACGAATCGATGTTGACCCGAGAAAAGCCCGGTTACGATGGAGCCGAGCCGTCTGGAAATTCAGTACAGCTCTTAAATCTAATGCGCTTGCACGAATTCACGACTGACGATACCTACCGGCAACGAGCTGAGAAGACCCTACGGGCCTTTGGTACGCCGCTACAACAAAGCCCTGCCGCACTGTCGGAGATGTTGTTAGCGATCGATTTTCGCGCTGATACACCGAAGGAGATCATCATCGTCTCAGCCGATACACCGTCCGCTGCTGAGCCGTTCCTGGTCGAATTCCGCGCAACTTTCCTACCTAATCGGATTCTGAGCGTTGTAGCCGAAAATGACCAATTCGATCGACATGCGTCACTTATACCGCTTATTGAGGGAAAGTTTGCACGAGACGGCCGGACAACTGCCTACGTCTGTGAAAACCGGATCTGCGATCTCCCGACGACTGATCCCTCGGTATTCGCAGCGCAACTTCAAGCAACGCGCACCCCGTGATGTGCCTGGCGTATCCCTCATTCATTTAAGTGGCCTCCCCCACCCCATCGAAAACTTCATTCGGTTCAGTCATGAGTGAGGTGCGAATTGGCATCGACCTAGGCGGCACGAAGATCGAGGGAATCGCCCTTGCGTCCGATGGAAGACCCCTATTACGGCAACGCGTGCCTACGCCACGCGACGACTATGACGCTACCGTTCAGGCGATTGTTGACCTCGTGAACTCCATTGAGCGTGAGATCGGAAGTCAGGGTACCGTGGGCATAGGGACACCGGGTGCAGTTTCCCCTGCGACCGGTCGGATCAAGAATTCCAACTCCACCTGGGTCAACGGCCGTGCTCTGGTGGAAGACTTAACGTCGCGCTTAAACCGCCCATTGCGCCTCGATAACGATGCCAACTGTTTTGCGCTGTCCGAGGCGCTTGATGGTGGCGGAGCGGGTGCCCGCGTGGTCTTCGGTGTCATTCTGGGCACAGGCACAGGTGGTGGAGTGATCGTCGACGGACGACCACTCGTCGGTGTGAACGCGGTCGGCGGTGAATGGGGTCACAATCCCCTGCCTTGGCCCACGCCAGAGGAGACCCCCGGGCCGCCCTGTTACTGTGGTCAACGAGGTTGCCTCGAAACCTTCTTGTCTGGTCCTGGACTCAGCCGGGACTACGAGGCTGATACCGGAACGTGGCGGTCGGCACCAGACATCGCGCAAGCTGCGCGTGACGACGAACCGGCCGCTACAGCGGCGCTCGAAAGATACGGGGATCGGCTTGCCCGTGGTTTAGCGACGGTTATCAACCTGATTGATCCAGAAATTGTCGTTTTGGGTGGCGGCCTGTCGAACCTGGAATCACTCTATGCACGGGTTCCGGCACTCTGGACGAAGTATGTCTTTTCAGACCGCGTTGACACCCAACTCGTACGACCCGTTCACGGTGATTCGAGTGGCGTACGCGGAGCAGCGTGGCTTTGGGGGAGGACAGTATAATTCGTCTTGAGCAACCGGTATTGGTTCACATGACCGTGACCGCGCACACTTGAGCGGCGAAGGTCTAACCACCAAATCTTGGCTCAACTCACTGGGGAGATCCGCATGACACTTCGCACATTCCTGGCTGTTCTCATCTTTCTGAGTGCTTGCACCCCGTCGCCTGACCAGACGTCGGCAAGTGATCCCGGTCAAATAGAAGAAACAGCGGTGATGGGTCCCACCGTCGGCGTCGACGAGATCGCCGACAACGTATATCGCTTTAGCTACAACAACCATCGCTCGCTATTCATTGCGACCACCGAGGGGGTGCTCGTCACCGACCCGCAATCACCTGAAGCGGCGGAGCGATACCTCGAGGAAATACGGAAAATTACCGACGCACCGATCCGGTATCTCGTGTACAGCCACTATCACAATGACCACGCGTCTGGGGGCGCGGTGTTCGGTGACGACGTCGTCACCATTAGCCACGAGAACGTCTTGGCTCATCTCGGAGATGAGGGAATGACCGCGGTGAGGCCGCCAGACGAGACCTTCGTCGATCAGATGACCCTCACTATCGGCGACATCGATGTCGACTTGTCGTTCCCAGGACACTCGGAAACCGACAGCAACATCATTCTGCACATCCCGTCGCGCCGCCTCGTATTCATCGTCGACACCCTATCCGTCCGTTCGCTTCCATGGCGCGACCTCGCATCTGGCGACCTCGCTGGCTGGGTCGAGGCACTCGAGACCCTAACTGAATACGATGTCGATCAGTTCGTACCTGGCCACGGCGAGATCGGAACCCATGACGATGTGCGCGAGCATCTCGAGTATTTCGAGACACTCACACGTGAGGTAACTGACCGAATGGACGACGGCCAGTCGCTACAAGCCATCCAAGCTTCACTCGAACTACCGCAGTACTCCACTTGGAGAAACTACAACGAACATTTTGCACTGAACATCGAAGGCATTTATCGTGAACTGGCGGAACAGCGCCAATGAACGTCAAGTGAAGGAGGCTAACTATGACCTGGGACCGTCGTGATTTTGTGAGGACGTCATCGTTGGCACTTGTCGGGAGTGCCGTCGGTCGTCTCCCCCTACTAGCGCAGGACGCAACCCCACGCTTCGAAGAGCTTCGCCGAAATGTGGGTGCGTTCCATATGCGTGGCGGCACGATTGGATGGCTGATCTCTGACAGCGCACTCGTTGTCGTCGATAGCCAGTATCCCGATACAGCTAACGCTTGTTTGAACGGTCTTAAAATGCGTAGCTCTCGGATGATCGACGTGCTGGTAAACACGCATCACCACGGTGACCACACTGGCGGGAACAAAGTGCTACGCGCCGCAACCCGAGAAATTGTTGCACACGCGAACGTGCCCGGCCTTCAACGCCGGCAAGCTGCCCAACGGGGCACTGAATCTGACCAGGCATATCCTGATATCACGTTCGACGAACACTGGCAGATGGATGTGGGTGATGAGCTCGTCTCAGCAAAGTATTACGGCTCAGCCCACACTAGTGGTGACGTCGTCGTAACCTTCGAGCGTGCCAACATTGCACACCTCGGCGATCTCTTGTTCAATCGACGGGACCCATTTGTAGATCGTCCTGGCGGAGCATCCATTCGTGGGTGGATTGAATTGCTACCACAGGTGATCGACGACCATGAGCGCGACACACTCTACATCTTCGGCCACGCTGGTGAAGGCTTTCCGGTAACCGGCAACGCTAACGATTTAGTGGTTCAGCGACATTACTTTGAATCCGTACTCGAACACGTGGAACGCGGAATGGCGGCGGGACGGTCACAAGAACAGATCGTGACGCTCGAACAGGTTCCGGGCATGAACGAGCATAGGAGCACGCCGCAGAGTGTCGCTCGCGTCTTGAACGTGGCGTTCGAGGAATTAAGCGCTGAACAATAGCGACCTATGTGCGACCTCGTGTCGCACTTGCGCCGTTTTAGAGACCGCCAGTATGATCTCGTTTTGCGCGCCTGTAGCTCAGCTGGATAGAGCGCCGGGCTTCGAACCCGTAGGTCGGGGGTTCAAATCCCTCCGGGCGCGCCATTTTTTACCTATCGAGCATATGTGTCGATCTCGCGCCCGTAGCTCAGCTGGATAGAGCGTTCGCCTCCGGAGCGAAAGGCCGCAGGTTCGAATCCTGCCGGGCGCGCCACTTTCAACCATCGATGGACCGTTCATTACGAAGTCTGATGGACCTTCCTAACATACTCGTAGTACATTGACCGGCGCTCGCCTCCTGAAGTGGGCCGCTAGCTCAATTGGCAGAGCAGCAGACTCTTAATCTGAAGGTTCCCGGTTCGATTCCGGGGCGGCTCACCATTTTTTTTGAAAATGCAAAGACGACAAGATGATTCACCTCGTATCGGAATCTCGGCCTGCCTTCTCGGGGAAGAGGTCCGCTACGACGGTGGTCATAAGCGCGACCTGTATATCGTTGAAACACTAGGACCATTGGTCGAATGGGTCCCAGTCTGTCCAGAAGTAGAGCTTGGTCTCGGAACACCCCGTGAAGCGATTCGGCTCATTTGCAATCCGAAGAATCCTGAAGCCATTAACCTGGTGAGTCGAAGTGGCAACGATCTCACAGTGAAGATGCGTCGATTCGCCAGACGGCGGGCACGTGAGTTAGCGAAAGAGAACCTGAGTGGCTATATTCTGAAAAAGGACTCCCCTAGCTGTGGGATGGAGCGTGTGAAAATTTGGAACGAGCATAACCAAGAAATATCGGAACGTCAGGGCCGTGGCCTCTTCGCAGACGAACTGCTTCGACAGTTCCCCAACCTGCCAATGGAAGAAGAGGGACGTCTACACGACCCACAACTTCGCGAGAACTTTATTGAACGCGTGTTTATTTTCCGTAAGCTTCGCGCACTATTTGCAGCACGGTGGACTGTTTGACGCAACTTCGTTTTCGTAACAATCGTGATAGCTAACGACCGCTGGAATTGTCACGAGCGAAAAAAGCGTCGCCAAGCCATCGCCAGACCTGTCCAAACCAGCACGACACCACCCAGCGAAGCCACCCCAGCGATGGTTTGTCCCACGAATCCGTAAACTTCACCTGTGTGGGCGTACCTGAGCCAACTACGTAGCTTTTGACCACGGCTGTACGTGGGATATCCTCCCATCACGTACGCCACACAATCCAAGCGTGAGAAGGTCAAGTCTAGCCGTTTTGACGGCTGGCCACCATTGCTTCGATCAACAGTGAAAACTACTGGTGCGACGCTCGTTTCTGGAACTGTCAAGGTAATGCTTTTCCAGTCTGGCACCGTTTCGACCACACGCTCTACGAGTGTTTGATAGCTACATGGTGTAATAGAAGCATGGTTCGTCTGCACGTTGGTCCTTACATCGCGCACCGAGATCGAAACGGGAGGGACTTCACCAACTGCCCGATACACAAGGTCGCCTGCCCAGCCATAGGAAATGACTAAACCGCTCGTCACGATAATCAGTAATGGCACAAACAACCAGAACCCGATCACATTGTGCCAGTTAAGATCTCGCGCTCTCTCCTTCAGGTCGCTGCGGAAGATAATAATGCTGCGAACCGAATGCCACCTCCACGTCCGCGGCCACAAAAGATAGACCCCGCTCACCAGGAGGAGGAAAAATCCAAGATTTGCCGCACCGGTAATCGCGCGACCAAAATCTCGGTCAGCCCCCTCTAGAGCGAACCAGCGGTGCCAATACATAGTGCTTCGTAAGAAGCGCCGCATCGGACCGTCGCCATCGTTCAGGAGCTTACCGGTGTAACGACTGGCGTAAAGATAGTCGCCTCGACCCACATTCAGGGCAACAGGTTCCCTTGGATCAGCACGCAAGGTAATTGCGGATAGGGCAATTTCAGGCTCGCCTACGGCGACTCGCTCAAGCAACTCATCGATTGAGAGCGGTGTTGTCTGTGATTTCGTAGGCGGAGCCTGGTACTTGCGGTGCGACCACGCGGTGAGTTGTCTTTCGTATGTGAGCACGACCGCCGTGACCGACAGCATAAGGACGATCACCGAGACAGCTACAGCCACAACGAAATGAGTCCAGAAAATAATTTTCTGCAGATTCATAATCTGCTAGCACTCCCCTGCGAAAGTCTGAAAAAAATCGCAAGCCGGATTATTTCAGAATTGTACAGCCAATAGTGAGGTGTTTCGTCAATATCGCAAGAGTATTTCCATCGGAAACTCTTGATTTGTCAAAAATCTGTGCCAATTTGAAATCTTTGAGAAAATCGAGGCCACTCGAAATGTCAAATCTAATAGACAAGTGTTGCATCAAAACATTGGACGGTCTAACTAACACAGTAACAATTGGACTTAGGTGGATGTAGCTGTAGACTACGAGACGTTCAGACATTGGTTCTGTGCGGATAGAAGGCGCCAAAAGTGCCGATCAAGTGAAAGTTAATGTGGAGTGAACGCTATGAAACTAACCCGCCGACAAGTAATGCAATTGGGACTAGGTGCTGGAACTTCCCTGCTACTTCCTGAGGTGTCACTGGCAAGGCAAAGTGCACCACTTATCCAACGCCCGATACCTTCAACGGGTGAAAGACTTCCAATCGTCGGCATTGGCACGGCCCGGCGCTACAATGTGACGACAGCCGCAGACAAGGGTGAACTTAAAGAAGTCATCCGGTTGTTTTCGGAACTGGGCGGTAAAGTGATCGACACTGCCCCATCCTATGGTGCGGCTGAGGATGTTGTTGGGGAAATTGTCGATGACCTCAACATCCGTGACGCATTGTTCCTTGGAACTAAGGTTCGTAAGGAAGGTCGCAGTGCGGGTTTGTCAGAAATGGAAACATCGAGGGAGCGACTACGGACTGACATGATCGATCTTGTCGCCGTCCACAATCTCGTCGATACCGATACGCAGCTCGCGACTCTGCGGGAGCGGAAAGCAGAAGGATTGATCCGTTACGTGGGTATGACGACTTCATCGAATCGACAACATGATAATTTCGCCGACAAGATTAGCCGTGAGCAGATCGACATTATTCAGGTGAATTATTCTCTCGACCGACGAGCTGTAGAAGATCGAATTCTGCCAGTCGCTGCCGACCATGGTCTTGCAGTTTGGGTCAACCTTCCCTATGGCCGAGGTCGACTCTTCGATGCGGTTGGCGACCGCCCGCTCCCAGACTGGGCTGTTGAATTTGATTGCGAAAGTTGGGGTCAGTTCTTCCTCAAGTACATCCTTGGCCACCCTGCTGTCAGTTGCGTAATCCCTGGGACTGCGCGAGTCCGGTATGTCGCAGACAATCTTGGTGCTGCTCAAGGGCGGCTACCTGACGAACGCCAACGCCAACGCATGGTGCGGTTCCTCGAGTCGCTGTAATCCAGATGATAGATCTCCAACCGCATACGCCATCGTGGCCAACGCGAGTGCTACACAGAATGGTCGACGTGCGGAATGAAGAAGTCGCCGCCATGCTTTGGTCATGTGCCTACTTTTTCTGTGTTCTCACCGCGTACTACGTCATCCGACCAATTCGAGACGAGATGGGCGTTGCGGGTGGAGTCAACAATTTACCGTGGTTGTTTACTGGCACGTTAGTCGGCATGATCATTTGCAACCCGCCCTACGCTGCCTTAGTGGCTCGGTTACCACGGCTCCGTTTCATAACGCTCTCGTACCGCTTCTTTATGGGAAACCTCCTAGTATTTTTCCTACTGCTGCATCTTGCGACTGAAGCGCAGAACATTTGGATCGGGCGGGTCTTCTTCATCTGGACGAGTGTCTTCAACCTCTTCGTCGTATCTATTTTCTGGGCTTTCATGGCGGATCTCTTTACAAGTGCTCAAGGTAAACGCTTGTTTGGTTTTATTGGCGTGGGTGGCACGCTGGGTGCGATGGCTGGGTCTTACTTAACCATGACGTTAGCCGAATTGTTGGGGCCGATTAATTTATTACTAATTTCAGTGGTGCTGCTGGAAATCGGTATCTTTGCCGTACGTCGACTTTCGACCATTGCAACTCGATTTAGCGATTTACCCTCGACCCCTCACCCTGAAAACATAATCGGCGGCAGCATCTTTTCTGGTTTTAGCCATGCGTTGCAATCATCGTACCTCCTAGGCATCTGCTCCTATATGTTTCTGTTCGCAATCGCTGGCACTGTACTTTATTTTCACCAAGCTGACATTGTCGATAGGGCTTTCGACGATCGTGCCGTTCGCACGGCGTTTTTCGCCAAGATTGATCTACTCGTAAGTCTCCTTACACTGGGCACTCAGATGTTTCTGACGGGTCGCCTCCTGAAGGTGCTTGGTGTAGCCCTCACCTTAATCTTGCTCCCCGCGGTCTGCGTGATCGGTTTCTCAATATTGGGTTTCGCACCGACATTGCTAGTGATTGTGGTGTTTCAAACGCTACGCCGGGCAACTAACTATGCTGTAGCCAGGCCGACTCGTGAACTTTTGTATACGGTGGTCACTCGTGATGACAAATTCAAGGCAAAGGCTTTTATCGATACCTTTGTTTACCGAGCAGGCGATCAGATTGGTGCGTGGACATATGTCTTGATGGGTATCATCGGACTTGGCATGACTGGCATCGCTTTTGCGGCTGTCCCACTCTCTGCAGTCTGGCTCGGGCTCGCACTCTGGTTGGGTAACCAGCAGGAAGCAAAAGCCAACCGGTTACGCTAATTCGTATCCTCAATCTGGAGAATAGACTATTGTCGATAAGCACAAGAATCCTCCTCGCATTGCCAACTGTTGTTCTCGCGATGTCTGCATCAACCCTTGCCCAGAACTCGGAACAGGCACGCAGAAGCCTTCAGGGCATTACCGACGTAGAGGTGGTAGTTCAACCACTTGGCCAAGACGCTGAAATCGACGGATTAACCCACGACCAGCTTCAACAATCCGTTGAAAGTTATCTCAAGGGCGCGGGGTTTCCCGTGCTTCCCACTGGTTCCGCGTACCTTTACGTCAATATAAATTTAACTCTTGGAAGTGGAATTTATATTTATTGTGCTGAGGTTGAACTGCGGCAATCAGTTCACTTAGAGCGTGAACCTGCCACGATTGTTCCCGATGCTGTCACTTGGCAGACGGGTGTTGTCGGTGCAATGTCAGCGGCAGATCTGGCAACAGCCATGCCGAACCAGGTGCTTCAGCTGGTCTCGACGTTTTTGGAGGATTTCGACACGACGAATCCGGGACGGCTCACTCTTCCTCCACGCTAAATAAGACAACAGCCGGCTTAATCCGACTGTGCACTGTTTCGGAATGAACGGATCACGTCACGCTTTTCCGTATATGCGGCCCGAGCCGATACATACACGTCGTGGGCTATTCCTAATTCGCTAGCAATTTGCCGAATCCGATTCTCCTCGACAGCCGAGATGGACTCGTCAGCCGCTGAGATGGCAAATACGCAGTCGAGTAATTCTCGACACTGCACATCAGTCGCAATTTCTCGAAATTGACGGGTAACTAGAAAATCTTCTGTCGCACCAAACAACTCATTCTGATTTTTCGAAATCTGTACAACGAGCAGTGCCTGTGTCTTCGACAGATGACCAAGTTCTTGGACCATATGTGTCATGAGGTCAAGTTCGTTATCGTTGATGTGTTGATCGGCATGCGCAATACGACCAAGCACATACGCAAAAGCTGCCAAATAACGCGCGCGATCAGGCTCAAGGCAATCCAATTCTGCAAGGATTTTCTGAACCGTTTCGGTATCGGTCCCGGTATCCTCAAGTTGGCTATAAGGTCGCTCAAGTCCTAAGAACTTTAAAATCGACATAGGTTATAACGACAGGTGATGGCTAGCGCCGAAAAAATCTTGGCACCGAACCTCTAGGGCTGGCGTCCAACATTACGGCTAGCCAGCGAAAGTCTTCTGTATTTTCTAACGCTATCTTGATGATTACTGTGAGAGGCACTGACAAGAGCATGCCGACTGGCCCCCAGACCCAGCCCCAAAATACCAGCGAAAGAAACACCACTAAGGTAGACAAACCCAATCTCCGTCCCATCAAATAGGGTTCGAGAAAATTCGCAAATACGACATTAATCACGAGGTAACCCATTGCAACAACGGCTGCATGCCCTGGACCAAATTGCACGATGGCAAACAACACTGGAGGAATCGCCGCCAAAATTGAGCCTAAATTGGGAATGTAGTTAAAAATGGCGGCAACGAGTCCCCACAAAAGTGGAAAACCAAGACCAAGAAGTGATACCCACAACCCAACACAGATCCCCGTCGCCACACTAATAAGCGTCTTGATCGCGAGATAACGTTGAACTTGCTTGACCATGACTCCGAACCGCTCAACGTTCTGTAATCGATTTCCAAAAGCCATTCGCAATTTTTGAGTAAAACCAGTCGCCTCAAACAGAATGAATACCATCGTTAGAATTACGAGAAACGTATTTTGCGCAATGGTTGCTACTGCCCGCAGCGCAGCACCAACCAAATCCACTAGGGCGCCGGGATTAATAAGCTCCATCCCACCGTATTCCTCAGTCGTCACGCCACGCGCTTGGAGCCAGCTAAGAGGCGCTGCCATTAATTCCTGTAACCTTGCTTGGTAACCAGGCGCCGCCGCCGTAAATTCGTTAAGCGACTGACCAACTACCACCAACAAGCCAACCAAGATCGCTATATTAGTCAAGACAGTCAATAGGACCGCAAGAGCGATGGGAACACGCCAGCGCTTTAACCATTCCATTATTGGCAAACTGATGATTGCAAGGAAAACAGAGACTAGAAACGGGAGTAGTAATTCCCCAGCAGCACGTAATCCGGCAACTACCACGATCAGGCTAGCTGCAATGATCAGAAAACGGGCTCCACGATCGCGCGACCGGTCCTCGTTAGCTACCATCTCATCAGAAACTCCCAAAATATAGGTCCTCGGCGACCAAAATCAACCGTATCTTCTCAGTTTTTAACAATCTGCGGTAGTCACTACGGACATACTATCGTACCAAGATCTTATCTCGAACATCATCGACTGCACACGATTGCGCACAAGGGAACGTTGTGATGCAACAGTGAGAACTGGCTGTTTATTCCCAGGGTAGCCACTAAGATCAAACCAAGAAAATGCAGTCGGTGATGCTTGGTTCGCATCGCAGTCCGTGAGACAGGTATACTTAATAGAACCAGCGTTAGAAAAGTCGGTAGGTGTGACCTAGTCGACGGCGACCAAGGTACAAAGCAATCTAATTGACCAGGGTAACCTGGGTGTCAATCGACATCTTCAAATTGGAGTCGCGCGAAAGTGGCGGAACTGGCAGACGCGCCGGATTTAGGATCCGGTAGCCGCAAGGCTATGGGGGTTCAACTCCCCCCTTTCGCACCATCACAGTAACCGCTGATCACTTCAAGCTCACTCACACAGGTGCGGTCTGAAAGCAAGAATCCGTCAACTTGTAATTAATCATGAAAACCGAATTTGTTGACATCAGCGATACGGAAAAGAATCTCGTCTTCGAGATTTCAAGTGACGCAGTCGACGCCGAGATCGAACGTGTTGCCCTAAATTATAGACGATCCGCTCGTATACCTGGCTTTCGACGCGGTAAAGTGCCAACAAAAATTGTACGACAGCGTTTTCGAGATCAGATTCTCCACGATGTTGCACACGAATTAATACCACGCGCAGTTGACGATGCATTGCGGGAGCGTGGACTGGAACCTATCGAAACGCCGAGCATTCGTGATGGCCTAGTCAAAGAAGGCGAAGCGCTTACATTTACCGCCTCTTTTGAAACAGTTCCACCTATTGAACTTGGTGACTATGGATCGCTCTCATCGTCCCGACCGTCCACAGAGATTAGCGATGACAACATCGAGCAGGCATTCACGCGATTACGTGACCAAGCGGCACGTTTTGACCCGGTTGAAGATCGACCGGTTCAACAAGCCGATTCTGTAATCTTAGATTTAAGACGACAGGTTGAGCACAACGATACGATGGACAAATCAACACCAACGGAACCAGAACGACACGAAGATATTGCCGTTGAGATTGGTGCATCGATCAACCCTCCTGGTTTCGATAAAGAACTTCTTGGTCTTGAAGTTGGTGCCACTAAAGAATTCACGTTATCTTACCCAATGGACTACACACCAAAAGAGTTAGCCGGGGTGAAAGCAAGCTACTCAGTAACGATCAAAGCTATAAAAAGCCGAGTCGTGCCGGAACTGGATGATGAATTCGCTAAAGATATTGGTTCCTTTGACTCTCTCGTCGAATTACGTGAACAAATCGTCGAAAACCTGCAGCGTGAATCCGAAGAAGCAGCAGATCAACAAGTGCGCGCAAACGTACTGAAACAAATGTCCGGACGTGCACAATTCGAAGTGCCTGAAGTGCTGGTCAAGAAAGAGACCGACCGGCGAGTTGAAGAACTCGCACGGCGATTAATCCAGCAACAAGTCGACCCAATGAAAGCGAATATTAACTGGGAAGAATTCCGAGAACAGCAGCACGAACCTGCAATCGAGGCAGTGCGTAGCGCATTGGTGCTTGATGAAATTGCACGCCGCGAAAATCTCACCGTCGATGATACAGACATCGATCGTGAAGTTGCCCGCTATGCAGAACGTGCTGGTCGTACACCTGCAGCCCTTCGAGCACGATTGGAAAAAGAAGGTGGATTACATCGTCTGCAGACAAGTGTCCGTCGTGAAAAAGCTGTTGATTTCTTGCTATCGCGTACAACAATTGCAACAGAGTAAGAACTTAATAATCCTTTATATTCAGAAATTGAGAAAAATCAATGAATGACGAACGAGCACAATTGGTACCAATGGTTGTCGAGCAAACCAATCGAGGCGAGCGCGCTTACGATATTTTTTCTCGCCTCTTGAAAGACGGTATCATCTTCATTGGTTCGGCGCTTGATGACGCAGTAGCTAATCTTGTCATCGCACAGATGTTGTTTCTTGAAGCAGAAGATCCAGCTCGAGACATTTTGCTGTACATCAATAGTCCTGGCGGCTCAATTTCTGCTGGTCTTGCGATTTACGACACCATGCAATTTATTAAACCAGATGTGCAAACTTATTGTATTGGGCAAGCAGCTTCAATGGCAGCTGTGCTACTGGCTGCGGGAACCAAAAATAAGAGATTTTCGCTACCAAATTCACGAATTGTGATTCATCAGCCATTAATGTCTGGGCTTGGCGGACAAGCAACAGATATTGATATTGCCGCGCGTGAAATTGTGCGGATTCGTGAACGGCTTAACGAAATTCTAGTTGAACACACAGGCCAGTCCATCAAACGTATCCAAACAGATACTGAGCGAGATTACATCATGTCGGCCGAACAGGCTCAGGAATACGGTATCATTGATGATGTCATTCGTAAGCGTGGTTAACATATATTATTGATAACTGATCATCCGAGTCTAAAACATGGTTAAGAAAACCGGCCAGCCAGAAACTCCTCGGTGCTCATTCTGCAATAAAGATCAGAACGATGTTCGCAAACTCATTGCCGGCCCTAATGTCTTTATCTGCGATGAATGTATAGAGGTTTGTAATGATATCGTCGCGGATGACAATCAGTTCGAAACACACAGCACTTCTCGCCCTTCACTTCCGGTGCCCACAGAAATTAAGAAATTCTTGGATGATTACGTTATTGGCCAGGAACAGACGAAGAAGAAACTGGCTGTAGCCGTTTACAACCATTACAAGCGTATTGAAATCCAACAACAGACGCGAAACAAAAAGGAAATCGAACTAACAAAATCAAACATTCTCTTAATCGGTCCGACTGGGACTGGAAAAACGCTTCTAGCTCAAACTCTTGCCAAAATCTTGTCGGTTCCCTTTACCATCGTGGATGCTACCACGCTGACGGAAGCTGGTTACGTCGGTGAAGATGTCGAAAACATTATCCTCAAACTCCTACAAGCAGCAGGTGGCGACATCGAAAAATGCCAACAAGGGATCATTTACGTAGACGAAGTTGACAAGATCTGCCGTAAAGACGAAAATCCTTCTATCACGCGAGATGTATCCGGAGAAGGTGTACAACAGGCACTGTTAAAAATTATCGAAGGAACAGTTGCTCATGTTCCTCCACAAGGTGGGCGAAAGCATCCACATCAAGAGTTTTTTCAGGTTGATACGACCAATATCCTCTTTATCTGTGGTGGTGCTTTTGTTGGATTGGACCGAATCATTCAAAACCGCATAGGTAAAAGCGGCCTAGGCTTTCATGCGGACATCAAGTCGTTAGACCAAAGTGAAATTGGGTCGACTTTGGAGCGCATAGAGCCCAACGACTTAATTCGTTACGGTCTGATTCCTGAATTCGTAGGCCGTTTACCGGTTGTCGGCACACTTCATGAACTCGACAAACCTGCTTTGATTCAAATCCTCACACAACCCCGTAACGCTATCGCTCGGCAATACCAAAAACTCCTTGAATATGAGAACGTAAAACTTCGATTTACAGACGATGCGCTTGACGCAATCGCTGATGCCACACTTGAGCGCAAAATTGGTGCACGCGGTCTTCGCATGATTATTGAAGATTTAATGCTCGATATCATGTACACGTTGCCAGAGGAAAAAAAGATCACGGAATGCGTGATCACCCGCGATGTAGTGCTCTCAAAGGAAAAACCGATTACAATGTATGAAAAGACCGGTTGAACAAGCGTCGGAAATTAATTCATCTCAGTGTAAATACCTATTATGGACACTTACGAAACGATCCCGATTGTTCCATTAAGAGACGTTGTCGTGTTTCCACACATGATGATGCCATTTGTAATCGGTCGACCATCGTCAACACGAGCACTGGAACATTCCTTACTAGGAGATAAGCGTATCTTCCTAGCAGCACAGCATGACGCCACTAACGATGATCCCACCTCGAATGATATCTATACGATAGGCTGCGTCGCTAACATCGTGCAAAGCCTGAAATTACCAGATGGCAATATCAAGGTACTAGTCGAAGGTGTGGACCGAGCTCGCGTCATGGAATGGAAAGAAGACAAAGGCTTTTACCGTGTTGAGATCAAGGTCATTGAAAAGCAAAACGACGACGGTAGTGACGTCGAAGACACGATGAACCGAGTTATGTCCTTGTTCGAACAGTACGTCAAACTGTCGAACAACATGCACTACGACACCATGGTCGCGGCTGTAAGAGTAGACGACCCCGACAAACTCGCCGATACAATTGCGGCGAACTTGGTTCTAAGTGTTGAGGACAAGCAGAATCTTCTGGAAATCATTTCTCCGCTTGACCGCCTGAATCGTATTATCAGTCTTCTTGAGACCGAGGTTGATAAATTACAGGTCGACCGACGCGTTCAAACTCGTGTAAAAAAACAAATGGAGAAGGCGCAGAAAGAATATTACTTAAACGAGAAAATGAAAGCGATCCAGAAAGAACTGGGACGCAAAGAAGACAAAGGCAACGAAATAGACCAGCTTAAGGAAAAGATAGAAAAATCGAAAATGCCTAAAGAGGTGGCGGAAAAGGCGACGCAAGAACTTGAACGACTTGAAGCCATGCCACCCATGTCAGCCGAGGCAACCGTTTCTCGTAATTACCTTGACTGGCTGATTGCAGTACCGTGGCATAAACGATCACGGGAAAGTCGAGACTTAAAACGGGCAGAAAAAATTCTAAATGAAGACCATTATGGTCTTGAAAAAATTAAGGATCGCATTCTTGAGTTTCTCGCCGTTCGCACTCTCGTAAAGAAGCCTAAGGGTACCATCCTGACTTTTGCTGGACCGCCTGGGGTTGGTAAAACATCTCTTGCCAAGTCAATTGCTCGTGCAACTAATCGAAAGTTTGTGCGTCTCTCCGTAGGCGGCGTACGTGATGAAGCCGAAATTCGAGGACACCGACGCACCTACATCGGCGCGTTCCCTGGTCAAGTCATACAGATGATGAAGAAGGCCGGCACCGTGAACCCCGTTTTTTTGCTAGACGAAATTGACAAAATGTCTATGGATTTTCGAGGCGATCCATCGTCGGCGCTACTTGAAGTTTTGGATCCTGAACAAAATCACACATTCCTCGATCATTATCTTGACGTTGAGTTCGATTTATCAAATGTGATGTTTATATGTACTGCGAACGTGATGCATACTGTGCCACAAGCGTTACGCGATCGAATGGAAGTACTACAACTAGCCGGTTATACGGAATTAGAAAAAATCGAAATTGCACGACGTTTCCTATCACCCAAGGCATTACCAGCGGCTGGCCTAAGTAAAAAGAATATTGTCTTTACTGATGAATCGTTTCAAAAGATCATCCAACGGTACACTCGGGAAGCGGGCGTCCGTAACCTAGAGCGAGAAATTTCCTCGGTCTGCCGTAAGGTTGCCCGTAAGGTTGTCCTTACAGGTAAATCGTTTTACGAAGAAATCTCAGCTGACAAAATTACTAAGTATCTTGGTGTGCCACGATTTAGACCGTCTATGGCCGAAGAACAAAATGAGGTTGGAGTTGCCACGGGTTTAGCGTGGACGGAGGCTGGTGGCGAACTATTGGTAACCGAAGCAACGCTCATGTCTGGACGTGGTCGACTAACGTTAACAGGTAAGCTAGGCGACGTTATGCAGGAATCAGCTCAAGCAGCCATGAGTTATGTTCGGTCCACAGCTCACGAAATTGGCATAACGCGTGATTTTCATCGTCGAACCGACGTGCATATCCACGTCCCGGAGGGGGCAATCCCTAAGGACGGTCCCTCGGCTGGCATCACTCTGGCAACAGCACTAGTCTCAGCACTGGCAAACGTGAAAACACGTCGCGACGTCGCCATGACTGGGGAAATCACACTCCGCGGTAAAGTGCTGCCAATTGGAGGCGTTAAGGAGAAGGTGCTGGCCGCTCACCGTGCCGGATTAAAAAATATTATCCTTCCAAAAGACAACGAGAAGGATCTAAGTGACATCCCGAAGAATGTATTAGATACACTCAACTTGTATATGGTCGAAACAATGGACGAAGTGTTAAAAATCGCCATGTCAGAGCCGCTGCAGTCCAACCTGTCTGCGGATGCCAGTGGAGAAACTAAACCCGTGTCTGATGACACGATAACGCACTAACTCAAGCCTAGACGATACAAGGAAGCCACTGGCTTGGAGATTCGTCTTGGTTCTAGCGAGTATCTTCGGTGAACATCGTTTCAGCCGAATTTGTAACGAGCGCCTGTGACAACACCGGCTTACCGAAGCCAGCTGAGCCACAGGTAGTATTCATGGGCCGTTCAAACGTCGGAAAGTCAAGCCTAATCAATGCTTTGGCGTGTCGACGAATTGCGCGAACAAGTCGTGTGCCTGGCAAGACGCGACTGATCAACGTCTACAAGTTACGTTTAGCGAAAACGAGAAAAGGCCTATCTTTGATACACCTCTTAGATTTACCTGGTTATGGATTTTCACGAGGTAATCGAAATCAAGCTACAAGTTTTGCCAAACTTACGGATTCCTATTTCGGACAGTTTACTGTGAACACAAAGTTACAACCGCATTCCGTGGAACAGCACTATGAGGCCAATGTGATGTTATTAATTGACAGTCGTCATCTAGGTCTCGCTTCTGACTTAGACGCGCTCGATTGGTTACACAGCCAGGGTTGCCGCACTGTAGTCATCGGAACGAAAGTCGATACATTATCTTCCGCACAGCGCAACCGAGCCGACAAAGTACTGGAAGAATCCTTCGGCACCTCGGGACTGTTTGTTTCGGCTAAGACCGGTAAAGGAATGAACGAACTTTGGAAAACAATTATCGCAATGAACACCCCTCAACCATGACCATAAGACAAATGCGAGACAGTGATACGACCGAAGGCATACTTGAGAAACTTCCTGATGGCTTCGGATTCCTTAGGACTCCCGCTTCGAACTACGTGCCCGGACCTAAAGATGTTTATCTCTCCAAAACCCAAATCAAGAAGCTAGAGCTGCAGACAGGTGACATCATTTCAGGACAAGTGCGACAAGCGAGAAACGGCGAGCGGTACGCATCAATATCAAGAATAGACACGGTTAATTTTGAACCACCGGAACGAGTACATCAACGTCTACTATTCGAAAACCTGACGCCGCTTTATCCAGATAAGCGACTTTCCCTCGAAACCACATCTGAAGATCTATCTTCTCGAGTTTTGGATCTTATGGTGCCAATCGGAAAAGGCCAGCGCGGTCTCATCGTTGCAGCACCGCGCACCGGGAAAACAATGTTGCTACAGAATATTGCACATGGCGTCGCCACTAATCATCCTGATGCTCATTTAATCGTGATGTTGATCGACGAGCGACCAGAGGAAGTCACTGACATGCAGCGCTCAGTACATGGAGAAGTAGTCGCGTCTACCTTCGACGAACCATCCCAGCGACACATTCAGGTAGCTGAAATCGTTCTTGAAAAAGCGAAGCGCCTTGTTGAACATCGCCAAGATGTCGTGATTTTACTCGATTCAATTACGCGTCTAGCCCGCGCATATAACTCTACGATCGCATCCTCTCGCAAGGTCTTATCCGGAGGTATCGACAGCAATGCTCTCCAACGCCCGAAGCGTTTCTTTGGTGCCGCACGAAATGTAGAACAAGGTGGCTCACTGACAATGATTGCCACTGCCCTTGTTGACACAGGCTCGCGCATGGATGATGTTATCTTCGAGGAATTTAAGGGCACAGGTAACCTTGAAATTCATCTTGACCGTAAACTTGCAGACCGACGAATATATCCGTCGATCGACGTGCAAAAGAGTGGCACCCGCAAGGAAGAGCTCCTTATTGCTCCAGACCAATTGCAAAAAATTTGGATTCTGCGGAAGGTGTTGAATCCGCTTGAACCCCAAGAGTGTATGGAATTGTTGCTTAGCAAGATGGCAAAGACCAAGAATAACGAAGAATTTCTAGCATCGATTTCTAAGATGAATGGAGCGAACACCAACACTATAGAAAACAGGTCGAGACGCACACGCGGCCGGTGAGCATCGGCATGCTATAATTATAACTTCAGCTACATCGGAAGGAGAGCGCTTGAAGGAAGGGATCCATCCTAAGTCTTACGAAGTTGAGGCCCGCTGTGCTTGTGGCGCAACGTGGAATACTCGTTCAACAAAGCCCGAACTACGTTTGGAAATCTGCTCCAGTTGTCATCCGTTCTTTACTGGAAAACAGAAGCTGGTTGACACAGAAGGTCGCGTCGAGCGTTTCACGAAGAAGTACGGAGCTCAAACGGTCGAAAACCAAAAGAAACTTCGCACAGCACGCAAGAAAGATAAAGCCAAGTCAGCATGAGTGGTGTCGATTGCTGGAACGACCAGCAATGATCCCGTTTGATCTACACTTACAACCTTGCAGAGTGATTATTAAATCAGTGAACGAGACTGACAACCATCGACCGTAATACAGGCTCCACTCACCCAACTTGCTCGTTCAGACGCAAGAAACGCAACCACCTGCCCGACCTCGTCGGCTTGTCCAAATCGACCAAACGGTAATTCATATTCAATAAATTTCGCTATGCCCTCAGGATCTTCTTGTTGGCGTCGGTACCATGAACCACCTGGAAACGAGATCGAACCCGGCGCTACACTATTAACGCGTATCCCGTCAGGCGCGAGTTGCCTAGCCATGGATTTACCTAAACTAACTTCGGCCGCCTTGACGGCATTGTAAGTCATCCGTCCACCCGATTCACGTCCCCAGATCGACGCAATCATAATGATTGCACCCCGACCAGCCCGACGCATGTGAGGCACGGCTAGTCGCGATGCTCGAATGGCTGGATACAATGTAAAGTCTAGGGCGTCACGCCAGTCCTCATCGGTAGTCTGCACAATATCTCCACCACCAGCTTGGCCCACATTGTTAACAAGCACATCTAGACGACCAAATCTCGCAATAGAACTATTAATTACTGTGGCAATGCCATCTGTCGTGGTTACATCGGCTGGAACAGCGAACACCATATCTGATTGACCAGCTATTTCTTGTAACTCTTGTTCGGCTTTGGCTAATTGATCATTTGTTCGCGCACAAATACATACTCGACATCCTTCCCTTACCAACACACGAGCACTTGCAAAACCTAGGCCTCGACTCGAGCCCGTTATGACTGCAACCTTATCTTTTAGTGCGAGATCCATACTCATACCAATCTACGAAATTCATTGAGGTATTCTTAGCTATCTACCTCTACATAAAACTGGGCCGCCACCATCAGGCAACGGCCCAGTTATGTCTGTTAACGTAATCCTATTATGCGCAACCACTGGTGGTTCCGCAGTTATTACATTTGTAACAACTACCGCTGCGCACCATAATGGCGCCACACATGGAACAGGGTGGTGCATCCTCTTGATTCTGAATGGCTGCAAATGTTGCTGAGTTCTTCTCTGACTCAACGCTTAATTCGTTAACCGGTGGTTCTAATTCGTCAGCCTTAAGCTCATCAGGTTTATCACTATTTACCCCGGCGTTAAATTGTGCTCTCGGCGAGAGAAACTTTGTGGCTAGCCATCTAAATATGTAATCCACTATCGACTTAGCAAATCTCACTTCCGGGTTCTTCGACATGCCAGAAGGCTCAAAACGTACATGACTGAATTTGTCGACAAGGACCTGCAGCGGTACGCCGTACTGTAACGTATAAGAAACTGCTTGGGCAAAAGCATCGGCAAATCCTGAAATGGTCGATCCTTCCTTAGCCATTACGAGAAAGATTTCTCCTGGCGATCCATCTTCAAATAACCCGACAGTGATATAACCCTCGTGGCCTGCGATGTCGAACTTATGTGTAATGGCGTCACGTTCTTCAGGCAGTCGACGACGTACTGGTTGTCTGACAAGCTGCTCAATACCGTCAATCATCGCCTTTTGACCGTCACGTGATGTGTTCAATGGCTGTGTTCGCTTGCTCCCGTCTCGATAGATCGAGACAGCCTTAGTGCCCAGACGCCAAGCATCAATATAAGCTTGCTGAATTTCCTCAACCGTTGCTTCCTTTGGAACATTAACCGTTTTCGAAATAGCGCCTGAAATAAACGGCTGGGTCGCGCCAATCATTCGAATGTGGCCCATGTAGTGAATGGACCGCTCACCACTTGCCGGCTTGAAAGCACAATCGAAGACAGGTAGATCTTTTTCCTTGAGATGCGGTGCGCCTTCAATGGTTTCATGTTCATCGATGAATGCATTGATCTCTTGAATCTGATCCTCTTCATACCCAAGCTTAGCTAACGCCATCGGTACGGTTTGGTTCACTATCTTCATCGTCCCACCGCCAACGAGCTTCTTATACTTAACCAATGCAATATCTGGCTCGACACCGGTAGTGTCACAGTCCATCATGAATCCAATAGTTCCTGTCGGCGCCAGCACAGTAGCTTGAGCGTTACGGTAACCGAACTCCTCTCCCAACTCGACAGCATCGTCCCACGCTTCTTTCGCTGCAGCATACAAGCTACTCGAGACGTTGGTCCTATCGATATCCTTCAGGGAATTACGGTGCTTCCGCATTACTCGCACGAATGGTTCGGCATTATCGGCGTATCCGGCAAACGCTCCACCCTGATCTCTGGCAATGCGCGCAGACTGAGCATACGCTTCACCTGTCATGAGGGCCGTGATGGTTGCCGCGTAATCACGACCAGTTTGACTATCGTAGGGCAATCCTCGTGCCATGAGTAACGCCCCAAGATTGGCATAACCTAAACCGAGTGGGCGATAGTCATGACTATTACGCTCTATGGCCTTACTCGGATAGCTAGCACTATCAACAATAATTTCTTGCGCTGTAATTAACGTCCGCACGGCCGCGCTAAAATCGCTAGCGACGAAATCACCACGCTCATCCACAAACTTCATCAGATTTAGTGATGCCAGATTACATGCAGAATCATCTAAAAACATGTACTCCGAACAGGGATTCGACGCGTTAATACGTGCCGTATTGGGACAAGTATGCCAATCATTGACAGTCGTATCGAATTGCATGCCTGGATCACCGCAGATGTGCGTAGCGCTGGCGATTTGACTCATCAGATCTGACGCGCGATACGTGTCCATAACACTGTTATCGCGAACAGCTCGAGTCTGCCATTCACCATCATCAAGAACGGCCCGCATAAAACCATCCGTTACGCGAACGCTATTGTTGGAATTCTGAAAAAACACTGAAGAGTACGCTGGCCCTGTAAACGAACCATCATAACCAGCGTCGATAAGCGCCCAAGCTTTCCGCTCTTCGTCCACCTTGCAATTAATAAAAGTTTCAATGTCTGGATGATCAGCATTCAAAATTACCATTTTGGCAGCACGTCGTGTTTTACCGCCAGACTTGATGACACCAGCGAAGGCATCATAACCTTTCATAAAGGAAACTGGACCTGAAGCCGTACCACCACCAGCCAGCACTTCCCGCGATGAGCGAATCGATGAAAGGTTTGAACCGGTTCCGGATCCAAACTTGAAAAGCATCCCCTCAGTCTTCGCTAGGGTCAAAATGGACTCCATAGTGTCTTGGACTGAGTTGATGAAACATGCCGAGCACTGCGGAGCTTTCTCAAAACCACAATTAAACCAAACAGGGCTGTTAAAAGCGGCCTTCTGTTGAACCAATAAATGCTTCAGGTCGTCACTGAAGGCCTGTAAATCGTCTTCAGTCGCAAAGTAGCGCTTCACTCTAGCCCATTCTGTGATTGTGTCGACAACGCGACCAATGAGCTGCCTGACGCTTTGTTCACGTTCTGGAGTTTCTAGCTGTCCCCGAAAATATTTCGACACCACAATGTTCGTCGCCTGTTGCGACCAAAACGTTGGTATCTCGACATCACGCTGTTCGAATACAAGTTCACCATGTTCGTTCCCGATAGTTGCCGATCTTTGTTCCCACGCAATCTCATCGAAGGGATCAACACTCTCGCGACTAAATACGCGTGGAAACTGAAGGCCTGATTGCGGCGTGTCTGACCGTCGCGCCGAAACCTGCGCATCATTAACGTCCGTTTGCTGCGCAGTGCCTCTATCCATAACTGGCCTCCAAATACTAAAGACCGCCTCGCCCCAAAGGTCGGCCTAGATCTAATTTAAGAAATACTTATCTCGAACTTCTACTACTCAATTTATGACTTCAAAGCTGAGCACAGAACCTGGGATTCTCTCGGCGAGCCTGATTAGTCCTCAGGCGCTCAACTATGTGTCCTGTCTATCGGTTTGTCAAGATAGAAACTACAAGATATGGTGTAATCTTTTTAGGACAAACGCTAGATGTTGAGAAAATAGCCATTTTTGAGGTTTCTTCCGCCACCGTTCAATGGCGTTATTTTCTGATTATTAGTTTTCGGCCCACCAAGCTACATTCCATGAAATCGCTATGATAAAGTCCTGCCGTGCTGACTGACAAGGACTCTCCTTCAAGCAAGTTTACCTTATTCAAAAACCGCCGAGAGTCCATTAGATACCCACGCATTGTTGACCAGGAATCCTCTCATCTGACCAAACGTTTCATAGCACTATTCGAGGTGATCCTCTGTTCGGGTTTTCCCACACAGTTACTACTCGTTCAAGTAATGACAGCGATCGGGCTTCAACCGTTCGAAACAGATGGCAGTCTTGCAATGAACTACGTCGTAGTATTGTCGCTAGCCGATGCAGTCGTACTAGTAATGTTAATCCTGTGGTTGCTAGCACTCCATGGGGAAAGCCCTCGCAATCTCTTCCTAGGCTCACGACGAATCGTACGGGAATTTAAATTCAGCATACTGCTTATCCCACTTGTTTTATTCCTTGTAGTCGCTGCTTCAGCCAGCTTACAACACTTCGCACCGTGGCTTCATAACGTGCCGGAAAACCCCTACGAGTCTTTAATTCAAACGACCTCAGACGCTTCCATCTTCGCGCTCGTAGCCATCATAGCAGGCGGTGTACGCGAGGAGATCCAGCGTGCGTTCATCCTTTGTCGTTTCAAGCAGTATCTGGGAGGAAGCGCTACAGGCGTTATCCTTTTCAGTTTAGCCTTTGGAGCAGCGCATCTAATCCAAGGATGGGACGCTGCAATCATCACAGCTCTACTTGGTGCTCTGTGGAGTATCGTCTTTCTTATACGACGAAGCATTATCGCCCCGATTGTTAGCCACGCTTCCTTCAACGTCATCCAGATTATCCATCACCTGATTAGTTGAGTAGCTCGTTGGTTACGGCACGTAAACTATCTCCACACTCTCATGCAATCGCGCAATCCAATTTTGAATAATAACTTGACGCCGCTCTTCCAAAAGATCGTCTCGGACGAGTTCACGTGCGTCATTAAATGAGAGTCTTGAACCATTATGGACGTATTGATGCTGATTCTCTTTGTGGTATTGGACTAGTTCTGCATTAGTCGGCTCTGCGGTCGACGTAAAACGCTGCCGGAGATAAATATCGATCCGTAGGTCATTACGAACAAGTCGATAGAGGCGTTCCTCAGTCATACCGACAGATTTCCACGCTGTTTCAAAAGACTTTACTGTTGAATGGTGCTCTTTCAGTTCATCAATCCGACGCTGAATCACAGGTTGAGGCGGTTCTGAGACAAGAAATCGATCAACTTCAACCAAGATGAGAATACTATTGATTAAACGGGAGGTCACTTGACTCTCAGAGCCTTCGTTGGAGCCCATCGCTAAAACTCCTAGTTCGGTCACGGCTCGAACATCGGACAACATGATTAATTGGCGGTCTACTGTAGCAACAACTTTATCGATAATATCTTGCTTTACGGATCCCGCCGTCAAAACCAAGAATATCAACATGCAGAAAGCGCGTTGATATAGCTGTCTGAGATGCCTAGCAGCACCTAACACTTACACCACCACATACACTCATGCGACCACATATCAAAAAGCCTGACCCATGCTTACGTGCAGCACCATCCGTCCTTCCTTCCGATTGCCAAATTGACGTCGATCTAATTTAAAACCGAAGTCAACACGGATCGGTCCAATTGGTGATCGGTACCGCACACCAAACCCAGCACCACCGCGGATCCGATTTACTGCCATATCGTTAACTCCCTGGAATACATTACCAAGGTCTAGAAAAGCAACTGCGCCAATAGGACCTCTGATCGGAAAACGGATTTCGTTATTAATGATAAACAACCCGTTGCCACCTTGAGGAAATCCATCTTGGTCAATAGTTGAACCGTCACCGAGACGGTCTAGCGCGAATCCACGAACTGTTGTCGACCCTCCAGCAAAAAATCGTTCGCTCGCAGGAAGATTCTGAACGACCATCTCTGTTGCTTGACCACCAGCATTAATTTCCACAATACTCCGACTAAAACCTCTAGCGAACCCAAGCCGAAGTCCTGTTGCAAATATAACACCAGCCGACCTTGGTAAGCGTCGGTACAGATACCCCTGCATCAACACCTTCGCAAAACCGACCTCGGACCCGATACGTCGACCGGCACTCTTCGCCTCAAAACTTATTAACGATCCTCGGGTTGGCTCGAATGGATCATTGCGACTATCGCGCAGCGCAGTGCCGGAAAAAGCTGACAGACCGATTTGAGGAAACAGCCTGTCAATCAGCGGTTGATCGCTTTGATTAAAACGCTCATCAAATAAAGTATTCTGATTGAAAGAATATCCACCGCTCAGGATCGCACCGGGACCGAACGACTGACGCCACTCGACATTTATGCCCTGTTGCTTAAGATTGAAGCTCGATCGGATAGATTGATCAACAAAAGCCGACACAACTAGTTCGCCACCCGTCTCGAACACACGTGGTTCGCGGAATGTGAATAGTGCGCGATATTCGTTGAAACCATATCCGCCAGACTCCCCTTTGCCTCCTTGGTCGTCGTTCGGCCGAAGACTGACCCGCGCAAATAAATTGACTGAGCGGTTTTTTCCCCACAAGTTTCGTCGTCCAATCTCAACAAATCCACGGGGCGCAAACTCAAACCGCTCAACCGCACTAGCGCTGGTTTGACTCTCTCGCCGTAATCTTGTTCCAGCTTCAAATCCTCCACCATAACTCAACAACGTGGCGGGCACCTCTTCTACCATTACCAGCACGTCGCGACGGGTATCACTATGATGATTAAATTCTGTGAAGCGGACCCGATTAAACATGCCTAATAAATTCAGGCGCTGCTGACCTTCAGCTAACCGCTCCCGACTGAGTGCCTCGCCAGATTGGAAACCCAACGTGCGCCTTATGGTTTCAACGCTCACTCTGGAATGGCCACTGACAAGTACATGGTGGACGACAACTTGAACACCTGGATCGATAATAAAACGCAAATCGAGACTCGTAGAATCTTCTGAAAAAGCCATGTCAACCTGCACAGAAGCATCCTCATAGCCTTGGCTGAGCAAGGAATTGAGTATCCGATCCCGGTCTCCAAAAACTCTGCTTTGTACGTATGGATTAGCAACTTTGGACTCTAGAAGCTCTAACAACAGGTCAGTTTCTTCACCTGGAGCATTTTCTAGCGTGACCGACTGAACAATGACGCGCAGACCTTCACTAATCGTCAGACGAGGGGTAACGAGCAGTGAATTCACAAACGGATCTTCAGAAGCTAACAAGGAGTTAACAACTTCTTTCTTGACAGAAACTTGAGAGTGACCAGCCAGCCGGTAAGCCGCGATGATAGCAGCCACGCTGTAATCAAAAGAAGCATCAACAAAAACATCCTCAGCCCGCATATCCATGATTTCCAGGATCACGTTGTCGGACAGTATCTGGTTCCCGATAATCTCTGGATTGGTTATCTTGTAAATTTGGCCGGGCGAAACGTGAAAGACAATTCTTAACTCTTCGTCATTTTCTTGAAAACTATAGCTGGCTTCAACACGAGAGTAACCTAACCGCCGAAAATGTGTCCTGATTCGATCGAGGGAATCGTCAAGTAAATCCAAATCTATAGACCCTTCTCGCGCTATAGGCACCAAAGCCTCTTGTTCTTCTGGTGATAGGACTTCGTTATCGAACTGCACCAACACAAACGGACCTAGGTTCGCATGAATCGTCAAGTTAATTGATGTGTTATTCGGATTGGTGGTAATGCTGTGGTTGACTTCGGCCTCGTAATGCCCTCTTTCCTTCAAGGAGTCACCGTACGCACTCAAACGACGACGGATCGCCAAGCGGTCATAAGGCATTCCTACATGCAGTCCAAGTTGCGTAAGCAACTGGTTCGTCGACTCCAATGTTCTACCAGTGACCTTAAGTGAGCCTACATTTGCGCGCACTCCACACTCGATTTCAAAACTCAGTATGGCCCGACCTGACTCTTCATCGATACTCGTAACAGCATCAATACGGGGGTTCATAAACCCGTTGTCACGATATAAAGACTCGAGTAACCCCGTAGCCTCGGCGGTTTGAGTAAGAGCGAGAGATTCACCATAGCGTTCACGAACGACCTGACCAAGACGCCTTCGTGACAAACCGAGCACACCTTTAAATTCAATTTTTGTGACCGTGCGTTTCGGGACAACCACATACCTTAAAGCCACGCCATTTTGCTGTTCGTTAGCTTCTACACGAACATCCTCGAATTGGCCAATCGTGAAAAGATGAAAAATGCTGTCTCGAACTTGTTCGATCGACAGCGGATCCCCAACACGCGTAACGAGTGCCTCTTGAAGATCTTTAACTGTTGTTTGAGACGAAGTGCCCACGATCTCAATGGAGATGATCTGGCGATCAAGGTACGTCAGGAGAGGAGCGGCCAGTAATGGATACGCCTCAAACAACAGGAGTGTAAACACCACCATCCAGCAGCAACCAACGCCATGTGTCGAATGGCTCCGCTCCACACGAATCCACGACCGCATCAGAAAGCGTGCCTTACACGAAAGTCGAGTGCGTAAGTTCGATCCTCGTTTTGAGAGAGAACCCATGAAAGTTGCTCGCTTTGGTCGTACTCAAGCAGGATAAGCAAATCCTGTTCGATCCCGGTCAGAGTTCGTGAGAGAGTCGCGTAAATGCGATCAGATACACGCTTGCCAATGGTTAACCTGGCTGCCGGTCTAAGCTCGGTTGTCTCGCGCAACGCGGCATCGGAAAGCGAAGGCGTGATCTCAAACGAATCAACGCCCAACGAACTCTCTAAAACCCTCCCAAACCCAGAGGAAAGCTGATCGGTAACCAGTTGCGCCGCACGCGCTTGGAGTAATTGTTGCTCAGTCTCATCAGCTGTCCGAATAGCCCGTAACTCACCCTCAGCAGGATCTCTTACATTCCCGAGCAGCAAAGATAGAATGTCGCTTGACGGTAACGGAGGGTCTGAACTCAGCGTCGGTACGAAACGGTCAGTAGTACCAGCGACGTGGAAAACCACACGGTAAATCTCACCGGGCACGCGCACACTCGTCTCAGCTTCCACATCGAAGAATGGATTGATTTCACGAGGATTCGTGAAATCCATGCTGCCTCGGGTTACTACATAGCGATTCCCCTCAAAGAACACCTCCCCGCGGTCAATCTCCATAAAACCAAATAACTGAGGAGAAATAGGCGTACCTCGAAGTGTAAGCTCCCCACTCGATACGATTCGCGTATTCCGATCGTTAATACGTAGGGTGCCTGGCACATTCACGCGGATATCAAAATTTAAAGGAAAAGCTAATGCATCAGCAGAGGGTGCTCCAGCAACTGCAGCGTCCTGATTCAAAATATCAAACAAACCTGCATTCGATTCCAATGTTCTGACCCATCTTGCGTCATTCACCTCAACCACACCTGATAACACCGGATTCTCAACTGGACCTTGAAGGACTAGATTCGCATCAACAGTAGAACGAAATTCTTCCGGATATCGCAACTGTATTTCATCACCTATAGCCAACATGCTGAATTCATCTAGACGATATCCGTCTAGACTAATGGACCCACCAAACTGCACATCGCCACCACCTAAAGTCGCCGTTAAATCGTCCATGCGTAAATTACCGTTGTCGAACGTCACACGACCGTTTACCTGTTCGAAGGAATGCGGCAGAGAGGAATGCCGCAAACGACCATCAGTAATCTCAAGAGAGCCTGACAGTACTGGTGCCTCAAGTAGACCCCGAATCTCAGCAACAATCTCGGCGTTCCCTGCACTGCGAATATCACTAAAAAACCCTTGCAGGATCGCCAAGTTCGCATCGCCAGTGACCAGCAACCCAAAACGATCCTCACCCAATCTCACTTCACCGCTGACACTCAATTCCGTATCTTCCCCTTCGAGCTGCACCTTCGAGATTTGCACCACCTCCTGATCCAAAATGATTTGGATTAAATCGTTATTACGAACTTCGTAATCGTAAAGAACTAACTGCAGTTGCTCAATGCTGGCAGTAACATTGAGCTTCGCAAGATTGCTCAGTGGACCAAGCACCCTAAGCGCCCCGCTGCCAGCCGTATCCGCAAACGGAAGAAATCGTGGTGCAAAAGCCCGCAAGAAAGGATCGAGTGAAGTGTCTGTAAATCGTATGGTCAATTCCGCATCAGCTTCCGGAGTAATGGCAACCTGTCCCGAGGCCGACACCGCCATGAGGGGTGACGCAACCTCCAGCTCGACAGATGCCTGCTCGTTTCGTACACCAACACGACCAGTCATAGGACCAATTGTTTCACCACGTATCAACAACGTATCAATGCGACCTTGTACGTCGTAAATTGGCCAATCAAAACTACCCGACCCACCGGCCGTAAACTGGAGTAACCCGTCCAATGGAAGTTCTGGCATTGAGACGGCGGCCACTAGGCCTACGGGAATCCGACGGCCGTCCGCGTTGAATGTGTAAGTGCCACCCCAGTCGACGTATGCGGCACCAGTGATCAAGCCTTCACGTTTACGAATTTCAATCCCATCCAAACGCACGCCACCGCCCTCATAACGCAGCAGGGCCGTCGCTGATTCAAACGGCTCACCGTAGGCAATCACCTCTCGTACTGTCGGTCGTGCAAATCCAAACGGTGCAATGTACTCGCCGTATAAGTGAAAGTCTCCTGTGATTAACCCTTCAACCGGATACTCCAATTGCTCGAATGCAGTCCTGAGATCTAAAACCGGCCATTGTTCTGCATTAAAGCGACCATTAAACTCTTCATCTCCATCAGTTCTCGGATAATCAAACGTGAAACGGCCATCGATCAACATTTGAGAGAATCCTTTTGTGAGAATACTCTCTGGAACAGTCGCATACCCGTTCTCGATGGTTGCTTCACCTTCCCAAGCACCCCACATTACATCCCACACCCGTGGCTCAGCCTCGAATCGACCTGTCACGCTCGGATCGATTAAGTCGCCGGTTAGTTCTCCATCAAATGTTCCACTTCCACCGATTTCTACCACCTGAGTGGGTCGCTCAAAGACTGTCATTAAGCCAGCTAAAACACGATCGCTTTCCTGCAAATTACTACTGGTCATGTGAAACGGAAGACGTGAATCTAAACCATAGGCTGTCTGACCCTCGAAGGATAGAAACGTGTGAGGAGTGGCCAGTTGGCTACCAGACGCTATATCGATCACGCCAGAGCCGAGCGAATATTCAATCACTCCCCCAAGTGCCAGGCGCCCTTCTAGGACGTTCCTGCTGGGCGATGTATTAACAATTGTACCCATGGGCGAACGTCGCTCTTGAAGCGTGATGAGGTCGGGTGGTGACACTTCGATGCGACCAGTTCCTTCCCGGTCAGCGAAGCTACTGCGTGGCCAAGACATCTTATTCAAACCGGCAGCTCGTCCTGCAAGCGGCAAGGTATCAAACTCAGGAAAATCGGTCAGGCTGGACAAATCTAGATCGTCGTAAGTCACCTCCAGACTGGCAACACCAGCGCCTCCCTCATCCTCTGACGTTAAGGCATAGGACAACTCAAGTGTTCCGTCGTGGAACACTGCGGAGGACTCATAGATGTCGAATCCGTCTCGGCGCCATTCGAGAGACCCACGCACGTCGGAAAATGGATTGCTGTCGATCCCTAGTCGTTCGCTCGAAAACTCGCCTCGAAGATCGCGACCACCATCGTACAGGTGAAACGTACCCACAAAGTCGCCGTCGCCAGACAATGTAAAGGCTTCATTTGGAAAGAAAACGTCACGCAGAATGGGCAAATCTAGTTCGGATCGAATTTGGTAGAACTGTTCCGGCCAATTCATAATATCCGCTGCACCCATCAAGCTTGACTCCGTTCCATCAGTCTGCAGGTCTAGTTGATCGAAAATCACTTTACCGTCATCAATCTGAAAATCGGCTTGCAGAGCTGCTTGCATCGGTTCAAAAGACTGGATCTGTACCGTGCCTCCTGAGAATTCCGCGTGACCTCTGTAATCCAACATCTTGGTTACGGAAATATCAAAATCTCGTCCTACTATCCTCCACGGAGCAGCGTGATCTTCATAGGTAAATTGCCCGCGTTCCGCATGGATTTCACTGAGCGTCGTAACAAACCATGTGTCTTCGGCCAGCGCCAGTTCGCTGAGATCTGGAAAAGTGTGGCGATCGCCTGGAAAACTTTCAACGACCATTGCCCAGTCGGATATTGCGACAGAATCAAAAAGCAATTCCCCACGGAAAAGTGCCGACCAAGGTATAGAAATAACCACTTGGTCTGCGGTCAAAAATGCTCGATCCTCAAGCGTTGGGCCATCAATAACAAAATCTTCAACCAGAAATTGTCCGCGGAAAAGATAAACCGAGAGCTTGCCAATGTGGAGAGGGCGACCCATTAGTTCCGTACCAACTCGTTCCACATGTTTGCGCAGTACTGGACCGAGGTCTACGGTTACGGTCGCCACAACAGCAATCACCACCGCAGCCACGAGCCCTAGCAACACTAAACGTGGGTAGCGGGTTAGCAGACGGCGGTGTCTCTTGCTCACCTCGACCTCGTTACGCTTGGTTTCAGGTCTCAACTCGAACATAAGGGTCCTTCTTGTTCCACCGTCGCCAGCACCAAGCCGGCTTCGACCACGGCACCCGCTTTCACCTTGATTTCAACAACGCGACCCGCACTTGGTGAAGTAAGCGTATTTTCCATTTTCATGGCTTCAACGACTACTATTCCCTGTCGTTTTATCACTGGATCACCTGCAGCGACCAACAGTTTGACTACTCGACCAGGCATTGGTGCAGTAATCTGCTGCAATCCATCAGCAACCGCTGCCGAAGTGGTGTCTGCTGTCAAGCTTGATCGATCTGTGTTGAGCCCAACTTGAAAGACACAACTAGATTTTTCCACGGCGACGGTTGCTCGCCGAGCAGAATCAACAATAGTGACCATATGGCTCGAAAAATTCTGATCGCACAAAATCACTGACAAGGAAGACTGATCAAGGCGACGAGCATCTACGACATGCTGTTGGCCATTCATAGTCACGGTAAAGCGATGGTCTACCCCGACAACTCGGTCTATCTGGACGCACCTTACTTGCCCGTTGACGTCAACATCAAACGTCATGAGATTACGCGCAAGGCCTCAACCTTGGCCTGTCGCCGCCATGCGGATGTCTTATCTGGTTGTTTCGCAGCAGCTGCATCCTTACCAAGATAGGCATGCAGGGCCGCACCGACGACCGCGACCTCTTCGACTTCAGAGGTTGGTTCCATAAGCGGCTTACCATTACGCTCCGCCATCATCATGTCGATAAAATTCGTGTTGAACGCTCCACTGTGAAATGCAGAGCTTTGAAGGAGCCAGGAGAAAAACGGAATGGTTGTTTTGATTCCATGAACCTTGTATTCATCCATCGCGCGTCGCATGCGGGCGATAGCCATGACTCGATCGGGACCCCAAGTAATCACTTTAGAAATTAACGGGTCGTACCAAGTAGGCACCTCAAATCCCGAAGCAACACCGCTGTCATCACGAATTCCAGGACCAGAAGGTGTTCGCAGGGTTCGGATCGTCCCAGGTGACGGCATGAAACCATTGTCTGGATCCTCTGCGTAGACGCGACACTCGATGGAGTGGCCCCGTGGCGTAAGTGTTTCCACTGGATTAATGGTCAGATGCCTACCCTGCGCAATGTGAAGCTGCCAATGAACAAGATCAACCCCTGTGATCATTTCGGTAACAGGATGTTCAACCTGTAGCCTGGTATTCATCTCTAGAAAGTAAAACTTCCCAGCCGTATCAAGTAAAAATTCAACAGTACCGGCATTAACGTAACCGACCGAACGAGCAAGTGCCACCGCAGCGGTAGCCATCTGTTCGCGCAACTCTTGGGTCACGAACATCGCTGGAGACTCTTCGACAACCTTTTGATAACGACGTTGAATTGAACAGTCGCGCTCAACAAAAGGCACTATCGCACCATGCGAATCGCCAAGCAGTTGCACCTCAATATGACGTGGCTCGACTATTTGTCGCTCCAAATAGACAAGCTCATCACCAAATGCTGTTTGGGCCTCGGACCGGGCCTCTCGAAGCGCTGAAGTAAGACCTTCCGGTTCACGCACCACGCGCATACCCCGCCCACCACCGCCAGCCACGGCCTTAACGAATAGCGGATATCCGACTTCCCTAGCAATTTGCTTAACCTCAATGTCGGACAGATTTGGATCTAAGGGAGTGTTAGTGCCAGGCACCACAGGAACTCCGGCACGCTGTGCCGCCTGGCGAGCCGCGACCTTACCACCCATGAGGGCAATCACATCAGCTGATGGTCCAATAAACGTTAAATTCGCATCGCGACAAGCAGCAGCAAACTTCGCATTCTCGGAAAGAAAACCATATCCTGGATGCACAGCTGTCACATCAGCTTCACGCGCTACATCGACCAGCCGATCGATGTTTAGGTAGCTCTCGGCTGGCTCGTTAGCTCCGATTTCATAAGCCTCGTCGGCATACCGTACGTGGGGCGCCAAGCGATCACAATCTGAATAGACGGCGACACTCTGAAATCCGAGCTCTCGACAAGCACGCATGATGCGCACTGCGATTTCTCCACGATTAGCAACTAGTACTTTCATCGTGATCAAACAACGATTGCAGATACAGGGCTACTTGGCTGCGCTCGCCCATCGGCTGCTATAGCAAAACCGAGGGCAAGACCTCACATCTACCTATTATTCTAGCACTTAAGGGCGTCGGGCAAAGTGTCTATAGAGGAATATTGCCATGTTTCTTAGGTGGATTGCGGTCACGTTTATCGGCGAGATTCTCGAACGCTGCGATTAGGGTCGATCTCGTTCGTCGTGGTTCGATTACAGCATCAACGAAACCACGCGCAGTAGCTGTAAAGGGGTTGGCAAATTTGTCTCGGAACTCCTCGATCTTCTCATTGCGCAGCGCATCGGGATCGCTCGCCTTCTCGAGATCGCGTTTGTAGAGGATGTTCACCGCACCTTCGGGTCCCATCACGGCGATTTCTGCCGTTGGCCAAGCATAGTTAAGGTCGGTACGGAGGTGCTTGCTTGACATGACGCAATAGGCGCCTCCATAGGCCTTTCGTGTTATGACTGTCACCTTCGGCACCGTTGCCTCAGCGAAGGCGAATAACAACTTGGCACCGTGGCGAATAATCCCGCCGTGTTCCTGTTGAATTCCTGGTAGAAATCCTGGGACGTCCTCAAGTGTTAATAGCGGAATATTAAATGCGTCACAGCAACGCACAAATCTGGCCGCCTTAACTGAGGCGTCGATGTCGAGTGTGCCAGCGAGGTGTGCCGGTTGATTAGCAACAACGCCAATCGAACGGCCGGCGAGTCGTATGAACCCTACGATGATGTTCCGTGCAAAATGCTGGTGCACTTCAAGGAACTTATTGTGATCAGCAATTGATCGGATCAGGTCCAGCATGTCATAAGGATGACTTGGTGACTCTGGAATAAGACTTTCCAGTATTTCATCTTCGCGATCAGATGGATCCGTGCATTCCAAGTCAGGCGGCTCATCCAAATTGTTACTGGGTAAGTAGCCAAGTAATTCCCTCACAAGAGCTAAACATTCTCGATCGTCAGCGACCGCAAAGTGGGCAGCACCGCTCTGGGAGTTGTGCGTCATCGCTCCACCTAACTCCTCCTTGGTAACCTGCTGGTGCGTAACGGTCTCCACAACATCTGGTCCGGTTACAAACATGTAGCTTGTGTCCTGCACCATAATGTTAAAGTCAGTAATAGCTGGTGAATAGACAGCGCCGCCCGCGCACGGACCCATAATCGCAGAGATCTGTGGAATCACCCCTGAGGCCAAAGTATTGCGAAGAAAAATGTCGGCATAACCACCTAACGAAAGCACACCTTCCTGAATCCGTGCACCTCCCGAATCATTGAGCCCGACGACAGGTGCACCCATCTTGATCGCCAGGTCCAAGATCTTCACGATCTTGGCGGCATTAGTTTCTGACAGGGAACCACCAAACACCGTAAAATCTTGGGCGAACGCGTACACTGTTCGGCCATCGACACATCCATACCCAGCCACAACACCGTCACCCGGCACGCTCTGGTTGGCCATACCGAAGTCCTGACACCGATGCACCACCAGCTTGTCAAGTTCATTGAATGTTCCGGGATCGAACAGTCGATCGATGCGCTCACGAGCAGTGAGTTTCCCAGCAGCATGCTGCCGTGCTAGTCGAGCATCACCTCCACCGTGTTCAGCACGTGCCTCTAACTCGGAAAGCTGTTTACGTGTATCCAATCGCTGTTAACCCTTTCCAGTTTGTGCTTTTTCCCAGTCGGCAAGGAATTGTTTAAGACCAATATCAGTTAGCGGATGCTTAAACAATTTCTGGAGAACAGCCGGCGGACAGGTACACACATCAGCTCCCATTTCCGCAGCCTGGATGACGTGAAGCGGGCCTCGGACGCTGGCTACCAGCACTTCAGTCGAAAATTCATAATTTTCGTAGATCTCAACAATAGAACCAATCAGATCCATTCCAGACGTGCCGATGTCGTCCAGGCGACCTACAAACGGACTAACAAAGGTGGCTCCAACCTTGGCTGCCAACAGCGCCTGTGCCGCGGAAAACACCAACGTCACGTTCACAGGAATATTCTCGGAAACCAAAGTTCGACACGCCTTGATCCCTTCCTCGCCAAAGGGCACCTTAACAACTATGTGATCGTCAATTTTTCGCAAGTGACGACCCTCTTGAATCATGCCTTCTGTATCTGTCGCCACAACCTCGGCGCTGACAGGACCTTGGACCAAGTCACAGATTTCCTTGAGAATTTTGTGCGGATCACCAGCTTCCTTCGCAAGTAATGAAGGATTGGTTGTAGCACCATCCACGATACCAAGTGGGACCAAGTCGATGAAGTGTTGCACATGACCCGAATCAACGAACAATTTCATGCTGTCGCTCCTTGGGATACACAATCATAGGCGCCCGTTTTATCAACCGTAAGTCTACCTCTAGGCAGTTGGACATTCTGAGCCTGCTCATCGCGGCGTCTCTTGAACTTGATTGGATGGGCCACTAATATTGGGGGCCTCCGCCGTATCAAGAGCCACGACCGCGTACACATAATCAACTCCAGCTATTGCGGACGTGTCCCGATAAGTCGTTTCCGTAATGATGCTGGAGTGCAACGGCTGCAGTGTCTCACCTGTTGCCTCAGCCCGCAATACCTGGTACCCCGCGAGATCTGCCTCAGAACTTGCATTCCAGATTAGGTTGATAGTGCCAACATTGGCAACTGCAACCAAATTCGTGGGTGGCGCGGGTGGGAATGTATCGATAAATCTAACGCACGTTTCTGTTGACGGCGGACTCTCAATCATCATCTCGAACGTCTCAACAGGCTCAGGTGCGTCAACTGACTCGGTATCAGCTGTTTCAACTGACTCCGGGGAATTAAGGACCATCTGGTTAGTCTGTTTAAGCGTTCCGATCATGTAGCAGCGCTCAAGACCAAATTCAACACGTGGATCCTGGAACTGCAAAGATTCTAATGGGGTGTCGTTTAGTGGTATCGGAACAACATGGGTAACGTTCGTGTTCTTTGCAACTTCATACACGTTATACCGACTAGGAATACGCAGACGACTGGGTTGGCCAAATTCTTCAATTGGCAACGACCATAAAAACGATTCCGACGCTGACGCCTGAACAAGACGACGCGCCTCACGAGCTGGAATCCAAGTCATCGTAACAACATCGCTTGTGTACTGAACGCTAGGATATGCCGTTGAATGCGGCGGGGCTGTCAACCGCATTGGAATTGGTGCCGCCGGACTACGACGTCCTCCCTTGGTAACGCCGATCGCCGCATAAAAGCGACTTGGAGGTGGTACAAATGACGGGGACACAAGCGGACCTTGGAGCTCCTGTAATCTTAGCTGCTTCTTATCCTGTTCATTACTACGCCTTCGAGGGCTCCGCCGGATCTCCGTGAGGTCGATCGGTGTCAGCATCTGGGGTGTCAGTGTTTCGATAAACGAAATGCGCTGTCCCTGCACATACCCAGCATCTTCGATGACCGTTAACGAGGCTACTGCTGGCGTATCAGCTGTCGATTCTTGGTCAGCCTCACCATCTTCAAGATCCTCTGGTTCGGGAGGCTGATGCACTTCGAAAGTTGCGATCAGCGTCGCAGATCTTCGAAATTCACGATCGGTTAATGGCGGGGCAGTAGAGGGAAATGAAAGGGCTGTTAAAGCATAGATCTCGACGCTGCCTATGTCTGCTGGCGTACTGCCGTCTGAGTTTTCAGTTGGCACATTGAAATTGAGAAACACCTCAGACCCGATCCGACGGATGCTAAATTCCGCGACTGGAGCTGGCACTAAGCGCAGTGGCGCAAGCGGAGGTCCCTTCTTACCGCAAGCACCGATTACAAAAAGTACCAGCGACGCGATTGACACCACCAGCCGCCACCGCGATTTGGTCACAGGATGTACCGTGATAGATCCTCGTTTTTGACGATATCCGCCAACATGCGCTCTACGTAAGCAGCATCAATAGTGATTGACTTTTCAGGCAAGTCCGGAGCCTCGAACGAAATTTCGTCAAGGAGCTTCTCCATTACTGTGTGCAAGCGCCTCGCGCCAATGTTTTCGGTACGCTCGTTGACGATGGTAGCGAAGTTGGCGATCCGGTCGACTGATTCGTCCAAAAATTTCAATGTTATGCCTTCAGTGCCCAGTAAAGCGACATACTGCGTAACCAATGCGCCTTGAGGCTCAGTAAGGATACGCACAAAATCTTCCTTACCAAGCGCTTCCAATTCAACGCGGATAGGAAAACGTCCCTGCAGTTCCGGGATGAGATCGGACGGTTTCGACACATGAAAGGCGCCGGCTGCAATAAAAAGAATGTGATCGGTGCGGACCATACCGTGTTTAGTGTTAACAGTTGTACCCTCAACTATCGGAAGTATGTCTCGTTGCACACCTTCACGACTAACTTCAGGACCATGACCGCCTTCTCGTCCTGAAATTTTGTCAATTTCATCGATGAAGATGATCCCCGCCTGTTCAACACGTTCAACGGCCGCGCGACCGACACTTTCCATATCAATAAGCTTTTGCTCTTCTTCCTGTGCGAGATATTCAAAAGCTTCTGGCACTTTCATGCGTCGTTTCCGCCGATTGCCTTGAAAAATCCCGGGGAGCATATCCTTTACATTAATATCCACTTCCTCCAACGAAGAACCGGCGATGATCTCAAACGAGGGAAAGCCTTTATCGCGAACATCTACCTCAACAGACCGACTATCAAGGCTACCGTCATGCAACTGCGTACGAAATTTTTCTCGGGTACGTTGAGCATAGTCACGGGCAGCTTCAGCTTCAGCACTCTGCCCCACTGGCTTAACAGGAGGCAAAAGTAAATCAAGAAGGCGTTCTTCAGCATTTTGCTGAGCCTTTTCTTTGACCTGAATCAGCCTCTCTTCGCGCACCATGTCAACGGTGAGCTCAACCAGGTCACGTACCATCGATTCAACATCACGTCCCACATAACCAACTTCGGTGAATTTTGACGCTTCGACTTTCACGAACGGCGATTGCGTCAACCGAGCTAATCGTCTCGCGATCTCGGTTTTGCCAACACCGGTCGGACCGATCATCAGAATATTCTTCGGTGCAACTTCTTCGGCTAGTTCGGCTGGTAATTTCTGCCGTCTCAGCCGGTTTCTTAACGCCACGGCAACGGCCCGCTTGGCCTTATTTTGACCAATCACGTACCGGTCGAGCTCCACCACAATCTCTCGTGGCGTCAGTTTATCGATCGTCGAGCCAGTTGAGGCTGGTAAATAAATTGGCACTAGCTACGGTTCCACAAATTCATTAACCCTGTCATGAACAAACTCCATCGTGCTTGGTCAGCACACTTGTCACAATTCTTCAATCGTAATTGAATCATTGGTGTAGATGCAGATGCTCGCCGCGATGTGCATTGCTTGCTCGGCAATCGCATGTGCGTCGAGCGAAGTGTTCTGAGCCAAGGCTTTGGCCGCTGCCAAGGCGTACACTCCACCTGAACCGATTGCAATAATTCCGTCATCGGGCTCAATAAGATCGCCAGTACCAGACAACAAGAAGGTTGACGACTTATCCAACACAAGCAACATCGCTTCTAAACGCCTGAGCAGGCGATCAGTGCGCCAGTCCTTGGCCAACTCAACGGCGGAACGTTCTAGATTTCCCCGATACTCTTCTAACTTGGCCTCGAACCGAGCAAACAACGCGAAGGAATCAGCTGCTGACCCCGCGAATCCTGCGAGTATCTGATCCTTATACAGTCGTCGAATCTTACGAGCGCCCTGCTTGACAACTGTGTTCGCAAAAGTGACCTGACCGTCGCCTGCCATGACGGCCCGTCCCTGGTGTCTCACGACTAAAACCGTTGTGCTGTGAATCATGAGTCGAAAACGGAAGGTATCAGTTCTTTATTTCGATCTATTGCGAGTCTAGTAGATGCATGAAAATACTGTCAACGTCGCGGGAATAATCAATTCTCAAAACTTCCACGAAGCACAAGCGTCCGGTCAATCAAATATTCGCCCAACTTGAGCCAAGGGTCACTACGATGTTTGGCAAATAGACTAAGCTTGGCATCCTGAAACAATCGGTGTTCCATCAATTCCCGCCGTGGTTGAGTCCCCGTGTAACCCAAACCTGATTGCATGACAAATGCGGCAGTGGTCGAACCTGGCTCGAGCCCTGCCAAATCAATGGCAGAAATGGTTGCGCTGCCAAGCTCTTCTGGATCGTCCGTACCGTCAGGCAGCACCAAACGAAAAGAACCAAGGAGCTGAACTGAACTAACATTGTCCTCAAGTACATTATGAAGTGTAAATGAAATACCCGGAACAATCTTGTTCTTCCCATCTTCAAGAATGCCTGCGTCAAACCATCCAGTCGTTATATCAGTAACAACCAGTGCTTCGGTGACATTAATCGACGGACTGCATCCCGATCCAAGACTCGTCACTCCTAGCACGAAGAGCCCAACGGGGCCGAGCCGCCGCCGCCATCTAGTTTGTCTTGAAGAATGCATCAACACGAATTGTAGATCAGAATTCCTCTGTCTCAATCCGCTTTATCGCATCCTCGCGTGAAAATTCTCCCGCCCGTAAGGCGATCAGGTCAGACCCGAGAATCTTTAGCATCATTTTCATGCCTGGGGTGTCATTCGGTGAAAACGAAGCAACGGTGGCGACAACCAGCCAGTCATCGGCACCGAGCAGGATCGCTTCGCTATGATCTAGTATGACGGCCGTCACTTCGGTCGCGATCTGGACCGCGTATTCCGCTTGAAGATCTTCCTCACTCGCGACGCGCCGAGCGAGCCGACCTCGTTGTGACCCTGTTCGAGAGGGTCCCATCGGAGATCCAGCCGGCAGCGGTCGTCGAAAGGCTAGAAATGCCCGTTCAAAATTTTCCATTAATTGCTCGTCATCAAACGTACGCATTTTCTCCCTGAGCACGGGAAGCACTTCGTCAAGATCGGCGGCGATGCGTGCACTGAGATCTGATTGGTTCAACTGGCGAAACACCCAGTTAATACTAGGACGAAGCATCGGCACTTGAACGTCAAAAAAGACGCCATACCCATCCAACCTAAAGCCACGTGCCTGTGCAGTCCCCGCAAAATTGATCCTACTACTTGGATCAGACGTCTCTATTCGCGATGCGAATTGCTCTGCACCATGTGTCACTGCTTGTTCGAAAACACGTTCCATGATGCGCAAATGGTATCGCGATTCGGTCGGGTCAGACGAAGCGATCTTTTCATTTGGACTCGCTTCCGATGAAAGAACGGCCGGATTACCACGGGCAACCCAAGACGCGTCGGCCATTTCAATCTCAACTCGATCGGGCGGGACGAGCATGTCGGGGCGAGCGTACACCACCAAGTACTGATTCAGCAGTTCGTGGGCGAGCGCTTCCAACGTTTCCTGCAAACGCTGCCCTCTCAGAAGGTCGTGACGCTTCCCACCGGTCCTCTCAGTTCCACGGTCGAGGACCATGTCGCGATACCGTGCGTTCGTACCAAGTCCTGCACCGCTTGAAGTTAAAACCACGGCATGCAGACTTGCCCCACTTTCATCGACGCTTTTCAAGACCGACTGATAAGACCGGCTACTGTAATCAACGCCCTCAGCTGTCACGACGAGAATGATAGGACGCGTCGTATTCCGACGGGTCAACCCACGCGACGCGTTCAGAATCGTATCCAGGAGATGGCCACCACTCATGGGTCGTGGAAAAATCCGTTTGACCGCAGCTTGTAGTTCTTCAGGGTTGTTCCGATAGTCAGTAACAATGGTTGGCCTGTCGCCAATCGTGAACAAGGCCATCTCGTTAGGACCAGCCATCATCTTTACAAATGATTCAAGGCCCGCCCGCAGATCTCGCAGGTACGGGCGAATCGCTTCACTATTGTCGACGACCAATGCGATTTGGAACGAACCGCCCGCTTTCGTGACACTTAACACTTCACGCCGTATGCCATCCTCACGAACAATGAAGGCATCGGCAGCGAGACCAACGACGGGATTATCTTGTTGATCCAGCACACTCACATAAATCCGCTGGTCACTAGCGGAAGCTTGGAACGACTCAGCCACAGTGCTTGGTGGTATCGTCAACACTTCGGCTGCTCTCATGTTCGCTGCTAACAGTGGAAGCGCCAAAACGTTTAGCGCCAACAAGGTCAGGACGTTAGATACCAGTGTTCTCACAACTACCCCCTAAGCTATCTTCCTGCCACAAGCACGAGATAATCCATCAGTTCATGATGCTGGACAACTTCTGCCTCGGTAAATCCCTGAAGCTCTCCTAACTGTTGGTCGATCCGCAACAAATCAGTCTGTCGTTGAACCTCGGTTTCACGTAACAACTGTGCAAAACGGAGTGCCAGTTCACGTTGTTGACGTAACTCGCTCTCGTCTACCAAACCTTGCACGCGTTCAACGAGGGCGTCATCAGTCATGCCGGTTCGACTACCTTCATCTCTAAGTTCGGCATTCGCCAGCGAAACCTCAGAATCAGAAACAGCCTGGCTTTCAGCAAATTCCTCTCGCAGTCTCTGGGCTAATGTTTCGAATTCCTTCCGCCACTCTGGTTCCGCGTTTTCAAGTACAGGTGCGGTAGTCGGTCTTGTCCAACCTGTCCGCACGAGGAGACCTTCCGATCCGTACGTGATCTCAAGATTAACCAATGAAACAGCCACAGCGGTTACCAGTAACGCTGCTGCAGCCAACCCAAAAGTGCGAACGGGCTGCGAATGCCACCACGGCCTAGACCCAGAATCATTACGACTGACAAGTTGAAATTGAGGTTCAGGTTCTGCGGGCGCCCACTCAGTCAACATGCTGCGTACGCCCTTCAATTCGTCAATCTCCTGCGCACAAGCAGTACAAGTCATTAAATGACTGGATATCCATTCCCGCTCCTCTGCACTACACTCGTCATAGAGATAAGCGATGAGGACCGCCTTATTTCCACATAAATTTAATCGCTTTGAATCCATTATGATTCCCTTACTGATAACCGATTAACACGCGATTGACTCAGTCCGGCCTCTACCCGGACCAAGGGGTTGGAAAGTCCCAATCGCCTGAACTCCCCTCGCAGTTGACTTAGCCCGTGATACACCCGTGTCTTAATTGTGCCCACTGGACAATCCAATAAATTCGAAATCTCCTGAAACGTAAATCCGTGGTATTCCTTCAGCACAACTGCTGTCCGCTGTTCCTTGGAAAGAGCTTTCATCGCCTTCGCAACCACGCCGCCTAATTCTCGACGTTCTACTAGATCCTGAATTGATTCGGATGTATCGTCGACCGGAGCCAAATCAAGAATGTCAATACCTTCTGGTGCGGCAACAACTGGTGTTCGACGCTCCCGACGCACCCAGTCACGACACAAGTTGATCGCGATACGATAGAGCCACGACGAAAACTTGGCCTCACTCCTGAATTTTTTTAACCCTCGGAATGCCCGCAGAAAGGTTTCCTGGCAGACGTCACGGGCATCGTCTTCCCGACCGATTAGGCGATAGGCAAGTCGATAAATTGGCCGTTCCCATCGCTGCATGAGTGCATTAAAGCTCTCAGTATCACCCTCAACACAGCGGGCGACAAGTTCCTCATCGGTCCAACTCATCGTATCCACCAATGTCCCCATTAATGACACATCCTTGGTCGACGCATACCTTTGGATCCACTTGCGACTTCTATAACTTTAGACGACACAAACCCTCGAAGAGTTGTCTACACGACCTCTTAAAATTCTAGCAAACCTTCTAAAACGATAAGTCATTGTATAAAATGACTTTATCTGTTTCCTACAATGATCCAATTATCTTCAGTTACAAAAGCCTTCGGTAATCAGGTGCTCCTAGAGCGAGTGAGCTGGCAGATCTCGGTCGGTGAACGTGTCGGTCTTTGTGGTCCGAATGGTGCTGGCAAGACGACTCTCCTGCGAATGCTTGTTGGCTCAGAACAACCTGACGAAGGAAGAATTATTTTGTCGAACGATCTGAAAGTGGGTTACCTACCACAGGATGGTCTCGCTCATTCCGGTTGTACGCTCAATGAAGAAGTCAGCAAAGCGTTCCAGCCCCTACTTGATATACAGGGTGAGATGCACTTGCTTGAGGAACAACTTGGCGATAAATCAGTGCCAACTGAGGCGTATAACGAAAGGTTGTCACGATACAGCGATCTCCAAGAAATATTTCGTCGACGTGAAGGCTACATGATCGATCTCAAGATCGCGACCGTCCTGCGAGGTTTAGGATTCACCGACAATGAGTTCACTCATCAAACCCATACTTTTTCTGGTGGCTGGCAAATGCGGATCGCCTTGGCCAAGCTTTTACTGAGTCGTCCAGGATTGCTACTACTGGATGAACCGACGAACCATCTAGATCTGGAGGCCAGAAATTGGCTTGAAGACTATCTCAATGATTACCCTCATGCAGTGATACTCGTTTCACATGATCGGTTTTTTCTTGATGCAGTCGTTACCCGCATTGTCGATGTCGGTGCTAGATCATTGACAAACTATACCGGCAACTACACCAGCTATTTAACCGAGCGTGATGCACACTTGAACCGTCTCCGAGAACGCAAGCGTCGACAGGACGAAGAGATCGCGCGGATTAGACAGTTCGTAGATCGGTTCCGTTACCAAGCCACAAAAGCAGCGCAGGTGCAAAGCCGGCTTAAGATGCTGGACAAGTTCGTACCCATCGATGTCCCGCCAGAACGGAAGCGAGTCCACTTTACGTTTCCCACGTGTCGACAAAGCGGACGTCAGGTCCTCGAATTGCAAGATGTGCAAAAGTCATATGGTGAGAATGTTGTGGTTCGCAAGGCTGCTCTGTTCGTAGAACGTGGCAACCGAATAGCTATTGTCGGACCTAATGGAGCAGGTAAATCAACCTTAATGCGTATATTGGCCGGAGTCGAATCGCCAGACGCTGGCCAGCGTTATCAGGGCCATAACGTGATCACCGAATATTTTGCTCAAGACGAAGCTGACCAGCTGGATGGCTCGCGGACCGTGCACGAAACGTTGGCAGCTGGAGCACCGCTTGAGGCGGTACCGACGATCCGTAACCTGCTGGGTGGATTTCTATTTTCTGGTGATGACATCCACAAACGGGTAGGCGTACTATCGGGCGGCGAACGAACTCGGCTGGCAGTCGCCCGGATGCTGCTGCGACCAGCAAATACCCTGCTTCTAGATGAACCCACTAATCATTTAGACATTGATTCGACTGACGTGCTTCTTGAAGCACTTGCGGCATTCAAAGGTACACTCATTTTTGTTTCACATGATCGCTATTTCGTTGATCGCTTGGCAACACAGGTTGTCAAAGTCGGCACTGGCGACGTCTTGATTTATCCGGGCAGTTATGAGGAATTTCGGTGGAGTCAGCACGAAAATCAACAACCTAGAAATCAGATTGCTAAAGGCGGATCACGGAAATCCGAACAGGTCAGTACAGGTAAAAAGCATAAACAAGCCACTGCAAAAAAACGAAAGGCTCAACGCACTGTTGAGACTCAACAGAAACAAATTGCCGATCTTGAGCGACAGATCTCTGAACTGGAAAAAACCCTTAAGCAACTTGAGTCGACGATGGCCGAACCAGGATTTTATGACGACCTGAAGGAATCTCAGCCCACCATTAACCACTACCAAACGCTCATGTGGCAAATTGGTGATCTAATGCATCAGTGGGAAGAACTCCAACTCAAGGCAGGTGTCGAACCCGCTGGCGAGTCCTAAACTGGCACACCATGAAAACTACACCGTCTAAGCACGAGGGTGCGTTTTCTTATATAAACTAAGCAACTGGGCTGCATTGACATGCGTATACCTCTGCGTTGTACTGAGCCGCGCATGTCCTAGCAGTTCTTGAATAGCCCGTAGGTCGGCTCCACGTTCGAGTAAGTGGGTCGCAAACGAATGCCGGAGCGCATGCGGACTGATACCTAACCGATCGCCGCACTCAGAAACGTATCGACGGACCAAACGATCGACGCTCCTAGTGGACAACCGCCCTCCTCGATAATTGAGAAATAACGGATTGTTTCGGCGCCGTGCAAGATTAATAACCGAAGGGCTTATCCCCTGTTTAGAATTAATGCCAGCAATTAGTGCCGTTCTGTCTTTTAGATAAGATCGGATAGCAGCAGCGGCACTCCGATGAAACGGCACCTCACGCTCTCGTCCTCCTTTTCCCTGCACACGAACCAATCGACCATTAAGATCGATATCTTCAAGATCTAGACTCACGAGTTCGCTCAAGCGGAGCCCGGAAGCGTAGAACAACTCAAGGATAGCCTTGTCTCGTCGGCCCAAAGGCTGAGTCGCGTCTGGCATACTCAACAACCGTTCTACTTCACCCACTTCAAGATGAGCAGGAATCTTATGTTCAAGTTTGGGTGTCCCAACCAATGCGCCAGGATCACCAGCAATTTTCCCCTCAAGTCTGAGATATCGACCAAAGACGCGTATGGCTGCCAATTTTCTGGCTGAAGAAGAGCGTGAGACGCCTCGGCGATAGAGTTCAGCCATGAAAGCCCTTACTGCTAGATCCTCGAACTCGCTGACCGGAACCGAAGACGATTTTCGCCCCAGTTGAACTGCCAAGAATTCAATGAATTGGGATAGATCGCTCTCATAGGCACGTACAGTGTGCACTGATACGTTACGGTTCAACCGTAAATGCTCAAGAAATGAGTGCAGGTGGTTGTACATTTACTTGCTTTCCATTATCTTGACACCAGATAGACAAATCATCCAACGCACGTTCAGCCATAGCCTGGCGACGCATTGATCGGCGCCGCGGCCCATTAATGAGCGGCGGTAATAACCCAAAAGTCATATTGGTAGGTTGATAGTTTCTCGAATCAGCGTGGGCAACATAGTAAGCCAATGCACCCAATGAAGTGGTACGCGGTAGGATACGGGGAACCTGACCATGACAGAGTGCCACAGCATTAAGTCCCGCAATCAAGCCTGAGGCTGCACTTTCTACGTAGCCTTCCACTCCCGATATCTGTCCAGCAAAGAACAAGTCAGCACGACGCCGTGTTTGCCAAGTCTCCTGCAACACACTTGGAGCATTAATGTAAGTATTGCGATGAATCATACCGAAACGAACAAACTTTGCATTCGTAAGACCCGGAATAAGTCGGAGCACTCGCTCCTGTTCTGCCCACTTCAACTGTGTCTGAAACCCAACCAAACTGAAATGGTCAGCAGCCAAATTGTCTTGACGTAGTTGAACCACGGCATAGGGCTCCCGACTGGTATGAGGATCGACCAAGCCAATCGGCTTCATCGGGCCAAATCGCAATGTGTCGATCCCGCGACTAGCCATTACCTCAATTGGTAGGCAGCCCTCGAAAAATTTCGTGTTGTCAAAATCATGAATCGCCGCTACTTCAGCGCTCTGAACAGACTCCACAAATTTAATGTACTCTTCACGAGTGAGCGGGCAATTCAAATAATCACCCCTTACTTGATCAGCATCAGACAACAAAGTCCTGTCGTTTTTATCAACTTCTCGATCCCATCGTGAAGCTCGGAATGTTACGGTTTGATCGATTGAGTCGGCAAGAACGATAGGACTGATTGCGTCATAAAAATACAAATGGTCTGTGCCCACAAACGTGGCGATCTCGTCTGAAAGCGAGGCTGACGTCAGAGGCCCAGTAGCAATTATTACAGGTTCCAATGGATCGCAAGGCGGAGGGATCTCATGAATCTCCTTGCGTTGGATCGTTACCAGTGGATGAGCCTCAAGTGCGGACGTCATCTGATCGGCAAATTGTGTCCGATCTACTGCTAGAGCCGTCCCTGCTGGCACACTTGTTTGATCCCCGATCTTCATCACGAGTGACTTGAGTTGCCGCATCTCTGCCTTCAAGAGACCGACTGCGCTTGTAAGTGTGTCTCCCCGGAATGAATTACTACAGACCAGTTCTGCCAAACGGTCCGTTTGATGGACAGCCGTGGCCTGCTTGGGTCGCATTTCATAGAGGAAAACCTCAACGCCAAGCGAGGCAGCTTGCCAGGCGGCTTCGCTCCCCGCCAGTCCACCACCAATAATATGAATCATGATCTGTTGGAGAGTAATCAATCAACTCGAAGCGGCAGGATAATCCCACCTCGATCTGTATGCGCTCTCAGCTTGCGATGTTACCCTTTAGACCGCAGCAAGCTCTTCACTTCTGATGTAATCACACTCGTCGTTGTCGCAAAACACTTGACGGCCGTGACGCTTCGTGGTTTTTTCAACAAGGTACTCACGCTTGCACTTCGGGCAGGCTTCGGCGAGAGGTCGCTTCCACAGCGTGAAGTCGCAATCAGGATAATTACTACAGCCGAAGAATGGAATATTTCGGCGCGTCTTGCGCTCAACTATATCCCCGCCATCTTTTGGACAACTCACACCAGTGCTTTTGAGTTTCACATACTTACAAGTCGGATAGCTGCTGCAGGCTGTAAATTCACCGAAACGACCCTGCTTAATAACTAGTTGCGACTCACAGTTCGGGCACTTTTCCTCGAGCAACTGATCAGGTTTCGCCGCGGAAAGACCCTGCTTGGTTTCAATAATCTTCCGGGTGGTTTTGCAATCGGGATAGCCCGAACACGCCAGAAACTGACCAAACCGGCCACGTTTCACAACCATTGGTTTGCCACAATTCTCGCAGTTTTCGGCCTCTTCATCCTGACTGGGCTCGGTAGTCTCTAATTCACGTGTGTTCTCACAATCGGGGTACGCACTACACGCGAGAAACATTCCAAAACGACCGACCTTAATGATCATCGGAGCTTTACACTTGTCACAGGTTTCATCACTCGGCAGGCCCTTAACTTTAATATTGGGCATAGCCTTCTTTGCCCGTTCGAGATCCTTCTCAAATTTTTTGTAAAAGCTCGCAATCGTGCCTTGATAATCGGCGTCGCCATCCTCAATCTTATCGAGGCTCTCTTCCAAAGCCTTGGTGTACTCGACGTCGAGAATGTCGTCAAAGCTCTTTAAGAGTAGCTCCGTAACAAGCCGCCCAAGACGTGTTGGCTTAAATCGACCCTCGATCTTTGCGACGTACTCACGGCTTTGAAGTACGCCAATGATCGCAGCATAGGTGCTCGGTCTCCCAATGCCGTTTTCTTCGAGTTCCTTGACCAGCATGGCTTCACTGAAACGGGGTCTGGGCTGCGTAAATTTTTGCTCAGATCTCGTTGCTTTGAGAGACAGCGTGTCACCCTTATTCAATGCTGGTAACAAGCCCTTGGTGTGTTCGTCGTCTTCGTGCGTGCCCTCTTGGTCTCCTGGACTGTCACTGTTGTCTTCCACGTCCTTTGAATATGCCGAGAGCCATCCTTTAAACTTGAGCACGGAACCTTTAATCCGAAACGTATAGATACCAGCGTTGATATCCACCGTGGTGTCGTCAAAAATGGCTGGAAGCATCTGCGACGCCACAAATCGATTCCAGATAATGCGATATATGTAAAACTGCTCCTTCGTCAGGTGCGGTTTCACTCGATCTGGATCGTATTCCATCGAAGTCGGCCGGATCGCCTCATGCGCGTCTTGTGCGCCTTTTTTTGCGCGATAAATATTGGGCTTTGCTGGCAGGTATGCCTCACCGAAGGCACTCTGAATATGTTCACGTACATCCGTTAAGGCTTGACCTGATACCCGCGTCGAATCGGTGCGCATATACGTAATCAAGCCGACTGCATCTTCACCAGGTAGCTCTATACCTTCGTAGAGTTGCTGCGCGATCATCATGGTCCGTTTTACTGGCATCTGCGAAGCTTGCTGCAACTTACTTGTAATGTACGGTGGTGCCGCCTGCTTTTTCCTAGCCTTAGTCCCGACAGTATCAACAATAAAAGATTCATTTGTAACTGCCTCAACTATCGTCTTTGATTCAGCTTCATTGAGAACCTTGACAGTTTTACCGTTTTTCTTCTGTAGTTTCGCTTCAAATTCCGGCGGGACTGGACCAATAAGATTCGCAAAGATGTGCCAATACTCTTCGGGGTTGAATTGTTCAATCTCGTGCTCACGATCGCACACGAGTTTAAGCGCGATCGATTGAACGCGGCCAGCACTAAGACCACGACGCACCTTGTCCCACAGTAAGGGACTCAGTTTGTACCCAACGAGGCGATCAAGAACACGCCGTGCTTGTTGCGCGTCTACCATCCGTTGATCGATTTCTACCGGATGCTTGAGTGCCTCCACTATCGCTTGTTTGGTGATTTCGTTAAACATCAAACGATGCACGGAACGCTTCTTGCCCCCAAGTTCAGCCGCTAAGTGCCAGCCGATCGCTTCACCTTCACGATCGGGATCCGTCGCCACATAAATGTCAGTAGCTACCTTTGCGGCTGCACGAAGCTCCTTGATGACTTTTTTTCGGGCCGGAATCGGCTCATAAACCGGTTTAAAAGCTTCATCCACGTCCACGCCAAGTTTACTCTTCGGCAAGTCGCGGATGTGTCCCATTGAAGCGACGACCTTGTAACTCTTGCCTAGATATTTATTGATGGTCTTCGCCTTAGCCGGCGATTCCACCACGACGAGTGATTTAGCCATAAGTCTTGTATTCACGAAAATCGGCGTGAAAGTTATGACACACCGACCACGTTTCTAGCAAATACGTTACCATTATCCAATCAGCAGAACGAAACCAGCCAGTTCAAGAACTTCTCACCGCTATACTGCGTTTAAGGCCAAAACATTAAGCAAAACCTTAATCTGAGGCCACCCCAAATAAGTTTCAGGCTTCTTCATAGATCATCGACCACTTGCACTAGAACCTTTGCTCTAATATCAAAATCACGTAATTTCTCCAATATTAAGAACTCTTCTAGCAATCCTAGGACGACAAGCCCAGGACTTCATCCCATTGGTCTGAACTAGAAGTGAAGGCACCCAGCCAAATCCATCACCTTCTTGGTGATAGATCACAGTTGAGCGAATCACCCTGCTTGCACTAGCACGTGCCCATAGTTATAGTGAGCCAAGGTGGTTATAGATAAGACTTACAATAAGTCATTGATCCACCAACAAATTATGTAAGAACCGCGCGTAACGAATTCCCGCAAGAAAGGATTTCCCGTTGACGATAAGGCAGGGCATGCTGTCGGTAGGCTTCATGCTGTTACTTTGCACCTTAGAGGTGCAGGCCGATGATCGCTCAGATGCTAAACGACAAGTGGAATTTGGTATCACAGTGGCCGAGCGAGGACTATGGCGAGAAGCCTCTTATCGGTGGCAACGCGCTGTCGGCATCGATCCGACCTATGCGGCCGCATGGAATAACCTCGCCGTGGCACACGAACACGAAGGTGAGTTTGAATCAGCTCGTGAAGCTTATGAGCGGGCGCTTGCATTGGAACCAAACAACCTCTCGATCCAACAGAATTACGAACTGTTCAGGGAAATTAATGACCGCACTCAGCCGTAAGCTCCTACTTAGCCTTGCACTTGTTTGGTTCACTAGTGGATGCGTCAAGTCTTCACTGTCAGAAGTGATGATCGAAACACCCATTAAACCAAAACTGGACGTGAGTTCATTTGAGCGGGTGCTGGTGGCAGGCTTTGTGGCCGGTGGTAGCCAGGAACTGAATGCGAATCTCGAAACAGTCCGATTGCTCAGAAGTCAATTGCGCATCCAAGACGCTATGCAGGTTGTAGACGCAAACACTCTCCTGCTTAACGAGCTAGTTGAACAACAGATTGCGACAACCCGACGGACTCTTGGGGAATCGACACCACTTTTACCGCCCGATGAGATCACTGAAGAAGTGGACTTTATGGCTTACGAACGCGTATTTACTGATGCAGACTTTTGGCAACGCCTAGGTAGAGAACATCGGAATCCTCTCATCATCACTGGTACGGTTCTGTTTCGCCCGCAAGCGCGCACGGGCTTCGTGACGAGAGAACAAGAAACCTATGACGCCTTCGGTCGCCGACAAGTGCAACCAACTAGAACCTACAGTGAGCGACAAGGATTTGTTTTAAGTCCAAAATTTATTTTCATAGACGGCCAAACAGGAACAGTCATCTATACCGAGTCTCACCGAGAAGAAATTTTGTACGACTCGCAACAGAACACACCTCCACTGTCAGGGTTTTTTGAGTTAATGGATCGTATAATTCCAACTTTTCTCAGTTCTATGAGCACTCAGACAATTCGTGGATCACGAATATTGCTTAGATAATATTGAATGGCAACAGCAAAACGCCGGCAGATTGGAACAGGCAATTAGCCACCGTTTTACGAAAGGGACCTTAGCAAGTCGTGTTCATGACTGCGTTGCACCTGATTAAATTAGGTGTTAACCTAATAGATTCATATAGTTGATTATGGGGCCTCTAGAGAAAGCCTCGATAATTTGAGCAGTAAGGAGTTGCAAGCTTGTACGCAATTATTAAAAGTGGTGGCCGGCAACTTAAAGTGGCACCAGGCAGCTTGGTGACAGTGGACCGACTACCCGATGACCCTGGCCAGGAAGTGAACTTCGATCGTGTGCTGCTCGTCGAAAAGGACGGCGGTGAGATTGTGGCTGGAACACCTTACGTTCCTAATGCGAGTGTCTTAGGAATTGTTGATGCTGAAATCCAAGGGCCAAAAATTCGTGTGTTCAAGAAAAAGCGTCGTAAAGGATACCGGCGCACACAAGGACATCGTAGCATCTTGACGAGCATTCGAGTCAAGGACATCATCGTTAAATAAACGTTCCGAGGGGACCTTGGAACCAGATTAGTCATGGCACATAAAAAAGGACAGGGAAGCTCTCGTAACGGTCGTGACAGCAACGCACAGCGTCTTGGTGTGAAGCGATTCGACGGGAATATCGTGACTGGTGGCTCCATTCTTGTTCGCCAGAGGGGACGCCGATTCAGACCGGGGCTGAATGTCGGCGTTGGAAAGGATGATACGATCTTCGCCAAGATTGATGGTCGTGTTCGCTTTCAAGATCACGGTCGACGGGGTCGGGTAATTAGCGTACTTCCTACCGATTCCTGATTGACGAAAAGCATTCGTATCATTCGGTTATGATCCTAGGTTAATTTGGACTGCGTGCGAATTTCTTCATGTTCGTCGACGAAGTCGACATTCAAGTAACGGCGGGAGATGGTGGTCGAGGCTGTCTAAGTTTTCGACGCGAGAAGTTCATTCCGCGTGGAGGACCTGACGGAGGTGATGGTGGAAACGGAGGCTCGATCTTCCTTGTCGCAAGTTCTCACGTTAACACACTGATTAAGTATCGCTTCCATCCAGAGCACAGAGCACGACGAGGGTCTCATGGCGAAGGTTCAAACCGCTCAGGTCGCAACGGTATTGATATTGAATTAGAAGTTCCAACCGGCACAACAGTCTTAGAGCAAATTAATCAGGATTACCACCAACTCGTTGACCTGACGGAGGTAGGCCAGCGTGCCCTCATAGCACGCGGTGGTCAAGGAGGTCGAGGTAACGCACGCTTCGCAACGTCGACTAATCAAGCTCCTCGACGAACAGAACCTGGGCAACCTGGTGAAGATCGTCGACTGAAATTAAAACTAAAACTGTTGGCGGATGTTGGTCTTGTGGGGTTTCCCAACGTAGGTAAATCTACACTTATTGCACGTCTCTCGGCGGCCAGACCCAAGATCGCCAATTACCCATTTACGACACTATCACCCAATCTCGGCGTTGTAACATTGTCGGACGACCGGGATTTTGTTATGGCAGACGTCCCAGGACTCATACAAGGTGCGCACCGTGGATTAGGACTCGGACAGCAGTTCTTAAGCCACCTCGAACGAACAAAAGTTCTCGTTCACATAGTGGATGTTTCCTCGGAATCAGGACGAGATCCAGTTCATGATTTCGAAATTATCTGCCAAGAACTTGAGTTGTTTATTCCGCCTACCACTGGAAAAAACGATAATCGACTGAGTGAACGGCCGAAGCTCGTGGTCGCTAATAAGATTGATGTGCTGGATGAACCTGATCGACTCGCCCGTCTGAGCAAAATCATGGCCGAACGAGGAATCTTACTCTTCCCTGTTTCAGCCATAACTGGCGAAGGGTTGCCAGCTCTAGTTGAAGCGCTTTGGCAAATGGTTAAGCAGCAGGCTTATGAACGATCAAACTAGAGTCGGTATTTTTGGCGGCACTTTCGATCCAATTCATTTTGGACACTTACAGGTGGCCGCCATTGCACAGAGGGCCTTGCATTTGCATGATCTTCTGTTTCTACCATCCCACGTACCGCTACACCGAGGCTCCCCCCCCGTTGCACATCCTGAGCATCGTCTAGCAATGATCAAATTGGCGCTGCAAAATCGAGCTGGTTTCCATGTATCGGAACTGGAATTGAATTCACAAGAGCCCTCCTACACTTCCAACACGCTGCGGCGACTCGCCAACCAAGGTTATACGCCCCAGCAGCTGTTTTTTGTCATTGGCGCAGACGCATTCTCAGAAATATCCACGTGGCGAGGTTATCCCGATATCCTAGATCAAGCACATTTCATAGTGGTTTCCAGGTCTGGACATTCAGTCGTGGAAATCCTTCGTCGTGTCTCGGGATTAGATGACCGGATCAAAGAAATCCCGGAAGACCCCTCATTACCCGTGGACATAATACAAATGAAATTACAAAACCCGACGGTCTTTTTTGTCCAAGCTTCGACTCCAAACATCTCGTCGAGCAGCCTGCGCCGTCAGATGGAGATCGGGGAATCCGTAGAAGGATTTATTCCCCCTGAAGTCTTGAACTACATCCGTCAACAAGACTTGTACGTATCATCGTCTGGGAAAAAACAGTTTTAATGACCACTAAACAAAACGAACCGTTCACCACGCACGCGACAACTCACCTGCCGGAATCAGTTAGACAAGCTGTCGAGGCAATGCGCGACAAGAAGGGTACTGACGTCGTGATCCTTGATTTTCGCGGGACTGAAGTCTTCACGGATTTCTTCGTCGTGTGTTCAGGACAACACGTCAGACAAGTCAAAGCGATTGCAGACAGCGTCGCTGAACACATGCGGACACAGGCCATTAAACCAACACATGTCGAAGGTTACAATCGTGCAGACTGGGTATTAATGGATTTTTTTGATTTTGTAGTGCACATTTTTACCCCAGAAACTCGGTCCTTCTATTCATTGGAACGCCTATGGGCCAGTGGGAAATGTCTATATGTTGACAATGATAAGGCTGGATGACGATTAGGAATCCTCAGCATGCACTTCGGAGTTACCCATACTCAAGAGAGACGCAAGTCGTAACGCGACAGACGAGAAAACTTCCTCGGCAACATCTTCCTTAGATTGCTCACCATCCACACGCACCCACGTCTCTTGTAATTGCTCAAGATAGCTCTTGCGAACTCGACCAAGCAAAGCTAGGTCACGTTCGTACCGGTCGCGACCAACTGCCTTCCGCCGAGCTGCAGTCTCAGGCATGATGTCCAGAAGCACTGTCAGGTTTGGCTCCGGTAAGAAGCGCTGAATATCAGTCAACCATGCAGGATCTAAGTCTTGCGCTGTACCATAAGCAATGCTAGAGGCTACATACCGATCGCAGATGATTACAAGACCGCCAGTCAACCATCGCTCTAGGTCGCTCCGACGTTCATATCTATTGGCTACGTAGAGCAATTGCATCACATCACTAGGGTAATCTCGCTCACCCTGCAGCGCCCTAGCGATCTCCTCGCCAATAGAGGTTCCGTAGTCTGGAAAGGAAACAACTCGTGATTTATTACCATCTTGTCGCAATCGGTCACGCAGCAGTTGCGCCTGAGTCTCTTTTCCACTTTGATCGAGCCCTTCGAACGCTATTAAAACTCCTGCCATGTGTGCTCCTATAAACAATGGAACTCGTCAGTCAGCATGCCCTCAAGTGACTCACGGGATTTAATGAGTCGCCATTGTTCTCCTTCGACCAATACTTCAGCTGGCCGAGGTCGACGATTGTAATTCGATGACATCGTGGAACCGTAAGCACCTGCATCAAGAATTCCAATGACATCTCCAACTTCCAACGGCGGTAAACAATGATCCGTGCCGAAAGAATCACTGCTCTCGCAAAGCGGTCCAACAACATCATACATAGTACTTGACCCACTCCTGGCGACTGCCGGTATTAGGCGATGCCGAGCACCATACAGTGCTGGACGCATAAATTCACTCATGCCAGCATCGAGAACAGCAAAAAACCTGTCAGTTGACTGTTTCTTTACATCAACCACCCGTGAGATTAACGCACCAGCAGGACCCACAAGCCAGCGTCCTGGCTCAAGCAACATCGTTAAATTAGAACCGTGAAATTCGTCGATTAACATCGTTACATAGTCAGTAATTTCGACTACTTTTGATCCATCATGTGAAATTCCTAGTCCGCCACCAACATCTACATGTTCCAAGACAATACCAGACTGGGCGAGCTCCTGAGCTAAGCCGATCAGCATGCGTGTCGCTTGACGAATTGGTTCGATCTTTACAATCTGAGAACCGATATGCGCATGAAGACCGACGAGCTTCAATTCTTCTCTTCTAGCTGCTTCACGATAAATCGTCAAGGCATCTTCAATTGGAACACCAAACTTAGCGCGTTGGATACCAGTCGAAATATGAGGGTGACTGAGAGCGTCGATACCAGGATTGACCCGAACAGATACATTGGCTATTAGTTTATGCGCGCGTGCTATCTCCTGAATCCGTGCCAATTCCCCCGGCGACTCTACATTGATTGTCTTAACACCGAGAGAAACAGCCTTGAGCAGTTCATCCGTTGTTTTGCCAACACCCGTGAATACAATTTCTTGTGGCGTGTATCCAGCCCGTAAAGCCACTTCCATCTCTCCACCTGAATTGACATCGACAGAGGCCCCTAAGCCGCAAAGCAATTTCACGATGCCGAGTGTTGAGTTTGCTTTCAAAGCGTAATGCACAGCATGCGGGTATTTTGACAATGAACGAGTTAGCTCAAGGTACCGACGAGTGATTTCGTTAGCGCTGTAGACGTATGAAGGCGTCCCAACTGCATCGGCAAGATCGACTAATCGCACGCCATCACAACTCAAGATGCCTTGATAATCATGAAATCCGGTCATAATCAACAGTTGTATATTATGAAAACGCCTACCATCTGGAACAGTCGATCACGGCTGACGAATTAGCGCTTCGCTGCACAACCCCAAGATTACCAGGATCTAAGGTTTAAATTGGCCAACGAGGAGATCAATTAATTCGAGAACCGCAGGTTGACTGTTCAATAAATCGTATCCTGCGAAGAAAGTGAACCACGGTTAACTGGTAATTTGAACAGGTCGCTTCGCAGGAAGTGCCGTAGGATCCGCAATAAGGTTTTGGGCCGCTGGGGCTTCATCGATTTGCCAAGCGTTAACATCTTCAAGGACTTTCGCAGCGAAAGCTGTATGGAGTTTGTGTCCACCACGATGTGCTACCACATGTCCGATAATAGGATAGCCAAGCAACACTAGGTCGCCAACCACGTCAAGAATTTTATGCCGAACAAACTCATCTTCATAACGAAGCACGCTGTTCAAGACACCTGTTTCACCAAGGACCACAGCATTATCAAGTGATCCTCCGAGGGCCAGTCCTTGACGTCGCAGCATCTCGACTTCCTTCAGAAAGCCGAAGGTGCGTGCTGGTGCAATTTGATCAATGAAGGCTGTTTCATCTAATGGGATCGTCCGAGACTGATGACGTAATAATGGATGATCGAAACTGATGCTGTAGGTCACCTTAAACTGTTCTGCAGGGTACACAGCGATCCGCTTATCTCCCTGGTCCAAGGAGATCGCTCGCAAAACCCTTAGGTAACGTCTTGCCATGCCGAGTTGTTTTATTCCAGCTTCCTGAATCAAATAGACGAACGGCGCAGCGCTGCCATCCATGATCGGGACCTCTGGAGAGTTCAACTCAACCACCACGTTATCAACACCAAGACTCACCAGAGCAGCAAGCAGGTGTTCGATGGTGTCGACTGAAGCGGCATCACGCGAGAGACCCGTCGCATAACCCGTCGCATAGCGGATGCTCGATAAATTTTCAACAGTGGCAGGTATTTCTAGGCCGCCAAGGTCGAGACGCTGAAAACGAATGCCGTAATCTGCTGGGGCCGGCTTGAGTGACAACGTAACCTTTTTGCCGGAATGCAGGCCAATGCCGGCGCAAGAAACAGCTCGTCGTAAAGTTCGTTGCACGGTCATATCTTTTCAGCTCATAACTATATGGCTTTTACCACTCTACTGCCATATATTGTGATTCTTTTGGAATTATCGGTCAAGATAAGGCTTTTAAACAGTAGGTAAACATGCAGGTTAGAAGCATGGTTTGCTATTTTTTGAGTGCTAGTCACACATTAAACGACTTTAACTGCTGGATTCTGGTCACCATAGAGAATCCTCGACAAACTCGCCCCCGTAAATGATTCGGGGTTCTTACAAATAACCTCAGGAGGCCCTTCAGCTACAATTCGCCCTCCCTCTTCACCACCTTCTGGACCTAGGTCAATGACATGATCAGCACATTTAATGACGTCCAGATTATGCTCAATAACGATTACCGTATTACCTTGATCTACAAGTTTATTAAGCACGTCCAACAGCTTCCGTGTGTCTTCAAAATGGAGTCCAGTCGTTGGTTCATCCAAGATGTATAAACTCCGCCCCGTTCCCCGACGTGCTAGTTCCTTGGCGAGCTTCACTCGCTGTGCTTCTCCTCCACTCAAAGTAGTCGCCGACTGGCCAAGCTTGATGTAACCCAGCCCTACATCTTGCAACGTTCGAAGTTTCACTTCGATGGGTGGAAAATTTTCAAGGAATGGAAGAGCCTGATCGACAGCAAGCTCTAGAACGTCGGCTACGGATTTACCTCGATATTTAATCTCTAAAGTCTCACGATTGTACCGACGACCTTTACAGGATTCACAGGTTACATAGACATTAGGCAGAAACTGCATTTCGATCGCAATCACTCCGTCACCCTGACATGTTTCACAGCGTCCGCCCTTGACGTTGAATGAAAATCTACCCGGGCGAAAACCTCGAGCTTTCGCTTCAGGTAGCATTGCAAACAACTCGCGAACAAAAGTGAACAGCCCCGTGTAGGTTGCAGGATTTGATCGTGGTGTGCGACCAATCGGCGATTGGTCAATCTGGATGACTTTATCGATGAACTCAGTGTTATCGATGCGGTCATGCTCTCCAGGTTTGTCAGAGGCCCTGTACAAAGTCTTGGCCAACGACCGATAGACAATGTCATTAACAAGGGTCGACTTACCAGAGCCGCTGACTCCAGTAATGGCAGAGAAAACACCCATGGGAATTCGGACATCGATATTTTTGAGATTATTGGCTCTGGCACCACGCACACACAACGCATCACGAACCGCTTGCCTTCGTTTAGATGGACACGGAATGTTTCGTTCGCCACGAAGGTACTGGCCCGTTAGGGAATTACTTTTGTGACTTAGTAATGCCTCAACTCCACCTTGAAAAATCACTCGGCCACCATGTTCACCGGCACCCAGTCCAAGATCGATTACATAATCTGCCGAACGGATTGTTTCTTCGTCATGCTCGACAACAATCACGGTATTCCCTAGATCTCGTAGACTGGCGAGCGTCTCAAGTAAAAGGCGATTATCGCGCTGATGGAGACCAATCGAAGGTTCGTCAAGCACGTACAGCACACCAACAAGCTTCGCACCGATCTGAGTTGCCAGTCTTATGCGTTGACCTTCTCCCCCTGAGAGTGTTGCAGCACTGCGATCGAGCGCAAGGTACCCAACTCCAACATCATCAAGAAATCGTAACCTTTCGAGAATTTCACGAATGATACGACCACTAACTAAGCGTTCGCGATCAGTTAATTCCAAGTCTGAAAAAATATTGATGGCGTCAGATATTGCCAAACGCACATACTCAGAAATCGTGCGTCCCTTAACTGTCACTCCCCGACTGTGAGGTTTCAATCGCTCACCTTTACACGAATCGCATTTGAGAAGAGCGCGGTACGGTTCGAGTGTTGTTTGATCGGAAGGGTCTCCTTCCTCGTAACGCTTCCGCATATTTGGCACAATACCTTCGAACCCATTACTCGAAGACTCGCGTTTGCGCGGAACGTTGCTTCGGCGATGTTTTCCTTCTTTGCTATCAATCTTTCGTGAAACCTCTGGACGACCGTAAAACAGTAATTCCTTCATCTTTTTAGGTAAGACGCGAAACGGTTTATCGAGAGGCACCTTGAACTTACGGTTGATACGCAACAGCGCTTCGCGAACCAGTTTCTTGTCTCCCTGCACCCAAGGCTCGATTGCGCCATCAAGGAGTGAACGTGACGAGTCAGGAACGATCCGCGCAGGATCGAAATCCTCTACCACGCCAAGGCCTTGACACGTTGTGCAAGCGCCATGTGGAGAATTAAATGAAAACGCGCGAGGGGTCATTTCAGGCATACTGATGCCACAATATGCGCAGGCTAGCACTCTCGAAAATAATCGGTCTCCACCTTCGTAACTATTAATGATGACAGTATCATCAGCTAGTTTGAGCGCTACTTGGATCGATTCACTGAGTCGCCGCTCCATATCGGGCTTCACAATCAGTCGATCTACAACTACTTCGATGGTATGTTTCCGACGACGGTCAATTTTTAGGTCACTTTCAAGTGTCTGCAACTCACCATCAACGCGCACTCGAGTAAACCCTTTGCCTCGCAGAGCGGCCAGTTCTTTCTTGAATTCACCCTTCCGTCCTCTGACAATCGGTGCAAGAATATTGACGCGCTCACCAGCTGGATCAGCTTTCACCAGGTCGATGATTTGCTCTACCGATTGGGAGGCAATCTCTCGTCCGCACTGCGCACAGTGCGGTACGCCAATACTAGCGAAGAGTAATCGGAGGTAGTCGTATACCTCAGTCACCGTACCAACGGTTGACCTCGGGTTAGACCCCGTTGTCTTTTGCTCAATTGAAATGGAGGGTGACAGGCCGTCTATTGCATCAACGTCAGGCTTCTCCATCTGTTCAAGAAACTGACGAGCGTAAGCCGACAATGATTCAACATACCTGCGTTGTCCTTCAGCATACACGGTGTCAAATGCTAGTGACGATTTCCCTGAACCAGAAAGTCCAGTAATGACAACGAGCTGATCCCGTGGGATGTCAACGTCAATATTCTTGAGATTGTTAACGCGTGCACCGCGTACGGCGATTGTTTCGTGTGACATATCGCACGGTCAGGCTGCTCTTATCAATGCTTAACCTGAATATTTTATCACCAACTTCCTAGACTGTATTCAACTGTTCAATGTGCCAGGATACGAAGAGTCGGCCGCAACCAAATTAAAAATCGAGACCTATGGTGCAAATCACCCAAGTTAAACGTTTAAGTGATACGCAACTTCATTGGATGTCACAACGAGACCACCGCTAGGATTAATAGCTACCCCAACCAATTCCGGCGCAGTCACAACCTGCTCTGTCTTACCCTGATCCGTGACACGGTAAAGACCACTAGCACCAGCAAGCGCTTCAACGACGTAGAGGGTCCCATCTTTATCAAACGTTAATCCCTGAGGCCGGCCGAAGACAGTCTCCAGAGGCTGAACTTCGCCTTCTCTATTTATACGATAGATGGTATCAGTCGACGAAAGAGTTGGAGCCGATACGTATAAAGCCTGATCGTTAGGTCGCACTGTAAGGTGAAACGCTGCCACACTCGCTGGCAGCGAAGCAAAGACAGACGTCTTTCCGGCTTGATCGACTTGAAAAATCGTACCTGAACGATCACCAACAAACAAAGTGCCATCACTATCAAATGCCAATCCACTCGCAACGCCCAGATCTGTCGCAACTGTCTCGACCTGTCCCGTTGGCGAAACACGGTAAACAGTCCCCTCAAAACGACTCGACACATAAAGCTGATCGAAGCTATCGAAAACCATTGAGGTGGGATTGGCAATGCCAGACACGAACGGTTCGCGATTTCCATTTGGTGTGACACGAAAAATAGAAACTGGCGCCTGGTGCTCACGAGTCCCACTAAAAGTCACGTACAAGTTACCAGCACGATCAAAAACGGGACTGTCAACTTGATGTAAACTCGTGGCAACCGGCGCACCGATGTTAATCTCAGCCGTCGCTGGTCGCTGTCCACCAATCGTAATCAACGCTCGGCCAGTCGGCACACCTAGAGGCACCAAAACCCTAAGAAGTTTTGACGATGCAAATACAATTCTGGTGAAAACTTCACCGATCCTAATTTCCGGTAACTCTCCAACTTCGTCAAGAAAACCTTCACCCTCAATCGTGACACGCCCCCCCTCGATTGCCCAAGAGGGACGAACAACGGTCATATTAGTTAGCTTATGAGGCATGCAAGTAGAGAGATCTCAATAATGTAGATCTGTAATTCCAAATCAAATGGTCGATTCAAGGATCTTTAACTTCAAGAATCGTCTAATTCGATGTTCCAGTAAATGTAATCGCGCCAGTTTTCTGGAGTTTCACGCAGACCGACCGAGATTCTGATAGCCGGTGTCCGTGTGGGTCGTTTAGGCATGCGAATCAGTCGCATGCCAGCTTCAGATGGCGTCCTACCGCCTTTACTTCGATTACAAGTAATGCAGCATGTGACAATATTCTCCCAATCCTTTCGTCCACCCTGCGCAACCGGAACAATGTGATCAAACGTAAGGTCAGTCGACGGTGGTGTCTGCCCACAATACTGACAGGCGTGGTGATCCCGAGCGTAGATATTCGCACGGGAAAACGGAACTGTGTCGAAGCGCCGCTTAATCTTAATATAACGAAGAAGTCGAATAACCGATGGCAGCTTAATACTAAACGAGACCGAACGAATCTCACGATCGTAGACCGAAACAACTTCCACTTTACCTTGACATAAAAGCGTGATGGCTTTCTGCCAGTTCACCACCTTAAGTGGTTCGTATGTAGCATTAAGTAGGAGGGTTTGTTCCATACCTAAACATCACAATCCGACGTGAATCTCCTCGCTAATCAAAGCGATGGCCTCTCGTATCTGATCAATGCCTTCAGGACGAACCGGTAGCAACGGGTACCGGGGAGGACCTCCATAATAACCAGTAAGGTCCAAGGCCGCCTTTAACCCTGGAACTCCATAAACAGTTGTAACAAGATTCGCAAGTGGGGTCAGTTGTCGCTGCACGACAAGAGCTTGATCTAACTTGTGCTCTTGAACTAACTGTAACAATTTAACGCAAAGTGCAGGTTGCACGGCAGCAAGAGCCAGAACACCTCCTATGGCACCGACACAAAGACTCGCAAAAAACGTCGGTGCAGAACCCACCAAAACACTGAAGCCTGGACTCGCTTTAACAACTAGATCGCCAACCTGCTCAATACTTCCACCAGACTCTTTAATTCCGATTATATTGGGATGCTCTGACAACTTGCCAACTGCAATTGGTGACAGGTTGACGCCAGTGGCTGCCGAAAAATTATAGAGTAGGACTGGAATCGGAGCTGCATCTGCAACAACCGTATAGTGCCTGATCAAAGCCTCCTCAGTCATCAGTCGCTTAAAAAAAGACGGCGTGCGGACGAGTACAGCATCTGCACCAGCGTCCGCAGCACGACGCGTTGCTGTAACTGTGGCACGAGTCGATTCTCGCCCAGTGCCTGCAATTACCAAACGACCCGCTGGCATCACAGTTCTGGCAGTCACAATCAGCTGGTCTGCTTCGTTATCGTTGACCTGTGCCGACTCGCCGTTAGTGCCAAGCACAACGATTCCAGCAAGCTCAGTCTCCATCCAGCGCGCGAGATTATCACGTAGAGCATCAAGATCGAGTTCGTCGTCGACAAATGGAGTTGGTATAGGTGCAAAGACTCCACAAAAATTCACGCAGACTCCCCTTTAAGCAAGTATCCCATCGCTACAGGCAACAGGAAGGGCTCGGCAGGTCCAGCATTGTATGGAGACCTGGCGAAGCTTCGATGATTTTTGGAATTGAATTCACGGCAATCGACGCAGTAGCAATGTCACCGGGAACACCGCCACTTATCTTCATTGCAATTTTAGGCGAGCCAGTAATGCTAACGGAGTCGTATGATTCCGGAGCACCGAGATAGGCTTCCATATGCAATTTTATCGCCACGCGTCCGGCGCGATAGCCTACTCCATCTTGCAAGATTCCACAGACGTATCCTGGTCGCACAGTAAGGAACTTACTGGTTATACGTTTACTGGCAATTTTAGGTTTTATCGTATCGGTCACCCTATCGATTTTCCACCCAAGAGCATCAGCAATCATTGAAATTGATTCCGCCAACCCAACATGTCGAACTGCACCCTCTAAAACCTTCGCTCGAAACTCTGCTCTAGTCAGACCGCAACCAATCTTCTTCTGAAAGGGTAAGCGTCGAGTGCTCGCATCCTGAATCCGATTAACTCGTATACGATCAACTCGCTCACAAACTCCAGTCAAAGATATCGGTAGAGCATCCATCGTGAATCCGGGGTTAACTCCCGTGCCCAAGACTGCCACTTTAGATCGCTTCGCCAACCGATCAATGCGACGTGCATACCTAACATTTCCGGTGACCGGATAAGACAACTCTTCAGACGTCGACACTATCGGCAATTTAACTCTGAGAATCGTCTCAATCTGCATCGTTACCTGCTTTAGCGACGAACTCGTGCACAAAACGACCGCGTCAGCCTTCACACGACGACAGGTTGAACCTATGTCGGGGTCGACCGTGACACCGAGTCGACGCCCAATCCCAGCTAATAATCCAACGTCGTGGCCAATTTTTGATGGATCAATGTCAACGGCTCCTACCACCTTAAAGCCAGATCGCGCGACCAATTGCCCAAGAACAGCGTTTCCAATCGGCCCGAGACCGACCTGTATCACACGAATCGACATTAACTGTTTCTCCCGCGCTTGTACGTGAACGCACAAAGCATATTGCTACAGTACTATTTAAAATTACTATTATACGATGATCGACTGAATTCTGGCCTTACCCGAGTTCTGTTATTGAGAATGGTGTAGCATGCCTCAAGGTTGATCGCTCGTATAAGGGGGCACGAAGGAGACTTTCAATGAAGCGGCTCAGTTTAATGATATTTGGCATGCTGCTTGGCATGATTACTCTGGTCGCGGCAGATTTAGATATCGAAGACCTTAATGTTAGGCATTCGATTTCAGAATTACTCCAACCGGTCTCCTCTGCGGACTCAGAGCATGAGCCAGTGAATAGATTGCTCCTAACATCACCGACTGGTCGATACTCTGCTCGAAACGCGAACTATGACATCGATGTCCGTCTGGATCCCGATGCCCACATGCTAGAAGGCCGAGAACTACTAACGTGGCGTAATGACTCTGGACGAGCCACCTCCGAACTACAGTTTCATTTGTACTACAACGCCTGGAAAAATACGAAGTCGACGTGGATGCGAGAACACCTGCGAGCACGAGGTGAAGCTTTTCTTTCTAGACCCCCAGAAGACTGGGGATGGATTACCGTAACAAAGATTGAACTTCCAGCAACAGAGAATACCGTTGCCATTAATCTGACGAGTGATGCTCGTTACATTGCTCCAGACGACGATAATACGGATGATGAAACTGTTTTGTCGGTGCTGCTACCGGATCAAGTTGAGCCTGGTGAAACGCTACAAGTGGAAATTGAATGGAAGTCAAAAATTCCACGAACATTTTCTCGAACTGGAGTGGTTGGAGATTTCTTTTTCATTGCTCAATGGTTTCCAAAAATTGGTGTTCTAGAAACTTCTGGTTGGAACTGCCATCAATTTCATGTAGGCACAGAATTCTATTCTGATTATGGTGTGTATGACGTTCGTCTCACCGTACCAAGAGGTTGGATAGTCGGTGCAACGGGAGTCAGGCAAAGCTTGGAAAATAACAGTGATGGAACAAGTACACACCAATATGTACAAAAAGATGTTCATGACTTTGCGTGGACCACGAGTCCAAATTTAATTGAGCGAATCGAACACTTTGAACACGAGAGTTTACCTGACGTTGAAATGCGCCTACTTCTGCAGCCCGAGCACGAGGGACAAGCGGAACGCCATTTCAGAGCCACGCGTACTACTCTGACGCGGTACGGCGAGTGGTTCGGCGCCTATCCTTACACCCAACTCACGATAGTGGATCCCGCATGGCAGAGTGGTGCAGGCGGCATGGAATACCCAACCTTGTTTACGGCGGGAACGTCTTGGCTTGCACCAAACAAGGTAACCCGACCTGAAGGCGTTACCATTCACGAAGCTGGCCATCAATTTTGGTACGGGTTAATCGGCAATAATGAATTTGAATATGCCTGGCTGGATGAAGGCCTCAATACATTTTCCACCGCTAAGGCAATTGAGGCAGAAGACTTACCTAATTATCATTCTGCGCGTTATTTTGGAGGCTTCCTTCCTTACGTCTTTAATGATATTCCACGCTCTAGAGCCACAGATGGTAACCGTCTAAGTGGCTATCGCACCGCGGCTCGTTCAGACGCTCAATCGACGCCGACTTTCCAATACTGGCCAGGTACTGGCGGCGCAATCTCATACAACAAAACAGCATTGTGGTTGCACACTCTGGAACGCCATCTCGGTTGGGAGAATGTTCAGAAAATACTTTCAACTTTTTTTTCCAGATTTAAATTCAGGCACCCACTGCCTCAAGATTTTTTTGCTACGGCAAATGAGGTTGCAAATGTGGATCTCGACTGGTTTTTCGATCAGGTGCATCGGAGCTCGAATGTGTTCGATTATGGTATCCAACAGATAGGAAGCCGGCCCCAGAATGGTCGTGGCTTTTCAGGAGATGGAGAGCCGATATTCACTGATCGCACTAATAATGAGCAGTTTCAGACGGATGTAGTGGTGCGGCGATATGGTGAAGCAATCTTTCCGGTTGATATCTTAGTAACGTTTACGAACGGTGAAGAAGTGCGAGAGACATGGGATGGAGTAGCACGATGGAAACTGTTCACTTATCAGCGTGCCGCACAAATCTTACAAGCCGAAGTCGATCCGGATTCCGTTTTACTTCTAGATCTGAACCGAACGAACAATAGTAAAACCATGAAACCAATGACAAACATCGCCACTACCAAATGGATGCTCAAATGGATGACCTGGCTGCAAGATGTAATGCTTACTTATGCGTTCTTTGTGTAAGTGAGAAATAATCACGAAGAGACAAACAACAATGCACAAAGTTGTAACGATTACCCAAGTGTTCCACGACGGCGTTCAGCGGGTAAAGGCGGCGCCGGTCATTTTAATTGGGATTTTTCTGACAACCCTGATCTTAGCCGTTCCCCAAGGACTTATCCTGCGTGACATGCTGCGTACGCATCTGGGAGATAGTTTGGCCGCCGAAGCTGTTGCAACTGGCGTCAACTTCAACTGGTGGCAAGAGTTTAGCGCCCAAGCAAAAGGCCTTGGCACCACCTTCTCTCCAACAATCATAGGGTTTGCTGCCGTACTCGATAATATTAGCGACCTACTCGATAATCGATCGCTGACGACTGCTGTCGCAAGCGTCACTGTAATGTATCTGGCGGTCTGGACTTTCCTTCTTGGAGGCACGCTGGATCGTTATGCTCGCAATAGGCCCATCAGGACTGCGGGTTTCTTTGCAGCATCAGGTATATATTTTTTCAGATTTTTGAGGCTGGCAATCATTAACTTGGCAATCTATGCATTCATGATGGGCGTCGTGCACAGTTGGCTATTCGATAATCTTTACGAATGGTGGATACGAGATCTCAGCGAGGAACGGACGGCCTTTTTTCTACGAGCGTTACTTTACGTCGTATTTGTCTCAGGTCTTGTGATCTGCAACATAGTACTGGACTACGCCAAGATTCGAACCGTGGTTGAGGACCGTCGCAGCATGGTCAGTGCCACACTGGCCGGATTTCGTTTCGTTGTAAGACATGCCCGCCGTGTTATTGGTCTGTACTTCCTAAGTTCCTTGGTTTTCATTGGGATACTAGCAAGCTATGCCATCTTCGCACCCAGTGTTGGTGGTGTAGGGGGCTCAATGTGGTGGGGGTTTTTAATTAGCCAGGCATACATACTGGCTCGCCTATGGATTAAACTGGTCTTTCTCGCGAGCCAGACGGCTTTATTCCAAGCGGAACTTGCTCATGCTGGATACACAGCGGCGCCGTTACCGATCGCACCAGACTCCCCTGCTGCGGAAGCTATCGCCGGGAGACCGCCCCGCCAATAAGATGGGAAAACGATGAGCACGGCTGCTGACAAGATTGCCGCCTGGATAAAACAACAGGTAGTGGCATCCGCTGCCGATGGACTTGTCGTGGGACTAAGTGGCGGAATCGATTCTGCAGCCGTTGCGCGACTATGCCAAATCGCCATGCCTAATAATATTCTTGGGGTTCTTTTGCCTTGTCACAGCGATCCTCAAGACGAAGCTGACGCCAATCTCGTTGCGCAGCACTTTAAGTTACCAACTATCACCATAGAACTTGATGCAAGTTATGATTCTCTACTGAAGCAACTCCAGGGAACCCTTGCATCTCAGACCGACGGCAGCAGAATGCCCGAAGCGAATCTAAAACCTCGTCTACGCATGACTTCACTTTATTTCGTGGCCAACACTTTTAACTACCTTGTTGCTGGTACCGGAAATCGGAGTGAGCTTGAGATTGGATATTTCACTAAATACGGTGACGGTGGTGTAGACATGCTACCGCTCGGCAATCTATTCAAGGATCAGGTGCGGACGTTGGCCCGTGAACTTGATATCCCAACTCCAATCATCGAAAAAGCGCCGAGTGCTGGACTGTGGCTCGGCCAAACTGATGAAAACGAAATGGGCTTCTCCTACGCAGATCTAGAGTTGTATCTGCGTGAGAACTCGAAAGAGTTACCAGTCGAATTGACGTCTCGTATCGAACATTTGATGCGATCAAGTGCACACAAACGGGTCCTCCCGCCACGACCTCCGGAATTTGACGAATAAAACTTCAGGTGGTGAGTTACGACGTCGAAGAATCGATAAGTCGTCGTACCGTGGCAACTATATGCGTTGTGGAAATGCCATAACGATCAAATAATTCATCAGGTTGTCCACTTCTTGGAATATCCTTGACAGCCAAGCGGTGGACTTGAATCCCGAGAGCGCCTACAGCTGCACTAACAGCATCGCCAAGGCCACCATTAACATAGTGATCCTCGACTGTAATGAGGGCGTTACCGGTTTGACGAGCTGAGTCAACTAAAGTCGCGACATCGACAGGTTCAATCGAATACGCATCAATTACACGGACCGGAGTCCCGGCCTCCAAAAGTTCATCGCTGGCTTTCAGGGCTTCAAATACGGTGATTCCAGCGGCGACGATCGTGGCCACAGCCAATGGAGCGTTTCGGATCACCTTGGAACCACCAATCTCGAATTTCTCATCGGCGCCATAAATAACAGGGGTTGCAGGTCGAGTCGTTCTGATATAAACCATCCCCTTATGCGCTGCCGCTGCCATAACGAGTCGCTCGGTACTCATCGCATCACAGGGATACAGCACTGTGCAATTAGGCACCGCACGCATCATCGCAAGATCCTCAAGCGCCATTTGTGATGGTCCGTCTTCGCCAATTGACACACCGGCATGCGAACCAGCAAGTTTTATATTCAAGTTACTAATACCCGCCATACGAATAAAATCATAGGCACGCGATAAGAAACATGCGAACGTGGAAGGAAATGGAATTGCACCTCGGCTAGCAAGTCCCATAGCGACACCAACCATCGCCTGTTCAGCAATGAAAGTTTGATAAAAACGAGCGCCGTGCGCTTCCTCGAAAGCGTTACTGAATGTCGAGTTGCTCACATCCGCATCGAGCGCAACGACTCTCTGATCAACGGCTCCCAGAGTCGCAAGTGCTTTCCCGTACGCCTTCCGTGTCGCCACCTTGGCATCAGTGTCGTACTGCGGCGTTAGGACGTTCGCGTCATTCGCAGGTTGCATCGTCTCGGCAGGCAAGGCGGATGGTGAAGGAATCTTCGGAGTGACTAATCCGGCTGTCAACCGTGCTTCAAGTTCCGCAACGGCACGATCAGCCTGGTCTCCTTTCTTGAGTGCCTTACCGTGCCAGTTATCAAGGCCTTCAAAGATTGACACTCCTTTACCTTTCAGCGTCCGAGCCACAATCATCGTGGGACGATTCTTGGTTCGGCGAGCCTCTTCTAATGCCTTAAGAAGCGCGCCGATATCATGCCCGTCCACGACAATGGCATGCCAGCCAAAAGCAATCCATCGTTTCGCATACTCATCAACATCGTGACCCCATTGAGTCTGACGGCTTTGACCCAACGCGTTCACATCGGTCACGCCACACAGTGAGTCAAGCTTGTGATGTGCACCAACCTGCGCAGCTTCCCATACTGATCCTTCCGCCGATTCTCCATCCCCAATCAGCGTGTAAGTCCGATAATCCGAATTAATTCGCCTCGCATTCAGAGCAATGCCTACCGCGGCACAAATCCCCTGCCCTAACGAACCTGTTGCTACATCAACGAACGGTAACCGTGGAGTTGGATGGCCCTCAAGGTCGGAATCGATACAACGAAGCTTCGTTAATTCTTTACGGGAGATTACGCCGGCTTCAGCCCATGCAGCGTACAGCAATGGGGCCGCATGTCCTTTCGACATCACAAATCGATCATTTCCAGAATGTTGTGGATTCTGCGGATCAAACCGCATCTCGCCAAAAAACAAAGTCGCCACGATGTCCGCTGCGGAACAACAACTGGTCGGATGACCGCTACCAGCCGCAGTCGTAGAGCGAATGGAGTCAATGCGAAGCCGTGCGGCAATATTTTGCAAAGCAGGAACTAGAGAAGCACTATCGACCGACACAACTCACCTCCAAAACAGTAGTCTAGACTTCACACACCATATCGTAGTACTCAAACAACTCAACCTTACACTACACACCTAGTATCTTCTCGCTAAGATCATTCTGAGCAAGGAACAGCCTGTTTACTCTGGCCAGTCAATTATAATAGGGTCATGCTCTTCTTACGCTATATGTACGTTTTGACGCTTGCTGTGTGGCTTGGAGGCATGATTATCCTGGGAACTCTGGCAGCTCCAGCAACGTTCGACACACTCCAAGCGCGAAACCCCTCTGGTGGCCGTGTGGCTGCAGGTGCTGTCTTTGGTGAAATGTTAAAGCGGTTTCATCGGGTGAGCTACGTGGCAGGAGTGATTATGATTGCGTCCCTGATTGGCATGGCTGCTCTGGGACAACGTCCAACAGATTTCGGCGTCCGCCTCGGCCTGTTGTCGATCATGCTGCTACTGAGCCTGGGCTCTGGAATGGTGGTAGCGGAACGTGTCGAAAAATTGCAGCAAGCCACTGCTGGGCCGATCAGTGCACTGCCCAGTGATGACCCAAGACGACAACAATTCGGGCGACTGCATGGCCTGTCGAATCTCCTGATGATGATGAACGTCGCAGGAGGATTGGCACTTGTCTATTGGGAAGCAAAAGGTTGAACAGGAAATTGCGCGCACCAAGGTGTTATCGAGCCCATGATATAGTGCCTTCGTGATGCTTGACGAAGTTACCCAAGCTGTTCTTTCTCGGGACGAAATTGTACGTTACCTGCGCGAGTCGCATAAAGGCGGTAAAGCTGACACCAGAGAGCGAATTCACGCCTATCTTGAAGAACTGCGAACAACCCAGCGAATACCGTTCTATCGTGCTCTTAAACATCCGCTGTACCCGATATTTAGAAAACTGGATTTGTGTCCAGAACACGTCGATATTCCAGTAGCAGCCACGGGTAAGGGTCGAGTTATCTATGCGTCGAATCATAAAAGTCATCTCGACTATTTAGTGGAACCAGTGGTGCTCGACGACCACGGTATTCGTCCACCGATTATCGCAGCCGGTATCAATCTGTTTGGTGGTCCACTAGGTTTACTGCATCGCCACATCACTGGAGCAATGCCCGTTCGACGCAATACCAAAGATCCTGCGTACTTGGTGACGCTAAAGGCTTATGTCGCGGAACTGCTACAACGGCATGATCTCTTAGTTTATCTTGAGGGCGGTCGTTCATATAACGGTGCTATGAAATCACCAAGGACAGGACTACTCCATGCGGCTCTGCAGGCAGATCGCGAGAATATGACTGTCGTACCAGTCGCGATAGCTTATGATCTCGTGCTCGAAGATCAAGTACTAGCCAAACAGGGAACGAAACGCTCTCAACGTCCGTTTACTCGTGAGTTAGCTGAAATGGTTCGTTACGGTATGGGGTATCACTCACGTGCCTTTGTCACCTTTGGATCTCCAATGACGTTACATGAATGGAATCCAGAATCACGTCGATCAGTCATGGATTTGGCCAAACTGATTGGTGAGAAAATAGGTAAGTTGCACAAAGTACTGCCTACCGCGCTCCTGGCAGCAGCGCTTCGGCCCTCGATGTTAAAAAACGATTTAATTGATCGAATCGATGGACTCTTGGACGAGTTGCGTCAAGCAGACGCGAATTTGTCAGTAGCGAGTGGTGCCGAAGCCCTAGAACAGGCAACTGAACCACTAGTCACACGAGGCATCATCGTGGTTGAACACGATCGTTATCGAGTGCGTGAACGCACTGTTCTCCGTTATTACGCAAGAACAATCAAGCATCTGCTCTCGGCAACAGGACAGGTGACACATTGAAGCCGAATCGATCCATTCCCCATCACGTCTGATATGATTCCTGCATGCCGCAGATAGATAAAGCGGCGCCTGCGCCGTCGCCGTCGCTCACGGATCTCAGTCGGGCTCTAAAGACTCCATTTGTCCCTATTTCAGCAGATTGGTTTCTAATGGGTAGCACGACCGGACAGGCGGACGAACGCCCGTTACACCGTGTTTGGGTCGATGCATTCGAAATGGCTGTGTATCCCGTTACGCGGGCACAGTATAAAGAGTTTCTGCAATCATCCAAGCATCAGCCATTGCCTCGGGACTGGCACAATCCGCTCTTCACAAGTCCAGACCAGCCGGTCGTCGGTGTGAATTGGTACGATGCGTGTGCTTACTGCAGATGGTATTCGACACCGAAGGGAACAGTCAGACTTCCAACTGAAGCGGAGTGGGAACGTGCGGCACGGGGTGGCCATCAAGCTCGCGAGTATCCCTGGGGTGATTCAATACCTGACTGGGTACCAATGAACGGGCGTGGTCCAATCCAAGCCCCATGGACTGTCGCCCATGGCGAACCGAACGATTTCGGCCTTTATGGAATCGCAACAAACATCCACGAATGGTGCGCTGATTGGTACTCGGGTGATTTCTACGCAACTTCTCCAACAATTAATCCCGTAGGTGCGTCAGCCGGTAAGCGACGAGCCTCAAGAGGCGGTGCGTGGCGACATGCTCAAACCATCAGCCGAACGGCCGCGCGCAGTCGACTCGGTCCCTCATTGCGGTACACGGACTATGGGTTTCGTATTGTGAGAACCGTCTAACAGGTCACATAACATGAGCGTGTTCGAAAAATCGAGGGCTATCTCGCATGCCGTCCACCAAGCTGGTGGCCGCGCGTTAATCGTTGGAGGCTGGGTTCGAGATCGCCTACTCAAGCGACCGTCAAAAGATCTTGACCTGGAAGTCTACGGAGTTTCTGCCGAACAACTCCGCCAGCTTCTTTCCGCATTCGGACAGGTCAACACAGTTGGCCAAAGCTTTGCCGTTTTCAAAATCGACTCGATGGACGTGTCCTTGCCACGACGTGAGTCTAAAACAACGGCTGGGCACCGGGGTTTTGAGGTTATTGGAGATCCTAACCTACCTATTAAAGATGCCTTTCGGCGTCGTGATTTCACCATTAACGCAATCGGTTGGGATCCCCTTACCGATGAATACGTCGATCCATTTCATGGACGAGATGATTTAACGCGGGGTCTACTCCGCGCCGTAGACGAACGAACATTTGGAGATGACAGCCTTAGAGTTCTACGAGCGGTCCAACTGGCTGCCCGATTCGAATACAAACTCGACCCGCCTACCGCTGACATTTGTCGTGCTACTAAGCTAAACGATCTCCCGGCCGAACGGGTCTGGGGAGAGTTCGAGAAGCTTCTAATATTGGCAATTCGCCCTTCGCTAGGGTTTTGGCTCGCACTTGAAATCGGCGTAATCGGACAACTATTTCCAGAACTTCAGGCGCTTGTAGGATGTCCCCAAGAACCAGAGTGGCATCCAGAAGGAGACGTCTGGAAGCATACGCTACTCGTCATCGACGAAGCCCGTCGCCGTATCGACGGATTGTCTCGCCCATGTCAACTCGCAATCATGCTCGGTGCGGTTTGCCATGATTTCGGTAAGCCGGCGACCACAGCTCGCGTCGATGGAAGAATTCGATCTCGGAATCACGAACAGGCCGGTCTAGGACCCACGCAGGCTTTTTTGGATCGGCTCAAAGTGCATTCGGTCGATGGTTTCGACGTCCGTAAACAGGTCGAGGGCATGGTTGCGTACCACTTAACACCAGGCATGTGGCATAAGAGCCAGGAAAAAGTTGGCGACGGGGCTTTTCGACGACTAGCTCGTAAAGTCGACCTTGAATTACTAGTTCTCCTCGCGTCAGCCGATTGTCATGGGCGTAAGGGTCATTTCGATTGCTCGGCTATGGAGTGGTTTGCATCGCGGGCACATGAACTCGGAATTGAACATGCCCCTCCAGAACCACTGCTCAAGGGTCGACACCTGCTGAGTCTCGGATTGGAACCCGGACCAGACGTCGGAAAAATTCTCAAAGTGATCTACGAAAAGCAGCTGGATGGGGACGTCACAACCTTGGAGGAAGCTTTGGCTGAAGCGACACGCTCTTTGAGAAAACCTCAGTAACTAACCTGCAAGTGCTACACACTTCATAAGTGTTTCCGGAGCCATGTTTCCACCAGTTAAAATCGCAACCACACGTTCACTCGAAGGAAACCGGCCTTCGGCCGAACGATTCAATACGGCTGCAAACGCTGTCGCGCCGCTTGGTTCAACCACCAGTTTTGCCCGCCTGTGTAGCCAAACAACCGCCTGAGCAATCTCACGGTCAGAAACCGTAACGAACTCATCGACGAATGCCTGCGCGTGTGCGAACGTCAGGTCACCCGCACGGAGAGGCAATAAACCATCTGCGATACTTGTTGCAGTTGGTAGTGTAATTAAGGACCCAGCGTCAACAGATTTGCCCATTCGGGCGGCACCATCAGGCTCAACGCCAATGACCCGCACTGACGGCTTAATCTGCTTGATGGCCGCACTGGCACCGGCAGCCATGCCGCCGCCGCCAATCGGAACAAACACAGTTGTGACGTCCGCACACTGATCCATGATCTCAAGGCCGGCTGTACCTTGACCGGCAATAATCGCAGGATGATCAAATGGCGGGACAATCGTCAAACCCTCCGTTTGCGCTTCAATCTCGGCTCTATTTTTTCGATCAGCCGACGTCGTACCTTCAAAGATAACCCGTGCGCCCAATTCCTTAACACCTTCCACCTTTATTTCAGGCGCCGTCGTCGGCATGACGACTACGACTGGAGCCTCGACAAGTTTTCCAGCTAACGCGACGGCTTGCGCATGATTTCCAGACGAATAGGTGATCACGCCTCGCTTTTGTTCGTTAGGCGACAGCTGCGAAACCATGTTATAGGCTCCACGAAATTTGAACGCGCCAATCGCCTGAAAATTTTCGCACTTTAACTCAATAGTCATCTCACTATTTAACAGTTGAACCTTTAGCAATGGTGTCAGTTTTGCAACACCTCGAATCCGATCAGCTGCAGCCTTAATAACTTCCAGACTCACGAGATCTGACATTCTTTAATCCTTCCGGTCGGGCACGATAAATCCAAGAGACGACTATTACGTCAGTATAGTAATGTACTCTTGTTAACAAAACGTCTTCCAGTGGTATCAATCACAGCACGTTGTTTCCAGACCTGTATACTGAAGGTTATGTGGTTAAGGCTCCACCTGCGTCAACTGACTGCAGGCCTGTCACTCGCACTTTCATTGGTCATTGTGAGTAATACCCAACAGGTCCTGAACGCACAAGAAAGAACGCGAATTGGTCCGTTCGTCATAGAGCTGAGCGGAGTCTTGGTAAAGAATGGACAGAATGAGCAGGTTGCTAGTGACCGCAGTCTGAATCCAAAGGAACTGCCGTCGTTAGGCCTTGGAGTTGGTGCCGGCGCACATTGGTATCCACTCAAGATTAAGAAGTTTACGCTGGGCCTTGGTGGACAATTCCTGAGGTCACGTGGTTCCAGCACCCCGATGCCAGACCTGTCCACTACTGTTGTAAATGAACTTTGGCCCCCGACTGCAGAACCATCCGTCAAGACCCGCTTTCAGGCGATCTCACCGCAGGTCTCGTTTAACTTCGGTGGAACGAGCGGATGGAGCTACATAAGCGGCGGTCTGGGGAAGGCAAAATATAGCGTAACGCAAGAAATTGACAGTCGGTGGGTGGAAGAAGAGCCGAACATTGATGATCGCTGGCTGGATATGATCAATTATGGCGGGGGCGGTCGGTGGTTTGCTAAAGAACACCTGGGGTTTAACATCGACCTGAGGTTCTACCAGATGAGCCCTCTCGCCGCCAATGATGAATTCCTCGGATTACCACGGCAGACTGTTGTGATTTTTTCTATTGGAGTCTTGTTCAGATGAATCAAGTCTTCATATTAATCTTTAACAAGTCGATCTCGCTCTTGGGTCTCAAGGTACTGTTGTGCCTGTTCGATCCATGGCTGTTCGGAGGGCAACACGTAACTCGGAAGTGAACTCTCCTGCTCAACAATTTCTTGCATAATTTTCCGTGCTTCATCTCGCCGACCTTGTTTGTCGAGAAGCGTAGCAAATTGGAACATGGGACGAGACCGAGACGAGGTGCGTGTCACTTCTTCATATCGATCGCACGCCGCAGCATCCTGTCCAGATGCTAGAAGAGCATCCGCGAGGGTTTCAGCCGCCACCCCATAATCATGCTTGGGATCAGTTTCGTACACCTGATTCAAATGCACGACAGCTTCCGCGTGGCGGCCTAGAGTCGCAAGGGCCTTTCCCAGACGATATCTGGCATATATATCTTCCTGGTCACGCTCAAGTCCACGACGGTAATAGGTGACGGCCTTTTCCATGTCGCCATTCTGCGCATGGAGATCTGCAAGTTCAAACAAGAGTGCAGGAGCAGGATTGGTTGCTATGTCCTTCTCAAGCTGAATAAAGCGCTCATCATCCACGGGCCGCTCTACGTCAGGATGTTTTTTTGTTAGATGTTCCTGCCAGCTCTGCCCACCGTATTTTCGCTTGTCGTCGACGTACCCTTCTGGCAACTGTAATGGACCGAATCGTCGCCCTTTTAAAAGCTCGCTAATCATGTAGCCAAATGCGCCGAGTGGACCTAAAAACAAGACTGCTAGAATCCAGAGCCAATTTCTGCGCTGCCGTAGACAGTCACTAATTGCCCAGAATTGAAAACCGAAATTCAGAATCGCCAGTAAAATAATAAAAGGACTCATCGTTCTATGAGGACTGGTTAGACAAACAGTTTTATAAGGTTATCGGTATTATTCGCATTCAACGATGGTATCTACTAGTGACCGCAAAACAAAATTCAAAATGATAGTAACCAGACATTCACCTGAAGCACGCCACTGTTTATACATCATAATGCAGTCCTGCCTTCCAACTCACTGTTCTAATACGTAACAGAAGATAATTGAACCTAGGCGCTTACTTCTCTCACCAGCCGAGGTGAATTTATTAGGAATGTTGCAGATTACCTCACCTTATGCAAAACTTGATGAACGGATGAGCAAAGAAGACCTACTCGATGTGCAGGGCACTGTCAGCGCAGTGCATAGCGGCGGCTTGTATCGTGTTCAGTCGGACGCAGGACACGAAGTGTTGGCACAGTTAAGTGGTCGAATGCGCCGTTTCCGAATCAGAGTAGTCCCTGGCGACCGCGTCACGGTAGGTGTATCACCGTATGACCCAGCTCGCGGAATCATTACCTTTCGTGCTCGCTGACCCAAATCTGCTTCATTCGCTAAATTCCAAAGCCAGCTCAAACCACTCGCCGGTCGGAGCTAAAGTCCGGTAGGCCTGCCAGTGCGGTTTGGCATCTTGTGAGCGTCCCAATTGCTCAAGAGTGACTGCTAGATAAAAATGCGTGTCGGCGTAGTCAGGATTGAGTCGCACGGCAGCTTGGTAACAGGTATTCGCCTCGGTGAACCGCCCCAAATCGTGATGAATGTTCCCAAGATTGAAATACGCCTCAAAACAGTCCGGATCAAGATTAATCGCACGTTCATAGATTGCCTGTGACTCGATAAACTTGTCTTGAGCGTAGTGAAGATTTGCCAGGTTCACGAGCGCTGGAACTAAATTTGGATCAAGCATGAGCGCTTGACGATACGCCTTACAAGCTTTCTCCTTGTCAACCGTATTACCTTCGTCGAGGCGAGCTCCTTCAGTGAAATACCGAGCTGCCAAGACAGTTTGAGACTGCATCGAGGAAGAATCAACCCGTCCCACAGCAGCATCTGGCGCCGACTGCAATGGCCTTTTCGTTAACGTGACAACTTTTGCTGGTTGACTGTGAGTGTTTAATTTACCCTGGAAATCGAACGTTAATTGACCTTCTCGTTCTGCAACTAATGATCGAACAATGACCCGAAACGCCACTTTGCGCTCTAAATCAACACTGACCTTTTTGACGAGAGCAAGATCTCGGAAGCCGTAGTATCGATCGGTATTCGTACGCGCTACAGTGTGAACCAGCTGGCATTTTTCCAGATAGCGAAGATGATCTTCTCTCAGATTCGAATAGCGCGCTCGAATTTCTCGCACACTATAGAGCTTCTGCCGAAGTGCGACCGAAGAGGGCACGCCACTGAGTTTGCAAAAGACTTCTTCAGTAATGATGTTTATGCTGTCTGGTGACTTCGCATTGGCAGTTTCCGCGAGTTTCAATTTATTGCTCTTCTCGGTCACCTGCGCAGAATCTACATCAAGGAATCGACTAGACTTGGTACGCCCAAAACCTTCAGCGCCCACAACCAGCATCGTTGTACGAGATGTCACATCACTTGTGACTTGCCCACCCAAGCGCTTCACCAGGTCGCAGGCCTCTCGACGGCCAAGCGAAGAGAGCTTCCCTGTAAATACAACGACTTGATTGGCAAAAGGTGACTCTGGACGAACTTGGTTGTCTGGAACAGAAAGCATCGTTACAAGATGATACTCATCACCATTAGAACCGGAAAGAGTTAATGAATTTAGTCCAACCGCCGCCGATAAAGTATGAACGACAGTAGCACGTAATAGGCTGGAAAGAACAGAGTCGTCACCAACAACCACCTGCGAACCTCCGGCAATTGCCAAATTGAGAACAGCATCAATGCTGCCCAGACGAGACCGAGAAAAATCGTGAGTCGACGTAAGGCTGGAGTACGCGACGGATACACATAGTTTACGGGTACAAATACCATGACAACCAACGTCAACAGGACTCCTGCAGTTATCCCTGGAGGTAACGAGGCAGCATAAAGATAAAACACAACGATGTTCCAGTAGGATGGAAAACCTCGAAAGAAATAGTCGGCTGTCTTCGCATTCCGGTGGCTGAACCCATATGCACTACTCAAAATCATGGCACTGGCCAAAAGACCGTTCCAGCCAGGCGGTACCAATAAGATTGCATAAACGAAATACGCCGGGACAAAGACAAATGTGACGTAATCAATTATGGAATCAAGCAGAACTCCGTCGACCGACGGTAAACGCTGGTCAACCTTAACCAAGCGGGCCAGCCAGCCGTCAGTGGCGTCAACTACAACAGCAGCATAAAGCCAAAGAAAGCCTTCACGCGGTGTGCCTGCAACAAAGGCATGAAGTGCCAGCAATGCAAAGACGGCCCCTGTGGCAGTGTAAAGATGAGTAGTCCACGCAACGCACGAGGTCAGGTAGGAAACTGGTGTCGGTATTCGAAATTTTTCTGGCATCTAAGAATGAATCGATCTCAACAACCACCAGATACAGAAACGTTGTTTTAGATGTTAGGTATTGGAACCCACTTTTCGACTTCGATGATCTTCCAACCGTTTCGTTCAGAACCCACTCGAAGGCGGAGTTCATTGAGTTCAGACTCTGTC
>ERZ651768.40-NODE-40-length-86454-cov-6.248770_pt1 | contig 86454 bp, 83 predicted proteins | sample MGYA00514754_ERZ651768 | MGnify/ENA metagenome assembly ERZ651768
TTCGGATTGTAGGGATCGACGCCGCCGGCGAAGATCACGCCTGAGGCGCCAAAAGCCTCGGCGGACCGGACGAGGGTGCCGGCGTTTCCCGGATCGGCCACCTCGGCCAGCACGACGACCACGCCGTCGGCGGGCAGGTCCGGCACGGAAACGTCGTGCCGGGCGACGACGGCGATCGCCGGCTGGGCCGACATCGTGGTTGTCAGGCCGTCGAACAGGGCATCGTCGACGAGGCGGCACGGGACGCCCGAGGTCTCCGACGCCGCAGCGACGGCCGAGGAGGCTGCCTCCGCAGGAACGAAGACCTGCTCGACCTCCCGCCCGGCCGATAGGGCGTCGACGACGAGCGTCGGACCCTCGACGAGGTAGACGCCCTCCTGGCGCCGTAGTGCCCGGTCACGGGCCAGCCGGCGAACGCGGGTCAGCGCCGGATTCCGGCCACCGACGATGTCAGTCACCGGTCGTGTCCGGTGACGGCCGACGACTGGCTCAGGCGGCGTCGGCCGAGCCGACCGCCGACTCGACCAGCGCGGCGAACGCCTGCGGATCGGTCACCGCCAGGTCGGCGAGGACCTTCCGGTCCACCTCGATGCCGGCCTCGCGGAGGCCCGACACGAAGCGGCTGTAGGTCGTTCCCTGCTGCCGGCAGGCGGCGTTGATGCGCTGGATCCATAGCCGACGGAACTGGCCCTTCCGGGCACGGCGATCGCGGAACGCGTAGTTCCCCGAGTGCATGACCTGTTCGTTGGCAGCGCGGAAGGAACGGCTCTTGTTGCCGTAGTAGCCCTTCGCCTCCTCGAGGATGGCGCGGTGCTTCTTTCTGGCGTGGACGGCTCGCTTGACCCTGGCCATGATGGGACTCCTTGTTGAAAGTGTCGAGAGTGGATGTGTTCGCGGGACGGACCGGCACTCCCTACCGGACCAGTCCGAAGCTGGCAGGTCGCCGGGTGTTCAGATGCCGAGCTGTCGGCGGACGGTCTTGGCGTTCGTCGGATGGACGTCGCTCTCCTTGTTGAGGCGTCTCTTGCGCTTCGGCGACTTCTTCTCAAGGATGTGGTTGAGGTTGCTGTTGCGTCGCTTGAGGCGACCGGTACCGGTCACCTTGAAGCGCTTTGCAGCGCCACGGTGGGTCTTCATCTTCGGCATCTGATGCTCCTTTTTCAGTTCTCGTGGTTCGTGGTGGGTGGGGCGCTCAGGAGGCCTCTGCGGCGTCCTTGGTGGTTGCCTCGACGGTTGCCTCGACGGTTGCCTCGGTGGTTGCCTCGACGGCGTTCCCGGCTTCGGCTTCCGCAGCTGCGGCCTCGGCCTCGGCGGCTGCCTCGGCGGCTGCCTTTGCCTCAGCCTCGGCATGCTCCCGGACGACGGCCTCCTCGCGCTGGCGGCGGGTGGCCTGGCCGGGACCGAGCAGCATCGTCATGTTGCGGCCCTCCTGCTTGGGGTAGGTCTCAATCCGGCCAATGTGCTCAACCGCCTCTGCCACCCGGTCGAGGATGCGACGCCCCAGTTCGGGGTGCTGCATCTCCCGGCCCCGGAACATGATCGTCACCTTGACCTTGCTCCCGTCACCGAGGAACTCCTCGACCTTCCTGGTCTTGGTGGCAAAGTCGCCGGGACCAATCTTGGGCCGGTACTTCATCTCCTTGACCAGGATGTGCGTGGACTTCTTGCGGGATTCCTTGGCACGCTGGGACTGCTCGTACTTGTACTTCCCGTAGTCCATGATCCGACAGACCGGTGGATCGGCCTTGTCAGCCACCTCCACGAGGTCGAAGCCGAGGTCACGTGCCATGGCAATCGCCTCCGGGAGGGGGCGAATACCAATCTGGTCACCCTCGGGTCCGACAAGCCGCACCTCTCGTGCGCGGATGCGGTCGTTGATCCGAGGCTCCTTGTTGGCTGGCGGTTCTATTGCTCGGCGCTCCTATGCGTCACGCAGGTTCCTTTCCTGGGGTGATACGGGGGCACCCTCCTCCGAGCCGGCAGTCGGGTCGACGGCCGAAAACGAAGGAAGGCGGGTGCCGGAAAGCCGACACCCGCCCGTTGCACCGGGACCGACGGGTGCCGCGGGCACAGGACAACGCCTGTGTCACCGTGGATGCCTGACGGCCACCGACTGCATCGGCGGCGAAGAACCCGGCTCACCAACGGTGGCTGGGTGGGGAGAACCCCGCTTTCCGCTCTGTTGTGGCCTCCTAGAGTACCAATGTCGCCTCCGATAGGAAACCAGAGGCGTGGACCGGTCACATTCGACCCTCCCCATCCCCCCACCCGATGATCGGACGCAGCCCATGAGCACCCTGTGGACCCCCGGCGGAGAGCACTCCGTCAGCCCCGAGGAATCACCTCCGGAAGACCATGCCGACGCGGACCTGTCCCCCGAGGAGAGGGATCGTGCCGAGGCCCTCGCACAGGAGATGGCAGCGGTCCAGGAACAGCTCGCCGACACACCGGCGGAAGTCATCGTGTCGACACACCTGATGGGCCTCTTCGAGCTGGGGGCCATCCACCTCTCGCAGGAGCCTCCGAACCTCTCCCAGGCGGCGCTCGCCATCGACGCCATGGGGGCCGTGGTCGACCGGCTGCAGGGCCGCCTGGGCGAGAACGAGGAGACGCTGCGTGGCGCCCTCAACCAGATCCGGCTCGCCTACGTCGGCATCCAGCAGGCGGCCGAGACACCGGAGGAAGAAGCCGAAGGCGCCGAAGACTGAGTCCGGCCCCGGGGCTCCCCGGCCGTCAGTGGACGATCTTGGACAGCGGCAGCTCGAGGATGTCCGATGCTCCGGCGTCCCGCAGCGCCGGGATCAGCACGTTGATCTCGGTCTTGGCCACGACCGTCTCGACGGCGTAGCCGGAACCTCCGAACAACTCGTTGACCGTGGGCGACTTCATGGACGGGATCAGCCCAATGACCCGATCGAGGCCACCGACAGGAACGTTCATCTTCACGAGGACCTTGCCCCGGGCCTCGAGGGCGCCCTGCAGCAGCGTGAGGAGTTGTTCCATGGCGTGGCGCTTGGCGGGGTCGGCATGAGCCGCCGGGTTGGCGATGAGTTCCGTGTAACTGGTGAGGATCGTGTCGATCACCTTGAGGCCTGCCGCCCGCAACGCCCGGCCGGTCTCGGTGATGTCGACCACGACATCCACGATGTCGGGCACCTTGGCCTCGGTAGCACCGTACGAAAGCCGGATGTCGGCCTCGACGCCCTGCTCGACGAAGTAGCGGCGGGTCATCTCCGGATACTCGCTCGAGACCCGAACGCCGTCCGGGAGGTCGGACACCGACTCGTACGGGGAGTCGCCGGGGACGGCCACGACGATCTGGACGGGACGCGCCGTCGCCTTCGAATAGTGGAGTTCGCCGAGGGAGACGACATCGCTGCCCGTCTCCTCGATCCAGTCCCGACCGGTGATGCCAAGGTCGAACAGCCCGTCGGACACATAGGTCGGGATCTCCTGCGGACGCAGGATCCGGACATCGTCGACGCGCGGGTCGGCGATGGACGCCCGGTAGTCGACCGACGAGTTGCGGCCGACGGACAGGTCGGCGGCCTCGAACAGGTCGAAGGTCGCCTTCTCGAGGGAACCCTTGGGAAGCACCAGTTTCAGCACAGGACGAACCTATCGGGGGCCGTGGTCCCTGCCCCGGGGATTTTCGCCACCTCGGCGCCTGTGCGTCCTCAGGACCCGTCGAGCACCAGGTCCAGGCGCAGGTCGTCGCCGAACGCGACCACCGAGGCGAAGCGCCCCCGACACAGTTCGGCCATCGTGGGGGCACCCGGGCCCGCCAGCAGCGGCCTCCCGTCGTCACCGCCCAACAGCGCCGGAGCCAGGTACACGACGTAGCGGTCCACCAGCCCGGCCCGATGAAACCCGCCGGCGACGTCGGCGCCACCCTCGACCAGGAGTTGGAGCACGCCTTCGGCCCCCAGGCGGTCCAACAGGTCCTCGAGTGGACCCTCGTGGGACTCAGCCGGCTGGACGCCGGCGCTCTCGGCCACGTGGCCCAGCACGATGCGCCGCGGATCGCCGACCAGTCCGCCACCCGGCGGTGCCCAGTCGCGGACGGTCAGGGCGGGATCGTCGAGTCGGATCGTGCCCGCCCCCACGCACACGGCGTCGCTCTCGGCCCGGAGCCGGTGCGCATCGACACGCGCCTCCGGCCCGGTGATCCAGGCGCTCGAACCGTCGGGCGCTGCGATGCGACCGTCGAGCGTCGCCGCCAACTTGAGGACCACATAGGGGCGGCCGGTCCTGCGCTGGTGCAGGTAGGGGGCCAACTGTTCGGCGACCTCGGCCGCTGCGACCCCCTCGACGACCTCGACGCCACCCTCCCGCAACAGCGCCAGGCCCCTGCCACCGACGTCGGGGTCCGGGTCGGCCACCCCCACCACGACACGGGCGACTCCGGCCCCGAGGATCGCCTCGGTGCAGGGTCCCGTTCGGCCCTGGTGGCCGCACGGCTCGAGCGTCGCGTAGAGGGTGGCACCCTGGGCCGACGCTCCCGCCGATGCCAGGGCGTGGACCTCGGCGTGGGGGCCGCCCGGTGGGCTGGTTGCACCCGTCCCGACGACGACTCCGTCGGCGACGACCACCGCTCCGACCCAGGGGTTCGGAGACGTGGCGTGGCGTACCCCGGCCGCAGCGGCGATCGCCTGGGCCATGAAGTCGTGGTCGGCGGAGGTGTCCATGGGATCAGTGGCCCGGGTGGGGATCTGCATTGTCGACGAGGAGGCGCACCGCGTGGGGCACAACGTCGATGACGGCCTCGAGACACTCCACACAGCCGCTGCTCGACCCCGGGGTGTTGAGCACGAGGGCGGTGCCGACGGTGCCGGCCACGCCCCGGGAGAGCCGTCCCAACGGGTTGACGAGGCGCATGGCCTCGGCCAGGCCCGGCGCCTCGCGGTCGAGCACCACGCGGGTCCCCTCCGGCGTCCGGTCCCTCGGCCCGAATCCCGTCCCCCCGGTCGTCACGATCAGGCCGTGGAAGTCCCCGGCCAGCCGGGCGATGGTCGAAGCGACCGACTCGACGCCGTCGGCGCACACGGCCCGTTCGGCGATCGTCCAGCCCTCGTCGGCCAGGCGGGCCGCGAGGGCGGCCCCGGAGCGGTCCTCGCGGGTGCCGTGGACGACCCCGTCGGACACGGTGAGGACCTTGGCCGCCATCGCCGACCCGTCGGGTGCGTTCATCCCGCGAGGGTACCGGAGCGACTTCGAACGCCCGGCTCCCGACGAGTAGCGTCGGTCGGGTGAGCGTCGACGAACTGTCCGGCTACGGCATCGACGAGTTCGCCCACGGCGGCACCTCCCGAACCGTGCTGCGCACCGGTGAAGGGCCGGCCGTCATCGTCATGGCCGAGATTCCGGGCATCACCCCGCGGGTCGCCGACTTCGGGCGGGCCGTTGCCGAGATCGGCTGCACGGCGGTCCTCCCGTCACTGTTCGGCACGCCCGGCCGCAAGCCGACCGCCGGGTACCTCCTGTCGAGCCTGGCCCGGAGCTGCGTGTCCCGGGAGTTCACGTCGCTCCTGCGCCGACGGACCTCGCCGGTCACCGACTGGCTCCGCGCCCTCGCCGCCTACGAGCACGGCCGGTGCGGGGGGCCGGGCGTCGGCGCCGTCGGCATGTGCTTCACCGGGGGCTTCGCCCTCGGGATGATGCTCGACGAACGCCTCATCGCCCCGGTACTCAGCCAGCCCTCGTTGCCGCTTCCCCTCGGGAAGCGGCGGCGCAGCGACCTGGGCATCTCCGACCGGGACCTCGAGGTGGCCAAGCAGCGGGTCGACGGAGGCGTCTGCGTCCTCGGGCTGCGGTTCGCCCGCGACTCGATGTCCCCCGGCGAGCGCTTCGAGCGGCTCCGGGAGGAGTTCGGCGACGGGTTCATCGGCATCGAGATCGACAACGCTCCAGGCAACGCCCACCGCATCGGCCCCCGCGCCCATTCGGTCCTGACCGAGGAACTCGTGGACGAGCCCGGCCACCCGACCCGCGACGCCCTCGACGCCGTCCTCGGACACCTGGCCTCCCGGCTCCTGCCGGACTGACGCTCCTCAGCCCACCCGGTACCGGAAGACGGCCATTCCCTCGCTGTCGAGGTCCTGGGGCAGCAGCAGCCCCCCGGAACCGAGTGGGCGCCAGGGAGCACCGGGAGCCTCCGTACGCAGTTCGGCAAGGGCCCGGATGCGTTCGTCGACCTCGGTGGTCTCAGCAGCCGTAACCGTGCAAACGCTGTAGATCAGCTGCCCACCCGGCCGCACCAGCGGGAGTGCCGCCTCGAGGAGCCGCACCTGAAGGTCCGCCAGGCGTTCGACGTCATCGGGCTCGATGCGCCAACGGGCATCCGCACGGCGTCGCAGGACCCCCAGGCCCGAGCACGGTGCATCCACCAGCACCCGGTCGAAGGACGCCAGGCGGAACGGGGGACGGTGGCCGTCGGCCTGGACGAGTTGCAGGTCGACGCCCACCCGCTCGGCGTTCGACCGCACGAGCCCCAGGCGCGACATCCGCAGGTCGGCTGCAACCACCCACGCTCCCGACCCTGCCATGGAGGTGGCCTTGCCCCCGGGGGCGGCACACAGGTCGAGGAGGCTTCCGCCTGCGGCGAGGCCCTCAACCGCGAGGCCGGCCACGAGCTGGGAGACTCGGTCCTGGTGGTAGCCATCGGCCCGGACCACAGCGGGCGCAGCCGTGTTCATCGTCGCCAGCGCACCGAGCGCCTCCTCCTCTCCGAGGTCGGCGACGAGGCGGTCGACGATCCAGTCCGGGTAGCTCAACTCGATCCCGGGTGAGGGCCACTCCGGATCGTGTTCGGCCAGTCGGCGCAGGACGGCGTTGCAGAGTCCCCGCGCCCGCTTCGGGGCGGTGTCGACGGTGGCGGAGACCGCTGCGTGCGGCGGAACCCCACCCCACCGGAGTTGGTAGGCCCCCAGGCGTAGGACGCGGCGGACGACCGGCTCGACGTCGTCGTGCAGGAACCGGTCGATCAGGTGGTCGCAGGCCCGACGCATCCGGGTCGTGCCGTAGACCAGGTCCGTGCAGAAGGCCCGGTCCCGCCGGTCCAGTGCCGAGCGGTCCAGGGCGGCTCCGAGCGCCAGGTTGGCGTAGGCCCCGTCCTCGTCGATGCGCCGCAGCACCTCCAGGGCGAGGCTGCGCGTGCCGGGTGAGGCGTTCACCCCATGCGCTCGCCGGGCTCCGGGCGGGCGCCCGCCAACCAGGCGTCGGCCGGCATGCGGCGGCGGTTCCCGGGCTGGACCTCGAGGAGGCGGAGCCCGCCATCGGCCGTCACCACGACATCGCCTTCGAGCGTCCCCGCCACGTCGGAGGAGCCGTGGTCGACCACCGCTGCCTCCCACACCTTGAACCGGACGCCCCGGAATGTGGTCCACGCACCGCCGATCCGGACCACCCTCGCCAACTGGGCGGCGGGACGATCCCACTGCAGTTCGAGGTCGGCCGGTTCGATCCGATGGGCATAGGTGGATTCGCCCTCCTGGGGTTCGCCGCGACCAAGTCCGGCCCGCAGGGTCTCGACGAGCAGGGTGCTGCCTGAAACCACGAGGCGGCTGCGCAGCAAGTCGGCGGTGTCATCGCCGACCTCGAGCGCCTCGCGGGCGTACACACCGCCGGTGTCGAGGTCCTCTTCGACGGCCATGACGCACACACCGGACTCCTCGTCGCCGGCGAGGATCGCCCGCTCGACCGGCGCCGCCCCACGCCACCTCGGCAGCAGCGAGAAGTGGAGGTTCACCATCGGCAGGACGGCGAGGAGTTCCGGCGGGATGAGCCGGCCGAATGCCACGACCACTCCGAGGTCGGCACCGCAGTCGGCGGCATCACCGAGTTCGTGCGAGACGGGCAGGCCGAGCCGCCCGGCGGCGGCCTTCACCGGCGTCGGGGTCCGGTCATTGCCACGACCCCGCCTGTGGTCCCTCCCGGTCACGACCAGGGCGATGTCGAAGCCGGCGGCGTGCAGCGCCTCGAGGGGCGGTACGGCGGCCGCAGGCGTGCCCAGGTACACCAGCCGACGGGGATGCACCGGAGGCGGTGCGATCAGGACAATCGCAGGCCCCCACCGGACGGCCCCGGCATTTCGGCGGAGAGGGTGCGCTCGCGAAGGAACCGCTTCGCCTCCCGCAGCTGGTCCTCGTCGAGATGGTCGACGATGAGGACGCCGTCAAGGTGGTCGAGTTCGTGCTGGAACAGCCGTGCCTCGAGCTCGTCAGCCTCGATCGAGACCTCGTTGCCCTCGAGGTCGATGCCGACCAGGTGGATCTGCTTGGGACGCACGATCTCGAAGGAGAGTTCAGGCACCGAGAGGCAGCCCTCGTCGAAGGCCCACTCTCCGTCGGACTCCGCGATCTCGGGATTCAGGATCACCCCGCCGGCCTCCCCGTGGTCGTAGACGAAGAACCTCTGCTGCACACCCACCTGTGGGGCGGCCAGGCCGATGCCCGCCGCCTCGTACATCGTCTCGAACATCTCGTCGCTCAGGCGGACGAGCGCTCCATCGACGTCAGTCACGTCGTTGGCCCGCGTCCGCAGAACGGGGTCGCCGATCATTCGGATCTCACGGGCTGCCACGCCAGCAAGGCTACCGTCGGGGTCGTGGAGGATTCGAACGGCGACGCGCTCGCCCAACCGGACGGCGACGCCACCGACCACTACTGGTCCGGTTCGCCGGACCTCGGGTCACGACCCCGCCAACTCGACCTGCTCCTGCCCGACCTCGACCTGCACCTGACCGCCGACCGGGGCGTGTTCTCCGCCGACCGGATCGACCGCGGCACCCGGTACCTCCTCCAGGAGGGACCGCCGTCCCACGTCGGGGCGGCCGAACTGTTGGACCTCGGGTGCGGCTACGGACCCATCGCCCTGGCACTCGCGGTGCGCAACCCCGACGCCCGAGTCTGGGCCGTCGACGTCAACCCACGGGCACGGGAACTGTGCCAGGCCAACGCCACCGCGGCCGGCCTCGACAACGTCCTCGTCGCCGCACCGGACGACGTGCCCGACGACACCCGCTTCGACGCCTGCTGGTCGAACCCACCCATCCGGATCGGAAAGACCGCCCTCCACGACCTGCTCGAACGCTGGCTGGACCGCCTGGCCCCGGGCGGCTCCGCCCACCTCGTCGTCCAGCGCCACCTCGGCGCCGACTCTCTGGCCCGATGGCTCGACGACCAGGGTTGGGCAACCATCCGCCGGGCCTCCCGGAAGGGCTACCGACTGCTCGACGTGGCGGCACGGCACGGCGACGAGGAGGCCCCCCGATGAGGAACCTCGACGGCACCGGACTCAAGCGGCTCCACCGGGACTGGCGCCGCCGCGCCGACGCCGACGTGGCCCTGCTCCTCGACAGCGTGCAGACCCCGTACAACGTGGGCACCATCCTGCGCACTGCCGCCGCCTACCGCGTGGCGCACCTCTGGCTGGTCGGTGCCACGGCCCCCCCGACCCACGCCAAGACGCAGAAGACCGCCCTCGGCACCTCGCGCTACCTCGAGTGGACGACCTGCGAATCCGCCGAGGACGCCGTCCGGGCGATCAGCGACGCCGGCTACGGGCTGGTCGGTGTCGAACTGGCCGACGACGCCGTCCCACTCCACGAGGCGACGTTCCCCGATCGCACCTGCCTGGCACTCGGACACGAGGACCGTGGCCTCTCCGACGCCGTGCTCGAGGCCTGCGACACGGTGGTGTTCATCCCACAACTCGGCAAGGTCGGGAGCCTCAACGTGGCGACCGCCTGCGGCATCGCCCTCTACGAGGTGCACCGCCGCCTCTGGTGAGGCCGCCCCCGGATGGTGGTCCGGGGCTCAGATCCTCGCCGGATCGACCTCGATCCGGAGCCTGCCGGCAGGACGCTGCACCGACGCCAGGACGTCGGCGAGCGTCGCCGAATCCGATGCACGGACGAGCCACGACCCGTCCCGGGGGCCGAGCACGTCGATCCCGTCGAGGCCCCCCAGCTGTTCGATGAACTCGGCGGCGACGGCACCCGACACCTGTGCCACGGCGGAGAAGGGCGGGAGGCGCAGGAGCCGGCGTCGGGCCTCCTCGGGTTCGGTCAGGCGACCCGGATCGGCATGGAGCGCCGCCTGGAGCACCTCGTGGCCGGGCTGTCGGGTCTGCACCACCAGTCGGCCACCGTCCGATCGCGGCCCGACGAGGCGGGCCGCCCGCACCAGGAGCGCCATCGCCTGCTCGGCAGCCCGCATCCGGGGAGCCAGCAGTTCCTGGTCGAACTCGAGGAAGACCACGCGTGCGGCCCGGTCGACCCGGTGGAGGACCGCCTCGGTGCCGACGTACACGTCGGCCCCTGCAATCTCGCCTGCATCGGACTCGGCGGTCACCTCGACGACCGGTCGCCCGGCCAGCGCTTCGAGCTCCTCCCGGACCCTCGTGACGCCGGCGCGAAGGTTGCGGAACCGCATGCTGCCGCACTCGGCGCAGACGACCGGGCGGCGGCCACCATCGACCGGGCACTCGAGAACCTCGTCGTCCGTCAGGGACAACGGAACCCGGTGCTCCTCGCACCGTGCCAACTCGCCACACCCGACGCAGGCGAGGAGCCTCGACCGACCCCGACGGTTCAGGACGCACACGACGGGGAGGCGTGCTGCTGCCTCCCGATCCTCCCAGTCCCGTCGCAGGATCGGTGTCAGTGCCTCGCCCAACAGGCCCCCGCGCACCGGATCCTCGTCCCTCCGGTCGACCACGTCGAGGAACGGCCAGCCAGCGCTCTCCTCCGCCCTCGGTGGGGTCGCCTCGCTTCCCCACGCCAGAGCCTCCAGGCTCGGACACGGAGAGGTGAGCACGCAGGGGACACCCGCCCGGCGGGCGCGTTCGATGGCGATGTCACGTGCGTTCCAGGTCGGAACCCGTTCCTCGCGCAAGGACTCGTCGTGTTCGTCGAGGACGACGACGACGGCCAGGTCGCGCACCGGTGCCAGCGCAGCCGCCCTGGCTCCCAGGACGAGGCCACCCGCCGCCGCACCGGCCCAGTCCCGGGGAAGGACCGACACGGGCAGTCCGGTCCGGCGGAGTCGAGCCGCCAGGCGTCCGACCGTGGCGAGGGTCGGTGCAACGACGAGCGTGTCGCCCCTACGGGCGGCGGCAAGGACGAGCGGGAGGACGTCGGAGTTCGGCGCAAGGCGCACGACCGACCTCGGCACGTCGAGCGCCGCCTCGGCCCAGAAGGCCGGACCGGCGGGGACCGGTGCTCCACGGGGCGCTGCCGGCAGCGCACGCACCCGGTTGGCCGGCGAGGCCGTGGTCAACAACGCAGCGGTGCGCCCCGCCCACCGGTGGGCAGCCCAGCGGGCGAGCTCGATCACGTCGCCGTCGGGTCCCAGGCCTCCGAGGTGCGCGAGGGGTCGGAGCGACACGCCGGGTGGCGGCTCGACGTCGTCCTCGACCACCCAGCCTCCGACCCGACGGCCGGCAAGGACCACGCGGACCTGGCTGCCCACCCGGACCAGTTCGGCCCGCCCGTCCTCCTCCCACGCCGCAGGGACCAGGTAGTCGAACGTCCGGTCGATGGCCGCAACATCGGGCAGGACGCGTACGACGCGTCCGGCGGGCAGTTCGGCGGTGGCCTGGTCGACCGCCTCGGAGGCGTCCCCGTCGAGGGGAAGCCGGCCCTGGCCTTCGGCGGGACCGGTCACCCGGATGGCCGGCTCAGGCCAGGCCGAGGAACGACCGGACCTCGTCGGCCCGGTTCACCTGCTCCCACGGGAAACCGTCGCGTCCGAAGTGCCCGTAGGCGGCGGTCGGCAGGTAGATCGGCCGCTTCAGGTCGAGGTCGCGGATGATCGCTGCGGGGCGCAGGTCGAACAACTCGCTGATGCAGTCCGAGATCCTCATCGGATCGACGGTCTCGGTCCCGAACGTCTCGACCAGCACCGACACCGGGTGGGCCATGCCGATGGCGTAGGCCACCTGGACCTCGCAGCGTCGTGCGGCGCCGGCGGCGACGAGGTTCTTGGCGACCCAGCGGGTGGCGTAGGCGGCCGAACGGTCCACCTTGCTGGGGTCCTTCCCCGAGAAGGCACCCCCGCCGTGGCGGGCCATGCCACCGTAGGTGTCGACGATGATCTTGCGGCCGGTGAGTCCGGCGTCGCCGACCGGGCCGCCGATCACGAACCGGCCGGTCGGGTTGACGTGGACCTCGTAGTCGTCGTCGGCGAACTGCTCGGGGATGACCGGGGCGATGACCTGTTCGATCAGGTCGGGTCGGATCATCCGGTCGCGGTCGATCCCGTCGTTGTGCTGCGTCGAGACGAGAACGGTCCGGAGTCGCACCGGGCGGTCGTCCTCGTACTCGAAGGTGACCTGGGTCTTGGCGTCAGGGCGCAGGTACGGGATGGTCCCGGCCCTGCGAACAGCGGCATGCCGCTCGGCCATCCGGTGGGCCAGGTGGATCGGCAACGGCATCAGGACGTCGGTCTCGTCGGAGGCGTAGCCGAACATCATCCCCTGGTCGCCGGCGCCCTGTCGGTCGAGGTCGTCCTCCTCGCCGGAGGCGCCGGAACGGGTCTCCTCCGAGGCGTCGACACCCCGGGCGATGTCGCCCGACTGGGCGTCGATGGCGACCATGACGCCGCAGGTGGCGCCGTCGAAGCCGTAGTCCTCGTTGTCGTAGCCGATGCCCTTGATCGTGTCGCGAACGGTGGAGGGGATGTCGACCCACCCGTCACAGGTGACCTCGCCGGCCACGACGACCAGCCCGGTGGTCACGAGGGTCTCGCAGGCCACCCGGCTCTCGGGGTCCTCGCCCAGCATGGCGTCGAGGATGGCGTCGGAGATCTGGTCGGCCATCTTGTCGGGATGGCCTTCGGTGACCGACTCCGAGGTGAAGGTCCAGTTCCCGATCATGAGCCCACTCCCCCGCCTGCCATTCGCCGACGTCGGATGTCGACGGCGGCGTCGAGCACCGCACGGGCGACCTGTCGCTTGCCGGCCAGGGGAACCTCGGCCTCGCCCCCATCGGCGTCGAGAAGCACCACGGCGTTCGTGTCGTGGTCGAACCCGGTGTCCGGGGCGGTGACGTCGTTGGCGACGATGAGGTCGGCTCCCTTGGCGGCCAACTTGGCCGCCGCATTCTGTCGCAGGTCGGTGGTCTCGGCGGCGAATCCGACGATGACCTGTCCGGACGTCCGGGTGCGGCCCAGTTCGGCGAGGATGTCGGCGGTGGGCTCGAGACGGATCTCGGGAAGGCCGTCGGCCTTCTTGATCTTCTCGTCGGACACCTCGACCGGGCGGAAGTCGGCGACGGCTGCCGCCATGAAGACGTAGTCGGCGCCGGGTGCCAGGTGGCCGACGGCGGCGGCCATCTCGGCAGCCGTCTCGACGGCGATCACCTCGATCGTCGAAGCGTCGGGTGCATGCCCGGGCGCCGTCGACACGCAGAGCACCTTGGCGCCACGGGCTGCCGCCTCGGCGGCGAGGGCGTGGCCCTGCTTGCCCGAAGAGCGGTTGCCGATATAGCGGACGGGACAGATCGGCTCACGGGTACCGCCGGCGGTCACCAGGACGGTCCGACCCTCGAGGTCGCGTCCGCCACCGGAAAGCGCCCGCTCGACGGCCTCGACGATGACCATGGGTTCGGCGAGTCGCCCGGCTCCGACGTCGCCACCGGCGAGGCGCCCCTCGTCCGGACCGACGATCTCGACGCCACGGGCCGCCAACACCTGGACGTTCTCCTGCACCGCCGGCTGCTCCCACATCTCGGTGTGCATGGCGGGGCAGACGATCACCGGCGCCCGGGTGGCGAGGAGCGTGGCGGTCAGGAGGTCGCCCGAGCGGCCCGAGCGGTAGTCGGCCAGGAGGCGGGCCGTCGCCGGGCAGACGACGATCGCATCGGCGCCCTGGCCGAGGCGTGTGTGGGGAATCGGGTGCTCCTCGTTCCAGAGGGAGGTCTGGACGCGCTCGGACGCCAGGGCGTCGAACGTGGCCGATCCGACGAAGCGCAGGGCACCCTTCGTCAGGATCGGAGCGACGTGGGCGCCGGCGTCGACGAGGTGGCGACAGACTTCGACGGCCTTGTAGGCGGCGATGCCACCCGTGACACCGAGGACGATCCTCCGCCCCGTGAGGTCGCCCATGTCGGGCAAGGGATCAGGCGCCCTCTTCGGGGGAGCCGTCGGCCTCTTCGGCGAGATCCATCGCCTCGATCGCCGCCAACTCCTCCTCGGTGGGCTCGTCGGGGGGCTCGATGGCGATGATCTTGTCGGCGGCGATCTCCTCGAAGGCGATCGACAGGGGCTTGCGGGCGGTGGAGGTCACCTGCGGAGGGATCGAGGAGCCGAGGCCCTCGCCCAACTGGCCGAAGTAGGCGTTGATCTGTCGTGCCCGGGTGGAGGTGAGGGTGACCAGCCGGAACTTGGAGTCGGCACGGTCGAGCAGCCCCTCGATCTCGGGGTTGACCAGAGTGCTGTGGGTTTCGTGACGCTGCACAGGAGACCTCTTCAGAAGGGACCGCCATCGGGAACCGATGCCGTTCGGACGGGACTCCACGGTACCAGTGCGGCGCCCCGATTCGGCGGGCCCGGACAGTTGCCCCTCTCCACGATCGAGGGTCAGGGGCGACTTTCGGCGAGCATTCCGGCAATTGCCGCGACCGCCCGGTCGAGGTCGTCGTTGACAACCGTGTCGTAGCCGAGGGAGACCGCCTCGGCCCGCTCGCGAGCGGCCTCGGCGATCCGGGCCTCGGCCCGTTCGGGAGTCTCGCCACGGCCCAGCAAACGACGGCGCAACTCTTCGTCGTCCGGCGCCTCGACGAACACGAGGAGGGTGTCGGGCCGACGCTCGAGGACCTGACGGCCCCCGGCGACGTCGATCTCGAGGAGCAGGTCGCCACGGTCGTCGGGCATCGGAGTCCCGTAGAGTTCGCCGAGGAACTCGTTCCACTCGAGGAAGCCTCCGGCCTCGCGCTTGGCGATGAAAGTGCCACGGTCGACGAACACGTAGGCATCGGGGGCGTCATCGACGCGACGAGGACGGGTCGTCCAGGAACGGCTGAGGTTCAGGTCGGGATCGCCGGCAACCAACGCCTCGGCGATCGCCCCCTTGCCCGCTCCGCCAGGTCCCGAGAGGACGAGCAGCATCCGTCTGGCCCCTTCAACCGGGCCGACGTCGTCGTCCGGAGGGGATGTGGGATCCGGCACCTCGACCAGCGCGTCCGGGTGCTCCGGGACTCCGACGTCAGCCGAAGCGGGCGAGCAACGCTGCCCGCTGCCGGCTGCCGAGTCCCCGGAGGTGGCGGTTCTTGCTAATGCCGATCTCCTCCATGGCGCGTCGGGCCTTGACCTTGCCGACCCGAGGGAGCGATTCGAGGACACTCACCACCTTCGTCCTGGCAATGATCGGGTCCTCGTCGGCCCGGTCGAAGAGGCCGGACAGGTCCAGCGACTCGGACTTGAGCTCCTCCTTAACGTCGGCGCGTGCCCGCCGCGCCTCGGCTGCCTTGACCAGCGCCTGCCTCCGCTGTTCATCCGAGAGTGGGGGAAGCCCTGGCATGGAGAGGGACCCTAGCGAACCCGTCGGGGGCACATGCACACCGAGGTTGGGGCAGATTGCGCTCAGCCCAGCATGTGGCCGACCAACTCGACAGCAGCCAGGATCGGCTCCTCGGCAGCGGTGACCGCCCGCCCCACCACGAGCAGGTCGGCGCCGCCCGCGATGGCCTCGATGGGGGTGGTGACCCGGGCCTGGTCGTGGGCGTCTGCACCGGGGAGCCGCGTCCCGGGCACCACCCGGACCAGGCGGTCCGCCCAGGGGGCGGTCGCCTCGAGGTCGGTGGCGGCGCAGACGATCCCTGCGCAACCGGACTCGACGGCCAGGGTGGTCCGCCGCTCCAGTTCGGACCGGTCGGCGGTGGCATCGCTGGTCAACACCGTGACCCCGAGGATCCCCGGAGGTTGCAGGCCCACACCCTCCGCACCCGCAGCGGCGCCGGCTACGGCGGCCCGCAGCATGTCGCCCCCGCCCTGCGTGTGGACGGTGAGCCAGCGGGCACCGAGGGAACCGACGACCCTTGCAGCCTTCTCGACGGTCGTCGGGATGTCATGCAACTTGAGGTCGCAGAAGACGTCGAAGCCGGCACCGGCGAAGCCGCTGACCGTGTCGGTGCCGGTGGCGCAGAAGAGTTCGAGGCCGACCTTCACGGTGCCGAAGAACGGCTCGAGGTCGAACGCCAGCCGGCGGGCCGCGACGATGTCGTCCACGTCGAGCGCCAGCACCAACCGGCTCCTGACCTCCGCCGGCACCTCACCCTCGTCGAGGTCCTCGTCCATCCCGTCGTCCAGTTCGTCGTTCGGTTCGGACATCTGCGTCACCCATTCTCCTCGTTGTCGTGTGCGGCACCGACCAGTTCGGACACGGAGCGCACCCCGTGCCGGTCGCACCACCTTCCCAGGTCATGGAGCACCTTCGCAGGGGCTGCAGGATCCGCGAAGGTCGCCGTGCCCACCTGCACCGCCGATGCACCGGCCAGCAGGAACTGGACGGCATCCTCGGCGGCTGCGATCCCGCCGACGCCGATGATCGGCAGTGTCGGATGAGCCTCGTGGGTGTCGAAGACCGCGCGGACAGCCACCGGCCGGATCGCCGGCCCCGACAACCCTCCCCGTCCGGCACCCAGGAGCGGGCGGCGGGACTCGACGTCGATCACCATGCCGAGCAGCGTGTTCGCCACGGTGACCGCCTCGGCACCTGCGGCGGCTGCTGCGCCGGCGACGTCCGGCAGGGCGGGGGTGTTGGGGCTGAGTTTGGCCCACCGGGGGCGGCCGGCCGCTGCCCCCGCCTCGACCACCTCGGTGGTCGCCGTGACCGAGTGGGCGAACAGGTTTCGCCGGTCCTCGAGGTTGGGGCACGAGGCGTTGATCTCGACGGCGACGACCTCAGGGGGTGCGTCGGCGAGGAGCTCCGCAGCCCGGGCGAACTCCTCCACCGTGCGCCCCCAGATGCTCGCCACCACCCGTGCGCCGGTCGCCAGAAGCGCCGGCAGGTCGTGCTCGAGCCAAGCCGCGACGCCGGGCCCCTGGAGGCCGACGGAGTTGATCATCCCGGCCGGCGTCGCATGGACCCGTGGCGCCGGATTACCCGGCCACGGCTCGGCATGGAGCGACTTCACGACCACCGCTCCCAGTCCGGAGGGGTCGAGGTGACGGGCGAGTTCGTCGCCGTGCCCGGAGGTGCCGGAGGCGGTGCACACGGGATTCGGGAGCCGGACGGATCCGATCACGGTGGTCAGGTCGACCGAGGGGGTCCGGCGGCTCACGGGACGGACACCTCCGGGTCCCGGGTGATCCCCCGATGGTATGCCTGCAGGGTCCGGACCTCAAGCGGGAAGTGCCGCCAGTCGGCGAGGCCGCGGGCGGCGGCGAGTGCGGCCGCTGCGGTCGTGAGCAGCGGGATGCCCCCGGCCGACGCCGCCGCACGGATGTGCTCACCATCGGCACGGGGGCCGCGCCCCCGTGGGCTGTTGACCACCATCTGTATGGCGCCCGACCGGATCAGTTCGACGGCATCCGTTCCGTCCTCGCCGAGCTTGGCCACGACCTCGGCCACGGGAAGCCCGTTGTCGCGCAGGTGCGCTGCGGTTCCGCTGGTGGCCACGATGGAGAGGCCGAGGTCGGTGAAGCCACGAGCGGCCTCGAGACCGGCCCGCTTGTCCCGATCGGCGAGGGAGAAGAACACCGTGCCGGACTCGGGGAGGTCGCTGCCTGCGGAGATCTGCGACTTGTAGAAGGCCAGGCCGGGAGTCAGGTCGATGCCCATGACCTCGCCCGTGGAGCGCATCTCGGGGCCGAGCACCGGGTCGGCCTCCGGGAAGCGGTTGAAGGGCATCACCGCCTCCTTGATTGCCACGTGGTCGCCAACCACCCGGTCGACGAGCAGTCCCTCGGTGCGCAGGTCGACGAGGGTGGCGCCCAGCATTACCCGGCTGGCGACCTTGGCCAGGGGCACGCCGGTGGCCTTGGCGACGAAGGGGACGGTGCGCGACGCCCGGGGGTTGGCCTCGATCACGTAGACCTCGTCGCCCTTGACGGCGTACTGCACGTTGATGAGGCCCCGGACGTCGAGTGCCTCGGCGATCCGACGGGTGTGCTCCTCGATCGTTGCGAGCACCTCGTCGGGCAGGTAGGGCGGCGGGATCACGCAGGCGCTGTCACCGCTGTGGACGCCAGCCTCCTCGACATGCTCCATGACGGCGCCGATCACGATGTCGCCGACAGCGTCGCGGATGGCGTCGACGTCGACCTCGGTGGCGTCCTCGAGGAACCGATCGACGAGCACCGGTCGTTCGGCAGACAGCCCGCCCTCGATCCCGAGGCTGCCGAAGCCGCTCAGTTGGGACATGGCCCGTTCGAGTTGGGAGTCGTCGTAGACGATCTCCATGGCCCGTCCACCCAGCACATACGAAGGTCGCACCAGGACCGGATAGCCGACGACGGCGACGACGGCCCGGGCCTGTTCGAGGTCGGCGGCGGTGCCACCCGGCGGTTGGGGGATCTCCAGCTTCGCGCAGAGCGAGTTCCACAGCTCCCGGTCCTCGGCCAGGTCGATCGACCGAGGGCTGGTCCCTGCGACCAACTCCTCCGGGAGCAGGCCGGCCAGTTTCAGCGGCGTCTGACCGCCCAGGGAGACCACGACGGCCATGGGCTGCTCTGCGGCGATGACGTTCATCACGTCCTCGAGCGTCAGCGGCTCGAAGTAGAGCCGGTCACTGGTGTCGTAGTCGGTGGACACCGTCTCCGGGTTGCAGTTGACCATGATCGTCTCGTAGCCGGCGTCGCGCAGGGCGAAGCTGGCGTGGACGCAGCAGTAGTCGAACTCGATGCCCTGGCCGATCCGGTTGGGTCCCGAGCCCAGGATCATCACCTTGGGTCGGTCGGAGGACCGGACCTCGTCCTCCTCCTCCCACGCCGAGTAGTGGTACGGCGTCTCGGCCGCGAACTCGGCGCCACAGGTGTCGACGGTCTTGTAGGTCGGGAACACGCCGGCCGCCTCGCGACGCTCGCGCACCTGCGACGGGTCGACGCCCCACAGGTGGGCGAGTTGGGCGTCGGAGAACCCCAGCCGCTTCGCCCGGCGCCACCCCAGCCGGCCGAGTCCGTCCGGGGTCGTGGCCTCAATGGCCCGGCGCTCCTCGGTGATGGCCAACATCTGGTCGAGAAACCAGGGGTCGATCCGGGTGGCCTCGTGGACCTGGTCGACGGTGTGGCCCCGGCGCAGCAGTGCCTCGACCTGGAAGATCCGTTCGGACGTGGCGATCGCGGCCGCCGCTGTCAGGGCGTCGTCGTCCATCTCATCGAGTGCCGCCTCGGCCAGGTCGGCATTGAGTCCGAGCCGTCCGTTCTCGAGCGACCGCAGCCCCTTCTGGAGGGACTCGGGGAAGGTTCGGCCGATGGCCATGACCTCGCCGACCGACTGCATCGAAGTCCCGAGCACGCCGGACGTTCCGGTGAACTTCTCGAACGCCCAACGGGGGACCTTGGTGACGACGTAGTCGATGGTCGGCTCGAAGGCCGCCGGGGTCTTCTCGGTGATGTCGTTTGGGATCTCGTCGAGGGTGTAGCCGACCGCGAGGCGGGCTGCGATCTTGGCGATCGGGAAGCCGGTGGCCTTCGAGGCCAGTGCCGACGAGCGGCTCACCCGAGGGTTCATCTCGATGATGACCTGTTGCCCGGAGTCCGGATCGACGGCGAACTGCACGTTGGAGCCACCCGTCTCCACGCCGACCCTGCGCAGGCAGGCGAAGGCCGCGTCGCGCATCTGCTGGTACTCGAGGTCGGTCAACGTCTGGATGGGCGCCACCGTGATCGAGTCGCCGGTGTGGATGCCCATGGGGTCGAAGTTCTCGATCGAGCAGACGACGACGCAGTTGTCGGCCCTGTCGCGCATGACCTCGAGCTCGAACTCCTTCCAGCCAGCGATCGAGCGTTCGATGAGGATCTCGTGGATCCGGCTGGCGTCGAGGCCCTGGGCCGCGACCCGTTCGAACTCCTCGGCTGTCGCAGCGATGCCGGTGCCGCGCCCACCGAGGATGTAGGCCGGACGAATCACGGCCGGAAGGCCGATGCACTCGACCACCCGACGTGCCTCGTCCATGTCGTGGGCGATACCGGAGGCTGGGACGTCGAGGCCGATCTCGAGCATCGCTGTCTTGAAGCGCTCGCGGTCCTCGGCCGTGGCGATGGCCTCGGCATCGGCGCCGATCAACTCGACCCCGTACTCGTCGAGGACGCCGGCCTCAACCAACTCCATCGCCAGGTTCAACGCCGTCTGGCCGCCGAGCGTCGGCAGCAGGGCATCGGGGCGCTCCTTGTCGATGATCCGGGTGAGGACGTCGAGGCGGAGCGGTTCGATGTAGGTGGCGTCGGCGAAGTCCGGATCCGTCATGATCGTCGCCGGGTTCGAGTTGGCGAGGATGACCCGATAGCCCTCCTGGCGCAGCACGCGGCAGGCCTGGGTCCCGGAGTAGTCGAACTCGCAGGCCTGGCCGATCACGATCGGTCCGGAGCCGATGAGCAGGATGCTCCCGATGTCGTCCCGGCGGGGCATCAGGCGCGCACCTTTCCCGTGAAGGCGGCCATGAGGTCCTCGAACTCAGCGAAAAGGTAGCGGCTGTCGTGGGGGCCGGGCCCGGCCTCCGGGTGGTACTGCACGCTGAACGCCGGGAAGTCCCGGCAGCGGAGCCCCTCGACCGTTCCGTCGTTGAGGTTCACGTGGGTCAGGTCCGCCGCCGGGATCGATCCCTCGGCGACGCAGTAGTTGTGGTTCTGACTCGTGATCTCGACGGTGCCGGTGGCGAGGTTGCGGACAGGGTGGTTGCCTCCGTGGTGGCCGAACGGGAGCTTGAAGGTCTCCGCACCCAGGGCGCCGGCCAGGAGTTGGTGGCCGAGGCAGATGCCGAAGACCGGCACCCTGCCCAGCAGGTCGGTGATCTGGTCGCGGATGGCGGTGAGTGGCTCCGGGTCACCGGGTCCGTTCGACAGGAACACGCCGTCCGGACCGAGGGCCAGCACCTCGTCGGCCGACGTCGAGGCCGGCACCACCGTGACCTCGCCAAGTCCGGAGAGGTGCCGGAGGATGGTGGCCTTGATGCCGAAGTCGTAGGCCACGATGCGCCGCTCCCCACCGGTGGACGGGATCGAGTGGGCCTCGTCGCACGTGACCGTGGCGACGAGGTCGATCCCGTCGGTGCCGGCGGCTCCTGCGGCGGCGGCACGCAGCGTCGCCTCGTCGGCGGTCCCGAAGGCGCCCGGCATGGCCCCGAGGTCCCGCAGGTGGCGGGTGAGGCGCCTGGTGTCGATGCCGCCGATTCCGGGGATCCCGTGCTTGCGCAGCAGTCCGTCGAGGTCGCCGGTGGCCCGCCAACTGCTGCGCCGACGGGCCAGGTCGCGCACGATCACGCCCCGGCAGAAGGGGCGGCGGCTCTCGTAGTCATCGGGGTTGACGCCGTAGTTGCCGATGTGCGGACAGGTGAAGGCGATGACCTGTCCGGCATAGGACGGATCGGTGATGACCTCCTGGTAGCCGGAGAGCACCGTGTTGAACACGACTTCGCCCGTCTGGACGCCGTCGGGTGGGGACGCCCCGATCGCCTCACCCTCGAAGACCGTGCCGTCGGCGAGGACCAGGAGGGCCTCGGCGATCTCGTGGCCGTCGTCCATCACCGACGGGCCTCGCCGTCGACGACCACGGGCTGTCCCTCCAGCACCGTGTGTCGGACCCGTCCGCGGAGCGTGCGTCCCTCGAACGGAGAATTCGAGCTCCGGGAGGCCATCGCCCGGCCGGAGACCACCCAGGTGGCATCGGGGTCGACGACGCACAGGTTGGCAGGGTTCCCCGGTTGGATGTCGGCGCCGTGCCGATCCGACAGGCCGGCGATCGCCGCCGGCCGCCAGGACAGGAGCGCCAGCACATCGGGCAGGTCGAGTCCGAGCTCGTCGAGGGCGAGGGAGAACGCCGTCTCGAGCCCCAGCATCCCCGGAGGGGCCAGGTCGAACGACAGTTCCTTGGCGTGGTCCGTGTGGGGGGCGTGGTCGGTGGCGATGGCGTCGATCGTCCCGTCGGCGAGGCCCCGGCGGACGGCGGCGACGTCGTCGTCGGTGCGGAGCGGCGGATGCACCTTGAACACCGGGTCGTAGGAGGCGCAGGCAGCGTCGGTGAGCGTGAAGTGGTGTGGGGTGGCCTCGGCGGTGACGGGCAGGCCGGCAGCCTTGGCGTCCCGGACCATCGCCACGCTGCCGACGGTCGAGAGGTGCTGGAAGTGCATGTGGGCACCGGTGAGTCGCACGAGGGCGATGTCGCGCATCACCATGAGTTCCTCGGCCTCGGCCGGCTGGCCGGGAATCCCGAGGCGCGACGACCACTCCCCCTCGTGCATGTAGCCGCCCGCCGCCAGGGCGGTCACCTCGCAATGCTGGGCCAGCACGACGGGCCGACCGAGGCGGTGCGAGAGGCCGGTGCTGTACTCCATGACCCGGCGCATCAGTCGGGGATCCTGCAGGCCGGCGCCGTCGTCGGTGAAGATCCCGACGCCCTGGTCGACGAGCTCTCCCATGGGGGCCATGTCCTCGCCGCGGCGACCGACGGTCATGGCGCCGGTCGGGACGATCTCGCAGGCCGCTCCCCGTCCGAGGGTGCGAACCAGTTCCACCACCGCTGCACAGTCCATGGCCGGCTCAGTGTTCGGCATAGCCACCAGGGCCGTGTAGCCGCCCAGGGCGCCGCCGCGGGCGCCGGTCTCGATGGTCTCGGCATCCTCCTGTCCCGGTTCGCGCAGGTGCGTGTGGAGGTCGACGAAGCCCGGCGATACGACACAGCCAGAGGCATCGAGGTCGGTGTCACCCGAGAGGCCGGTACCGACGTCGGCGATCCGACCGTCGTCTCCGATCTCGACGTCGACGACGCGCTCGCCGGACCAATCGATCACGCGACCACCACGGAGCACGATGGTCATGGTCCGACCTCCGGTTCGGCCTTGTCGGCGAGTTCCCGACCGGAGCCGAGAAGCAGGAACAGCACCGCCATGCGCACCGAGACCCCGTTGACGACCTGGTCCAGGATCACCGACCGGGGATCGGCGGCGACCTCGGCGCTGATCTCGACACCCCGGTTGGTGGGGCCGGGGTGGCAGATGAGCGCGTCGGCGGGTAGCCGGGCCGCCCGGGCGGCGTCCAACCCGTAGTCAGCCACGTACTCGCGCACCGAGGGGATCAGGCCCTCGGTGATCCGCTCCTGTTGCATGCGGAGCAGGTAGCAGGCGTCAAGCGACGGCAGGACCTCGTCGAGGTCATGGCTGATCCGGACCGGCCAGCCGACGAGCGCCGACGGCAGCAGGGTCGTCGGCGCCACGAGCGTGATCTCGGCGCCGAGTGCGGAGAAGGCCAGCACGTTGGACCGGGCCACCCGCGAGTGCCGGATGTCGCCGACGATTCCGACGTGCATCCCGTCGAGGGCTCCGCGGTGCTGCCGGATCGTGTAGGCGTCGAGCAGCGCCTGGGTGGGGTGTTCGTGCGAGCCGTCGCCGGCGTTGATGACCGAGGCGTCGGTCCAGTCGGCGATCCGGTGCGGGGTACCGGCCATCGGGTGTCGAACGACGAGGGCATCGACACCGTACGAAGCGATGACGTCGACGGTGTCGCGCAGGCTCTCGCCCTTGCTGAGCGACGACGATCCGGCGGCGAAGTTGAGCGTGTCGGCGGAGAGCCGCTTGGCCGCCGTGTCGAACGAGACCCGTGTCCGGGTGGAGTCCTCGAAGAACAGGGTGGCCACGGTCCGTCCGCGCAGCGCCGGGACCCTGGCGATCGGTCTGCGGCCGATCTCGGCGAAGGTGTCGGTCAGGTCGAGGAGTTCCTCGATCTCGGCCCGGTCCATGCCGTCAATGCCGAGCAGGTGTGCGGTCACGACGACCTCCGGGCCGCCGGTGGCAGGGAGGTCACTTCTGCATGACCCCCAGGTCGACACCCTCGAGGTGCACGTCGACGACCTCGTCGCGGCGCGTCGGCAGGTTCTTGCCCACGAAGTCCGGGCGGATCGGCAACTCCCGGTGGCCGCGGTCGACCATGACGGCCAACTGGATCGACCGGGGCCGTCCGAAGTCGCAGACAGCGTCGAGCGCCGCCCGGATGGTGCGACCCGTGAACAGGACGTCGTCGACGAGAACCACGATGCTGTTGTCGAGGTCGACCGGGATGTCGGTGGCGGCCTCGGGGACGACGGGGCGCAGGCCGATGTCGTCGCGGTACATGGCAACGTCGAGGCTTCCGACGGGCGGGCGGATCCCCTCGATCTCGCTGAGGGCGTCTGCCAGACGCTCGGCGAGCGGAACGCCGCCTGTCTGAAGCCCGATCACGACCACCAGGTCCAGCCCGTGGTTGCGCTCGATCACCTCGTGGGCCATGCGACGGACGGCACGGGCCATGTCGTCGGCGTCCATGATCCGTGCGTGGGCAGCGAAAACGCCCCCGAATGGGGGCGTCTGGCGTCGTTCTCGATCGGCCACGGGCCTCTACTCCTGGTTCCGTTCGGGCCTCTCGGGACCCGTTTCACGGTCCCGGCGATGTTAGCAGCACGCACCCGCCGCGCGTTCGGTACCACGCTTCTCGTACACGACGGTGCCGTCCGGTCGCTCGAGTAGACGCCGATAGCCAGCCCGTTCGGCCACGGCGGACGATGCCGGGTTGTCCGTGCCGACCTCGGCGATGAGGACGGAGAGGCCGAGCGTGTCCAGCGACCAGTCGGTGAACAGGATGACAGCGGCCGATGCGACGCCGCGGTCCCGGGCCTCGGCGATCGTCCACCATCCGATGGCGGCGGCCGAGTGGGCGGTGTCCACCGCAGACAGGCCGACCTCGCCGAGCACCCGGTCGTCGGCATCGACGACCACCAGGTCCAGGGCCAGTCCGAGACGGCGGCGCTCCCTCCCGCCGGCGATCCAATGTCTGGCACGTTCGGCCGTCGGGTCGTCGGGAACGGGCAGTCGCCGGGCGATCTCGGCGTCCACCCAGGCGGCGGCGAGGGCAGGGGCGTCCCCGGCGGCCCAGGGGCGGAGCACGAGTCCGGAGTCGTCGCCGAGGGGCGGATCCGGGACGGGGAGTCCATCCGGCGGGAGCCGCCAGGAACTCACTCCTCGTCGGGGGCGGGCCGGTGCTCCTCGGCGATGCGCGAGACCACCCCGTTGACGAAGCGGCCGGAGCGCTCGGTCGAGTAGTTGCTGGCCAGTTCGACCACCTCGGTCAGCACGGCCTCGGTGGGCACGTCCGGTCGGTGGACCAGTTCGAAGACGGCCATGCGCAACAGCGCCCGGTCGACCGCCGGCATCCGGTCCGTGCGCCAGCCCTCCGAGTAGGAGTCGATCAGGGCATCCAGTTCGACGGCGTGGTCGGCCACGCCCCGGACGATGTCGTCGGTGTAGTCGGGAGGGGGCACCGGCTGTGCGGCCAGGACCTCGGTGGGGTCCTCGCCCCGGCGATCGGCCGCGTAGAGGATTCCGAGCGCCGTCTCGCGTGCCTCGCGACGGGACCCGATGCCGCTGCCCGGTTCCCCGTCCCGCCGTCCTCCGGCCATGGTCCGAAACCTCTCCCCTGGTCCCCGGTCAGCCCCGACTCAGGTACTCGCCCGAGCGGGTGTCGACCTTGATCGTCTCGCCCTTCTCGATGAAGAGCGGCACCTGGACGACGAGGCCCGTCTCGAGCGTGGCCGACTTGCGTGCGCCGGAAACCCGGTCGCCCGCCAGGCCCGGTTCGGTCTCGGTGACGACCAGCTCGACGGCTGCGGGCAGTTCGACGCCGACGACCTCCGTGCCGAACATCTGCATCATGGGAGCGCTTCCGTCGACGAGGAAGTCGACCGCCGAGCCGAGCGCCTCCGGCGGGATGGACATCTGCTCATAGGTCTCGTTGTCCATGAACACGAAGTCCGGACCGTCGCGGTACAGGTACTGCATCGACCGCTTGTCGATCATCGCCCGCTCGACCTTCTCGCCGGCCCGGAAGGTCCGGTCGACGGTGCTGCCGGAGCGCACGTTGCGCAGGGTCGTCCGCACGAAGGCGTGGCCCTTTCCGGGCTTCACGTGTTGGAACTCGACGACCGTGAAGAGCCCCTCGCCGATTTGGAGGGCCATGCCGTTCTTGAGGTCGTTCGTGGTGATGGTCGCCATCTGGTCCTCCGTGGACGATCAGTCGGCCCTGGGTGCGAGTGTGAGCACACGGTGGCCGTCGTCGGTCACGAGCACGGTGTCCTCCCAACGGACGCCACCCAGCCCGGCGAGGTAGGCGCCCGGTTCGACGGTGACGACGTGACCGGAGCGCAGGGTACCAGTGGCCGAACCCGAGAGGGCCGGGGCCTCGTGGATGTCGAGGCCCACTCCGTGCCCCGTGCCGTGGACGAACGCCTCGGCCAGCCCGGCCTCGGCGAGCACATCCCGACAGGCTGCGTCGACGTCGGCCAGGGGGACGCCGTCGGCCACGAGTGCGAGGCCCGCCGCCTGCGACCGGCGGACGGCGTCGCGCACTTCGTCCTCACGTCCGCCAGATCGTCCGCCCACGCGGTAGGAACGGGTCATGTCCGAGCGGTAGCCCCCGACGACGGCGCCGAGGTCACAGACCACGAGGTCGCCATCCTCGAGGACGCGGTCGCTGGGTCGGGCGTGTGGCAGGGCGCTGTTGGGACCGGCGGCGACGATCGTCTCGAAGGCCCGGTCGTCGGCGCCACGACTGCGGATGCCATGGTCGATGGCCGCAGCCAGGTCGCGTTCACTGACCCCGACGGCGAGCAACTCGGCGGCGTCGGCGAGGGCTGCGTCGGCGATGGCCGCCGCCGCCTCGATCCGGGCGACCTCTCCCGGGTCCTTGACCTGTCGAAGTTCCTCGACCAGGCCCTCGGTGGGCACCAGGTCGATCCCGTCGAACCAGCCCGCCAGGCGGCGCTGATCGGACCAGGTCACCGATGCAGCCTCCAGGCCCACCCGGTCGGAACTGCTCAGGCGGTCGGTGACGAGCGATCGGCGGTTCGTGCCTGCGATGGCGACCTCGGTGCCCGAGTCGACCACCTGGGACGGTGCCTGCTCTGCGTAGCGACCGTCGGTGACCAGCAGCGCCCCGTCGGCACCCACCAGCAGTTCGCCCGCCGAGCCGGTGAACCCGGTCAGGTACCGGATGTTGGTGAGGCACGTGACGACGAGTGCATCGATCCCGGCGCCGTCAAAGCCGGACCGGAGGCGGTCCAGGCGCCCGGCCACCTCCAGCGGTGGGAGGACGCTCGTCAACGGCCCAGCAGTGCGGCCACCGCCTGCACCGCCAGCCGGTAGCCGTCGGCGCCGAAACCGGCGATCGTGCCGGAGGCCACCGGCGCCACGACCGAGGTGTGCCGCCACGGCTCCCGGGCCGCCGGGTTGGAGAGGTGGACCTCGACGACCGGGCCGTCGAAGGCGGCGAGGGCGTCGTGGATGGCCCAGGCGTAGTGGGTGAACGCTCCGGGGTTGACCACGATCGCGGCACAGCGCCCCCGGGCAGCGTGGATCGCATCGACCAACTCTCCCTCGTGGTTCGACTGCAGGTGCTCGACGGCGAGTCCGTGCTCGACAGCCGCCGCCTCCACCACCGCCACGTGGTCGGCCAGGGTCTCGTGGCCATACACCTCGGGCTGACGCTCGCCCAGCAGGTTCAGGTTGGGGCCGGAAAGGACCAGCAGGGTCTGGTTCGGCATGGTGGCTCCTGTGGTTCCTGTGATTCGGTCTTCGTGCTCGTTGCTCACCGTACGCAGGCGAGGACCTGCTCGGCCAGCGACTCTTGCACCCCGGCGACCACTTCGACGCCGTCCGGGCCGTCGAGTGCGAACGTCAGGCCGTCGACGGCCTTCTTGTCCCGGCCCATGGCGTCGAGCAGTTCGGCGTCGACGGCATCCCCCGGAACGCGGGCAGGCAGACCGTAGCCCTCGACGATCCGGCGGTGCTCCGCCACCCGCTCGTCGTCGATACGACCCAGCGCCCTCCCGAGTTCTGCGGCGTAGACCAGCCCGATGGCCACCGCCTCGCCGTGGCGCAGCCCGTAGCCTCCGGTCGTCTCGAGGGCATGCCCGAGCGTGTGCCCGTAGTTGAGGACGGCCCGACGACCGACCTCGAGTTCGTCGTCGGCGACCACCGCCGCCTTGATCTCGACACAGCGTGCGATCCGGGCGACGAGGTCAAGGTCGTCGAGGTCGTCGCCGCCGAGGAAGTGGTACTTGGCCATCTCGCCGAGGCCGCAGCGCATCTCCGCCTCGGGAAGTGTCTCGAGCGCAGTCGTGTCGCACAGCACGGCGGAGGGCTGCCAGAACGCCCCCACGAGGTTCTTGCCCTCGGGCAGGTTGACGCCCGTCTTGCCCCCGATGGCGGCGTCGATCTGTGCCAGCAGGGAGGTGGCCACGTGTACGACGGGCACGCCCCGGTGATAGGAGGCCGCCGCGAAGCCGGCTACGTCGGTGACCACCCCGCCGCCCACACCGACGACGACGTCGCCCCGGGTGAGCCCCCACCGGGCGAAGGAGCGACAGAGGCCCTCCACGGTCGCCATCGACTTGGCATCCTCGCCGTCGCCGATGTCGAAGACCTCCTGCTCCAGGCCCGAGTCCACGGTGTGGCCGATGCCCGACTGGGTCACGATCGCGGCCCGTCGGGCCCGGCGCGGCAGGACCTCGGGGAGGTGGGCGGATGCATCGGGGCCGACGAGGACCGGGTAGGACCGCTCTGCGGGCAGCACGACGTCGACGCGGATCACGACACGGCCCCCAGGAGGCGCTCGAGGAACGCTCCCACCTCGTCGGCTACGTCGTCCGGCGAGCGGCCGTCGGTGTCGATGGCGAGGTCTGCCGCCTCCTCGTAGAGGGGCCCCCGTTCCCCGGCCAGGCGACGCAGGACGTCGACCGGGGAGTCGTCCTCGAGGAGCGGCCGACCGCGACCGTCGCCGACGCGCTCGGCGGCCGTCTCCGGGGTGGCCCGCAGCCAGACCACGTGCGAGCGGGATGCCAGGGCCTCCCGGTTGACCGGCCGGCCGAGCACCCCTCCGCCGGTCGACAGGACGATCGGCTCGCTCAGCCCGAGGGCCCGCTCGAGGCTGTCCTGCTCGGCATCGCGGAAACCCTCTTCTCCCCGTTCGGCGAACAGCACGCCGATGCTGCGTCCGGTGTCGGCCTGGACCCAGCGGTCGAGGTCGATGTGGCGGCGCCGGGCCCGGGCTGCCACGAGGGCGCCGACGGACGTCTTGCCGGTGCCCATGCCCCCGACGAGGGCCAGGTGGGGTCGATGCTCCGGGACCATGGCCTCAGGCTAGCGACGGGGCCACTCCCGGTCGGGTGAATAGCGGCCCCGGAGGTCGGATGTGCCACACCGCCGGCTCAGGAGTACCAGGCCGTGACGAGCAGCGTCGCCGCCATGAGGCCCGGGCCGAACGGCAGCGGGCCCGCACCGAGTCGGCCCCGGCGTGCCACCGCTCCACCGATGAGGGTCAGCAGGGCCGCCAGGGCGGTGACCGCGGCGATCCCCGTGGCGACCTCGTTGCCGGTCGCCCATCCGACCTGGAAGCCCAGGGGCACCGCGAGGCGTACATCGCCTCCCCCGAGGGATCGGGGTGAAGCAAGGTGCAGCCCGAGAAGCAACCCCCCGAATGCCGGGCCACCGACCATCGCCCACCCGAGCCGTTCGCCGCCGGCTCCGGCGAGCACGCCGATCCCGTGGATCACGACCAGCCCGGCGCCGAGCCCCCAGGTCCACCGTGCCGGCAGGCGCTGCTCCCGGAGGTCGACCCGGGCCAGGACCACCGATCCGGCCAGCAGCCAGGCGAACGCCGACAGGTCGGCGGCGGCCACGGAGGAGCCGGTGAGTCAGTCGGCCGGACGTGCGGAAAGCACCGCACGGGCGGCCGCTTCCATGGCTGCCACCGGTGCCTCGTCCCCCGTCCAGAGGGAGAAGGCACGGGCCGCCTGGAAGAGCAGCATCGAGAGGCCCCCGTGGGCCTCGATACCCCGTCGGCGCAGGGCAGCCAACCAGGGCGTCTCGAGGGGGTGGTAGACGAGGTCTACGGCCACCTGTCCGACCCGCAGCACGTCCGCGTCGACCGGCATGTCGCCAGCCGGCCCAACCGACATGCCCACCGGCGTCGCGTTGACGACCAGATCGGCTCGGGCGAGGGCCTGTTCCACGGCGTCAGGTGCGACCACCCGACCAACGCCTCCGGCCAGTTCGGACGCCGACTGCGCCCTCCCTGGTGTTCTGTTCACCACGGCGATGTCGGCGGCTCCCCCCGTGCCACACGCCTCGACGACGGCCCGGGCCGCTCCCCCGGCGCCAACGATGAGCACGGATCGGCCCTCGACAGTGATCCCGGCATCGTGGGCGAGTCCGTCGAGGAAGCCGCCGCCGTCGGTGTTGTGTCCGACCAGTCGGCTGCCATCGGGAACGAGGCAGTTCACGGCTCCGAGGCGGGCTGCAGCATCTGTCAACTCGTCGGCGGACTCCGCCGCGGCCGCCTTGTGCGGCATCGTCACGGACAGGCCGGCGAGGCCGAGTGCCCGCATTCCGTCGAGGGCCCGGTCGAGGTCGCCCTCGGCCACCTCAAGCGCCGTGAACGTCCAGTCCAGGCCGGTGGCGGCGAAGGCGGCGTTCAGGAGAGTCGGCGAGAGGGAGTGGCGGACCGGCGAGCCGACGACCGCCGCCAGGCGCGTGCTCCCGCTGGCCGGTGGACGCCGGTCGACCGGAGTGCTCGATGCCATGTCCTGCTCACCCACAACCCAGATCCTTCTCCACGCAGACGCTCCTTGCACGCTCGAATTCGTCGGCCGTCACCGCAAACGTATGCGCACCGGCCACGTCGCCCTCATCGGTGCGGACGTAGTACATCCACGGACCGTCCGTCGGGTTGAGGGCCGCCTCCAGCGAGGTACGGCCGGGAGCGGCGATCGGCGTCGGCGGCAGGCCCGAAGTCACGCGGGTGTTCCACAGCGACTCGGACGCCAGGTCCTCCCCGGTGAGCGGCTCGCCGGCGGTCTTGCCGACGGCGTAGCGGGTGCTGGCATCGATGCCGAGGGTCCAGCCCGCCTCGAGCCGGTTGTGGATGACCCGGCTGATGCGCCCCCGGTCATCCTCGATCAGGGCCTCCTCCTCGATGAGCGAGGCGACGATGACCACCTCGTAGGGGGTCAGGCCCAGGTCAGCGGAGCGCTGCTCGATGCCCAGGTCCTCGACCACGGAGAGGAACTGCCGGTGCATCCTCGTGACGAGGTCGAGTTCGTCGCCGAGGGATTCCTCGGCCAACTGGTAGGTGTCGGGGAAGAGCAGGCCCTCGACGACCAGGTACGGCAGGTCCTCCGGGTAGTGCTCCCACACGAGGCGCTCGCTGATGAGGGCAGCCCACAGTTCGTCCTCGGCGAAGGCGGGCATCTGGACGAGAAGTCGGTCGACGGACTGCGCGAGGGTCAGGCCCTCGGGCAGCATCACGGTGATGACCTCCTCGGGGAGCGGGCCCTCGTTCATGCGGTCGACGGCGTCCTGGAAGGCCAGGTGTTCGCGCAACACGTATTCGCCCGCCTGGAACGAGTACTCGACGTCCACCGGGCACTCGATGAGCCAGCGCAGCGCCGACGGGCAGCGCATCCACTGGCGGAACATGGCGGGATTGTCGACGACGTCGGCGACGCCGAGCGCCGCGGCCACGTCGTTGGTCGACCATCCGTCCTCGATCACGAACCGGACGTCCTCGCCGAAGAGGCTCTCGGGACGCATCTGGTCCGACGCCCAGTCCATCACCAGGCGGTATCCCACCCCGAACGTCAGGAGGATCGCGAACGCCACGAGGCCCCAGCGGGGCAGCGGCCCCCAGGCGGGACGGTGCCGGACCCAATGGACATCCGGCCGGACCTCTTCACCCGGCTCGAAGACGGTCCCCTCTTCGGGCTCGTCGAACACCGACGGACCCCACACCATGGCTTCGCCGACCGCCTCCTCGGCGGGCACCACGGGAATGGCGGTCGGCATCGTGGGGTCGTCGCCGGGTAGGGCGGGTCGCACGGGCGTAGTCGGTGGCGCACCGCCGACCCGGGCGCCGATCGTCGCCGAGGAGCGACCCTGTGGCGACAGGTCCGCCGAAGATCGACCCGGGGACGGGTCCTCGTCGTCAGAGAACGACTCGTCGCTCACGACACCGATCCTTCGCTGCGACCATCGAGCCACGCCTGGAGCAGGACGGCGGCGGCCACCTGGTCGACCACCTTCCGCTGGGCCCTGGAGTCGAGGCCGGCCTCTCTCAGGCGGCGCTCGGCGCTCACGGTCGTCAGGCGCTCATCGTGGGTCTCGACCGGCACGTCGAGCGCCCGGGCCAACTGGCGTGACTCCGCGATCATGGCCTCGGCCGCCGGCCCGGTGCCACCGTCGAGCGAGTACGGGACGCCCACGACGACAACCTCGGCCTCCCACTCGACAACGAGGTCGGCGACCGCCCGGTGGTCGCGTGCCCGATCGCCCGTGCGGTGGAGGACGTCGGCAGGGGTGGCGAGCCGGCCGTCCCGGTCGCTGACCGCGACGCCGATCCGCTTCGCTCCGAGGTCGAGGCCCAGGGCACGCACGCCGTTCGGCTCAGCCGGCGGCGGCTCGGGCCTGTTCGAGCGCCTCGGCGAGGTGCTCGGGCGCCCGTCCGCCGATGATCGTGAGGCTGGGGTTGGGGCGCCCACCTCCCCCGATGGTCTTCGCCGCCTCGGCGACGAGGGCACCGGCGTCGAGCCCGCTGTCGGGCGACACCACCGAAACGAGGGCCGCCCCCCCGCCTTCGGGAGCGGTCGCCAGGACCACGGCACGGATGCCGTCCCGGTCGCGGATGGCGATGGCGAGGTCCCGGAGCCCATCCTGGTCGATGCCGTCGACGAGCTGGATGACGAGGCCGTTCTCGGCAGCGCCGGCGAGTTCGTCGACCCGGCCGAGCGCCGCCCGGCGTCGCAGGTCCTCGACCTCGCGGCGAAGCTCCCTGGCCTCGGTGACCCGCTTGCGGATTCCGTCGAGCACGTCGTCGACGGGCACGCCGACGAGGTCGGCCGCCTCGGCGAGGGCGCCCTCGGCGCTGCGCAGCCGGTCGATCGACGCGGCACCGGTAACCGCCTCGAGGCGGCGGATGTTGGAACCGATCGAGCCCTCGCTGACGATCTTGAGGAGCCCGATGTCGCCCAGGGCGGCGACGTGCGTTCCGCCGCAGAGTTCGATGGAGTTCGGGCCGGCCCGCAGGACCCGGACGCTGTCGCCGTACTTCTCGCCGAAGAAGGCGATGGCGCCAAGCGCCTCCGCCTCGTCCCTGGTGGTCTCGAAGTGGTCGCATGCCGCATTGTCGAGGACCTCGGCGTTGACCAGGTCCTCGATCTCGGCGACCTGTCCCTCGGACAGGCCCTCGTAGTGGCTGAAGTCGAAGCGCAGGCGGTCGGGGCCGACCCACGAACCCTGCTGCTTGACGTGGTCGCCGAGGACCCGTCGGAGGGCCCAGTGGAGGATGTGGGTGCCGGTGTGGTTGCGTCGGATGGCGGCTCGTCGGTCGGCGTCGATGGACGCCCGCACGGTCTGGCCGACTTCGACGGCTCCGTCGGCCACCTCGACGTGGTGGCGGTGGAGACCGTCGAGGGCGAGGGTCGTGTCGAGGACCCGCAGCGTGCCCGTCGACGACCCGATGGTTCCGGTGTCGCCGACCTGGCCCCCGGACTCGGCGTAGAACGGCGTGCGGTCGAGGACCACGACCTCGTCGTCGACGTAGAGCACCTCGGCGTCGCTCTCGTCCACCTCCCGGCCGACGAACTCGGTCGGCCCATGGGCCTCGAGGACGTGGCGCAGGTCGCCGGCGCCGGTGCCGGCCTCGGCGTCCCTGCGGGCAGCCTTGGCGCGCTGTCTCTGCTCGGACATGGCGGCCTGGAAGCCCTCGAGGTCGATGCCCATGCCGCGCTCGGCAGTGATCTCCTCGGTCAGTTCGAGCGGGAAGCCGTAGGTGTCGTGGAGCTTGAAGGCCACGTCACCATCGAGCGTGCCACCGTCGGCGAGTCCGTCGAGAGCGACATCGAGGATGGCCAACCCCGACCGGAGGGTCTCGCGGAACCGTTGTTCCTCGCGGTCGAGCACGTCGCGCAAGAAGTCGTGGTTGCGCACGAGCTCGGGGTAGTCGTCGCCCATGATCCCGACGAGGGCGTCGGCCAGGCCCGGCATGATCGGGTCCTCGACGCCGAGCAGCCAGGCATGGCGTACCGCCCGCCGGATGATGCGGCGCAGCACGTAGCCGCGGTCCTCGTTGCTGGGGAAGACCCCGTCGCCGATGAGGAAGGCGGAGGACCGGATGTGGTCGGCGAGGATGCGCTGCGAGACGTCGGTGCGCGGGTCCGATCCGGGGGCGATCCCGCTGAGCTCGCCGATGGTCGCTAGCAGCCCGGCGAACTCGTCGGTCTCCCACACCGAGTCGACGCCCTGCAGCACGGAAAGGATCCGCTCGAGGCCTGCACCGGTGTCGATGGAGGGTTTCGGCAGGGGCGTCATCGAACCGTCCTCATGCTGCTCGAACTGCATGAAGACCAGGTTCCAGAGCTCGATGAAGCGCTCATCGCCGCCGTGGGCCGGTCCGCCGTCGGCCCCGAACTCGGGTCCCTTGTCCCAGAAGATCTCCGAACAGGGACCGCAGGGCCCGGTGTCGGCCATACGCCAGTAGTTGTCCTCGTCGAGCCGTTGGATGCGCTCGGCGGGCACGCCGACCTCGTCGCGCCAGATGGCCTCGGCCTCGTCGTCGCTGACGTGCACGGTGACCCAGATGCGCTCGGGGTCGAGGCCCAGGCACGTGGTGACGAAGTCCCAGGCGAAGGCGCAGGCGTCAGACTTGAAGTAGTCGCCGAAGCTGAAGTTGCCCATCATCTCGAAGAAGGTGAGGTGGCGGCTGGTGCGCCCCACCTCGTCGAGGTCGTTGTGCTTGCCGCCTGCACGGACGCACTTCTGGATGGTGACGGCCCGGTCCCAGGGCGGCCGCTGCTCGCCGACGAAGTAGGGCTTGAAGGGCACCATCCCCGCCACGGTGAAGAGCAGCGTCGGGTCGTGCGGGATCAGGCTGGCCGAGGCCTCGTGATGGTGCCCGTGGCCGGCGAAGAAGTCAACGAACGCCTGACGGACGCCGCGTGCGGTTGCAGATTGCTCTGGCATGGTCGGGCCAGCCTACCGGTGGGTCCTTCCGGGCTCGGGTCAGGAATTGGGCCAGCGCCGACGGAACCCTGCGAGGAGGCCAGCCACGCGGAGGAACGGCGACGAGGTGAGAGTGGCGGCGGTCTCGATGGTGGCGCCGATCCGGCCCGCCGACTCGCGAAGGTCGTCGGCGGTGTCGAGCAGGTCCTCAACCCGGTCCAGGTCGCCGGCGGCCCGCTCGACCATCCGGTGCATGTCGGCGATCAGCGGGACCGCCTCCCGGTGCAGGGCATCGACCGCTGCGTGCAGGTTCCGGAGCATGCGACCCACCCGGACGGCGGCCACCGCCAGGAATCCGAGGCACGCCACGGACACGACCAGGGCGACCCAGGCGACGCTCACGGGGACTCCTCCGGGTCGGAGAGTTCGGCGATGCGCCGGGCCACCTCGGCCTCGAACCCGTGTGGCGACGGTTCGTAGTACACGTGTCCCTCGACCTCCTCGGGACGGTGAGCCTGTTCGACCCATCCCCTCGGGTCGTCGTGCGGGTAGTCGTAGCCCTCCCCGTGGCCGAGTCCCGCTGCACCCTTGTAGTGGGCGTCGCGCAGGTGCGGTGGCACCAGGCCGGTGCCGGGCGCCCGGGCATCGGCCGCAGCTGCGGCGAGGGCACGGTAGACCCGGTTCGACTTGGGCGCGGTCGCCAGGTGGACGACCGCCTGGGCCAGGTTGAGGCGAGCCTCGGGCAGGCCGACAAACTCGACGGCACGCGCCGCTGCGTCGGCCACGACCAGCGCCATGGGGTCGGCCATGCCGATGTCCTCGCTGGCCAGGATGACGAGGCGGCGGACGATGAAGCGGGCATCCTCCCCCGCTTCGAGCATGCGGGCCAGCCAGTAGAGGCCGGCATCCGGATCGGAGCCCCGGATGCTCTTGATGAAGGCGCTGACGACGTCGTAGTGCTCGTCGCGGCCGTAGCGGACCGCCTTGGTGCCGAGTGCGGCCTCGGCGTCGTCGAAGGTGACCGTGGCGTCGTCCCGGCCGGCGGCGAGGGCGACGGCAACCTCGAGGCTGGTCAGGGCGAGGCGGCCGTCGCCGGCGGCACGGTCGGCCAACAGGTCGAGCGCCTCGTCGGTGGCGGTCGCCTGCTCGGCCTCCAGTCCCCTGCGCAGCAGCAGGTGCGTGGCCTCGCTGTCCAGGGGCTCGAGGCGGAACAGCGTGGAACGCGACAGGAGTGGTGGGTTGACCTCGAAGTACGGGTTCTCCGTCGTGGCTCCGATGAGGACCAGCAGCCCGGACTCCACGGATGGCAACAGGGCGTCCTGCTGGGCCTTGTTGAAGCGGTGGACCTCGTCGAGGAACAGGATCGTGCCGACGTCGCGTTCGCCGAGTCGGGCCAGGGCGGACGCCATCACCTCTCGGACGTCCTTGACGCTGGCGTTCACGGCCGAGAGTTCCACGAACTCCTTGGCGGTGACCCGGGCGATCAGCCGGGCCAGCGAGGTCTTGCCGGTGCCCGGTGGCCCCCAGAGCACCACCGACGAGAGCCGGTCCTCCTCGATGAGCCGCCGCAGGGGCTTTTCGGCCCCGACGAGATGCTCCTGGCCGACGATGTCGTCGAGTCGGACGGGGCGCAGGCGGTCGGCGAGCGGTGCACGGCGAGCCAGGCGCTGCCCGACCGCAGAGGCGAACAGGTCGTCGGTCACGACATCGAACCTAGCGGCCACCGTCGGGAGGGCCGGGGCGCCGACCAGACGGCCACGCCGAACAGCAGGCGTCGGCGACGGAGCCGGCGAAAGTCGACGGGCCCGCCGCCAGGAGACCAGCGTTGAACACCTCGGGACACAGCAGCGGCGTCGCACCGATCCCCTCGAGGGCGGACGCCAGGGCGATGAAGTCGACCACACCCTCCCCCGGCAGGGGACGCGACGCCATGGCCTCGCCCATCGGGTCGACGCCCGGTTCGGCCGACGCGTCGCAGAGTTGGACCACCTGGATGGCCCCGGCCGGGAGGCCCTCCAGGACCTCGGGGCACGGACCCCCGGGTTGGCGCTGCCAATGCCAGGTGTCGAGCAGGATTCCACCGTTGGGGCGCCCTGCCGCGGCGGTGATGGCGCTCGCCGAGGCCAGGTCGGGCACGGCGCTCCACGGCAGGAACTCGAGCGCCACCCGGATGTGGCGCTCGGCAGCACGGTCACACAGGTCGGCGAAGCCTGCGACCGCCCTTCCACCGTCGGCGAATGCGGCCTCCAGCGTCACGGCCACGATCTGGTGTGCACCCAGTTCCCCGGCCATGTCGAGGGTGAAGTCGCCGTCGCGGTCGATCCCGTCCGATGCCGCCCAACCGGTCGCCGCCTCCACCACCCGGACCTCGAGCCCTCGGTCCCGGACCGCCCGGTTGAACACCCGCGGGTCGGGATCGAGGTTCATGACGTGCAGGCTCCAGGCCGACACGCCGCCGAAGCCGTGCCGGGCCGCGGCGTCGAGTGTGGACAGGATCGCCGCGGCGTCGGCGTTGAACGGGTCCGGGAGGAGTGTCGCCAGGCAGATCCCGAGGTCGGCCGGGTCCGTCACTGCTTCGGGGGCAGCACCCGCAGGCCGAGTTCCTCGAGGTGGCGGTCGTCGATCGTCGTCGGCGCTCCGGTGAGCGGATCGGCACCCGACTGCGTCTTCGGGAAGGCGATCACCTCGCGAATGTTCTCCTCGCCGGCGAGGATGGCGACGAGGCGGTCCATGCCGAAGGCGAAGCCGGCATGGGGGGGCGCCCCGAAGCGGAAGGCGTCGAGCAGGAACCCGAACTTCGACTGTGCCTCGTCGGCGCCGATGCCAAGCGTGGCGAAGATCATCTCCTGGACCTCCCGACGGTGGATCCGGACACTTCCCGAGCCCAACTCCCACCCGTTCACCACGAGGTCGTAGGCCTGCGACCGCACCTCGAGCAGTTCGCCGGCCTCGAGGAGTCCGAGGTCCTCCTCGTGCGGCATCGTGAAGGGATGGTGGGCCGGGATCGGGTTGCCGGCCTCGTCGAGTCCCTCGAACAGGGGGAAGTCAACGACCCACAGGAAGTTCAGGCCCCCCTCGGTGACCGGGAGTCGGCCCAGTTCGAGGCGCAGCAGGCCGAGCACGTGACGGGCTCTGCGACGTTCGTCAGCCACGAGGAACAGCAGGTCACCGTCCTCGGCGCCCATGGCGGTCCGCAGTGCGTCCATCTCGTCGTCGGCGAGGAACTTGGCGACCGGTGAGTTGAGACCTTCGGCCTCGACGCGCATCCAGACCAGGCCCTTGGCACCCCACATCTTGCACTGCTCGGTCAGGTCGTCGAGCCTGTTGCGGGACACATCGGCGCCGCCAGGCACCCGGATGCCCTTCACGCAGGGTGCCTGGAACGCCCGGAACTCCGTTGCGGCGAACACCTCAGTCAACTCGACCAGTTCGAGCCCGAATCGGGTGTCGGGCTTGTCGGAGCCGAAGCGCTCCTGGGCCTCGAGCCACGTCATCCGCCCAAACTCGCCGGGGCGTTCCCCGGTCACGGCCTCGGCGGCCGCACCCACCGCATGCGAGATGAACCCGAGGACGTCGTCCTGGTCCACGAAGCTGGCCTCGGCGTCGAGTTGCATGAACTCGAACTGGCGGTCGGCCCGCAGGTCCTCGTCCCGCAGGCAGCGGGCGATCTGGTAGTAGCGGTCGACGCCGCCCACCATGCAGAGTTGCTTGAAGATCTGCGGGCTCTGCGGCAGGGCGTAGAACGAGCCCGGCTCCTTGCGGGACGGCACCACGAAGTCGCGGGCCCCCTCGGGCGTGCTGGCGATGAGCATGGGCGTCTCGACCTCGATGAAGCCCTGTTCCTCCATGGCACCCCGAACGGCAGAGTTGACCGTGGCCCGGACCTCGAGGTTGCGCTGGAGCCGGGAACGGCGCAGGTCGACGTACCGGTGGCGCAGGCGCAGCACCTCGTCGACGTCGGTCCGGTCGTCGATCGGGAACGGCGGCGGCTCGGACCGGGCGAGGATCGTGACCTCGGCTGCCGCCACCTCGACCATTCCGGTGGCCAGGGACTCGTTGGTGGTGTCCTCGGGGCGGGCGCGCACGGTGCCGGTCACCTGGAGGACGAACTCGGACCGCAGTTCGTGGCCGCCGTCCACGACGACCTGGACGACGCCGCTGCGGTCCCGGAGATCGACGAAGGCCAGGTGCTCGCCGTGCTCGCGCACGCTGTCGACCCAGCCGCACAGGGTGGCCTCGGTGCCGATGTCGTCGGCGCGCAGGTCGCCGCATCGGATGGACCGCATCGAGGTCGTGTAGTCGGGGGTCGGGCGGTCGGTCACGGAAGCCTCGTTCGCAGGGTCTCGATCAGGTCGGTTCGGGCCACGCTCTCCTGACCGGCGTCGCCGCGCAGGTCCCGGACGGTGGCGGTGCCGCCGGAGCGCTCGTCCTCGCCGATGATCACGGCGAGGGCGGCACCACTGCGGTCGGCAGCCTTCATCTGGGCCTTCATGGAGCGGTCGTCCCAGGCCCGGTCGACCCGCAGCCCCGCCCGACGCACCTCGTCGGTGACGAGGACCGCCTCGTCGCCACCGCAGGTGTCGACGACGAAGACGTCGACGGTCGATGCGGGGGCCTCGAACGCCGCCTCGGCGTCACAGGCCAGCAGGGTGCGGTCGACCCCGAGGGCGAAGCCGACTCCCGGAGTCGGCGGTGCCCCCATCGCCTCGGCCAGGCCGTCGTAGCGCCCACCGCCACCGATCGCGTCCTGGGCTGCGTCGAGGGCCTCGGCGATGAACTCGAAGGTGGTGCGCAGGTAGTAGTCGAGTCCACGAACCAGGCGGGGCGAGACCGTGTACGGGATATCGAGGGCGTCGAGGGCGCCGCACACCCGATCGAAGTGGCGGGCGGCGTCATCGGACAGGTGGTCGGACATCTGCGGTGCTGCGGCGACGAGGTCGGCGTCCTCGGGGCGACGGGAGTCGAGCAGGCGCAGCGGGTTGGTGGCGAGCGTCTTGCGGGACTCCGCGGAGAGGGCGTCGGCGTCGGCCGAGAAGTGGGCGGTGAGGGCGTCGACGTAGCGGGCCCGATCCTCGGGGTTGCCGAGCGAGTTGACGAGCAGGGTCACCCGTCGTAGGCCGAGTCGTTCGTAGAAGCGCCAGGCCAGGGCGATGACCTCGGCGTCGAGGTGCGGGTCGTCGGGACCGAGGGCCTCGACGCCCACCTGGTCGAACTGCCGGAACCGGCCCTTCTGCGCCCGCTCATAGCGGAAGTTGGGACCGGCGTACCAGACCTTCCAGGGCACGACCGGGCGGTGCTCGGCGAATGCCCGCACGACCGAGGCGGTCTGCTCGGGCCGCAACGCGATGCTGCGTCCTCCCTTGTCGAGGAACTCGTACATCTCCTTCGAGACCACGTCGGTGGCATCGCCGAGGCGGCGGAACACCTCGACGTGCTCGAACATGGGTGGCACCACCTGGGTGTAGCCGGCAGCGCCGACTACGTCGGCAAACACCTCCACCAGTGTCCGCCAACGGGCAGAGTCCGGCCAGAGGATGTCGCGCGTGCCCTTCGGGGCCCGATAGGTCGAGTCGTCCACGAGAGCAGAGGTTATCGGTGGCCCCTGCCCCGACTCCGGATTCGATCAGGCTCTGTGACCGGGAACCACCCGGTAGACGTCGTAGACCGAGTCGATCTCGCGGATCTGGTGCAGCACACGCTCCAGGTGGGAGGCGTCGCCCATCTCGAACTCGAAGCGCATCCGGGCTACCCGGTCGGTGCCGCTCGTCACGGTCGAGGTGCTGAGCACGTTGACCCGGTGGTCGGCGAGCACCGCCACCACGTCGCGCAGCAGCAGCGGCCGGTCCAGGGCCTTGACCTCGAAGGACGCCACGAAGTGTGCAGCGGTCTGCTCGTCCCAGTCGACGTCGATGAGGCGGTCGGGTTGGCCCCCCGACAACGACACGGCATTGGCACAGTCGGTCCGGTGGACGGACACGCCCCGGCCCCGGGTGACGAAGCCCATGATCCCGTCGGGCGGGACCGGAGTGCAGCAGCGCGAGAGCCGGACCATGACGTCGTCCAGGCCCTCGACGTGGACGCCCACAGAGCCCCGGTCGCGTCGAAGGGGCCGTTGGGTGAGGGCGGTGACGGAGAGGTGCTCGATGACCTCGGGGGCGTGCTCGCTCAACTGGCGCTCGACCCGGCCGACCACGCTCCGAGCCGAAACGTGGTGCTCGCCGATCGCAGCGAACAGGGCGTCGAGGTCCATGTAGTTCATCGATTCGCCGATCTCGGCCAGCACCTCCCCGTCCAGGGTCTCCTTGATCGGGAGACCGGCCCGACGGAGTTCCCGAACGAGGTCGTCGTGCCCACTGTCGATGGCCTCGGTGCGGCGCTCCCTGGTGTGCCAGTGGCGGATCTTGTTGGCTGCACGGTGGCTGGCAACGAACTTCAACCAGTCCTTGCTGGGAGCGGCACCGGGCTGTTTCGAGGTGATGACCTCGACGGTCTCGCCGGACTCGAGTCGGGTGTCGAGCGGCACCAGGCGGCCCTCGACCCGGGCACCGATGCAGGCGTCCCCAACCTCGGTGTGGATGGCGTAGGCGAAGTCGACGGGCGTGGCACCGATGGGCAGGGCGACGACCTGTCCCTGCGGCGTGAAGACGTAGACCTCGTCCTGTTCCAGGTCAGTCTTGAGGTTGTCCATGAACGTGCCGTGGTCGGGCGTGTCGTCCTGCCATTCGACGATTCGTCCCAGCCATGCCATCTCGTCGGACGGAAGCGTGCCCTTGTAGTCCCAGTGGGCGGCTACTCCTGTCTCGGCCCGACGGTGCATCTCAACGGTCCGGATCTGGAACTCGACCTGCTTGCCCTGGGGGCCGATCACCGTGGTGTGGAGCGACTGGTAGAGGTTGAACTTGGGCATTGCCACGTAGTCCTTGAAGCGTCCCTGCACCGGCGTCCAGACGGCGTGGACCACGCCGAGGGCGGCGTAGCAGTCGCGGACCGTCGCGACCACGACCCGGATGCCGACCAGGTCGTGGATCTCCTCGAACGGGCGCCCCCGGACGATCATCTTCTCGTAGATGCTCCAGAGGTGCTTCGGTCGCCCGTCGATGTCCGCCTCTATGCCGAATCCCCGGAGTCGCTGGTCCACCTCGCTGGTCAACTGCTCGAGGTAGAGGTCGCGTTCGGGCGCCCGGTCCTGGACCATCTGGTCGATCTGGCTGTAGCGCTTCGGATGCAGTGTGGCGAGGGCAAGGTCCTCGAGTTGCATCTTGACCTCCTGCATGCCGAGCCGGTGGGCCAGGGGGGCGTAGATGTCGAGCGTCTCGCGCGCCACGCGCTGTTGCTTGGACTCGGGGAGCGCCGCCACGGTCCGCATGTTGTGCAGGCGATCGGCCAACTTGATGATGAGGACCCGCAGGTCCTTGGCCAGGGCCACGAGCATCTTGCGCATGCTGGCGGCCTGCTGCTCCTCCCTGCTCTCGAAGGTGAGCCGGTCGAGCTTGGTGACCCCGTCGACGATCAGTGCGACTTCGACTCCGAAGTCGCGTTCAAGGTCGTCGAGGTCGATGAGAGTGTCCTCGACGGCATCGTGGAGCAGCGCCGCTGCAACCGTGATGTCGTCGAACCCCTGGCGGGCGACAATCGTCGCGACCGAGAGCGGGTGGTTGATGTAGGGCTCGCCGGACTTGCGGGTCTGGCCCTCGTGGGCTCCCAGTGCGACCTGGTAGGCGCGCTCGATCAGGTCGAAGGCGCTGTCAGGGTGGTGTTCGAGGAAGGCCGTCAGCAGCAGCGAGGTCTCCTCGACCGCACGTTGCGGCCGGCGACGCCACGGCAGAACCCGGCTGACAGCAGCCACGTCAGTGCCGTCCGGGTCGGTCGACCTGATCCGACGGGTTCCTCATCCCTCCACGGTAGCGGTCGTCGACAACCGGCCGGATTCCGAGGGTGTGTCAGTTCCGCCGCTTCTTGCGGGGACGGGGCGGTGTCCCACTCCCCGAGCCTCCTGGCCGGGCCGCAGGAGCGGGCCGTCGGCGGGCCGGGCCCTTGGACCGGCCGGACGATTCGCTGGACCGGGAATCGGGTGCCGAGGCCTCGTCGCGCCTGATGGTCCTTGTCGGCCCGTCGAGCAGGCCACGGCCGGCAAGCTTGCTCCGGATCTGCACCCAGCGCTGCTCACCCTCCTTGAGGCGGGCCACCATGGCAGCGGCGAGGAACAGCGACGAGTACGAGCCGACGATGATGCCCACGAGCAGGGCAAGGGCGAACTCGCGCAGGGCGGTGGCGCCAAGCGCCACCGAGCCGACCATGAGCAGCGACAGCACAGGCAACGCAGAGGTCACGCTGGTGTTGATCGAGCGCATGGCCACCCGGTTGAGGGCCAGGTTCATCAACTCGGTATAGGTGTAGCGCTCGGTCGCACCGAGGCGGCCCGTCATCTCCCGGACCTTGTCGTAGACGACGATCGTGTCGTAGAGCGAGTAGCCCATGATCGTCAGGAAGGCGATCACGGTCGCCGGCGTCACCTCGACGCCGAGCAGCGAGTAGACGCCGACGCTGACGACGATGTCGTGGGCGACCGCCGCCAGTGCCCCGGCTGCCATCTTCCACTCCAGCCGGACGCTGATGTACAGGGCCACGACGATGAAGAACACGACGAGTGCACGCACCGCCTTGTCGGTGACCTCGTCGCCCCAGGTGGGGCCCACCTGCTCGAAGGTCTCGACCGGTCCCAGTTCGGTGGAGAGGGCGTCGCGGATCTCCGCAGCCCGGGCGGGGTCGTCGATGTCGGATCGGATCCGGATCATGTCCCCGTCGACGACCTGGATCCTGGCGCCGTCGGCGCCGAACCGGCTGAGGAGGCTGCGGGCATCGGACACCGACGCATCCGGGGCCGCCACCTCGTAGGAGGTGCCCCCGGCGAAGTCGATGCCGAGTTCGAGGCCGCGCAGTCCGAACGACCCGAGGCTCAGGAGGAGTGCGATACCCGAGGCCAGTGCGGCGACGCGCCACCACCGGGGGAAGTCGATCACCGTCTCGCCGGCGTACAGGCCCCGGAGCACGGCGATCACGGGGTGCTCGCCTTCAGCTCAGGTCGGACCACGGCGCCGGATGCAGGAAGGCCGAAGAGGCTCGGCCGCTGGGCGAACCAGGAGGTCCTCGCCAGCACCCGGACCATCGGCCCCATGAAGAAGTAGGTCGCCACCAGGTCCAGGATCGTGGCCAGGCCGAGGTAGAAGGCGAAGCCGCGGACGGCACCGACGGTGAGCCACCAGAGCAGGGCCGCTCCGATGAGCGACGCCGTGTCAGCCTTGACGATCGTGGCGAAGGCGATCGGGAAGGCACGGTCCACCGTCGACCGGGCGGTTCGGCCGTCGCGGATGTCCTCCTTGAGGTGCTCGAAGTACACGACGTTGGAGTCGACGGACACGCCCACGGCGACGATGATCCCGGTGATGCCGGCCAGCGTCAGCGCCAGGCCCGACTGGGTGCCGAGGTGGGCCACGATCGACCACAGCATCGAGCCGGACACCGCCAGGCTGGCCATGGCGACGAGGCCGAGTAGCCGGTAGTACCCGACGATGAAGAGGGCGACCAGCAGCAGGCCGACGAGGCCCGCCACGATGCCCGCGTCGAGGGAGTCCTGACCGATGGTCGCGGAGACGACCCGGGTGTTCTCGGCGACCAACTCGACCGGGAGCGCGCCATAGCGAAGCGCCAGGGCCACGTCCTCGGCCTGCTGCTTCTCGAACGAGCCGGAGATGACGATGCGGTCGCGCTCGAAGGACGACGCCCGGATCTGCGGAGCCGTGATGACCTCGCCGTCGAGGACAATGGCAATCAGTCCGTTGGTGTACCCCTGCAACTGAGGGCACGACTCGTCGCCCCGGAAGCACCTGGCGGAGGCGTCGTTGAAGGCGTCGATGCCGGCGGCGCCCTTCTCCAGGGTCACCCCGACCTGCCACCGGAAGTCGATGAAGTCGGCGTCTGCATCCTCGAGGGCGTCACCGGTGAGGACCGTTGGACCCAGCACGTACCGGTAGCCCCCGGTGCTCCCTGTGGCGGATCCGCCGAGGATCACGAAGTCCTCGGCGATGTCCGCCTCGGGGGGCGTCAGGCCGTCATCGCCTGTGGCGGGGCGAATTGTGCCACCGCGCACCAGGTTGCACGAGGCGAACGGTTCGGCGGCCATGTTGCCGCTGCCCTCCGATCCGCGTGTGCCGGCGATGACCACCGGCAGGACCTCGCAGACCGGACGGAACCGGAGCTCCGCCGTCGTGCCCACCAGTTCGAGGGCCCGCTCCTGGTCGTCGACACCGGGAAGCGAGACCATGACGCCGTCGGCGGTGCGGGAGATCTCCGGTTCGGCAACGCCGAGGGCGTCGACGCGGTTCCGGATGATCTCGACGGACTGGTCGAGCATCTCCTCGGTGGCCGGCTCACTGGCGGTGAGTCGCACCGACACGCCGCCCTGGAGGTCGAGGCCGAGCAGGGGCTCGTTGTGCCAGAGGAGTGTCAGGGCCGAGGCGGCCGCGGACACCACGAGGATGCCGACGAGCAGGACGACCTGACGGCGGAACATGGAGGCGGGCGGAGAGGGGGAGGCGTCGGGTGTCGGGCCGGGACCGTCGGTTCAGTCCTCGATCGGGTTCTCGGGCTCGTCGGACGCGTCTTGGCCGAGCCGGCGGTCGACGGTCGACTTCAACACCTTCAGTTCGAGGTCCTTGGCGACCTCGAGCCAGACGACGTCACCTTCGACCTCGGAGACGACACCGAAGATGCCGGCGGTCGTCACGACCTCATCGCCGGCGGCGATCGACCCCACGAGGTCGCGATGCTCGCGGGCCCTCTTCTGCTGGGGCCGGATCATGACCATGTACAGAACCCCGAACATGAGGATGATGGGAACAAATGACATGGCAAGCGCAATCCCTGTTGAAACGACCGGCGGACCGGGAAAGCCTACGCGGCGGGACGTGTTCTGAGGCAGATGAACGTGCCGGACCTCATCCCCAGACGGCGTGCGTCTCCGTCCGGAACGCCTCGAAGCGGCCCTCCACGATCGAGGCTCGCAGCCGTTCCACGAAGTCGAACAGCCAGGCCAGGTTGTGCAGCGTCAGCAGGCGCCGGCCTGTCGGCTCGTCGGTGAGCAGCAGGTGGCGTAGGTAGGCGCGGCTCCAGGGCGCAGCCGGGCTCGAGGGGAAGCCCGGGTCGAGTGGGGACTCGTCGGTGGCGAAGCGGGCGTTGCGCAGGTTGAGGCGACCGGTCGAGGTGAGGATCGTGCCGTGGCGGGCGTGGCGGGTGGGGAGTACGCAGTCGAACATGTCGATGCCCCGGGCGACGACCTCGACGAGGCCGGCCGGGTCACCCAGTCCCATGAAGTAACGGGGCTGGTCGGCGGGCAGGAGGTCGACGGCCGCCGAGAGCGGTTCGAGCATCTCATCGCGCGTCTCCCCCACGCTCAGCCCACCCACTGCGTATCCGTCGAACCCGATCCCCACCGTGCGTTCGGCGCTCTCGGCCCGCAGCGTTGCGTCGACCCCTCCCTGCACGATCCCGAACTGGCACTGCCGCTCCGACGCATCGGGGTGCTCGAGGAAGGCTCGACGACCCCGGTTCGCCCAGGCGGCGGTCCGCTCGACCGCCTCGCGGAGCACCTGGTCGGGCGCAGGGAGCGCCGGGCACACGTCGAGGACCATCTGGATGTCGGCGCCGAGGTCGGCCTGCACCTGCGCAGCACCCTCCGGCGTCAGGCGGTGGGTGCTCCCGTCGTACGTCGACCGGAATACCGCCCCGTCGTCGTCGACCCTGGGCTGCAGGGAGAAGATCTGGTAGCCACCCGAGTCCGTGAGGGTGAGGCCGTCCCAGGCGGCGAAGGCGCCGAGGCCACCGAGGTCGCGGACGACGTCGGCGCCGGGCCGCAGCATCAGGTGGTACGTGTTGGCGAGCACCACCTCGGCACCCAGGTCGGCAAGGTCCGTGGACGAGAGGTGCCGCACCGCCCCACGGGTCCCCACGGGCATGAAGCAGGGGGTCCGGAACGGACCGCCGGGCGTCGTCACCGACCCGGCACGGGCACCCCCATCGGTGGCTTCCGCATGAAAGTCGGACCTCATGAGTCGCCTCCGCTGTCGCCTGGTGCCACCAGCATGGCGTCGCCGAAGGAAAGGAACCGATACCCCTCGGCCAGCGCCGTCGCATACAGGTCTCGCCAGCCGTGACCGACGAAGGCTTCGAGCATCACCAGCAGGGTGGATCCCGGCAGGTGGAAGTTGGTGAGCAGAAGGTCGACGACCTCGAAGTCGAAGGGTCGGCGGATGAACAGGTCGGTGCGACCGGCAGCCCCACCCCGCGCTGCCGACTCGAGGGCCCGGACCGTCGTGGTTCCGACGGCGAGGACCCGGTCTGCGGCCCGACAGGCGTCGAGGGTCGCTGTCGGCACCTCGTACGCCTCGCTGTGCATCCGGTGGTCGTCGAGGTCGTCGACGATGATCGGCCGGAACGTGTCGAGGCCGACGACGAGTTCGAGGCGTTCGATGCCCGCACCCGCCTCCCGGCACGCATCCAGGAGGTCGTCGGTGAAGTGGAGGCCAGCGGTCGGCGCCGCTGCCGAGGCTGGTCGGTCGGCGTAGACGGTCTGGTAGCGGTCGGGGTCGTCGAGCACCGTCGTGAGGTAGGGGGGCAGCGGCATCTCACCGTGGCGGTCCAGTGCGGCCGACACGCCTTCGGCGGCATCGAGCTGGACCAGGCGTCGGCCCTCGCCCAGGTCCCCCCCGACCGTGGCCGCGAAGTCGGGCCCGGGCCGCAGGACGGTCCCCGGGGCGACCCGTCGACCGGGCCTCACGAGTGCCTCCCAGGTCTCACAGGTCCCGGTGCCACCGACCCGTTCGAGCAACAGCACCTCGACCGCCCCACCGGACTCCTTGGCGAGGCGGAGGCGGGCGGGCAGCACCTTCGTGTCGTTGAGCACGATCACGTCACCGGGACGGACCAGTTCCGGGAGGTCGCGGACCGTGAGGTGGCGGATCCCGTCGCCGAGGTCGACGAGGAGCCGGGCGGACGGGCGATCCCCGAGCGGCACCTGGGCGATCGACGCTGCCGGCAGGTCGTAGGCGAAGTCGGCCGGTCGCACGACGGCCGATCCTAGGACGGGTGCAGTTGCGGTGGTCAGTCGCCGAAGAGGGCGTTCGCCCGGCCGTCGGGTGGCGAGGGAAGGCCGAGGTGCCCGAAGGCCGCCGAGGTGGCGACTCGCCCCTTGGGCGTGCGCATCAGCAGGCCCTGCTGGATCAGGAACGGCTCGTAGACGTCCTCGACCGTGTCCTCCGGCTCGCCGATGCTGATGGCGAGCGTCTTGAGCCCGACGGGCCCGCCGCCGAACATCTCGCACAGTGAGGCCAGGATCGCCCGGGTGGGCTTGTCGAGTCCGAGTTCGTCGACAGCGAAGAAGGTGAGGCCCTCACGGGCCGTGTCGCCCCCGATCCGTCCGCCGGTCTCGGGGCGCTCGACCTGTGCGAAGTCGCGTACCTGGCGCAGCAGGCGGTTGGCGATGCGTGGAGTTCCCCGGGACCTCCGGGCGATCTCGGTGGCACCCTCCTCGTCGAGGGCGACGTGGAGGATGCCGGCGGCCCTGCGCACGATCGTGCGCAGGTCGGCTGGCTCGTAGTAGTCGAGCCGGGCGGTCAGCCCGAAGCGGTCGCGCAGCGGACCGGTGATGAGGCCGGTCCGGGTCGTGGCGCCGACGAGGGTGAACCGTGGCAGTTCGAGCCGGATCGAGCGGGCGGCCGGCCCCTTTCCCAGCACGATGTCGAGCTCGTAGTCCTCCATGGCCGGGTACAGGATCTCCTCGACGGCCCGGGCCAGTCCGTGGATCTCGTCGATGAAGAGGACGTCGCCCGGTTCGAGCTTGGTGAGGATGGCCGCCAGGTCGCCGGCCCGTTCAAGCGCCGGACCCGAGGTCACGAGGAGTTCGGCGCCCATCTCGGCGGCGACGATGTGCGCCAGCGTGGTCTTGCCGAGGCCGGGTGGGCCGCCGAAGAGGAAGTGGTCGGCCGCCTGGCCCCGCTGGCGGGCAGCCTCGAGCATCACCCGGAGGTGGCCCTTGAGCTCCTCCTGGCCGACGAACTCGTCGAGGCGTCGCGGTCGGAGCCCGACCTCGGCCTCGACCTCCTCCGGTTCGGCCTCCGGGGACAGCAGCTCGTCGCGTGCCACGGCCCTATGCCCTCGCCAGGCGTCGGAGGGCCTCGCGCAGGAGGTCGGCCGAATCGTCGCCGGCCAGGTCGGCGAGGACCGACCGGACCTCTTCCGGGGAATAGCCCAGGCCACCCAGGGCCTCCTGTACCTCAGTCAGCGCCGAGCGGGGGCCTCCACCGTTCCCGGCGGCGGGCACTCCGTCGACGGGCAGGTCGAGAGTGCCCTTGAGGTCGACGAGGAGTCGGGCTGCGGTCTTCTTGCCGATGCCCGGGACGAGGCAGAGCGCGGCGACGTCGTCGACGGCGACGACCTTCGCCAGTTCGTCGGGGCCGTGGACGCCGAGTACGGCCAGCGCCAGCGACGGCCCGACGCCGTGTGCGGAGAGGAGCGCCTCGAAGCAGGTCCGCTCCGAGCGGTCGAGGAAGCCGAACAGGGCCTGGTCGGCTTCGCGGATGTGGTGGTGGACGTGGACGAAGACCTCGTCGTCGGACTCCTCGCCCAGCCGGTAGGCGGTGGTGGGCGTGACCGTGATGCGGTAGCCGACGCCCCCGACCTCGAGCAGCACGTGGCCGTCCTGGCCGCATTCGAGCAGTCGGCCGCGCAGTGATCCGATCACGACGATTCCCTGCGGGCCACGGCGTCGGCCATGGGCACCATGGCCAGGTGGCAGAGGGCGACTGCCACGGCGTCGGAGGCATCGACCGGCCGCAGCGGCTGGTCGATGCCGAGCTGGGTGCGAACCATCTGCTCCATCTGTCGCTTGTCTGCGCCACCCCATCCGGCGACGGCCGACTTCACCTCGTTCGGCGAGTAGAGGGCGACCCGGCATCCCGACGACGCTGCCTCGGCCATCACGACGCCCGCCGCCTGCCCGACCTGCATCGCCGTCCGCACGTTGACCTGGAACAGCACCCGCTCGATCGCCACGGCGTCGGGCCGGTACTCGTCGAGCAGCCCACGGACCTCAGCCTGGAGTTCGGCGAGGCGGACCGGAATGTCGTCGGCGGGATCAGTGCGTAGGACTCCGGCGGCGACGGCCCTATTGCGCCGGGCGGACAGCCGCTCGACCACGCCGTAGCCACAACGGGTGAGGCCGGGATCGATCCCCAGAACGAACATATGTACGACTCTAGCAGTGCGGATCTCCGGCAGGGGGACCGGTGCCGCTCCGGGAATCAGGCCTCGAGGGCAGCAAACACCTCGTCGGGGATGTCGAAGTTGGCGTGGACGTCCTGGACGTCGTCGAGGTCGTCGAGCAGGTCGATGATCCGCAGGACAGCCTTCGCCGCCTCGACCGTCCCGACCCCGACCGTCGAGGTGGCCACCATCGTGACGTCGGCAGAGTCGAAGGAGATCTCGGCCGCCTCGACGGCCTCACGCACGGTCGGAAGGTCCGAGGCCTCACAGGTCAACCGCCAGATGCCGCCGTCGTCGACCAGGTCCTCGGCGCCGGCATCGAGGGCCGCCAGCATGATCTCGTCCTCGTCGGTGGCCCCCGGCAGCAGCACGACCCCCTTGCGCTCGAACTGCCAGGCCACAGATCCCGGTTCGGCGAGGGAACCACCGTTCTTGACCAGGACCGAGCGCACGTCGGAGCTGGTGCGGTTGCGGTTGTCGGTCAGGGTCTCGACGTAGAGCGCCACGCCGTGCGGTGCATAGCCCTCGTAGGTGACCGACTCGTAGACGACTCCGTCGAGCTCGCCGATACCCCGCTTCACCGCCCGCTCGATGGTGTCGAGCGGGACCGAGGCGTCGCGGGCCTTCTGGAACATCGTCCGCAGGGTCGGGTTGGCGTCCTGGTCGCCGCCGCCCTGGCGCGCCGCCGCCTCGACCTGCTTGATCAGCTTGGCGAAGAGCTTGCCGCGCTTGGCGTCGGCGGCGCCCTTCTTGTGCTTGATCGTCGCCCACTTGGAGTGACCGGACACGGCGTTGCTGCTCCCCTCGCGCTCAGGTGGTTCCGGAACCGGAGGCGAAGGCCGCCTCGAGGAACCGTCGGTGGATGCGGGCGTCGCCCGCCAGTTCGGGATGGAAGGCCGACACGAGGACGTTGCCCTGTCGGCACAGCACGGGCCGCCCCTCCACCTCGGCGAGCACCTCGACGGCAGGACCGACCCGCTCGACCAGGGGCGCCCGGATGAAGACGCCGTGGAACGTGCCCTCGAGGCCGTCGACCTCGAGGTCGGTCTCGAAGGAGTCGACCTGGCGTCCGTAGCCGTTGCGCCGGACGTCGAGGTCGATGACGCCCAGGGACCGCTGGTCCGACCGTCCATCGAGGACCTCGACGGCCAGGAGGATCATCCCGGCACAGGTGCCCAGTACGGGCATCCCATCGGCCAGCCGGTCGGCGAGCGGTTCGCGGAGCTCCGTGATGTCGAGCAGCATCGACATGGTCGTGGACTCGCCGCCGGGCATGACCAGGGCGTCGACCCCCGACAACTCGTCGGCCCGGCGAACCTCGACCGGGGTCGCCCCCGCCTCGTCGAGCATCGCTGCATGGCTGGCGAACGCCCCCTGGAGCGCCAGGACACCAACCTTCATGTCCGGGTTACCAGCCTCGGTCGGCCAGGCGGGTTTCGAGCGAGCCGATCTCGAGCCCCGGCATGGCGTCGCCGAGGCCGCGGCTGACCTTGGCGAGCAGGGTCGGGTCGGCGAAGTTCGTCGTGGCCTCGACGATGGCGCGGGCCCGGGGTGCGGGATCGTCGCTCTTGAAGATCCCGGATCCGACGAAGACCGCCTCGGCACCCAGTTGCATGACGAGCGAGGCGTCCGCCGGGGTGGCGATGCCGCCGGCGCAGAACATCGGAACCGGCAGCCGGCCGGTGTCGGCGACCTCCTGGACCAGCGGCAGCGGAGCCCGCAGTTGCTTGGCCCAGTCGAACAGTTCGGCGGCGTCGGCCTGGGTGATCCTGCGCAGGTCGCCCAGGATCGACCGCAGGTGCCGGACGGCCTCGACGATGTTGCCTGTGCCGGCCTCGCCCTTCGAGCGGATCAGGCAGGCGCCCTCGGAGATCCGACGGAGCGCCTCACCGAGGTTGGTCGCACCGCAGACGAACGGCACGGTGAACGCCCACTTGTCGATGTGGTGCGCCTCGTCGGCCGGGGTGAGCACCTCGCTCTCGTCGACGTAGTCGACGCCGAGGGACTCGAGGATCTGGGCTTCGGCGAAGTGGCCGATTCGGGCCTTGGCCATGACCGGGATGGTGACGGCCGCCTGGATCGCCTCGATCATCTCGGGGTCGGACATGCGGGCCACGCCGCCGTCGCGTCGAATGTCGGAGGGAACCCGCTCGAGGGCCATCACGGCCGTGGCGCCGGCGTCCTCGGCGATGCGTGCCTGCCCGGCGTCGACGACGTCCATGATGACGCCACCCTTGAGCATCTCGGCGAGTCCTCGCTTGACCAGTTGCGTTCCGGTGGAACGATTCGTTTCGCTCATGTGGGCGAGTCTATGGCTGCGTCCGGCGGGGCGTCGCCGTGGAGGCGGAGCGTCAACCGGTCAGTGCACGAGCCTCCCAGGCATCGAGGATCTCACCCTCGCCGAGGCGGGCCATGAGCACCCAGGTCGACCCCTGGTCGAGGTGCAGGAGTTGGCCGGTGTCGTCGTCGAGGATCGTCCACCCGTCGGCGATGAACTGTCGACTCCAGACGATCCCGGTGACGGTCCCGTCGCGGAACAGCCAGCCGTCGCCCGAACCAACGCTCAGCAACTGCGGAGAGATCGAGTCAGCGTCGGACCTCCGGTAGCCGACCGTCAACTTGAGCACGTTGTCGGCGGCGAGCGGAACCCCGTTCGCGTCGAAGTGGAGAACCCCGTCCTGATATCGGATCCACCGCTCGGACCCGGTGTCCCAGACGAAGGCGATATCGCGGTTCGCCGTGGTCCAACGGACGCCGAACGTGCGCACTGCAGACGCCGGCACCGGTCCGTAGGAGATGATCGGGCCGGGCGGTGGGGTCAGACCATCCAGTGAGTTGACGACGCTCACCGGGTCGAGCACGCCGTTGTAGGGGGCCTTTCTCGAGTCGTCGCGATGGAAGTGCTCCTGCCCCCTTCCCACCGTGGACCTGGCCTGGAGCAGGCCGAGGCGCTCCGCTTCGCCGACTTCCTCGGCGACCCCGGCGTTGCTCCCCCAGTAGGCGAAGATCGGGCGGTCGAGGTTCGCCAGCAGGTCGATGTCGCTCGATCGGGCCGAGCGGACCGGACGGACGGCCTCCGGCAACTCGCTGTGGTAGACGGCGACGAAGCGGGTCACGTAGTTCTCGACCATGACCTCGTAGACGATGTCGGCGACCTCGAGGCCGACCTGTGGCAACGACCGCCCGTCGTTGTTGCCGACCTTGACCACCAGCGCCGGGCGCTCCGGCAATCCGGTCGGTGCCGGCTCTCCGGTCAACGGCATCGTCAGGCCGTCCCAGGGCACCTCGGTCGTGGTTGTCGTGGTCCCCTCGACCACCGCCTCGGTGTCCCCGAACTCGGTCCGGACGGTGGGCGAGGTGACGATGTCCTCGGTCGTGCTCGGCATGACGGTCGGATCGTCGTCACCGGAGGGCGACCCGGTCCCCGGACCCGTTGTCTCCGAGGTCCCGGCGATCTCCGTCGTCGAGGGCGTCGACGCTGTCCCCGGGGTATCCGTCGTCGGTGTCGCTCCGTTGGTACTCGTCGTCGAAGTGGTCGACGACGCGCTGCTCAACCCGCCGCCTTCGCCTTCGCCTTCGTCACCGCCGCAGGCAGCCGCGGCCAGGAGCAGGAGGGCACATCCGGCAAGCCGGACGCGCACTACGCCTCGCCGAGCGCCGCGAGCCGGAGGTCCACGGGCGGGTGGGCGGCCGTTGCGGTCTCCGGGGAGCCCCCGGGCTGGAGCACCCAGAGGTGGGCACTGGCCACGGGTGCCGACGGAACGGCGGAACCGAGCCCCGCAAGGGAGCGGAGCGCACGCTGGAGGCCCGGCGGGTAGCGCGTCACCGACGCCGCTTCCAGATCGAACCTGACCTGGCGGTCCGGTCGGACCCACCGACGACGCAACCTGCCCGACCCGGGGAGGCCTCCGAAGGCGGCAGCCCCGGTCTGTGCGGCAAGGTCACCATCGGTGGCGCGCACCAGCAGGTCGGCGACGAGGCCTTCGAGTTCGACCACCTCGAGCGCATCGAGGGCACCGGTGGTGAAGACGAGGACGGGATCCGGGGATCCGAGCACCGCCGCATTCCCCGTCGGCATGTCGACGACGTGGAGTGGCGGTGGATCGATCCCCTGCACCAGGCAGAGCCCGTCGATGGCGTTGTGGAGGCGGGGGTAGTCCTGCGGAGACGCCGGTCGCGTCCCGACGACCTGGAGCAGTCGATCAGCGGAACGCCGGCCGGCGACGACACCCAGTCGTGCGGCCACCACGAGGCAGAGGACACCGCCGCCGAGTCCGAGAACGCCGGTGCCGAGGACGAGCATTGCGACGAGGCCCACGGCGAGCCCCGCGACGAGTGCAAGGAGCACCGTTGGGGAGGGTCTGATGGTCATGCTCGGCATCTCGGTCGGGACATCGGCTCGCATGATATGGCGACCGCGACCGCACCGCTGGTCTGGCGGGCAAATCAGCCGACGACGCCCTCGTAGGCCTCGAGGTACCGGTCGGCCAGGCGCCGCATCGAGAACTCCTCGGCCCGGACGAGTCCGTTGGCGACGAGGTCTCCACGCAGGCCCGGCTCGCCGAGCACCTTCTCAAGCGCGACAGCGAGGGCAGCGGCGTCGTCGGGTGGCACGAGCACCGCCTCGCTGCCCGGACGGGCCACCCGTGCGTAGCCGGCGATGTCGCCGGCCACCACCGGCGTAGCGGCCGCCATCGCCTCGAGGAGCACCACACCGAACGACTCGCCGCGCAGCGATGGAGCGCAGAAGACGTCGGCGCCCCGCATCCGGGAAAGCTTCTCCTGCTCGTCGATTCGTCCGAGCCATTCCACCCGGGGATCGCCGGCCGTGCGCCGCCTGAGTTCCTCGGTCTCGGGGCCGTCGCCCGCCACCCATGCCCGCACGTCGCCCGACATCTGCTGCAGTGCCTCGAGGAGGACGCCCAGCCCCTTGCGAGGTTCGTGCCGGCCGACGAAGAGGACAGTCGGCCCATCGGTCGGCCATGGTTCGGCTGCTGCACAGCGGTCGGTCTCGACCCCGTTGAACAGCACCTCGTACTCGCCGCCGAGCGCACCACCGGCCATGGCCGCTGCGTCCTCCGACACGGCGAACGATGCGTCGAGCCGGTGTCGGAGCCAGCGCAGCGGCTGGTTCAACAGGTCGTAGGCGCGGCTTCCTCCGGCGGCGTGGAAGGTGCCCACCATCGGGATCGACGCCAGGAACAGCGCCGTCACGGTGGGTCCCGGGGCCAGCGGCTCGTGCAGGTGCAGCACATCGAACTCCTCGTCCCTGAGTGCCCGGATCGTGCGGAGGGCACAGGAGACGTCGGGGGCGATCGGTGCCACGGAGCCGTTGGCGGCCGTGGGGATGCTGTTTCCGAGTGGTGTGACGCCAGCGTCAGGTGGTGGACCGTCACAGGGTCCGAGCACCCGCGTCGGGTGGCCCGATGCCCGCAGTGCGCGTGCCAGGGCGAGTACCTGTCCCTGGACGCCACCGGGCAGCGTCAGGCTGTACGGGCAGACCAGGCCGATGCGCACGACGTCGACGCTAGCCCTCGTCCGGGCCACCCGAGCCGACGCGATCGCTGGGCCAGTTGGGTTGGAGGAGGTGCCACTGTTCGGGCTCTGCCCGGATCAGGTCCTCCAACTCGGCGGCCAGGGCACGCGTGACCCGGACGACGTCCTCGCGGAACCGTCCCTCGCGCTCCACCGGGATGGGCGGACGCGCCACTCCGTGGCAGCCCCGGCGCCGGATGTAGGCGGTAGCCGGGATCAGGGCCGCCCCGGTCCGGAGGGCGAGGATTGCCGGGCCGGCGGGAAGGGTCGTCACCTCACCGAAGAACTCGACCTCGACGCCGGCACCGCCGACGTGCCGGTCGCTCAGCAGCACGATGACGGCGCCCTCGCGCAGCGCCCGCTGCACGTCGCCACCGGCCTCGGGGCCCAGTGCGATGACCTCGATGCCGTACGACCGTCGGTAGTCGCGGAACCACTCGAACAGCTCCGGCGGCTCGAGCGGTTCGACCACTGCGGCCACCGGGAACCCCACGACCCGACTCACCCAGGAACCTGCCCAGTCCCATCCTCCAAGGTGGGGCAGGGCGAGGATCACCCCACGACCGGACTCCTGGGCCTCGACGACGTGGTCGAAGCCCTCCTCGGTGAAACCGGCGTCGATTTCGTCCGGGTCCATGGCAGGGAGCCGCAGGCTCTGGAACCAGTAGTTGGCGTACGAGGCGAAGACGTCGTCGACGGCCCGTCGAAGGTCGGTGCCCGTCAGCCCTGCGCCACGCACCCGTCGGACGTGTCGTTCGACGAGGCGTCGGCGATCCGAGCCGAAGCGGCCGACGACACGGCCGAGCCCCCTCGATGCAGCTTCCCCGATCCGCCAGGGAACAACCTGAGCCGCCTTCGAGCCCAGCCGGTAGCCGAGGGCGACCGAGCGGGCGGCCACGTCGATCAGTTAGTGGTCGAGCCTGCTGCGGCGTGCGGCCAGGCGGGCCCGACGTTCGGCACGCCGGTCGGTGCGCAACTGGCGGCGGCGTTCGGCACGACGGCGGTAGGGCGCCTCGCGCTCGAGGCCGGCCTGGCGCCACACCTTGACGAAGCGTTGCACCGCCGTGACGAGCGTCAGCACGAGCATCAGCCACAGGACGGGGATCAGGACCTCGGCGAAGAGCAGTCCCACGCCGAGCACGATGAACCGTTCCGCCCGTTCCATCAGGCCGCCCTTGGCGTCGAAGCCCAGCGACTCGGCCTTTGCCCGCATGTACGACACGAGCATGGCGGCGGCCATGACGGCCACGGGGAGCATCATGGTGCTGCCGGGCTCGGTCCCGGCAAAGTGCCAGGCGATGCCGCCGAACAGCAGGGCGTCGGTGATCCGGTCGGAGACCGAGTCGAAGAAGGCGCCGCGCTTCGAGGACGTGCCCGAGGCCTTCGCCACGGCACCGTCGAGGGCATCGGGGATCCCCGTCAGGACGAGGAAGAGCAGGCCGAACCGGAGGTATCCGAGTCCGATGCTGACGGCGGCGGCGCTGGCCATCACGATCCCGGTGGTCGTGACCGCGTCGGCCGAGATGCCCGTGCGCCGCAGGCTGCGACCGATGGGCGTCAGACCGCGATCGACGGCTGCACGCCAGTTTCCGTCCAGCATGTGAGGCCTCCTGTCACCCGGGCGGTGCCCTGCGGGATGCTGCGGGCAGGGTCGAGAACGGATCCACGCTACCAGTGGGGCGTTGGCGGGGGTTGACTCCCCCTGCATGCCACCGGACACGCCATCAGGGCGGTGTTCCGGGTGCGTGCGACCCCAGGGTCAGCCCGTCGACCAGTCCTCGGGGTTGTCCTCGACGAACTGGGCCACGATCGAGCCGTCGACGGCATCGACCAGGACCAACCCTCGCCGGTCGGGCGGGGATTCGTTCGAGTACAGCAGGATCCGCCACGTGGGCCGGCTGCGCAGGCCCCGCCACGCCATCTGTGCCGAGGCGTGCCCGATCGGGAAGCCGACCGCACGGGTGGCTCCGACCAGGGCCTCGCGCTCGTCATAGGCGACGTGCCATCCGGCCTGCAGGTGGTAGGCGCCCAACACGACGAGGGCCGCGCCCCCGACCAGAAAGCCACCGTTGACCAACGGTGACCCGTCGGCGACGACGGCGAGGACCAGCGTGGCGATACCCAGGCAGAGGTAGACGAATCCGGGGATGCGCCGACGGCTGTTGTCGGGGAAGACGTAGTCGCCCATGGCGGCGGCGACGTCGAGGTCGGCCGGCAGGGAATCGCGGACCTCTTCGTCCTCTGCGGGCACCTCGGAATCCATGCGCCGGACACTACCGACGGGGACTGCTCCTCGAACGCGTCCCGTTGCCGACGGTCGTGGCAGCGACGACGACCGCAGAGACCCGGAACGCTCCGGCCGCCCGCAGCGCAGCGGCTGCGGTGGAGAGCGACGTCCCCGTCGTCACCACGTCGTCGACGACGACGGAGGCACCGGGGGTGAACCGGCGCGGGCGCAGCGTCGGACCGCGTCGGCGCTGACGGAGGCTCCGGGTCGACTGGGGAGGGCCCGGCGCCCGGAGCAGCAGGCGGCGCACGGGGACGCCGAGTTCGCGTCCGGTGGCCCGGGCGAGCAGGGCTGCGTGTTCGATACCACGCCGGTTGCGACGCTCCACGGTGCTCGGGATCCAGGTCACCACGTCGGGGAGTTCGCCATTTCGACGACTGGCTCCGGCGAGGGCGGCCCCCAGCGCCCGGACCGGTGAGCGTCGGTTGGCGAACTTGAGGCCCCGTACCAGTACGCCGGCCGGCCCCTCGTATCGCCCCAGCACCCGGATGCGGTCCACGCCCCATGGCGTCCGGACGAGCGGTTCGGGTCCAAGGTGTGCGACGCACGCCTCGCAGGGCCCGGTCCCCGCCAGCGGACAGGTCCGACAGTCGGTCGTTCTGCGTGGCGTCGACATGCCACGGACGTTAGGAGTGGGGTGCGACACCCTCGATGGTGGCGTCCCCGCCCAGGCGGTCGACGAGCAGGGCGGCCAGGTCTGCGGCCTGCTCGGCGAGGTCTCCCGTCCCGTCGACGAGCCCGTCTGCATGGGCGGCGGACGGCGCCACGAAGCGCTCGTGCATCGGCGCCACGGTCGCTGCGAACTGCGCCCGCACACTCTCCGGCGTCCTCCCCCGCTCTTCGACGTCGCGGACGATGCGCCGCTCCAGGCGGATGTCCTCGGGTACGTCGATGAAGACGGCCACGTCCAGGAGCCGGCGGACGTCCGGGGTAGCGAGCAGCAGGATGCCCTCCGTGAGGACCACGGGCTGCGGCGAAAGGCGTCGTGACTCCGGGCGGCGACGGTGGTCGGTGAAGTCGTAGACGGGCACGTCCACCGGGCGGCCATCGGCCAGGTCGCCCAGGTCGGCGGCGAACCGCCCGAGGTCCAGCGAGTCGGGGTGGTCGTAGTTGACGAGTGCCCGCTCGGCGACCCCGAGGTGCCCGTGATCGCGGTAGTAGTCGTCGAAGGGCAGCAAGGCCACGCCGATTCCGAGCTGCTCCAGGATCCCGACCACGGCCCCTGCAAGGGTCGACTTGCCGGCGCCGGCCCCCCCGCAGATACCGCAGACGATGACGGTGGGCACCCTTCCCGACTCCGTTCGGCTCAGTACCGGTAGTGGTCGGGCTTGAACGGACCGTCCGTTGCGACGCCCAGGTAGTCGGCCTGGTCGTCGGACAGTTCGGTCAGGCGCACGCCGAGGGCGCCGAGGTGCAGTCGGGCCACCTTCTCGTCCAGTTCCTTCGGCAGCGTCACGACGCCACGGCCGTAGGCCTCCGCCCCGGCGTACAGTTCGATCTGGGCCAGGACCTGGTTCGAGAAGCTGGCCGACATCACGAAGCTGGGGTGCCCCGTGGCGTTGCCGAGGTTGAGGAGCCGGCCCTCGGAGAGCACGATCACCGAGTGCCCGTCGGGGAACACGAACTCGTCGACCTGTGGCTTGATCGTCACGCGTTGGACGTCGGACATGCGCACCAGGCCGGCCATGTCGATCTCGTTGTCGAAGTGTCCGATGTTGCCGACGATCGCCTGATGCTTCATGCGGGACATGTGCTCGGCGCTGATCACGTCCTTGCAGCCCGTCGCCGTCACGAAGATGTCGGCCACCTCGAGCACCCGCTCGAGCGTGTTGACCTCGTAGCCCTGCATGGCCGCCTGGAGGGCGCAGATCGGATCCACCTCGGTGACGATCACCCGGGCCCCCTGGCCCCGCAGCGACTCGGCGCAGCCCTTGCCCACGTCGCCGAACCCGCAGACGACGGCGACCTTGCCGCCGATCATCACGTCGGTGCCGCGGTTGATGCCGTCGATGAGCGAATGGCGACAGCCGTAGAGGTTGTCGAACTTGGACTTGGTGACGCTGTCGTTGACGTTGATCGCCGGGAACAGCAGCTCGCCGGCCTCCTGCATCCGGTACAGGCGGTGGACGCCGGTGGTGGTCTCCTCGGAGACGCCCCGGATGCCGGCGGCGATCTGCGTCCAGCGCTGCGGGTCGTCGGCCAACGAGGCGCGCAGCGCGGCGAGGAAGACGTGCCACTCCTCGGGGTCGTCGTCGGTGGCGTCCGGGACGGCACCGGCGGCCTCGAACTCGACACCCTTGTGGACCAGCATGGTGGCGTCGCCGCCATCGTCGAGGATGAGGTTGGGGCCCCGGCCCCCGGGCCAACGGAGGATCTGCTCGGCGGTCCACCAGTACTCCTCGAGGGTCTCGCCCTTCCATGCGAAGACCGGGACGCCGCGCAGGTCGTCGGGCGACCCGTCGGGTCCGCAGACGGCTGCAGCGGCGGCGTGGTCCTGGGTGGAGAAGATGTTGCAGCTGGCCCAGCGGACCTCGGCGCCGAGGGCGGTCAGCGTCTCGATCAGCACCGCCGTCTGCACGGTCATGTGCAGCGAGCCGGCGATGCGGGCCCCGGCGAGGGGTTGTTCGTCGGCGAACTCGGCCCGCAGCGCCATGAGTCCCGGCATCTCGTGCTCGGCCAGGCGAATCTCGTTGCGGCCGAACTCGTGCAGGGACAGGTCGGCAACGCGGTGGTCTTGGTGCAGGGACATGACGACTCCTTCGGGCTTCTCGGAACGTTCTGTCGCACCGGCAGGGGGCCGGGCGGTGATCGGGCTGGGGTCGTCTGACACCGTTCGGGCAGCCGCTGCGGCAAGGCTACCGGCTCGGACGCTCCGGTCGAGGCCCGGGGCTGTCGCCGGGGCCGTCCGGCACCGACACCTCAGGCACCGGGCCCGCCGGCGGTGACCCGGTAGGCCAGGCCCTCGGCGTCGAGCCGGTAGGCGCCGTCGGCGTAGGGAATCCATGCGGCGCCCCCCGGGGGTACTTCGAGCCGGACGCCTGCACTCGCCCCGGTGGACGAAAGGGATGCAAGGCCGTCGACGCACACGACGATGTCGGGTCCCGACCGGTCGTCCACGTCGACGCCGGCACCCTCCAGTCGCCACACCGAGAACTCCTCGGCGGGGGTGTCGTAGCGGTGGACGCCCCGGACCGGACGCTGGACGACGGTCGCCGGCACTTCCGGGTCGATGATCCCGACGAGCCGGTCGACGTCGACGTGCTTCCCGGTCAGCCCGCCCCGCAGGACGTTGTCGGAGGCGGCCATCACCTCGACCGCCACTCCGCCGAGGTAGGCGTGGAGGACGCCGGGACCGAGGAAGAGCGCCTCACCGGGCTCGAGGCGGTGCTCGGCGAGCAGGGGCACGAGTGCCAGCGCAGCATCTCCGGGGAACCGGACCGACAGTTCGAAGAGCAGGTCGGCGGTCGTCGTCCATTTCCCGGTGACCTTCCCGTTGCAACGCTCCACCAGTGCGTCGACCGCCCCATCCGGATCGCCGGCAAGGACTCTGGCCACGACGTCGGGCCAGGCGACCGGGCCCCGCTCCCGGAGCGGCGCCATCAGGTCGTCGGACAGGCCGAGGGCGGCCGCCACCCCGATCGCCTCGTCGACCGGGCGAAAGCCGCACAACGCCCGGAACGGCGTCACGGCGACCACCAGTTCGGGCTTGGCACGGGCGTCCCGGAACGTCCGTTTCGGCGAATCGAGGGGAACACCCGCATCGTTCTCGGCGGCAAAACCGGCCTCGGCGGTCGCCCGGTCCGGATGTGCCTGGATCGACAGTGGTGCGTCGGAGGCGAGGAACTTCACGAGGTACGGCAGGGCGCCGTCCCGCAGTCCGGCGGCCGGACCAAGCTCGGAGGACGGGTCTGCGGAGACTACGGCGTCGAGCGGCTCGGGCCCGGCGCCTCGGTCCACGGTCGCCGGCAACGAGGGGTGTGCCCCGTACCAGAGCTCGGCCTCAGGCCGGCCCGTGGGCTCGAGGCCCCGCAGGGCGGCCAGGGCGGTGTGCGATCCCCAGTCGTAGTGCTGGAGCCGACCCAGGAGGCGGTCCATCGGAAGCGGCGGGACGTGGCCGTCAGGCGTCGAAGGTGGGGTGGACGCCCGTGGCCTCGGCGTGCTCGAGCAGGCGCTCGTGTTCGGCCTCGTCGACGGCTTCGGCCTCGTCGACGAGGAGCACCGGGATGCCGTCGCGGACCGCATAGCGGCGACGCAGCCTCGGGTTGTAGAGGGCGTGCTCGTCGGCGAAGTAGAGCAGCGGGCCCTTGTCGTCCGGGCAGGCCAGGATCTCGAGGAGCGTCGGGTCGAGTGTCATCGTCGGATTCTCCGGTCGGTCGGTCAGGCGGCGGCGTCGATCAGTGCCCTGACCTCCGCCACGCGTGTGGCACAGGACTCGGCATCGGCGGCCTCGAGGTTGAGCCGGAGCAGCGGCTCCGTGTTCGACGGTCGGAGGTTGAACCACCAGCCGCCGGGCTCAACGGTGAGGCCGTCGAGTCGGTCCTGTGGCGAACCAGCGTAGTGCTGTGCCACCCGGTCGATCACCGCTGCGGGATCACCCACGCTGGTGTTGATCTCGCCCGATGCGGCATACCGGTCGAACGGCTCGAGCAGGCCGCTCAGCGTCCCACCCGAGGTGGAGAGTTCCTCGAGCACGATCAGGGCGGCGACCAGGCCGGAGTCGGCGCACCAGTTGTCGCGGAAGTAGTAGTGGCCCGAGTGCTCGCCGCCGAAGGCCGCCTCCTCTTCCGCCATGACCGCCTTGATGAACGAGTGGCCGACCCTGGTCCGGACCGCACGCCCTCCGGACTCCGCGATGACCTCGGGGACCACGCTGCCGCAGATCAGGTTGTGGACGATCGTCGCTCCGGGATTCCTCCGCAGGACCGACCGTGCAACGAGTGCGGTGGTCAGCGTGCCCGAGACCGGTTGTGCGCGTTCGTCGACCAGGAAGACCCGGTCGGCGTCGCCGTCGAATGCCAGGCCGACGTCTGCCCCCGTTGCGAGGACCCGGTCCCTGAGGTCGATCAGGTTCGCCGGCTGGAGGGGATCGGCGGGGTGGTTCGGGAACGTCCCGTCGAGTTCGGGGAACAGCACCTCGAGTTCGACGGGCAGCGCCTCGAACACGGCCGGGACCACGAGGCCGCCCATGCCGTTCGCCGTGTCGGCCACCACCCGGAGCGGGCGGAGTACGGACACGTCGACGAAGGAACGGACGTGCCCTGCGAACTCGTCGAGGAGTTCGACGGTCGTGACGGTGCCGGTCCGGCCCGTGTCGGCCACGCCGACACCACCGAGCACGTCGGCGCGTATGAGGCCGAGTCCCGTGTCGATCCCGATGGGTCGGGCGTACGAGAGGCACATCTTGATGCCGTTGTACCCGGCGGGGTTGTGACTGGCCGTGAACACCGCCCCGGGGACCCCGAGGTGGCCAGAGGCAAAGTAGAGCATGTCGGTCGAAGCCAGGCCGATGTCGACGACGTCGAGGCCCTGGGCGGTGACACCGTCGGTGAAGGCCGCCGAGAGGCCCTCGCCGCTCGAGCGCATGTCGCGGGCGACGGCCACCGTGGTCGTCTCCGGCTCCTCGGCCCGGACCAGCCGGGCATACGCCCCGCCGATGGAGCGGGCCAGGTCGACGTCGAGTTCCTCGGGCACGAGGCCACGCACGTCGTATGCCTTGAACACCGCCGCCGGATCACCCATCGGTGCGCACGCTACCGGGGTCTCCCACTCAGCCCCGTGGCGCCGGCAGGCCGGCGTCGGCCGGGTAGCGGCCCCGTCGGGCCCGTTGGCGGATGAGCACGAGGTTTCCCAGCATGGCAAGCCCGTCGTGGAGGGCACGCACCGTCGTGCGCTCGGAGTGCTCGACCTGAACCGGCACCTCCGCCAGCGTGAGGCGCCAGCGCTCAGCGAGGTGGAACAACTCGACGTCGAGGGCGAAGCCGTCGATGGTGGTGGCGTCGAACAGCGCCCGGGCGACGTCGGCACGGAACGCCTTGAGCCCGCACTGGGTGTCCCGGTACTGGCCGAGGAGCAGGGCGTGGGTCGCCAGGTTGACCAGCCGGCCCCCGGCCTGTCGGAGGCGACCGGCTCCGACGACGGCCGTGGATCCGGCGTGACGGCGACTGCCCACGACCATGTCGTGGCCCGATTCGATGGCCTCGAGGAATCCGGCCACCTGGGACGGGGCATAGGCGAGGTCGGCGTCGGTGAATGCCACCGTCCGTCCGGACGCCGCCCGGACCCCCTCCCGGAGTGCGGCGCCCTTGCCCCGGTTGTGATCCAGCCGGACCACGACGTCGGCTCCGGCGGCTACCGCTGCGTCGGCCGTCCCGTCGTCCGATCCATCGTCGGCGACGACCACCTCGAGGTCGGCGGGTTCGACCACAGCGGCGAGTTCCGTCCGGATCCTCAACACGGTCGCTGCGATCCGGTCGGCTTCGCGATAGGCGGGGACGACCACCGAGAGCCTGTGGGTGCCTTCCGGCGGCGGCCGGCGGGCCGGCTCATCCTGCTCACGCCGGATCACCCGGAAGAGGAGCGTCCGGTAGGCGAGGCTCCGGACGACGGCCGCTGCGGCGACGGCGACGGCCTTGGCTGCAAAGTCGCCCGATCCGGGCTGCGCCGGGGCCAGCAGGGCCAGCACGAGCAGGTCGACCGAACCGGCGGCCAGCACGACCGAGATGAAGAGGCCGGGTGAGCGGATCCAGCGAGCGAAGGGGTCGTCCCGCAGCGTGACCAGCCGGTGCATCGGACGCGCCACCAGCGCTGCGGCGGCAAGTGCGGCGAGGTCGGCGACGACCAGCGTGCATCCGGCCCGGCGGAGCCCCACGAGGAGCAGGACGTCGACGGCCGTGGCGACGAGGCCGACGACGGCGAACCGACGGAGGCGCTCCCTCATCCGGACTGCCCCGGATCCTCAGCGGCGCCGAGCTCGGCCGGCAGGTCATCCCCATCGTCCCCATCGTCCCCGTCGTCCTGGTCGTCCTGAACCGCCGGGTCGCGCTCCGTCGCACGACGATCGACCCAGCGGTCGAGGGCCGCATCGACGTCGGGAGTGCCCTCGAGCACGTCGTACCAGGCGTCCATCGGCCAGGTGGGTTCCCGGCGGCGCCACAGCACGACGAGGGCGACGAGGCCCACGAGGGTCAGGAACATGGCGAGGATGTCGATGCCCGTCCTCCCGTAGGTGAGCGACACCGACTCCTCCGTCGGGACGACGACCATCAGGTTGGGCGTGATCCGCCACGGCCCGTCTGCGCCTTCCACCTTCCAGTTGGGGAAGTACGAGACCTTGACGACGACGGGCACGCCGGTCCGGTCGACGGTGAACGACACGCTGTCGACCCCCGCCTCGATGCCGGAGACGACCACCGGCGGCAACGACCGCCGTTCTGGCTCCTCGTCGGCCGGCACGCGTTGCCACGCCTCGGGTCCCCCGACCGTGCGGGGGACGGCGTCGGAGCCGTCCTGGAAGACCTCGACGGCGGGGTCCAGCCAGGTCCCGTGCCCGACGTCGGTGTACACGGCCGGCTCGAGGGCGAGGCCCTCGACCAGCGGGGCGTCGGCCACGAGGAATACGGTCCACGGCCCGCTGTTGGCGACCTCGGTGTACCCGGGGTGCGCACGGGCCTCGCTGACGGGCCGCTCGGAGAACGCCGCGTAGTAGGGCACCCCGAGTTGCTGGAGGTGTTCGAGGCCCTGTTCCAGGGTGAAGCCGCGGTACGGCAGGTAGCGCTGGGCCCTCGACGGCCCCACCGAGAGTTCCGACTGGACGAGGAAGTGGAACGGCGTCGTCGTCGACGACTCGAAGTAGAGGCCCTCCATCGAGCCGATACAGCCGTCGGTCCACAGGGGGATGAGCATCAGGGACATGGGCGTGCCGTACCGCGTCAGGTCCTTGTTGTACTCCCACATGAGGCGACCGCAGCCGTGCTCCTCGGCGACGACCTCCATCGTGGCCGTGAAGGCCCGCAACTCGTCCCAGCCCCCGCCGGTCGAGTCACCGGTGCGGGCCTCGTAGCCGTCGAAGTTCCACCGTGCCCACGACCGTCCGAGGTTCAACTCCTCGGTCTCGAGACCCAGCCACCGGTACGAGTTGCCGTCCATCGAGCCACCCGGCAGGGCGCGCAGCGGCAGGCCGAGCATCACGACCACCGCCAACGTGCAGGCCACGGCACCGAATCCGGCCAGCCCGCGGCCTCCCCGTCCGGCCAGGCCGTCGAGCAGGCGCCCCGACAGGCGCAGCACCTCGGCCACGGCGAGAGCGGCCAGGAGGTAGGCGCACAGGTAGTAGGCCGGGAGGATCCGCCCGTTGTAGAGCCGACCCTCGGGGAGGTGGATGAAGGCGAGCAGCAGCAGCACGCCGGTCCCGGCGAGCACCATGCCGAGGCGGCGTCGGAACAGCACCGAGAGGACGGCACCGCACAGGGCCGCGACCAGCACCGGTTGCAGCGGCGGTTCGTTCGCGAGGAAGTCGGCCGCCAGGCTCTCGCGGTCCCAGAGGTAGGACCGGAAGCGCGTCAGCTTGGTCCAGGCCATGTCGTTGAGGTGGTCGCTGCGCCACCAGAACGGCAGCACCCAGAACGCTGCCAGCAGTCCGGCCAGGACCCCCGTTCCGGCCAACCAGCGCAGCGTCGCACGTCCGGGGCGCAGCAGGAGGGCCACACCGGTTGCGACCAGGGCGAAGAACGCCACCAGGAGGTGGCAGAGTCCCGTCAGGGCGAGGAGCAGCGCCGCCCAGGCCCGGTCGCGGCCCGTCTCGACCCCCCGCACCATGAGACCGATGTAGACGAGGCAGGCGGGGACGGCGAGGGCGAAGGCGAACTCCCCCGCCATCGTCGACATGAGGTTGCCCCCCATGATGTTGAACGAGCGGTCGAAGACGAACAGGAGGGTCGCCGCCGACAGCAGGGCGGGGCCCGGGAACGGCAGGCCGGAGAGGCGGCCCAGGGCCCAGCCGGCGACCGGCATGGCGATCAGGCCGGCGACCGCCACGAGCTTGATCGCCATGCCGTAGTGGACGGGCCAGACGAGGAATGCGGCGCATCCCAGCGCCCAGGCCATCGGGACCCACCCCCGGGGCCGCCGGCGAAGCATCCGGACGAGCCCTGCGATGGCCAGCGCCGACACCGGGAGGGCCAACGGGACGAACAGGCCGACGTCGACCGCCACGATCATGAGCATCGGCACGACCATGTAGAAGTGGTAGGCGGGGAATCCGGCGTACCAGTCCGGGGTCCAGCCGGTGAGGCGGAAGTGGGGCAGCACCTCGTCGCGCAGGAACGCCGGCCCCCAGACGTGGGCGCCGAGGTCGCCCCCCGTGGGCGTGGTCTCCGAGAAGAGCGCGCCGCCCGGGTTCACCGTCCAGAGCACGAAGAAGGTGCCGAGCGCGACGCAGAAGAGCGTCACCCAACCGGCGACCGTCAACCCCAGGCGGCGCCGCGGCTCGGGAGGCGCCACAGGGGCGTCCTGCCCGACGTCGTCGAGATCCTCGACATCGGCCATGTCCTCCGGCTCGAACTGCCCCGTCACATCCACAGCAGCAGCCCCACCGTCCATGCGTTGAACCCGACGTGGGCCCAGATGGCCCTCCCCAGGCGCCCGTCGCGTTGTGCCAGCCAGCCGGCGATCAGCCCGAACATCACCAGCGCAGGAAACTGCAGGGGCTGGAAGTGGACCAGGCCGAAGACAAGCGAGGAGGCGACAAGGCCGACCCAACGTCCGAGGCGCTGCTCGAACGCCCGCAGGGCAAGGCCGCGAAAGAACAGTTCCTCGACGACGGGGGCCCCGAAGACGACGACCACGATGAGCAGCACCACCCCGAGGCCGTCGGCCTTGTCGACCAGGTCCCGTGCGTCCGCAGCGACGTCGAGGTCGTCACGGAAGAACAGGATCGGGGCGTAGATGACGGGGACCAGCAGCGCCTGGGCAAACACCCCGATGGCGAGGCCCGGCAGGATGTCGCGGCGCTCGAGTGTGAGCCCCAACGCCGACCATTCGAGGCCCCGGCTGGACACGACCCACAGGGGCACGCCGAAGAGCCCGAACCAGAGCGCCACCTGGAACAGCGACACCGCTTCGAGGGAGAACTCCTCACCGACGTCGTAGCCGCCGACCCCCATGAGGACGAACTGCACGAAGACCGTCACCGCCCAGCCGATTCCCAACCCCGCCGCAACGTGGCGGACACCCCATTGCCCCTCGGCGACGGCCGGATCGACCGGATCGACAGGCGGGCCGTTCATCGGGCGAACCCTAGCGAGGGTCCTCCGCCCGACCGCATCGCCCGCTACGAACCAAGCCACACCGCCGCGGGGCCCGAGCCGGAGGCCTGCACCGTACGATGGGGGCATGGACGAACAGCGGCCGTCACAGGCTCCCGGACCCGAGCGCCGGGGCTCCGGACGCACCCGTGGGTGGCCGAGGTGGGGAGTCTGGGTCGTCATGGGGCTGTTGGCCAGCGTCCTCGTCTTCTCCTCGATGCTGCCGAGCGAGTCCAGCGAACGCGTCAGCTACGACCAGTTCCTCGACGACGTGGCCGCCGGCTCCGTCACCGAGGTCCGCATCGACAACCGGAGCGGCCGCATCGACTTCCACGACGCCGACGGAATCCGTTTCACCACAACCGGACCGCTCGAGCTCTCTGCCGACGACCGGGCCCTCCTGGCCGGGAGCCAGGCAGCCGTCGAGTTCAACACCCCCGAGCCCGGCATCCTCCAGACCTGGCTGCCCATGCTGCTCCCCATCAGCCTCCTCATCCTCTTCTTCTGGTGGATCAACCGCCGGGCCCAGGGCCAGATGGGCTCCATGATGTCCATCGGCCGATCCCGGGCCAAGACCTACTCCTCCGAACTCCCCGGCACGACCTTCGACGACGTCGCCGGCTATGCGGGCGTCAAGCAGGAGATCCGCGAGGTCGTCGACTTCCTGAAGGACACCGAGAAATTCGCCGAGATCGGCGCCAGGGTCCCAAAGGGCATCCTCCTCGTCGGACCGCCCGGCACCGGCAAGACCCTCATCGCCCGAGCCGTCGCCGGCGAGGCCGGAGTCCCCTTCCTCTCGGTCACCGGCTCGGACTTCATGGAGATGTTCGTGGGAGTCGGCGCCAGTCGGGTCCGCGACCTCTTCGAGTCGGCCCGCAAGATGGGCAAGGCAATCATCTTCATCGACGAGGTGGACTCGGTCGGCCGCAAGCGTGGTGCCGGCCTCGGTGGCGGCCACGACGAGCGGGAACAGACGCTCAACCAGATGCTCTCGGAGATGGACGGCTTCGAGTCCAGCGAGGGCATCGTGATGATCGCCGCCACAAACCGACCCGACATCCTCGACCCCGCCCTGCTACGCCCGGGCCGCTTCGACCGCCAGGTCGTCGTGCCACTCCCGGAACTGGAGGATCGTCGGCAGATCCTGGAGGTCCACACAAAGGGCAAGCAGGTCGACGACGACGTTGATCTGGGCGTGGTGGCCCGTGGAACACCGGGGATGAGCGGAGCCGACCTGTCCAACCTGGTTAACGAGGCAGCACTGACCGCCGTTCGAACCGGCAACGACCGCATCCACGCCGAACACTTCGAGATCGCCCGGGACCGCATCCTCATGGGACAAAAACGCGAGTCGATGGCGCTCACCGACGCCGAAAAGGAGGCCATCGCCTACCACGAGGCCGGCCACGCGCTCTGCGCCGCGGTGCTGCCCACCGCAGACCCGTTGCACAAGGTCACGATCATCCCGAGCGGCATGGCCCTCGGCGTGACCATGCAGCTTCCCGAGGAAGAGCGCCACCTCTACCGGCAGGACTACATCGAGGACACGCTCGTGGTGCGCATGGGAGGCCGCATCGCCGAACAGATGGTCTTCGGCGTGTTCTCCACCGGCGCCAGCAACGACCTCGTTGGCGCCACCGAACTGGCCCGCAAGATGGTCCGGGAATGGGGCATGAGCGAGCAGATCGGACCTATGGCCTGGGACGGCCAGAACCACGTGTTCCTCGGCGACGACCTGATGACGTCGCGCGACTACAGCGACGAGACGGCCCGGGTGATCGACCAGGAGGTCCAGCGGATCCTCGCCCAGCAGGAGAGCCGGTGCCGCGACCTCCTCGCCGAGCACCGGCACGCCCTCGACCTCGTCGCCCGGGCACTGCTCGAACACGAGACCATCGACGGCGCCGAGGTGGCCCGCCTGGTCGAGTTGGCGGGATCCGGGCCGGCCGGGGGGCCGACCAGGACCGAAAACGGCGCCTCAGCACCGGCGGAGCCGGTCGAGGACCGCTCCCCGGTCGACTGACCGCCACCCCTTCGGATGGCCTGACCGTTGGAACGACTCCTGCTCCTCCTCGGCATCGCCGCCGCCGCCGGCGCGGCAGCCGCCCTCCTTCAACGGCGGACCGACCAGACGCCGGTACGCACCGGTTGGACGGTCCCGGACCAGGTCCGGCGGTCCGACTTCACCCGTCCCGATGCACCCTGGCTGGTCGCCGTGTTCACGAGTTCGACCTGCCGGACCTGCACCGGCGTCCTCTCCCGTGCCCTTCCACTCGAGAGCCCGGAGGTGGTGGTTGCCGAGGTCGAGGCGGCCGCCGACCGGGAGGTCCACGACCGCTACGGAATCGACGCCGTGCCGCTCGTCCTCGTCATCGACGGCGAGGGCGTCGTGCGCGACCACCACCTCGGTCCGGTCAGCAGCACGCACCTCTGGGCGTCGCTGGCGGAGGTCCGCCAGCCCGGCTCGGTCCCGGGCGACTGCAGCGCCTCCTGACCGGTTCGCCGTACCTCAGGACGGTCGGACGACCGTTCCCGCAGCGGCGGTTCCGACGAAGCTGGTACGTCCCGTCGGACCGTCCTGGTGTGCCACGACGACGACCGGGGCGGATGCCTCCACCTCGACGACTCCGGGTGGCAGGGCGAACTCGACCTGCATGCCCGGGTCGAGTTCGAGGTGCGCAGGCAACGGCTCGGCGCTGGATCCGGCCTCGTCGGCGTCCCCCATCGGCAACAGGGTCAGGTCGACTGCTGCAATGCCCGCACTGGCCGGGTTGAACACGACCAGCGACGCCGATCCCCCGATCTCCGCCGGCTCGGTCCGCACCCACCACTTCGTGGCGGCATGGTCGACAGCCGACAGGACATCCAGCCCGACGGCACCCTGGTCCCCCGGATCCGATTCGTCGCCCAAGGAGGACCGGGTGACGAGGGAGGCCGCTACGGTCGGAGCGTCGAGGGAGCGGACCTCGATCAGGAACGGGCCCACGCCGTCGAGTCGGCCGTCGCCGAAGAGGTCGAGGACCTCCCTCCGGCCGGCCCTGAGGACGACCCGGAACGGCTCGACGGTGAACTCCCCGGAGACCGGATGGGGAACGACCTCGACGTCGACCGTCTCATCGCCGGCGTTGAGCAGGACGACAGAGGCCCGGTCCCCCGGCACCGTCGGACCCGGGAGGAACAGCCTTCCGGCATCACCCGGCAAGCCGAGTGAGAGGTCGACGCCGTGCCAGGCGTTCGGCGACGTGCCGTCTCCGTGCTGGAAGAGCGCCGTCACCAGTTGGCCGACGCGCACGTCGACGATGGCCGAGACCACCTCCGAATCCGCGATCCGCCCGGTCAGGTCGTAGGCGACGAGCGAGCGGCCGGCCACCACGATGCCCTGGGAATCGAGCGACTCTCGACGCCCCAGGTCGCCGACCAACCGGATGTCGGCGACCGCCGTCCCGGGAAACGGATTGTGCAGGAGCAGGATGGCCGACGTACCCGGACGCTCGGTCGTCCCCCACGGATGCCGCCAGGTCGCCGAGGTGACCGTCGCACACGCTTCGACGTCCCTCCCGGCGGATCCGTCACCGACGATCCGTTGGTCCACGAGGAGTCCGCCCTCCGGCACCTCGACGGTTACCGCAGCGAACCGGCCATCGGGAACGAACGGATCGGGGCGGAACTCGAAGCGTTCGCCGGCCCCGACCTGGTAGGTGCGCCCCACGCGCCGACCCGCCTCGTCGACGACGGTGATCAGGCCCTCGACAGGCGCCTCCGTCGGGTTCGTCAGGGCCACCACCCGGTCGTCCACTCCAGGCGCCCCGGGCGTCGGGCCCTCGCAGAACCAGACATCTGCCGACCCATCGGACGCCGACCGCTCGGCGACCGCCGGCACCGGACCGTCAGCGAGGAGGGGCGCCCCGGGGTCGACGGCGAACACGACGGCCCCGATGAGCAGCGCCAGGAGTGCCACGATCGCCGGGGCACGGACGGCGTTCATGCGTCCACCCGCCGTCTTCTCCGCCCGACGTGCGCCCAACTGGTCGCCAGCAGCACGAGGAAGACGAGGGCCAACTGGCGGGTCCGGACGCCCCGGGACGTCATGTCGGACTCCAGGACGACCGCCACCCGCGTACCCGCGACGATCCGGGCCGTCGGGAACGGCCCCACCTCCTCCTCGACGGGTCCGGAGCCCACCATCGGGTCCAGTCGCCACCACCCGGACGGTCCGACCATCGCCCGGTACGAACCGTCGACCGGAGGCACGACCTCGACCCGGTCCCAGGCCGTGCGGTCGACGGCGACGGGAACAGCGCTCCCCGTCCGGTCCCTGACCACCGCATGCACCGGTTCGGCCACCGTGTTGCGGAACACCGTGACGGACCGGTTCAGGCCCTCGACCCGTTCGAGGTCCAGTTGCCGGGTGAGCACCGCCAGGAGTTCGTCGGGCGGCGGAGGTTCGACCGCTGCGTAGGGAGCTGCGGCGCTGCGCTCGACGACCACGAGGTGCTGGACCCCCCAGGCGGAGACCTCCATGCCCAGTCGACTCGTGCGGCCCTCGAGGACCTCGAGGATGGCAGTGCGCACCTGTTGGATTCCCGGCCCGTCAATCGGGCGGAACGGCACCTGGTCGAGCAGCCCGGGGACACCGTCGGTGAGCGCCATCGCCAGGCCGTCGTCGAGGGCGACCCCTGCGGCCGGAAGGATCGACGGCTCTCCGAGCCACAGCACGCGTCCGATGCCGCCACGCGACTCGTCGTAGGCGGTACCGCCCTCGTCACCGAAGATCGGCAGGGAGGCGTCGAGGCCACGCGGCGGCAGGCCCCACCGGCCGTCGAGCGACGACTCGACCACCGGCGCCACGACCGCCAGCAGTGCCAGGGCGGCGACAGGCGGCAGGAAGTGGCGCCAGCCGAAGGCCCGGCTGTAGACGCCCACACCGATCGATGCTGCTCCGACGGCGGCCGCCCACGCCAGCCCCAGTGCCGCCGGGACGAGCACCAGCTCGGCCGCCGGCATCGGTCCCGACCACAAGCCCTGGTCGAGCACCCAGGCCAGGCCGAAGCCACCCGCAGCGATGAGCCACGCCCTGACCACCAGGGCGAGGCGCCAGCCGGACGCCGTGAGGAGCGCCAGGACGGGAATGACGAGGAGCGCCCAGCCCAGGCGGCCTGCGCTGAACGACCCCGTGTCGAGGCGGAGGATGGCGGCGATGCCGAGGTCGGAGGGCGCCCAGGTTCCCGGTTCGACGAATGCCGCCACGAGGTCGCCCCCCGGCAGCCGGTCCAGTCCGGGCACATGGAGGAGTGCCGCCACGACCGCCGATCCGGCCGCCACCAGGAGGAGCCTCGGCACACCGGCGAGGCTGCCGGCCAGGAGGCTGCCCACGACCAGGCCGGCCACCACGACGCCGGCGAGCACGACCACCGTCGGTTCCAGGCCGATCGCCACCGCCAACACGAGCCCGGCGACGAGCACTTCTCCCCAGAGGCCGCCGAGGCGCTCACCCGGACCGGGATCTCCTCCCCTACGGCCATACGGCACCACGCCCTGCGCCACCGCCAGGCGGTGCGCCACCCAGGGCAAAGCCGCGTAGGCGGCCAGCGGGGCGAGGCGCCCCTCCGCCAGCGAGTTGTAGGGCAGCGGGACGGCGAGGTAGGTGAGGACGGCGACCGCCCTCGACCGCCCGCCGCCGATTGGGCGCACCAGGCGCCAGACGCCGACCGCTCCGACCGGGAAGGCCGCCAGCACCGCAGCAGCGAGCAGGACGGTGCCACTCCAGGGGAATACCTGTCCGACGAACCCGAGGAATGCCATCCCCTCGTTCGGCGGCGAGGCGATGCCCCCTCCGGTGGGCCGCCAGCCGGTCCACCAGGACCTCGCCAGGTCGAACGGCTCAGAGGGGACGGCCTGGAACCTTCCGATGTCCGGCAGCCCCCTCGTCAGCAGGTGCCGCGACCCGAACCCGAGCACCGCTCCTCCGACGAGCAGCGCAATGCCCCCCGGCCCGAGGAGGGCGGACCACAGTTGGTGCAGTCGGAGTCGGCTCGGCGCCTCGGACCCCGTGCCGACCGAGGCCCCACCGGTGACCGCCCGGTGGAAGGAACGGTGTGGGACGTCGTGGCGCACGTACAGGCGGGCCTGGTCACCACCGAAGTGGTGGTCGACCGTTGAGCGACGGGCGCGGGCGGAACCCAGCCTGCGCAGGTTCCACGGCCACGCGGCGATCAGGCCCCTGACGTGTCGGAACCGGCCGACGAGGAGCCCGTATGCGATCCCCAGAAGGGTCGCCAACAGCAGTTCCGCCACCGCAGCACCCCGATGCACCGGGTCCTGGTTGACAAGCGTCGTGCGCAACTTGTGGCGCGGCCGGAGCCGTTGGGGGTCGGTCCGACGCCTTCGGGTCCGCCGGCCCCCGACACTCCTGCCGACGGCGGTCGGCGCCGTCAGCACCGAAGCCCCTGCCAGGCGGGCGCGCCAGCAGAGGTCCAGCGAGCCGTCGAGGAAGCGGATCTCGGGGTCGAACCCGCCGATCGCCCCGAAGAGGTCGCTACGGACCAGCAGCGCCGATTCCGAGGTGGCGAAGACCTCGCGGTCGGCGTCGTACTGGCCCTGGTCGAGTTCGCCGGGTTCGAAGCGTGGGACCGCAGCCCCGTACCTGTCGACCCAGGAGCCCATGTCCTCGAGGTGGCGGGGATCCGACCCGTCGAGGACCTTCGGCCCGACCACGCCGGCGTTGGACTCCAGTGCGCACTCCACCATGCGCCGCACCGCCGTCCCGTCCAGGACCAGATCGTCATGCAGGAAGAGGTGGTAGGCGGCGCCATCCAGGCGTTCCAGGGCGACGTTGGCGGCCTCGCCGAATCCGGGATCACCCGGAGCCGTTGCCACCTCGGCCCACGGCAGGACGGCCGTGACGCGTTCCGGCAGGCCCTTGCGGCGGCCGGCGTCCACCACCAGCACGTCGAGGCCGCTGTGGTCCTGGGCGCCGATCGCCGTCAGGACCTCCTCGAACCAGTCGCCGGGGTCGTGGGCGACGAGCACCAGGCGCACGAGAGCCGTCGACGACGTGGTTCCCGGACCCTCCGCCGACGGGTCTCCGTTGCCCTGCCGGCCGGCGGTCTGGTCGGTATCCACGGTGCCCGGACCCTACTCCCGGGCATGTCCACCATCGGCGCAGCGGGGACGGCGGTCTAGGGTGCGATCGTGCATCCAAAGGACCCCCGTTGCCACCCGTGAAGGCGTTCGTCACCGGGGCCTCGGGGTTCGTCGGACGGCACCTGGTCGCCCATCTCCGGGACTGCGGCGACGAGGTCGTGCCGACCGACCGATCCGACGGCGGGCCGGACCTGCTCGATGCCGATGGGTTCGCGACCCTGGTCGCCGAGGTGCGCCCGGACGTCGTCTACCACCTCGCCGGCCAGGCCGACGTCGGTCGTTCCTGGACCGCCCCCGTGGAGACCCTGCGGGCGAACGTGGAGGGCACGTACAACGTGCTTGAAGCGGCCCGGTCGGCGGAGGTGGGCCGGGTACTCACCGTGACCAGCGCGGACATCTACGGCGTGGTGTCGACGGACGAACTTCCCCTCACCGAGTCAGCACCGGTTCGCCCGGTCTCCCCGTATGCGGCGAGCAAGGCGGCCGCCGACCTCCTGGCGCTGCAGGCCCACCTGGGCCACGGCCAGGATGTCGTGCGGGCACGTTCGTTCAACCACCTCGGGCCGGGCCAGAGCGACCGCTTCGTCTGTTCGGCACTTGCGGCACGGATCGCCGCCAACGAGTTGTCCGGTGAGACCGAGGTACGCGTGGGCAACCTCTCGCCGCGACGAGACTTCACCGACGTCCGCGACGTCGTCCGCGCCTACCGACTGTTGGCCGAGCGGGGCCGGTCCGGTGAGGCGTACAACGTCTGCACCGGGACCTCGACCAGCGTCCAGGAGGTCATGGACCGACTGCTCGCCATGGCGGGACACGAGATGCACCTCTCGACCGATCCCGATCTCTTCCGTCCGGCCGACCTGGTGGAACTCCGCGGCGACCCCTCTCGAATCGCGTCCGACACGGGCTGGGCGCCGAACCATGTGTTGGACGGCACACTGGTAGACCTCCTCGAGGACTGGCGCAAGCGACTTACGACGGCAGACTGACGGTCCCCTGCCAAAGGGTGGCGGCGGCAAGAGAGGAAGCACAGATGAGCAAGCGGGCATTGATTACCGGGATCACCGGGCAGGACGGTTCGTACCTCGCTGAACTCCTCCTCGAACAGGGGTACGACGTGGTCGGGATGGTCCGTCGAAGTTCGACGATCAACTTCGAACGCATAACTCACCTCATGGACGACGTGGAGTTCGCCGCCGGCGACCTCCTCGACCAGATGTCGATGATCGAGGTTCTGCAGAAGCACCGTCCCGAGGAGGTCTACAACCTGGCCGCCCAGTCGTTCGTGCAGACCTCCTTCGGCCAGCCCGTCCTCACCGGCGAGACGACCGCCCTCGGCGTGACCCGACTCCTCGACGCCATCCGGATCGTCGACGACTCGATCCGCTTCTACCAGGCCAGTTCGAGCGAGATGTTCGGCAAGGTACACGAGGTTCCCCAGTCCGAGACGACGCCGTTCCATCCCCGCAGTCCGTACGGCGTCGCCAAGGTGTACGGACACTGGATCACGGTCAACTACCGCGAGAGCTACGACCTGCACGCCAGTTCCGGGATCCTGTTCAACCACGAGAGCCCACGACGCGGCCTCGAGTTCGTGACCAGGAAGATCACGCACGGGGTGGCCCAGATCGCCCTCGGGCAGGCCACCGAACTGCGCCTCGGCAACCTGGACGCCAAGCGGGACTGGGGGTTCGCCGGCGACTACGTCGAGGCGATGTGGCGAATGCTCCAGCAGGAGGCACCCGACGACTTCGTCATCTGCACCGGCGAGACCCACTCCGTGCGCGAATTCTGCGAGCTCGCCTTCGGGCGAGCCGGCCTGGACTACGAGGACCACGTCGTCGTCGACGAGCGCTTCTTCCGGCCGGCGGAGGTCGACCTGCTGGTCGGTGACGCCGCCAAGGCCGAGACGCAGCTCGGTTGGAGGCCCCGCACCAGGTTCAACCAGTTGGTCGAGATGATGGTCGACCACGACCTCGAGACACTCCAGCGCCAGGGTGCGGGCTGACCCGACGGTGAGACGCCGATGATCACCGTCCTCGCCGGTGGCGTCGGCGCGGCGCGGCTGCTGCGGGGCCTGGTGCGGGTCGTCGATCCTGTTGAGATGGTCGTGGTGGCCAACACCGGAGACGACCTGGTCCTACACGGGCTGCACGTCTCGCCCGACCTCGACACGATCACCTACACGCTGGCCGGGGCTGGCAACCCGGAGACCGGTTGGGGGCTGACCGGCGAGACCTGGCAGGCCATGGACTCGCTCGACCACTACGGCGGACCCACCTGGTTCCGCCTGGGCGACCGGGACCTCGGCACCCACCTGTTCCGGACGGGGCGCCTCGCCGACGGGGCCGGGCTTGCCGAAGTGACCGCCGAGGTCGCCGAGGCCTGGGGGCTCGGCTTCCGCCTCCTTCCCGCCACCGAGGACCACCTACGGACGATGGTGACGCTGGCTGACGGCGACGAGGTCGGCTTCCAGGAGTACTTCGTCGGGCTCCGGCACGACGTGCCCGTCTCGGGGATTCGCTTCGACGGCGACGATGATGCCCTCCCCGGACCAGGTGTCCTCGAGGCGATCACGACCGCCGAGGCGGTGGTGATCGCACCTTCGAACCCCCTGGTGTCCATCGCCCCGATCCTCGCCGTTCCCGGTGTCCGGGATGCGGTGGCTGCACGGCGCGAGTCGGCAGTGGCGGTCTCCCCGATCGTCGGCGGCTCGGCACTCAAGGGTCCGGCCGACCGGATGCTCGCGGAGATGGGGCACGAGTCGTCGGTCGTCGGGGTCGCCCGCCTCTACCGTGACCTCGTGGCCACCCTCGTGATCGACCGTGTCGACGCCGACCTGGCCGACGAGGTCGAGGCCGAGGGCGTGCGCTGCGTCGTCACCGACACCGTGATGCGGACGACCGAAGTGGCGGCTGCGCTGGCGGAGACGACCCTCGGGGCCGTGGCATGACCGCCGAACTCCGGGTGGTCCCGGTTCCCGGACTCCCCGAGGTGCGCCCGGGGGACGACCTGGCCGGGATGGTCGCTGCGGCCTGCGAGGCCGCCATCGGACTCCGTGACGGCGACGTCGTCGTGGTGACCCAGAAGGTCGTCTCGAAGGCCGAGGGCCGACTGGTCGACATCGACCCCGAGATCGGCCACCGCCCGATCGTCGAAGCCGAGTCCGTCCGGATCCTGCGACGGCGCGGCGACCTGATCATCGCCGAGACCGAACACGGCTTCGTCTGTGCGAACGCCGGCGTCGACCTCTCGAACGTCGAGGCCGGACAGGCGGCGTTGCTCCCCGAGGACCCCGACCGTTCGGCGCGGCGCATCCGCGATGCCCTCACCCACCGCTTCGGCGTCGAGGTGGCCGTCATCGTGAGCGACACCTTCGGGCGCCCGTGGCGCCGGGGGGTCACCGACGTCGCCATCGGCGTCGCCGGACTGCGTCCCGTCATCGACCTCCGGGGCACCGCTGACGCCCTCGGCCGCGAGCTCCAGGTCACCGAGGTGGCTGTGGCCGACGAGTTGGCGGCCGCAGCGGAACTCGTGATGGGCAAGTCGACGGGCATCGCCGTGGCGGTGCTCCGCGGCGTCGATCCCGCATGGCTGGGCGACGGGAGCGTGGTCGACGACCTTGTCCGCAGGCCGGACGAGGACCTCTTCCGCTAGGTGCCGGAGGCGCGGAACCAGTCGATGGTCCGGCGGATGCCCTCGTCCAGGTCCACACGCGGCTGCCAGTCCAGTTCCCCGTCGGCGAGTGTCGGGTCGAGCGCCGAACGCTCCAACTCACCGGTTCGGGCCGGCGCCCGGACAGGCTCGTCCGGTCCACCCCCGAGGGCGGCCATCGAACGGTAGAGGCCGTCGACCGACGTCTCCACGCCGGTTCCGATGTTGAACAGCAGCCCGTCACCCCTTTGTGCTGCGGCGACGAAGGCGTCCACGACGTCGTCCACGTAGACGAAGTCGCGGGTCTGTGCGCCGCTCCCGTAGACGGTGCAGGGTTCCCCGGCCAGCAGCCTCCCGGCGAAGATGGCGACGACGCCCGCCTCACCGTCGGCGTCCTGGCGGGGGCCGTACACGTTGGCCATGGCCAGTTCGGTCCACCGGATTCCGTACAGCGACTCGTAGACACGAAGGTAGGCCCCGGCGGCGAGCTTCGACGCCCCGTAGGGGCTCTCGGGCCGGTGCGACGTGGTCTCGTCCAGTGGGAGGAGCGACGGGTCGGCGTCCCCGTAGAGGGTGCCGCCGCTCGACGCCAGGACGACCTTGCGGGTGCCGGCACGTCGGGCGCCTTCGAGCACCCGGACGGTGCCGAGGACGTTGGCCTCCGCATCGGCGAGGGGATCATCCACCGAGGCCCGCACATCGGCCTGTGCTGCCAGGTGGTACACGACCTCAGCGCCGGCCCCGGCGATGAGTTCGATGCTTCGGTCCTCGCGCAGGTCGACCACCTCGAGCCGCAGCCGGTCGCCGGCCGTCGAACGGGCGTCGGCGAGGTTCGCCTCGCTGCCGGTGGAGAGGTCGTCGATCACGACGACGTCGTGTCCGTCGGCCAGGAGCCGGTCGACGAGCGTCGAGCCGATGAATCCGGCTCCCCCGGTGACGACGGCCTTCACCCCGGACCCCTCAGTCCTGTTCAGGCCGGCAATCGCCGGCGAGGTGTTCGCCGGCGACCACCTCGGCCCCGTGGCCGACGACCGAGAGGCCGAGCACCCGGGCGTCAGGACCGATGGTTGCGTCGGTCCCCACGAGGGAGCCGTCGACGACTGCTCCCTCCCCGATCCTGGATCCGGCCATGACCACAGAGTCGCAGACCCGTGACCCCTCGGCCACCACGACCCCCGGCCCGATGACCGAACGGCGAACCGTCGCACCAGGATGGATCTCGGCGGCATCGTCCACACCGGATCGGGCCGGTCCCCGCACGCCGTCCAGCAGGTCGAGTTGCACCCCCAGATAGGTCTCGGGGGTGCCGGTATCGACCCAGTACGCCTCGGAGCGGAGCCCGTAGAGGACACCCTCGTCCGCCATGGCCGGGAAGACCTCGCGTTCGACCGAAACACGCCGACCGGGTTCGATGCGATCGATGACCGAGGGCTCGAACACGTAGGTGCCGGCGTTGATCCAGTTGCAGGGGGCCGCGCCGGCCGGCGGCTTCTCGACGAAGCCCGTGACCCGTCCGTCAGCGTCGGTGGGTACGACGCCGTAGCGCGAGGGGTCGTCGACGGGCGTCAGCGAGACCGTTGCCTCGGCCCCCGACGCCCGATGGAACCCGATCAACTCGTCGACGGCGAGGTCGGTGAGCACATCGCCGTTGAGTACGAGGAACGCCTCGTCGATCCCGGCGTCCTCGGCGGCGAATCGGATGGCCCCGGCGGTGTCGAGCGGCTCGGGCTCGACTGCGTAGTGGAGGGGGATGCCGGCGCAGCGACCGTCGGGATAGGTGTCGAGGAACGCGTCGGGCAGGAAGCCGAGCGAGAGCACCACCTCTTCGACGCCGTGGGCGGCGAGGTGTCCGACCACGTGCTCGATCATGGGCCGATCCACGATCGGCAGCATCTGCTTCGGGAGGTCCGATGTGAGCGGGCGCAGCCTCGTCCCGAAGCCCCCGACCAGTACCACGGCGCGCACGGCGCTCGCCCTATCCGGCGGTGGTCGTCGGAGCGTCCGGTGTCCCCGAGGTGATCGCCCGCGGGTCCACCGTCTCGAGGAACGTGAACCGCTCGGCACGCGGAGCCGGTGGTTCGACGCCCTCGGGCACGAACGCGATCGTGATCGCCTCGAGGTTCTTCAGGAAGCGGACGTCGGCGAGGTCATCCGTGATGACCTGGGGAGCACGGTCGCGGTCCTGGGCGTCGAAGCGGGCCACCTTGAGGACGGTCGGCTCGCCACCACAGTCGGCGCCCTCGGTGATCGTCTCACCCGTGTCGAGTCGGATCGACGTGTCGTCGATCATCCCGCCGAACGCCGCGAAGAACTCGCCGATCGTGGCGCTCTTGCCCGAGGCGAGGGAACTGAACGGGTGGATGTGAATGATGCCGTCGCCGTGGGTGTGGATGCCGTTGGGGTCGGCCTCGTTGACGATCTTGGCCCGGTAGGTGTCACAGACGTAGATGTCGTAGGCCGAATGCCAGTGGTCGCCCAGTCGCGGCGCCGCCGTCGCCTCGCGCCCGGATCGGGCGAAGGCCACCAGGGCGACGCCCAGGATGACCACGAGGGCGAGCGCGAGGGGAAAGCCCAGCGCCCGTCGTTCCCCGGTGCCGCCTGTGGCTCCCGCCCGAGCGGCGCGGGCAACCTTCCTGCCTGAATCTCCACGTGCCATCGGGCAGACACGCTACCGGCACCCATCCCGGTTCAGCGGGCGGATCCGGTCATCGCGATCGGAGTTCCTCCACGAGGCGCACGTGGGAGTCGGCGACGGATCGAGGTGATGCCCACCGCTGCGCCCACGCACGTCCCGAGGCACCCATGGACGTTCGTTCCCCGGCGTCACCGGCCAACCGCTCGACCGCTGCGACGAACGCATCGGCATCCTCCGGTGGGACCGCCACCCCGGCCCCCGCCTCCCCGACCACCCGGGCGACCTCGCTCCCCTCGTCGACGCTGGCGATCAGCGGGCGTCCCGCCGCCAGGATCGAGTACATCTTGGAGGGGACGCTGCTGGCCGACAGGCCGCGGCGCAGTGCCACGACGTGAACGTCAGCGGAGGCCAGCACCTCCGGAACCCGGTCGGCCGGCTGGTACCCGACGACGGTGAGGTTGGACAGGTCCTCGGCCGCCCGACGGAGCTCCGCCGCGGCCACCCCGCCTCCGTTGATGACGTAGGCGATGTCGTCGCGGTCGCCGTGCCGCCGTGCCGCCTCGACGATGATCCCGAGGGGCTGCGAATGCCCGAGGTTGCCGGCGTACATCACGACCGTTCGTTCCCCGAGCCCGAATTCACGCCGGTACGGGGTGTCGCGGTCGAGTGGCCGGATCGTCGCCGTATCGACGAAGTTGGGGATGACCCGGACCAGCGGGTCATGCGACGAGCCGCCGAGCTTGGCCGTCACATTCGCTGCAAGGTCGTCGGACAGGACGGTCACGGCGTCGGACCGCCGGTAGCAGAATCGTTCAAGGGACCGGAACAGACGGATCAGGCGGGGAGAGGTGATCGCCCCGACCTCGATGGCGACGTCCGGGAACACGTCCTGGACGTTGAGCACCAGCGGGCACCGGTGGCGCCGGGCGGCAACCCACCCGGCAGGGCCCAGGGTCAGGGGCGGTGACAGCACCATGACCGCGTCGAACGGCCCCCGGGCGGCAATGGCGGCCAGTGCCGCTGCGCCGGAGAACGCTGCAAAGCCGAGCGCCCTGCCGACAAGCCGTTCCTTGCGGCCGGCGAAGGGCGGCAGGCGGACGACCGACGCCGACCCCTCGGAACCCCTGCGGACGAGACGCCCACGCCACCCGTCCTCGACCCGGTGGTCCCGATACCAGGGCAACGAGGTCACCACGTGCACATCGTGGCCGGCCGCTCCCAACTCCTCGACGATGCGGGACACGACGACCCCGGTCGGTGCGGTGTCCGGACAAAGGTGGGGGGTGATGACCAGCAGGCGCATGGCCAGTCAGCCCGGGGTGTCGAGCGCCAGGCGCCAGGCCCGTTCGAGCTGCTCCGCCGAGGCCTCCCACGAGAACTCGGCGGCCCGGCGCAGACCAGCCTCGGCAGCGACACGGCGGGCCTCGGCGTCGCTGAGCGCCCGGTCGAGCGCCTCGGCCCAGCCTGAAACGTCGTCACCATCGACCGACCAGCCGGCACCACCCGCCACGTCGTCTGCCGGGGTCCCGCTCGCCACGACGACCGGCACGCCTGCCGCCATCGCCTCGAGCACCGGGATCCCGAATCCCTCATACAGCGATGGGAAGGCGAGGAGGGATGAACAGGCGAGGCGCCGTACGTAGTCGGCATCGGGAATCCGTCCGGTGCGCTCGATCCGGTCCCCCAGCCCGGAGCCTTCGATGGCGAGGACCACCGCTCCTTCGGAGCGACCCGGGCCCCCGGTGAGCACGAGGCGCGCCTCCGGGTGGAGGTCGGCGATCCGGCTGAAGGCCTCGATGAGCAACCCGTGGTTCTTGTGCGGGTGGCTGACGGCCGGGTAGATGACGACCGGTGGCGACGACGGCTCCACGAGGCGGTCCGCCACACGGTCCACGCCGGACGACACGGTCACGACCCGACCGGGATCGACGCCGAAGTGCCGCACGACCTGTTCGCCGACGGCGTCGCTGACGGTCACCACGACATCGGCCCGGCGGAGCGAGCGGGGAACCGACCACGAGAGAAAGCCCTCCTTGACCACCGAGAAGTGCTCCGGATGGTCGAACGGCTGCAGGTCGTGGACGGTGACCACCACCGGCCGGGACGAACGCATCGGAATGCGCCCACCGACATGGTGCACGGCGTCGAAGCCCGCGGTCCGTGGGGCAAGCCAGGTCGACTCGCTTGCGATCCGCCGGATCCGGTTGCGGCCGTCACCCGGGGAGGCAACCACCTCGAACTCGTCGCAGAGGTCTGGATGCGCCTGTCGCAGGGACCCCTGCAGGAACAGGACGGGTTGGATGTCGCGGGAGCCGTGCCGGGCGAAGGCCCGCAGGGTCCGGACCGCGTACTCCTCGGAACCACCGACGTCACCGGGGACGAGGAAGAGCAGGTTGACGGCGATGCGCTTCGTGGCGGTCATGGGGCCATCATGCTGCCAGTGCCGCCCGGTACACGGTGACCGTCTGCTCGGCCACGGCATCCCAGGTAAGGGTCCCAGCGCGGGCCCTGCCTGCGGCCGCGAATCGTCCGGCCGCCACGGCGTCGTCGAGGAGGTGGCGGATTCCCTCCGCCAGAGACCCGGAGTCGGTGGGATCCACGAGAACGCCGGCTGCGCCGACGACCTCCGCCGTCGCCGTGCCCGCCGAGGTCACGACCGGGGTCCCCTGGGCCATGGCCTCGAGGACCGGGAGGCCGAAGCCCTCGAGCAGGCTGGGGAAGGCGAACACGTCCGCCAGGGCGTACCACGACCGCTTCTCGTCCTCGGAGACCGGGCCCACGACCCGGGCCCGCTCGCCCAACGGGGCCACGAGTCGTTCGACGTCGACCCCCCAGCCGGGCGGTCCCACCAGGACCAGCACCGCATCGGGGACCGCCGCCATGGCCTCGACGAGCCCCACCAGGTTCTTGCGCGGTTCCGCCACGCCCACCCAGAGGACGACGCTCCCGTGGAGCCCGTACCGCGACCGGAGGGCCTCGACGTCCTCGGGGTCGGCGGCCCTCTGGTCGACGCCCAGCGGTACGACGCAGATGCGCTCCGTCGGGATGCCCGCATCCGAGAGGTCGACGGCGGTCGCCGCCGACGGGCACAGCACGCGGCGGGCACGGCCGGCGGCAGACAGCCACGCCTCGAACATCCGTCGGCCCCGGGGCGTGAAGTGGTCGGGGTGGTGCCGCCACGCCAGGTCGTGGATGGTGGCGACCAGGGGCGCCCCGGTGGCGGGCACCGCTCCACCGGTGGCATGGACGAGGTCGGGATCCCCGCACGGTCGATCGATCCGTGGACGACCCAGGCGGACCCAGGACTCGTAGAGCAGGGGACGGGGCAGGCGCAGGTGGGCGATCTCGATCCCCTCCGGCGGAGCGATGACCGGTTCGCCCCGATGCGAGGCGGCGATGCCGACGACCTCGACGTCGGCCCGTCGCGCCATCGCCCCGGCCAACTCGACGGCAGCGACAGCCGTCCCGCCGGGAACCCGGTGCCAGCACTGCTCCAGCAACAGGGCTGCCCGAATCGGTTCTCCGGTCACGGACAGGACTCCCCCTCGGGTGGACGGCCGTCCACGTCGATCGAGATGCGTGGCAACGACCACCAACCCCGACCGACGGACGCCGCGTCCTCGCCCTCCAGCAGGACTCCCGGCAACTGGGCCCTCGCCTCGGCCTCGACGACGGCCCGATCGCGGGGTGCCAGCACGAGGTTGCCGAAGTCGTCCCCGAGCAGGAGTTCGACCGAATCGCCCAGGCCGTCGACCACCTCGACGATCGGCGTCCGGCTGAGGTTCTGGGCAAGGAGGACGGCGGCATCGAATCGATGGGGTGCGACGCGGATCACCGTCTGTAATGTCCGCTCCCCCTGGCGCTCCTCGACCAGGAAGCCCCGGCCGGAGAGATGGTCGGCCACCGGGACCTCCTCAGCGCCCACGACCTCTGGGGCTCGGCCATCGACGAGCACCACCTCGACCTGGTCGGGCCGCAACTGCACGCCGCGGAACACGTCGAACACCTCCTCAGCCTCGTCACCGTCGCGCAGGGTCAGCACCATCGACTCACCGACGAGGTCGTCCAGGACCGGCAACGAGTAGCGCTCGAGGTCGGTCGGCTCGAAGTCGCTGAACGCCTTGCCGATGTCGAGCAGGGTCCGCAGGGTGAGGCGTTCGTCGAGGATCACCGAATCGGCACCCGCCTCGATGAGGTCGTTGCGGACGAGGACCGATCGTGCACCACGTTCAACGAGGCGCTCGAGGGCGAGGATGATGAAGTCCTGTTGGCGGTCGTTGCGTTCGAGGTCGTTCGACACGCCAACCCGGCGCCAGCGCCCACCGACGAAGGCCTCGAGCTTGCGGCTGCGGACGAAGGCCAACGAGGAAGAGCCGTCGAGCACGTGGCATCCGGACTCCGGAATCGAAAGGCC
>ERZ651768.41-NODE-41-length-85179-cov-4.659832_pt1 | contig 85179 bp, 80 predicted proteins | sample MGYA00514754_ERZ651768 | MGnify/ENA metagenome assembly ERZ651768
AGATCTAGCAAAAGCACACATTGTAGCTTTAGAGCATCTAATTGAAAAAAAGAATCAAGACAATTATAGTGTTTATAATATTGGAACTGGAAAAGGCTCAAGTGTTTTAGGGGTGATTGAATGTTTTGTTAAAAATACTGGGGTAAAATTGAATTATGTAATTGGGAAAAGAAGAGCGGGTGATGTAGAGAGTGCATATGCAGATAATACTAAAGCTAAAGAGGAACTTAAATGGACTCCAAAATATTCTCTAGATGATGCCATTTTATCAGCGTGGAAATGGGAGAGAAAAATTAGAAATATCTAAAAATATATCTTTGAAATATCTTTATGTTGTTTTATTTATTCTTCTAATTAACTGTTCCGAAAAAACAGATAAAGAAATTGAAGGAATGGTATGGATTCCTGGTGGATCCTTTTATCAAGGAGCTTTAGTCAATGACACACTAGCACTTTTACATGAAAAACCTAGACACCTAGTTCATATAGATGGGTTCTATATGGATATATCTCCTGTAACAAATAAAGAGTTTAGAGATTTTGTAAAAGAAACTGGCTATATAACTACAGCTGAGAGGGATGTTAATTGGGGAGAGTTAGCAAGACAATTACCTCCAGGCACAGAAAAACCTCACGATTCCCTTCTAAAAGCAGGCTCATTAATTTTCAGTAAGACTAAAAAACCTATAACAGACTTTAGTGACTTTTCACAGTGGTGGAAATGGAAGATTGGAGCTAATTGGAAAAAACCTAGAGGTGATAATGATATTTCTGGTAAAGACAACTACCCTGTTGTTCATATATCATATGAAGATGCTTTATCCTATTGTAAATGGGCTGACAAAAGACTTCCAACCGAGGCTGAATGGGAATATGCTGCAAGAGCAAACAGAGATGATGCAATTTATTATTGGGGAAACGACCATGACTCTCTAAAATATAAAGCAAATACTTGGGAAGGCCAATTTCCATTTGAAAATTCTAAAATCGATGGTTATGAAAACCTAGCGCCTATTAAATCTTTTCCAGCAAATGATTTTGGTCTATATGGAATGTCTGGAAATGTTTGGGAATGGACCTCAGACTGGTACAATGTAAATTACTATAAAGATCTTTTAGAAGATAAGGCTGCCTGCCATAATCCCAAAGGAGCTACACATGCTTTTAATCCAAATAACATATATGCACAAGAAAAAGTTATAAAAGGCGGATCTTTTCTTTGTAATATAAACTATTGTATTAGTTATAGAATATCTGCAAAAATGAGCTCAACTCCAGATACTTCCCTTGAACACCTAGGATTTAGAGCCGTTGCTGCAAAAAATACGATAAATTAAAGCTAATCAATCCACTCGGCAATAAATAAATTTGTATCTCTATTACCTCCATTGTTTCTATTAGAAGAAAACACCAATTTTTTACCATCATTTGAGAAAACAGGAAAAGCATCAAAAGTATCACTATGTGTAATTCTCTTTAAATTTTTTCCATCAATATCAATCATATATAAATTAAACGGAAAGCCTCTTTCAGATTCAAAATTTGAAGAAAAAATTATTTTTTCACCTGATGGATGAAAAAATGGACTCCAATTCGCATTTCCTAAAAATGTTAATTGTCTCAAATCACTACCATCAGAATTACAAATAAACAGTTCCATGTTTGTAGGCTGCACTAGCCCTTCTGAAAATAGAGACTTATATTCATCAATTTCCTCTTTAGTTTTAGGTCTAGAAGCACGAAATATAATTTTAGATCCGTCCGGCGAGAAAAAGGCGCCTCCATCATAACCCAAAACATCTGTAATTTGTTTTACATCAGACCCATCTAAATTCATTGTATATAATTCAAGATCTCCACTTCTAGTTGAAGTAAATACTATTTTATCTCCTTTTGGTGAAATGGTGGCTTCAGCATCATATCCTATTTCTTTTGTTAATTGATTAACTATGTTTCCTTCTAAGTCTGAAACAAAAATGTCAAAAGAATCATAAATAGGCCATACATATTTACCTTCTCTTCTTAATGGAACTTCAGGACATTTATTATCCTTCAGATGAGTTGATCCATAAAGTATATGCTTATTGTCAGGCATAAAATATGCACATGTTGTCCTTCCATAGCCAGTACTAACCATTGCAGGAGGTTCTGATTTAAAAGTATCCTCACTACCCATTAGAAACATTTGATCACATTCTAAACCCCACTTATTATAATTTGATTGAAAGACTAATTTCTTGTCATCAAAACTCCAATAAGCTTCGGCATTATCTCCACCATAAGTAACTTGTCTAATAGAGGTAAAATTCATCTCGTCCTGGTATATTAATTCGTTATTATTTGAAGTGTCTAAACAAGAAAAAATCAATACAAAAAATAAAATTGGTAATAGGTTTTTCATTAACTAAAGGGTTTTATATTTTTGTGCAAATTTAAATACATTAAAATGAAATTTCTAGCAAAATTTATTCTTTTTATTACTATTATTTCATGTCAGCAAAATATTTCATACGAAAACAGAATTAATGATGATGTAAACTATTTATCTAATGATAAATTAGAAGGAAGAAAAACAGGTTCTAAAGGCGAACAAATTGCTGCAGATTATATAGCTGATCGATTTAAAAGCTTAAAAATAAAAGCTAAAGGAACTAATAAATATTTTCAAGATTTTAGTTTTAACAAACCCTCTAATCCGCACGATCAAGTCTCATTTGATGAAACAGATAACGATAGTATGATGTCTTCAAAAAATGTAATAGGCTATATTGATAATAATGCAGAACATACAGTAGTTATTGGTGCTCATTATGATCATCTTGGGTATGGCGGTGAAGGTTCATTATATGTTGGTAGTGAAATACATAATGGAGCTGATGATAATGCAAGCGGAACCGCATTAATGCTAGATTTAGCCAGTCAGCTAAATTTTAATAATCGCAATAATAATTACTTGCTTATAGCTTTTTCTGGAGAAGAAATGGGATTGCTTGGATCAAATTATTTTGTAAAGAATCCTACAATTGATCTTTCCTCTATAAATTACATGATAAATCTAGATATGGTTGGCAGATTAAAGGAAGACAAATCTCTTGCTGTATATGGTGTAGGCACCTCGCCTATTTTCAAGCAAAGCATTAATTCTAATAATGAGTCTTTTAATCTAATTGAAAATGAATCTGGTGTTGGCCCCTCTGATCATACGTCATTTTATATAAACGATATTCCTGTTTTACATTTTTTTACCGGACAACATTCTGATTATCATAAACCAAGTGATGATTCAGAAAAAATAAATTTTGAAGGTATTAAGGGAATCTCTGATTACATATACTCAATTATTTCTGATCTAAATGATAATGGGAAACTTAGTTTTAAAAAGACAAAGAATGAAACAGAAGAAGTACCTAGCTTTAAAGTATCATTGGGGGTTATGCCAGACTATATGTTTAATAAGGGTGGAATGAGAATAGATGCAGTTACTCAAGATAGGCCAGGATACAAAGCAGGACTAATTAAAGGAGATATAGTAATCAAACTAGGAGATCATACTGTTGAAGACATGATGGGTTATATGAAAGCATTATCTAAATTTAAGCCTGGAGATTCTACATCTATTGTAGTTAAAAGAGATCAGGATACAATAAAAAGGAAAGTTGCTTTCTAAAATCTAATTGGTAACACAGGCTATTAGTGTTATCTTTAATTTTTGAATTTATATCATTCATAAATGAGACTTAAACTTTACCATTTTTTTTATTGCTTGCTAATGACGCTTATAATTTTAGCATGTAAAAATGATAAAGATGATTTATGTTGTCCTCCGGATGGCAATCAAGAAATTACCAATCCTAATGTATTACTTATTATAGCTGATGATATGGGATTAGATGCTAGTCCAGGTTATAATGTAGGTACATTAAAGCCTAATATGCCTAATCTTCAAAATCTAATTAATAGCGGTATAAGATTCAACAATGTTTGGTCCAATCCAGTTTGCTCACCTACTCGATCGACTATATTGACAGGAAAGTATGGTTACAGAACTGGTGTTTTAATTGGTGGTGATCCGCTATCAACCTCAGAAATTTCTTTACAAACCTATATAAATGCTAATTCTGGAAATGAATATAGTAATGCTGTAGTTGGCAAATGGCATTTATCTGGTACACCTACTCAACCCTCTCATCCTAATGATATAGGTGTACAATATTTTTCAGGAGTAATTGGAGGTGGTGTAGAATCTTACTACAATTGGCAGCATACAGAAAATGGACAAGTAAGTAATTCTAATGAGTATACTACTACCAAACTTACAGATGATGCTATTACATGGATAAATGATCAAGAGCAACCTTGGTTTTTATGGCTTGCTTATAATGCACCTCATACTCCATTTCACCTACCTCCTTCTGATCTACATTATCAAGGGAGCTTGCCAGAAGATCAAGCCAGTATTGATACTAATCCACTACCCTATTATCTTGCTGCAATTGAAGCTATTGATAGTGAAATGGGTAGAATTTTTAATAGTATTAGTAGTGAAGATTTAGAGAATACTGTAATCATATTTTTAGGTGATAATGGTACTCCAGGCCAAGTTGTTCAACAGTATCATTCTCAAAGGGCTAAAGGATCTCTATATAAGGGTGGTATTAATGTTCCTATGATAATCTCAGGCAAAGGAGTAAATAGAATAAATACTCAGGAAGATGCATTAATTAGCACTGTTGATCTTTTTGCAACCATTAGTGAATTATGTGGAATCAGCACAGATGAAATACATGATAGTATTAGTTTTAAAGAGCTGTTAAATTCTAGTGGAGGCAATGATAGATCAAATATATATTCAGAACTGGGCAGTAACTACTTTGCTATAAGAAATTCAACTCATAAATACATGTCATTTGAGGATGGTTCAGAAGCGTTATATAATCTGGAAGAGAATCCTTTTGAAATGCCAAATTTATTAGACCCAAATCAATTACCATTATCAGATAATGATCAGGAAAATAAAACCGAATTAATAACTTTAGCTAACCAAATTAGAAATTAATGAAAAGAACTGTTACAGAGGCTATAGAATATAGAAGATCTGTTAGGATATTTAAGAAAGAAGGTATCGATTCTGATAAGGTCAAAAAGTGCATAATGAATGCTACTCTTGCCCCAAATAGCAGTAATCTACAAACATGGGAATTCTATCATGTTACTAATAAAACTGTTCTAGATTCTATTGCTAAAGCATGCTTTAACCAAAATGCAGCAAGAACAGCCAATCAAATAGTCATTTTTGTAGTTAGAAAAGATCTTTGGAAAAAAAGAGCTAAAGCAAATATTGATTTTTTAAACTCGGTTTTTGATAAAAAAACAGGCAGGAATACTGAGAAAAACAGAAAATTAGCTTTAAAATATTACAAAGTTGCCATACCAACAATGTATACAAGCTTCTTTGGTATTTTAGGAATGCTTAGATATATATTTTTTCAAATAGTGGGAATATTCAGACCTATATTCAGAGAAGTTAGATTAAGTGATATTAGAATTGTATCCCATAAGAGCACAGCGCTAGCTGCCCAAAATTTTATGTTAAGTATGAATGAAATTGGCTATGACACTTGTCCAATGGAAGGTTCAGACACATCTAGAATAAAGAAAATTTTAAATCTCCCTTCAAGTGCTGAAATTAATATGGTAATTGGTTGCGGAATTAGAGATGAAAAGGGAATTTATAGTGAAAGATATAGGATTCCTTTTAAAGAGGTATATAAAGAAATTAAATAAAAAAGATTATATTGATGTTCCCAATAGGATGTTGTTTAATTGATGAATAAAAGAGATTTTTTAAAAACATTTGGCACGGCTGCAATCGGATCGCCGTTCTTATCCCTTGATTTAATTAGTAATCATAAATTTGAAGATTATTCTAAACGAAATAATCTTTCAGAAACAGATTTTTGGAAAAAAATTAGAGAAGATTATACCTTAAAAAAAGACTATATAAATCTTGAAAATGGCTACTACTGTATAGTGCCAAATCCTACGTTAAATAATTTCATCACTCATGTTAAAAAAATAAATATTGAGGGGTCCTATTATATGAGACATAATAGAGATAAGGATAATAAAAGAATTGAAGCTCGCTTAGCTAATTTTCTTAACTGCGACCCAGAAGAATTAGTGGTAACAAGAAATACTACTGAATCCCTTGATTTAATAATTGGTGGTTTCCCATGGAAGAAAGGTGATGAGGCAATCTATGCCAAGCAAGACTATGGTGCCATGCAACAGATGTTTAAACTAGTTTCAAAGCGCTATGGAGTAGTCAATAAAATTGTTTCTGTACCAAATCATCCCAAATCTGATGAAGAAATAGTAAAATTATATGAAGACCAAATAACTTCTAAAACAAAACTTATAATGGTTTGTCATATGATTAATATTACTGGTCATATACTTCCAATAAGAAAGATATGTGATATGGCTCACAAATATGGAGTTGAAGTTATGGTAGATGGAGCTCATTGTATAGGCCATTTTAAAGTAAATATCAGCGAACTAAATTGTGATTATTATGGGTCTAGTCTCCATAAATGGCTAAGTACTCCTTTAGGGGTTGGAATTTTATATGTTTCAAAAAATAAGATTTCAAAAATCAACCCTCTTCTAGCAAGTCATGTTCATCAACGGGATAATATCTTAAGATTAAACCATATTGGTACACATCCCGTTTATACTGATTTAGCTATTGATAATGCCTTAGATTATCAGGAAATGATTGGCACGGATCGTAAAGAAAACAGACTTAGATATATTCAAAGATATTGGTCTGATAGATTAAGAAAAATTAAAAATGTTGTTATAAATACTCCAATTGAAAAACATAAAAGTTGTGGGATAGCAAATGTTGGAATTAAAAATATGGACCCTGGAAAACTATCTAAAATTCTTTTGGATAAATATCAGATATTTACTGTAGCTATAAATCACGAAAATGTTGTCGGTTGTAGAATAAGTCCAAATGTTTATACCAATCAGGAAGATTTAGAGCATTTTATTACAAGTATAAAGGAATTGGCGATTTAATAATTACAAAATATAAATATGAGGGCTAGAAAATTAATACCTATAATATCTTTTGCATTATTTTTATCTTATTTCAATCAGAGTTTTTCTCAGATTAAAAAAGATAGAAAATCAGTTAAATATGCAAAAACCATAAAGGCTGAAGAACTTAAAGAGAAATTATATATCTATGCATCTGATGAATTTGAAGGAAGAGGAACGCTAACTAAAGGACAAGAATTAGCTATAAAATTTTTAGAAGATCACTATGTGTCTAACAATATAAATCCTCTTCAAGAAGATACATATTTTCAAACAGTGCTTCCTCCTAAAAGATTTGAAAAATGGTGGTCTAATTCAGATATAAAACCTAAAAATGTGGTTGCATTCATAGAGGGAGAAAAATATCCTAATGAATATCTTATAATATCTGCCCATCTTGATCATGTTGGAGTTCAGGATGGAAAGATTTATAATGGTGCAGATGATGATGGATCTGGAACGGTTGCTGTTCTTGAAATAGCTGAAGCCTTTAATGAGGCTACAAAAAAGGGTCATAGACCTAAAAGATCAATTATATTTTTACATGTCACAGCCGAAGAAATGGGGCTAATAGGATCAAGATATTATACTGAAAACCCTATTGTACCCCTTGAGAATACAATTACTAACCTAAATGTGGATATGATTGGAAGAACAGATCCAAAAAGAACTAAACGAAATAGAGATTATATTTATCTCATTGGGAGCGATAAAATAAGTACAGAGCTACATAATATTAGTGAAGAAATAAATAATACTTATTTAAATGTAGATCTAGATTATACTTTCAATGATGAGGATCATCCTGAGAGATTTTATTATAGGTCAGATCATTATAATTTTGCCAAAAACAACATCCCAATAATATTTTATTTTAGTGGTACACACGAAGATTATCATAAACCAACAGATACTCCAGATAAAATTCAATACGATTTATTAGAGCTAAGGACCAAACTTATTTTTCACACAGCTTGGGAGCTGGCAAATAGAAATGAAAGAATTAAAAACGATTAAAAATTATTTTTTAATTATTTTATATGTTGAATTAATTGAATTATTGGTAAGAAAAAGGAAATATGTTCCTTTTTTAAGAAAACTGATATCAATACTTTCCTGTGCCTCATCTTGCATCAACACTTTTCCTAATATATCATATATAATTACTTTTAAATCAGAAATATCTCCTTGAATATTAATTGTATTGGATGTAGGGTTAGGATAAATTTTATAGTCAAATATTATTTGGTCTTCTAAACCAAGGCTAATAGGTGAGCTAAAAGAAATATTATCAAAAAAGTAGACTATATCATTATTTCCGACAGATCCAAAATTAAAAAATATTGAAGCCATATTAAATGGATAACTAGTATTTAATGCTGCCGTTCCTGATGCTTCATTATTAAAATCAAATTCTAAAATTTCCCATTCACCAGCAGCAGTTGTAAATGCTTCGGTTTCTACTGATTGCGTTGGATCATTTGAGTTTTCAATCTTAAGTCTAACTGGTATACCTGTTTGTGTAGTCCCGTCTACATAGACATGAGCATACATCTTAGTATCAGAATTTGTAATTGGAATATTAGTTGCAAATCCTTCTTCAGTTCCAATAGTTACTCCTGCAGATGTGCCAGACTGATCAGTTTTTATAACCTGAACATAATGATTGCCTCCTTCTTCAACAATTGTAGAAGGTCCATTGCCTTCAAAGTCAATTACTGAATAATAAACTGTTGGATCTTCAAAGGTAACTGGCAGGTCAATTTGACTTAGACCTCCTGAAGGATCAAATGAAGTAATATCATCAAAATAAAAAGTTGAATTAACACTGCCGTCACCAACATTTCCAAAATCAAACATTAAAACTAGTTTATTATATGTATTTGAAGGTTCCCCTGCAAAACTCCAAGTAAGGGTTTCCCAATCATTTGACAATGTAGTGCTAGTATCACGCTCAGTTTGTGCGCCACTATCTGACTCTAATTTAAATTTTACAGTTAGCCCAGAAATTGGAGAATAAACATTCATTGAAATATGAGTATTTGATGAAAAATCTAGGTAATCTGCTAAAACAAGATAGCTCCCTGCCCATATTTGTCCTCCATCTCTAATAATTTGACCAACAGTTAGACTAGAATTCTGAACGTTATTATATGGGTTTCCAATTACTGATCCCGTACCTCCATCAAAATTTACAAAATCATCAGTAGTTATTTGATTATTCTCAAAGTCAATAGGTAGAATTATTTGCGAAGCACATGAAATACTATATATAAAAAATATAATATTTAAAAAATTTTTAATCATAAACATTAATATATTTACTATGCATGCATAGTTTCTAATAATCCGCAATATATATAATTATTTTGTATAATTAGCTATTAAAATGTTTGTTGCAATAATTATTATGATTTCATTTCCTATTTCTAAATATTTTAAGAATAAATTAAAAAAATTTAAAATAATTAAAAATAATTTAAAAGAAAAAGATATATGGTTTAGTTATTATAATTCTACTGAGATCACTTTCTTCTAAACACTAAACTGTCTTCAGGAAAATTTTCTTTCAGATAGTTAATTTGATTATTCGCCCAATTAATTACTAATTCTCTTTGTTTGTTAGTTAAATTAGCTTCAGGATGTAATCCTAAAAAAGTATAAGAAGGTAATGGCATCTCTTTATCTTCTACCATTTCTACAATTTCCTCAAATTTATGATTCTGAATTGCTATTCTATTTTTAGTAAACTCAGAAAAATTTAAATGTTTTTTACCATCTTGAACGTGGTGATCTAACCACCAAGCTACTGGCTGTATTTTAGAATACCAAGGATAGTTAGTGTTATTTGAATGGCAATCATAACAAGATACTTTCAATAGTTGATTCAGCTCATTTGATATAGTATAGCTTTTAGAAATAGTATAAGACAAATCATTAGACTCATTTTTTTCAATTTTAATAAATTGAATAATGGTTAATAAAGCTAATAATCCTATAAAAAACTGTTTTCTCATAATTTTATAATAGTAAAGACAAAAACCCTCAATTTCTCGAAGGTTTAAATTTGGGTGGAAGACCGGACTCGAACCGGCGACCTCCTGAACCACAATCAGGCGTTCTAACCAACTGAACTACAACCACCATAAGGAATGCAAATGTAAATTATTTGTAAATCTCTACAAAAGGTTTTAAAATTTTATTTTAAATCTGAAATATTATCAATAATTGGTATTCGCAAGGTATTAAAACCTTCAGCATATTCAACTCCTGTTAACCTACCTAAATCTCTAGCACGATATTCAATACTATCTAAGAAGTTTTTTGTAGAAATTGGCGTTTCCTCTGAGCTGTCATTTGGATCATAAAACTGAGATTTATAACACATAACAGCATCTAATTTATTTTTTATAAAATCAGATATATCAACAACAAAATCAGGTTTATTATTATTCCATTGAATATAATGATACAGATTAACAGGGTTCCACGGATCTTGAGAAACAGAATCACTAGTAGTTGATATTTTTTTTAGACCACTAAGAAAACATGCATCACTAATAAGTTTGGCTGCTTTTGAATGATCAATATGTCTGTCTTGAATTGCATTACAAATAACAATGTCAGGTTTATATTTTCTTATAATTTCAACTAATTTCATTTGATGTTCCTTATCATTTGTAAAAAAACAATCTGAAAAATCTAAATTTTCTCTGAATTCCACTCCTAAAAGTTTAGCTGCATTATTAGATTCAGAATCTCGAGTTTGAGCATCTCCCCTGGTTCCTAATTCACCCCTAGTTAAATCAACTATTCCAACTTTTTTGCCATTGCTTATCTCTTTAGCAATAGTTCCTGCACAACCCAATTCAACATCATCAGGGTGTGCACCAATAGCTAGTATATCTAATTTTATCATAATATATTAATTACTTATTAGTTGCTTTTACTATAGCTTGTTCAATATCTTGGATAATATCTTCAGTATCTTCAATTCCAACAGAAAATCTAATTAGATTATCTGTGATTCCTTGTTTTAAACGATCTTCTTCCTTTAACAAATGGTGTGAGGTTTCTGCTGGCACAAGCATTGTGCTTTCAACTCCAGCTAAACTCATAGATGGTTTTATTAATTCAAGAGATTTTAAGAAGGTATTTACATGTATACTATCATCAAATTCAAAAGACATCATGGCTCCAAACCCATTCATTTGTCTTTTAGCTAGCTCATGATTTTCATGAGTAGTAAGCCCAGGATAATATACTGTTTTTGTTAAATTATGATCATACAGATACTTAGATAATTTCATAGCATTTTCCTGTTGAGCTTTAACCCTTATTACTAAAGTTTTCATGCTACGCTCTAATAACCAAACAGTATAATCACTTAAACTTCCTCCTAAATTTTTAGACAAACTCCATATCGTTTTTTTTAGATCCTCTGAAGTTGCCACTGCACCGGCACAAATATCACTATGCCCTCCAAAATATTTAGTAGCACTATGAAGGACTATATCAATTCCCATAGTTGAAGGTTTTTGGATAACTGGAGTTGCAAAAGTATTATCAATAGCTGATAATATATTTCTTGACTTTGCCAACTGAGCAACAGCTTTAATATCTACTATCTTTAAGATAGGATTTGAAGGAGATTCAATATATATAACTTTAGTATTACCTCTTATTTCTTTTTCAAAATCAGAAACCTCTAGGCCTTCAGTAAAAGAAAATTCAATACCATAACGATCAAATTGAGCTTCAGCTAGATTTCTAGTTCCACCATATATGTCATTCTGAAACAAAATATGATCTCCTGAACTTAAAAGAGATAGAAGAGTTGTGCTAATTGCTGCCATTCCAGAGCCTAAAATCATGGCTGTTTCTGTTTCCTCTAATGCAGCGATTTTCTTACACAAATACTCTTGATTCGGAGTGTTAGAATATCTAGGGTATCTACTAATGTCAGCATCAATATAAGCGTAAGATGTAGAAGTATATATAGGCGAAATTGCTCCGCCAAACTGCTTGTCTTCAATCTCGCCTACATGGGTACATATAGTATTGATTCCTTTTATCTTGTCTTCCATTATAACTGATCTAAATTAAATTTACGATTATTTTTTAAATATTTTGAATATTTAGGATAGGCTAAAAATGCTAAAATACACACCATTAATAATGTTAAACCTGCATATAAAAAACTAATTTGTTGGTCATCTTTTGCATACGAATGTAAGCCTGATAAATAGAAATTAACCCCGAAGTAAGTCATAAGTATAGTTCCATAAGATATAATTGAAGCAATAGTGAAACTAAATTGACTCTTTAATGACGGAATTATCCTCATATGTAAAACAAATGCATAAATCATAATGCTAATTAATGCCCATGTTTCTTTTGGGTCCCATCCCCAGTATCTTCCCCAACTCTCATTAGCCCACATTCCACCTAAAAAATTTCCAATAGTTAGCATTACCAATCCAACCGTAAGTGACATCTCATTAATTATTATTAATTCTCTAATATTTAATGCCATTATTTCTTTGTTCTTATTGTTAACTAGTATAATTAAAATCAATGTAACTAATCCTAGTATCATACTTAGGGTAAATGGACCATAACTGCCAACAATAATCGAAACATGTATCATTAGCCAATAACTATCTAGCACTGGAACTAGATTTGCTATAGCAGGATCCATCCAACTCCAATGTGCTATCATAAGAATCATTGAAGTAACAAATGCTGTAGAAGCTATTGTTAAATCACTTCTTCTTCCAAATACAATTCCAAATAGCATTGTTACCCAAGATATATATATCATTGATTCATAACCATCACTCCATGGAGCATGACCAGATATATACCATCTCCAACAAAGACCAATGGCATGTAAAATAAATAGCAAATAAATAGAATATTTAAAAATTGTAATTAAGGAATTAATAATGCGGTTGTTATTAAAAATTTGGAAAATTAAAACTATAAATAATAATGAACCGGCATAAAGATACCAACTAAAGAGACTTCTAAAAATATCATATTTGTTATATAATACTTCTGATTCTATCTTAGATTCTGTAAGCATTACCTGAGATCCGTATCTGTACTGAGTATCTAAAATTGCACCTAATATTTTATCTGATTCACTAAAATTGTTTGATCTTTTCCCCTCGTTTAAAAAATATAAATAAGTTTTAAAGCCAGTATTTATGAAATTTGAATATAAAGTGTCTTTAATCACTTTATTATCCCCCCTATTTTCCGCTGAGGAAATCCATCTATTATTTTCATCATCAATAACTGGGAAAAGTCTAAGGGAAGTCCCTTCAAGCGCATTGTATAGAAGGTTTACTCTTTGATCTGTCTCTTTAAACTCTTTCTGGAAAGCATTAGGAACTGTTGTTCTATAGGCTTCTTCAAGATAAGGTGCAAGCTTGTACTCACCTGTTTCAGTAAAAAAGTTTACTAGAGCAATATGCTTATCCTCTTTGCTTGCTCCAATAATATTTCTAATAGAATCACCTTTTTTCTTTTTTAAATAGATTATTGGAATATTATACCACAATAAAGGGCTTTCATACATAGACAATATTGCTTGATTTGCATCAAGATCCTTATAATGATCACTCTTACTTAACTTTCTTAATAATTCTGATGCATAAGTATTAATAGGCATCATTCTGCCGCCAAGATCTTGAATAACAATTTTTCCAAATTTATCTGCTTCAACTTTTGGAACTTGATTTGCATATAGAATAGAATCTATCTTCTCAATATCAGCCTGACTAGTCTCAGGGTTATGAGGGTTAGCATCTTGTGCATTTAAAGTGAGCGAGAAAATAAAAAATATAATTGGAATGAATTTAGATTTTTTGATTTTTAGTTGTTGAATTTGATTCTTTAAATCACTAAACCTAGTAAATCCTGAAAAAAGTATAGAAAACAAACCAATATAAAGAAGTATATAGCCTAAGTAGGTTATAGTGGTACCCCAAAAATCGTGATTTACAGATAAAATTGTTCCTTTTTCATCTGGGTCAAATGATGCTTGAAAGAAACGATATCCCTTATAATTTAAAATGTTGTTCATAAAAATCCTGTAATCAAAATTCTCCTCATCTATTACAGTAACTTCACTTGCAAAAGCAGAATAACTTTTCTCAGTCCCAGGATATTTTTCAGCAATAAAATCATTTAGCTTAACACTAAAAGGAAGTTCATAAACTTTAGAACCATATTTAAAAAGGAAAGCTAGGTCTCCTATTTCAACTTTTTTAAATTGATTATTAGTTCCCATACCTCCCAATAACTTTACTGTTTTTGTTTCAGCAGGAGTTGAAATTTTAAGCTCTATTGCGTCTTGATCAGATTTTAAAAGCTCTGACTTTTTTACAACATCAAAAACTCCTTTAATAACAGGTTTAGGAAATACAATTGATTGGCTATTTATTATATATCTTGATCTTAGCTTAAGTGGTTCTTTTTGATTTTTATTTAATTTCCCTAGACTCATAGTAGCCATAACCATGTATTCTGCATCATAAGGAGATTCAATAAAAATTCCATTATCATCAAAAGTTATATTTATAGCACCTTCAACATAGTTGTTTAATGTATACAGAGTATTGTGAAGACTTTGAACTGTTCCTGACTTTAAAAAATGATTATGTGGCATACCTCCAGTTGATTCAACAATCTTTAGATAATACTCTCCATTTTCATCATATCCAACATCCTCCTCTGCTCCTTTTATAAAATCTGTCAATTCTATAGAAACAGGTATTTTATTATAATCAGTACTATGTCTAAATTTATTGTTTAATCTATGTGAAAAATCAACATGCTCTTCAATCGGTTTTCTCATTATTTGCCCATTTATTTCATAATCACCATCTATATATACAGTTAAATAGGTTTTTTGTGATATAAAAGTATTCTCTATATTACCTTCCCTTATACTCATCACCCCTTCATAACCAACATATCTAGTTAGAAAAGCACCAACCAAAATAAGAATCCATGATAAATGCAAGATTAAAGTAGCCCACTTTTTTTTGGATAATAAATCATATCTATAAATATTGCCTATAAAGTTTACAACAAATAGGAGCATTATACCTTCAAACCACCAAGCGTTATAAATAATATTCCTTGAATAAGGAGTTGGTGAAGTTTCTTGACCTGCATCTAAGAAAGTCCCTATTGCCATTGCTATTGCAAAAACAATAAATAATAAACCTGTTAGTCTATTTGAGAATAATATATTTGTTACTCTTTTTAGCATTAAGTAAAAAAGAAATATTTTTGAAGGAACAAATTTAATATCATTTTCAATTAATTTTGTACTTTTTGCTCATTATTAATCAATTATGATAAAAATTGTTTTGCTTGGCGCTGGTAATGTAGGTCATCATCTATCTAAAGCATTTAATAAATCTCAACAAATTGATCTGGTTCAATGGTACGCTAGGGATAAAAATAAAATTACCTCAAGTGGTTTGGATACAGAGATAATAAATGATTTAGCTAATATTAAATCAGCTGACGTATATATTATTTCTATAAGTGATTCATATATTGGTAATTTATCAAAAGTACTTAATATCTCTAACAAACTTGTTGTACATACTTCAGGTAGTTTAAACTTTACTATTCTTAATAATAAAAATAGAAGAGGTGTTTTCTATCCATTACAAACTTTCTCAAAAAATAAGGAACTCGAAATATCTAAAGTTCCTATATGTATTGAATCTGAAAATAATCAAGATTTGATGTTATTAGAAAAAATATCAAAATATATTGATTGCAAATCATATAAAATAAATTATGAAGAAAGAAGGACACTTCATTTAGCTGCAATTTTTTCTAATAATTTTGTGAATCATATGTTCACAATTGCTAAAGAAATTCTTGACAGCAAAAACCTAGATTTTAATATTTTAAAACCCCTTATTAACGAGACAGTAGATAAAATTCATAAATTAGATCCTGAAAATGCGCAAACTGGTCCAGCAATTAGGAATAATAATGAAATTATAATAAATCATATAAAAGCGCTAAAGAAACAAGACCATAAAAGATTATATGAATTAATGACAAAACTAATTCAAGATAAATATGGAGAATAATTATAAAGAAGGCTTAAAGAATATTTCAACTTTTATTTTTGATATTGACGGTGTACTTACTGATGGATCTTTGTTAATTGACTCTGAGGGTAATATGCTAAGAAAAATGAATGTTAAAGATGGGTATGCATTAAAAACAGCTATTGAAAGTGGTTATAATATATGTATAATTTCAGGGGGGACTAATGAAATTATAAGGAAAAGATTTGAAAGCTTAGGAATTAAGGAAATACATCTTGGTTCAGATAATAAGATTGAACAACTAAATTCATTTATAAAAAAATATGATATAGATAAAAAGAATATACTCTTTATGGGGGATGATATTCCAGACATACCCATATTAAAAATAGTTGGTCTACCTTGCTGTCCTCAAGATGCTACACCTGAAGTAAAGACTCTTTGCTCCTATGTATCTCATAAAAATGGTGGAATGGGCGCTGTAAGAGATGTTATTGAACAAGTGATGAAAATTCAAAATAATTGGGCTAAATGAAAAAGTTTCTTTTATTCTTAATCGTTTTATATAGCCTAAGTGCTAGTAGTCAAAGTATAATTGGTGCTTGGGAAAGGGATCATATATCTGAGGATGGTGAAAAACTCAGGAGTATAGTAATTTTTGCTGAAGGATATCAAGTAATAAGCATCTATAAATCAAAATCAGGAGAATTTGTATCCTCGAATGGTGGAACATGGAAGCTTAATGGAAATATGATGACAGAAAAGGTTGAATTTGATACTGGAAATGCTGAAAGAGTTGGAGAGGTTGTAACCTTTGAGGTTGAATTAACTGATTCATCTTTATCAATTCCTGAATCCAACTGGACATTTTACAGGATTGATAGTGGTTCTCCTGGTGAACTTCAAGGTGCATGGTTAATGGCAGGAAGGGTTAGGGATGGAAATAGGCGAATGAGAGATACTAGTGGCCCTAGAAAAACAATGAAGATTTTATCAGGGAAAAGATTCCAATGGATAGCATATAATACCGAAACAAAAAGGTTTATGGGAACTGGAGGAGGCACCTATTCAACAATTGGTGGCATATACACTGAAAATATAGAGTTCTTTTCAAGGGATAATTCTAAAGCTGGACTAAGTTTAGAATTCAGTTACTCTATTGAAAATAATGAATGGAATCATTCTGGATATAGTAGTAAGGGAGATCCTATGCATGAAATTTGGATTAGAAGAGAATAACAATGGATAAATTTAAGTGGAATAAATTCTATAATCTGATAATCTTAGCTAACCTAATCTATTTTATTATTTTCTTCTTAATTACTAATTACTACTAGACAATGCAATTAATTGATTGGATAATTTTAGTATCAACCCTTTTATTAATTGTTGTTTACGGTACTATAAAAACTCGAGGGGCCAAATCATCCTTAGATTATATTAAGGCTGGCAATCAAGCTAAATGGTGGACTATTGGATTGTCAGTAATGGCTACTCAGGCTAGTGCAATCACATTCCTTTCAACTCCTGGACAAGCATTTCATGATGGTATGGGGTTCATACAATTTTATTTTGGAGTTCCATTAGCAATTATCATTGTTTGTATGGTATTTATCCCTATATATCATAAATTAAAGGTATACACAGCCTATGAATATCTTGAAAGTAGATTTGATTTAAAGACTAGGACGCTTACTGCTTTGTTGTTTCTAATCCAAAGAAGTCTCTCAGCAGGTATTACAATATTTGCGCCTGCAATTATTCTTTCTTCAGTATTAGGATGGGACCTAACAACATTAAATATCATATTAGGTCTATTAGTAATAATATATACCGTTTCGGGCGGTACTAAGGCAGTAAATTATACTCAAAAATATCAGATGGGAATCATCTTTATAGGTTTACTAATATGTTTGGCAGTAATTATAAATCTACTGCCGGAGAATATTAATTTTAGAAATGCTATTGATATAGCTGGGGCAAATTCAAAACTTGAGGTATTAAATTTTTCATTTGATTTAGAAAATCGATATACTATTTGGAGTGGTTTAATTGGTGGTACATTTTTGATGATGTCATATTTTGGTACTGATCAAAGCCAAGTTCAGAGATATTTATCTGGAAAATCATTAAAAGAAATGCAATTAGGAATGATTTTTAATGGAATTTTAAAAATTCCCATGCAATTCTTTATTCTTTTTATTGGGGTTATGGTCTTTGTATTTTATCAATTTAATTCCTCTCCAATTAACTTTAATCCTCAATCCATTAGCATCGTAAATAATTCAACTTACGAGAAGGATTATAATAATCTTCAAAATGAGCTTAACAACATATTTAATGAAAAACAACATCAAATAAATAATTATTTGTCAGGTAATTATGATGCTAAATACGGATTATCAGAATTAGAATTAAAAGAAAAAAAGCTCAGATTAGAAGCAAAAAACCTTATAGCTTTAGCTTCTCAAGAGAAGAACATTAAGGTAGAAACTAATGATAAGGATTATGTTTTTATAACTTTTATTCTTGAGAATCTTCCAAAAGGATTAATTGGCTTGTTATTAGCTGTAATATTAAGTGCAGCAATGTCATCCACCTCAAGTGAAATAAATGCATTAGCAACTACAACTGCCATAGACATCTATAAAAGGAATAAGAAAAATGTTACAGACGATCAGTTAGTAAAGTCAACTAAATTTTTTACTTTCTTATGGGGAATGATAGCTATTGGAATAGCATGTGTTGCTTATTTAGCAGATAATCTGATTCAATTGGTAAATATTATTGGATCAATATTCTATGGAAATGTCCTAGGGATTTTTCTAATAGCATTCTTTTTCAAATTTATAAAGTCTAATGCTATATTTTATGCTGCAATAATTACTCAAATCATTATTATCTATGGATGGTATAATGACTGGATGCCATTTTTATGGCTTAATGTTTTTGGATGTATTGTTGTTATTACTATCTCTAGCTTATTACAACTAGCACAAAAGAATTAATTACTCCACTCCTCTATTGAATCTTTATTCATCTTAACATAGTCCTGATTACCGGCAATCTTTGAGGCCTCTAATGATTTTTTAGCTATTCTTATCGCTCCTTTTAAATCACCATTTGCAGCATATATTAATGATTGTTGTCTTAATTGCCAGAATTGTGGTTTTTCAGACATTTCTATAGCTTTATCCATCCATTCAAGAGCCATATTTAAATTAGTATTTTCTTGCATATAATATACAGCAGCAGCATAATAATCAGATGCTTCAGGTTTTTTACTCATTACTTCCTGAATATTTTTTCCCACAATATCTCTAGTTGGAACATTGATAGTTACCGGAACATAAACATCATCCCACATCATTAACATAACTGCGTGATTATTATTTAATGCATCAAAAGCAATGGTGAAGGTTTCAATTGAAATTGGTTCAGGAAGTTTTTTCATTTCAACCATTGTACTTAAAACAACATTCTTGTCATCCCAATCTCCTGGCACTCCCCTAACTGAAGTGTCATTATATAAAATGAATTCCCATTCTGATTCCTTTGGAATAGTAAAAATAGAATATTTTCCTGCTTTTACTTTATTATCGTTTATAACTACATCATCCGAAAAACTAATTTTGGTGCTAGCGTTTGCACCAGTTCTCCAAATTTTATTGTAAGGAACTAAACCTCCAAATATTTCTCTACCTCGCATTGAAGGTCTAGAATATTCAACTTCAATTTCAGTTAGTCCAACCATTTGGTTCATTGAAGTTGCTGGACTTGGTTGTGGAGTCTTAATTTGAGAAAATGAAAAAGAAAAGGCTAGTATTGTAAAGATTATTAAATATTTTTTCATGACACTTATTTTATTATAAATTATTGATACTTTTATTGTAGAAACAAAAATAGAAAAAAATTAGTATTATGAAAAAATATATTATTGAAGGAATTGGAACTTACTTTCTAGTTCTAATTATAGGTTTAACTGGAAATCCTATTGCAATAGGAATTGGACTAAGTATCCTTGTTTATATGGGATTTCATATTTCAGGTGCTCATTACAATCCTGCAGTAAGTTTAGCAATGATCATCAGAGGTGAAATGTCTGTTGTAGAGTGTTTAAAATACATCTTATCACAATGTATTGGAGCTTTTGCAGCTGCATATTCAATTGTTTTACTTGGGGCAGATGCATTATCAGTTGTTTCTAATACTAGTGACACTACTAGTTTCTTATTAGCTGAAATAATCTTTACTTTTCTGCTTGTATTTGTAATTCTTAATGTTGCTACACATCCTGACACTAAAAATAACCAATACTATGGACTGGCTATTGGACTAACAGTTGCTGCTGGAGCTTTCTCTGTTGGTGATATTTCTGGTGGTGTTTTTAATCCAGCCGTTAGTTTTGGCCCTTCATTGCTAAGCTTAATTAACCCAGATTTGGAATTAAGTAATGTAGCTTCACACAATTTTTTCATTTATTATTTAGGTGCAACTGTAATTGGCTCAATTATAGCTAGTTTACTATTTAATTCCCTACTAAAAAATAAATGATTCATTATAGTGAAGAAGATATTGGAGAACTAGATAAGGTATTTAGGATAAATCTTAAACTACTATGCTTGCATAGTAATTTTTAATATATTGCAATAATGTATTTATTAAAACTTTTATTAATTCCTATAACTATAATTCAATTAAATATGAGTGTAAACAATTTAAATTCCATATATGACATTAAAATAAATGATATTACCGGAGAACCTATAGAATTGTCAGACTTCAAAGATAAATATTTGTTATTTGTTAATGTAGCTTCAAAATGTGGTTTTACTGATCAATATAAGGATCTTCAAGAGCTACATGAAAAATACAAATCTGACCTTGTTGTAGTTGGGCTTCCATGCAATCAATTTAATAATCAAGAACCTGGAAATGAACAAGAGATATCGCAGTTTTGTAAGATTAACTATGGTGTAACGTTCTTATTAACAGAAAAAATTGAAGTTAAAGGGGATAATCAACACTATCTATATAAGTGGCTGACAGATAAAAACCTTAATGGAGTAAAAAACTCAACTGTTAGATGGAATTTTCAAAAATACCTAGTTGATCCCTCAGGAAAACTAATTAATTATTGGTATTCTATAACAAATCCTTTGAGTGAAAAAATAATTAAACATATTCAATAATAGAGGTAAAAACTGAATTAAATATTTAGGAACTTTTAGTTATCTTTAATATTATAATATAATTACAATGAAAAAAATCTCTTTAATACTACTATCGTTCTTTTTAACAACTCAAGTTGTTATATCACAATCAAAGCTAAATAAAGTAAAATCTGAAATTGTCAGTTCAGTAGAAAAACATTCTGAAAATCTAATTAATATAAGTAATCAAATATGGGAACTAGCAGAAACTGCTTTTAATGAACATGAGTCTTCAAAAATTCTATCTGATTATGCAGAAAAAAATGGTTTTTCAATTGAAAGAGGTGTGGCTGGTATGCCAACAGCCTTTATTGCAACCTATGGTGAAGGGGAGCCTGTTATTGGAGTATTGGGTGAATTTGACGCTCTTCCAGGTCTTTCTCAGCAAGCTAAACCCGTTAAATCTCCTTTTTTAGAAGGAGCTGCAGGTCATGGATGTGGCCACAACATGTTTGGTAGTGGAAGTCTTGGCGCAGCAATTGCTATAAAAGAGATGATTGAACAAGGAAAGATTAGTGGTACTATTAAGTTTTTTGGAACTCCATCAGAAGAAAAATACTTTGGAAAAATATGGATGGTTGAAGCAGGATTATGGGATGACGTTGATGTTAATATAAGTTGGCACCCAGGGGCTAATACAGAGGCTGATGTTCAATCGTCCCTCGCTTTAATTGATTTTAAAGTAGAATTCTTTGGTCAAGCTGCACATGCATCAGCTGACCCTTGGAATGGAAGAAGTGCTTCGGATGCTCTTGAATTATACACAACAGGAATAAATTATTACCGAGAACATGTAAAACCAACAGTAAGAATGCACTATCACATTCAAGATGCTGGTAAAGTGGTTAATGTAGTGCCAGACTATTCTAAAATATGGATAAGATCAAGAGACACCAAAAGATCAGGCATGATGCCTGTTTATAATCGTCTTGTTGAAATGGCTGAAGGTGCTGCAATTTTAGCAGATGTTGATTATAAAGTTTCTTTAATTTCAGGAATATATGAAGTATTAGTAAATAGAACTGGTGGGCAGGTAATGCAAGATAATTTAGAGCTGCTTGGACCTATTAAATATACTGATAAGGAAATTGCATTTGCAAAAAAAATTCAGGAATCTACCAATAAAGCCACTTTAGGAATGGATTCTGAGATTAAACCTTTAAGAAAAACATTAGATCACCCTGGAGGAGGATCAACTGATGTTGGTGATGTAAGTTGGAATGTTCCAAATATTAATCTAAGTGTGACTACAGCTCCGATAGACACTCCTTGGCACTCATGGGCAGTAGTTGCGTGTGGAGGTATGAGCATTGGACATAAAGGAGTGATTTACTCTGCAAAAGCTATGGCAATGACTATGTCAGATCTATATAAAAGTCCTAAACTTATTAATGAAATAAAGAAAGAATATAAAGAAAGAAAAGGTGATGAAGAATATCAGGCAATGATTGATGGTCCTGCACCTATAGATGATAATTAAATTCTTTCTATTTTAGCGCCTATTGATCTTAACCTCTGATCAATATTTTCATATCCCCTATCAATCTGTTCTATATTATTGATAATTGATGTGCCTTTAGCTGAAAGAGCAGCTATAAGTAGTGAGATTCCCGCTCTTATATCAGGTGATGTCATTGAAGTTGCCTTTAATTTAGAATTAAAAGCATGTCCAATAACAGTAGCTCGATGTGGATCACATAAAATAATCTTTGCACCCATATCAATTAATTTGTCTACAAAGAAAAGCCTACTCTCAAACATTTTTTGATGAATTAAGACACTTCCTCTTGCTTGAGTTGCAACTACAAGTATAATACTTAATAGGTCTGGACTAAATCCCGGCCATGGGGCATCAGATATTGTTAAAATAGATCCATCAATGTAGTTTTTTATCTCATAACCATCCTTGTGTTTAGGAATTAACATATCATCTCCTTTTTTAATTAAATCTATCCCTAAAGAATTGAAAACATTGGGGATTTGACCTAAATTCTCCCAACTTACATTTTTTATCAAAATTTTACTTTTTGTCATAGCTGCTAAACCAATCCAACTCCCAATTTCTATCATATCTGGCAAAACGGTATGCTCAGTTCCTTTTAATTCTTTAACGCCTTCAACAATTAGTAAATTAGACCCCATTCCTTTAATATTAGCTCCCATATTAATTAACATCTTACATAATTGTTGAATATAAGGTTCACAAGCAGCATTATATATTGTTGTTTTACCCTCTGCAAGTACAGCTGCCATTAAAATGTTGGCTGTTCCTGTAACAGAAGCTTCCTCTAATAAAATATATGTTCCTTTAAGTTTATCAGCTTTGACAGTATAAAAATGATCTTTTCTTTTATATTCAAATTTTCCTCCAAGCTTAACTAGGCCCTGAAAATGTGTGTCCAGCCTTCTTCTTCCAATCTTATCTCCACCAGGCTTTGGAATATATCCTTTTCCAAATCTTGTTAGAAGAGGACCTACTATCATTATTGATCCACGTAAACTTTGACCATCCTTTTTGAATTCATCTGACTCTAAATAATTGAGATCTATATTATTAGACTGAAAAGAATATGAGTTTGATGATAATTTCTGGACATTTACACCAAATTTTGATAAAAGATTAATTAATCTTTTTATATCTATAATGTCTGGAATATTGTTAATTACAACTTTTTCATCAGTAAGGATTGAAGCGCAAATAACCTGAAGAGCTTCATTCTTTGCTCCCTGAGGAGTAATCTCTCCATTTAGTTCAAAACCACCTTTGATCTTAAAAGTTTCCATTTATTATATATAATTATGAATTTTAATATCTCTTCCTTGGTCTATTATTTTTCTTAATAGATTTTTTATGAACAAATTTTCTTTTTGGTCGTATTAGAACTGATGAATCTAATAATACCTCATCTGAATTCCTAATATCTATTTTTCCATCAGAAAGCTCAAATAAATGATCAAAAATTACAACGTCAGTAACGCTATCTTTATTCCAATTCAAAAAACATTTTTTCATGTGATTTGCAATTGTATATATAAGAGCCTCCTTCATTTCTCCATCCTTCCATTTTACTGCCTCATCTATCATAATCTTAATGTTGTTTCCATAAAATCTATATTTTGGATAATTCTGAGGATAGGACAATGGATCAGGTTTAGCCTCTAAAATTTCTTTAGAAGGTTTGTCAAATGGAGAATCAGCATCTAATTTAAAATCAGACATAATAAATAGCTGATCCCATAATTTATGTTGAAAATCAGGAACATCTCTTAAATGAGGTTGCAAATTACCCATAATAGATATTATAGATTTAGCTAATTTATTTCTCTCCTCCTTAGATTCTCTTGAGGATGCATGATTAATCATCTTCTGAATATGTCTTCCGTATTCAGGAATTATCAATTGCTCACGATTCGTATTGTACTCTAGTTTATCTATCAAAACAAAAAATTTATATTAAATAATTAGTGAAGATTCATTTAAGTCGGCAAAATACAAAAAATATATAATAACAGGTTTATGTTATAATAAAATTACATTCTCAACTCTTTTTGAAACTTCTTTATATTTTTCGATTACATTTTCAGGTCTATCCATTATTACATTAACAGATATGCTAGTAAAATTATTATTTCGAGATTGCTTCTTTTTAATTATTGCTCCAATATTATCAAAAATGGACTCAATAACATTAATTTTATTTTCATCAGACTTAACAATAAACTTGAATAAATACTCACAAGGCCATTCTGAAGTTTTCTCTAAAAGTTGAGTTAAATTAATATAAAAATTTTTATTTGTATGATCCATTTATGTTGTAAATTAATCTAATTACAAATATAGTAGTTATTAATTTTTTTAATTTAAACATTAATAACGATTTTTATAACACATTATTCATAATTCATGGTTAAAAAAATTATAATAACTGGAGGTCCTGGAACAGGAAAAACTTCATTAATTGAAGAATTGAAAAAAAATAACTTCAAATGTTTCGATGAAATTTCAAGAGAAATTACTTTGAAGTATAGGGAAAAGGGAATAGAGCAGCTTTTTTTATCAGATCCTAATTTATTTAGTCAGGAATTACTAAATGGCAGGATTCAACAGTTTAATAACTCAATAAACCTACAAGCTGATTGTGTATTTTTTGATAGAGGAATCCCAGACATTATCGCATATTTAAATTTTAAGAAGGTTGACTTATCAAAAAAAATTTTAAAATCAATTGATAAATACAGGTATGATATGATATTTTTATTGGAGCCATGGGAAGATATATACTCATCTGATATAATTCGTTATGAATCATTTGATCAAGTGATCACTATTGATAGCTATATAAAAAACGCATACAAGGAGTTTGGATACAATCCAATTATAGTCCCAAAAGACAATATAAAAAATAGAATAGATTTTATTATTAATTCACTAAAATAGGGCTAAAATGAATAGTCAAAAAACAATTATTTTCATGGGCACTGCAGAATTTGCAATTCCCTCTTTAGAAAAAATAATTGAAAATAATTATAATGTTTTAGCAGTTGTAACCTCCACTGACAAACCTTCTGGCAGGGGACTTAAATTAAAAGAATCGCCCATAAAACAGTTTGCTAGAACAAATAGTCTAAAAATTCTTCAACCAAATAATCTAAAAGATCAAAATTTTATAAATCTAATTACAAACTTTAAACCAGATTTAATAGTAGTAGTAGCATTTCGAATGCTACCTGAGATATTGTGGAAAATTCCCAAATATGGAGCCATAAATGTACATGCCTCATTACTTCCAAAATACAGAGGCGCTGCTCCAATAAATTGGGCTATAATCAATGGCGAAAATCAAACGGGTGTATCAACTTTTTTTATAAATAAAAAAATTGATACAGGTGATATAATAGACCAATCATCAATAGAAATACCTAAGAATGAGAATGCTGGGGATATTCATGATAAACTAAAGGAATTGGGTGGTAATGTTTTGATTAAATCTCTAGAAAAAATATTTAGTAATAAAAAAGTTGCAATAAAAAAGCAATTAGTAATTAAGCCCTTAAATAAGGCTCCAAAATTAGATAAATCAAATTCCAAAATAAATTGGGACGACTCATTTGAAAATATATACAATAAAATAAGGGGTCTTAGTCCATATCCAGGTGCAAAAAGTGTCCTAGATAATTATGATAAGAAAATTAATGTAATTATTTACAAATCTAATTTCTCTAATAATAAACATAATCATCCTAATGGATTAATTATCATTGAAAAAGGTACATTTAAGGTTGCTACATTTGACGGATATATATGTCCTTTATTAATTAAATTTGAAGGAAAAAAAACATTAGATATTAAGTCACTAATTAACGGTTTTAATTTTCACAAGAAATGCAAAATGATTTAACAAGATTAGATGAAATTAAAAAAGGATGTTTAATATTGGCTGACCCTAATATAATTAATGATCCCTATTTCAACAGAGCAATCATTCTAATCACAGAAAATAGCAAAGATGAAGTAGTTGGGTTTATTATAAATAAACCTCTAGAATACAATTTTGAAGATATATTTTCGGGCTTAGGAAAGGATTTTATAATTTATGATGGAGGACCTGTAAATAAGGATAATCTATATTATATCCATAACACACCTAATTTAATAAGTAATAGCATAGAAGTTTCTGATAATCTATTTTGGGGGGGTGATTTTATGGATGTAAAAAATCTTATAAAAAATAACAAAATAGGATCTAATAATATTAGATTTTTTTCAGGGTACTCTGGATGGACTATATCTCAATTGAAAAATGAAATAAGGGAAAAATCCTGGATTATAACTAACAATAGATTTAATGATAAGATATTAAAATCAAAAACAAATGAGCTTTGGAAAGAAGAAATAAAAAAATTAGGAGATGATTATAAAATTTGGTCTAATGCCCCAGAAAATCCAAACTTAAATTAATTCATTTAAGAAGATCCTAATACTTTTTTAAGATCTGAGACTTGATTTGTCCATAACATTTTTGATTCTTCAACTTCATCATCCTCTGCAAAATCAGTAACAATTAAAGAAACATCTTTAGTAATTTCGTCAAATTGAATTCGTAACTCAAAATAATAGTCTGTGTCCTCATCATCCATCCATTGAAATCGAATTTTTTCTGGCATTTTTTTTGAAACTAGATTTGCTGATTCTTCAGAATCATCCCAAATAAAGATAAAATTTTCGCCTCTAGAATTGACATTTTCAGCAAACCATTCTGAAAGACCAGAAGGTGTCGAAATATACTGATATAAAAGTCTTTGGGAAACTTGTATTGGGAATTCCATTTCAAATTGAATTCTATCTGTCATTATCATATAATTAAGATCGTAATATATACATTTATTCTTAAGTTATATAATAATTTTTTAAAATAATTTATCAAAGATATGTTGAAACTAAAAAATTTAAATTTTATATTTGCTTCCCTTAAATTATGGCGAGATAGCTCAGTTGGTCAGAGCGTCGGATTCATAACCCGGAGGTCCCGAGTTCAAATCTCGGTCTCGCTACTATTCTTCTAATAAAATTAACTTAATTTCTTTACCAACTGATTTAGAGTTAATAATTCCTGAGAACCAGAATTCATATCTTTAAGATTATATCTTTTTTTACTTAATTCATCATCGCCAACAAAGACAGCATAAGGTATGTTGTTTTTATTTGCATAACCTAATTGCTTCTTTAAACTTAATGAGTCCGGATATAATTCTGTAGATATATTATTTTCTCTCAATTTACTAATTGCCTCTAATGAAAAGAGAGAATTTTCTTTGCCAAAATTTAGAAATAAAACATTGACAGAGCTACCTGTTACAACTGGAAATAATCCTAATTCATCTAATACCATATATATTCTATCTAATCCAAAACTAATACCAATTCCACTCAAATTAGATAGCCCGAAAATTTCTGTAAGATTATCATACCTTCCTCCTCCAGCTATAGAGCCTATTGAAACAGTATTAGGTGCTGAAACTTCAAAAATTACACCTGTATAGTAATCAATTCCTCTTGCTAAACTTAAATCAAAATTTAAAGAACAACTTTTAAGACCAAGATCTTCTATTGTTGAATAAATAAATTCCAAATCACTGACTCCTTCTAACCCCGTTAATGAATTCTTAAAAGTTGATTTCAATAAAGTCATATACTTTTTGAAATCTCCTGAAAAATTTATTAGTTTAATTATAGTATTTCTAGACTTTTTTGAGAAACCTTTTGATTCTAATTCCTGACCAAAAGATTCTATTCCAATTTTATCTTTTTTATCTAAAGCAGTTGTTAAATCCTTGAACTTATCCTTGCAGTCTAATATTTCAGAAAGTCCAACTAATATCTTCCTATTATTAATTTTAATTCTGGTTCCAATTAATTTTAATGAATCAAAGATGCTATCAAACAACTGAATTAATTCAATTTCTTGATAAAGCGATTGTGATCCTATTACATCAGCATCACATTGAAGAAACTCTCTAAATCTTCCTCTCTGAGGTTTATCTGCTCTCCATACGGGCTGAATTTGAAATCTTTTAAAAGGAAGAGTGATCTCATTCTGGTTTTGAACTACATACCTAGCAAAAGGAACAGTTAGATCATATCTTAATGCCTTATCTGATATTTTAGAAGCAATTTTACCTTTATTACCAGCAGCTAAATCCTGATTGTCCAAATCCTTTAAAAAATCGCCAGACTTTAAAATTTTAAAGATTAGCCTATCCCCTTCATCGCCATATTTACCCAATAGAGTGCTTGACCTTTCAAAGCTTGGAGTTTCAATTGGGTTAAACCCAAACTTCAAAAAGTTGTCTTTAATTACATCAATTATATAGTTTCTTTTATATAATTGTATTGAATCAAAGTCTCTAGTCCCTTTTGGTATGCCTAGTTTTTTCTTCATATCAAACAAAATTATAATTTAATTATTAGTATTTATTTCTTTTATTAAAATAATTAAATAAAAAAACACCTATTTGAAATAGGTGTTTTTAAAAAATATATTTTGATTTTATATTATTTTTTTTCGGCAACTACTTCAAATGGCAAGTCAAATGCCACATCTCTATGCAATCTAACAACTGCATTATATTTTCCTAATTGCTTTATTAAATTACCTGTAATCATTATTGATCTCTTGTCAATTTCAACACCTTTCTCTTTTAGTTCATTCTGAACATTTATATTGTTAACAGAACCAAAAAGTTTCTTGCCCTCTCCCACTTTAGATTTTATTTTTATATCTAAAGCTTTAATTTTCTTTGCAATCTTATTTGCATCATCAACTAACTTCTTGTCCTTAACAGCTTGCTGTTTGAGATTTTCAGTTAATATTTTCTTAGCTGAAGGAGTTGCTAGTATTGCTGATCCATTTGGTATTAAGAAATTTCTACCAAAACCATTCTTGACGGTAATGATATCATCCTTAAATCCAACACCCTCCACGTCTTTTTTTAATATTATTTCCATTCTTAGAAATTTTACTTCAACAAGTCAGCCACATACGGCATTAGAGCAAGATGTCTAGCTCTTTTTACAGCAACAGACACCTTTCTTTGATATTTTAATGATGTTCCCGTAATTCTTCTAGGCAATAACTTACCTTGTTCATTTACAAATTTTAGTAAAAAATCAGGATCTTTATAGTCAATATATTTAATTCCATATTTTTTAAATCTACAATATTTCTTTACAATGCTATTGTCTATGTTCAAAGGAGTTAAATATCTGATTTCCCCTTCATTTTTTCCTTTTGCTTGTTGTTGAATATTTGACATAACTTTATGCTTTAATTTTTAATTTTTCCCTTCTTTTCTCTGCCCATTCAATTGCATACTTATCCAACTTTACAGTTAAAGATCTCATAAACCTTTCATCTCTTTTAAGTTCAACTTCTAGCTTCGAAATAACATTTGATTCAACAGAGTATTGAAAAAGATGATAAAACCCACTTTTCTTGTTTTGAATAGGATAAGCCAACTTTTTTAATCCCCAATCCTCCTTGGAAACAATTTTAGCACCTTTAGATGTCAAAAATTTCTCATATTTCTGGACTGTTTCCTTTATCTGATCTTCAGATAAAACGGGATTTAAAATGAAAACAGTTTCATAATTATTCATTTTCTATTTATTTTTTAATGCCTGCAAAAGTAGGTATTTTATATTGTTTTGACAATTTTTTAGTTTAAATATGCAAATTAGTTAATTTTATGGTTAGAAAACATAAACTATTTTTCAAAATTGACTAAAAATTGTATAATAATTGACCAAGATCCTGAGAATTTAGAAATTCTTAAAAAACTTATAGAAAAACAAACATCTTTTTCAGTATTATCATGTTTTGACAACTTTATTGATTCAAAACATTTTTTAAATTCTATTAATATAGATGTTATTTTTATTTCATTTAGCCTTCCTAAATTTGATCCATTCGTCTTTTTAGATTCAATAAAATCAGATTCAAAAATTGTCTTTATTAGCAATCAAACAGAACATGCTTTTAAGAGTTTTGAATATAATACACTAGACTATATAGAACATCCATTGAATGAAGAAAAAATTCAAAAAATAGAAATGAAATTTCAGAAATTATTTAATAATTCTAATGAAAAAAGTAAGCCTTATTTATATATAAAAAGTAATCTAAAGAAAAGGAAGGTATATACTAAAGATATTAAATGGGTAGAAGCACTAGGAGACTATGTTAAAGTTGTTACATCAAATTCAAATATTATAGTATTATCTTCTTTAAGAAATTTTGAAAAAAAATTACCAATAAATAAATTCTTAAGAATTCATAAATCGTATATTATAAACCTTGATAGGATCGACAATCTTAGTAACAAAACTGTAGAAATTGAATCTAACTTAATTCCTGTTAGCAGAAATAAAAAAGCAGAGCTAGAAAAAATACTAGAATCAAAATAGACTAGTAATTATCCACATTTAAGATTACATTCACAGAACTATAGCTTGAAATTGAGTGCAATTTGTCTTTAGATTTTTTAATAAAATTTTTAGTTGCAATTAATGATTGCTTAGAAGGAATTTTTATAAGAATATTTTTTTGATATTTATTTCTAACCCTGTTAATATGAGGGAATTCAGGACCTAGTATATTCCCCTTAAGAACAGTAGATAAATTTTTAGCTAACCAGTTTGCAGATTCATTAACAAGCGCAAAACTTTTGTGTTTTACTGTTATCTTAATTAATTTATAAAAAGGCGGATATTTAAATTTTTCCCTTTCTTCTATTTGGTTATTGAACATTGAATCATAATCATTGGCAATGATATGATTAAAAATATCATTTGATGAATCATATGTTTGAATTAGCACTTTTCCTCTTTCTAATGATCTGCCTGATCTTCCTGCTACTTGTTGAATTAATTGATAGCATCTTTCATAGGCTCTAAAATCAGGAAAATTCAATGAATTATCCACATTTAAAACTCCTACCAACTTAACATTTTTAAAGTCTAACCCCTTTGTTACCATTTGTGTCCCAATTAAAATATCAAATTCATTCTTTTCAAAAGATGAGATTATCTTGTTAAAACTATTTTTTCCTCTTGTAGTATCATAATCTAGCCTTTTTACTCTATAATTTGGAAATAATTCACTTATTTCAAGCTCTACTTGTTGAGTTCCAAATCCTTTAGAAATTACATCTTTATTTAAGCATGATGGGCAGGAATAGATTAAATCAATGTTATAACCACAATAATGGCATCTTAAAGATTTATTATTATAATGATATGTTAAACTAACATCGCAATTAACGCATCTAGGAGTATAGCCGCATTTATTGCATTCAATAATTGGAGAAAAACCTCTTCTATTTTGAAATAAAATAACTTGTTTTTTTTCATTTACTGCTTTACTAATCTGCTCTAAAAGCTCATCACTAAAAATCCCTACCATTTTTCCTTCTTTATACTTTTCTCTAATATTTATTAACTCAATTATTGGTAGAGGCACATCATTATATCTTTTATTTAGACTAACTAATTCATATTTTTTTAGAACTACTGCATTATAATAACTTTCGATGCTTGGCGTAGCAGATCCAAGCAGAACATTAGCATTAAAATATTTTGATAATACAATTGATGAATCTCTTGCATGATACCTTGGTGAGGGCTCGTGCTGTTTATAGGATTGTTCATGTTCTTCATCAACAATAATTAATTTTAAATTACTGAAAGGCAATAATAAAGATGACCTTGCTCCTATTATTAATTGGGGTTTCTTTGAATCTAAAACTTTATTCCAAATTTCAACTCTTTGATTAATTGAAAATCTAGAATGATAAACTATTAATTCTTCTGAAAATACTTCTGATAATCTATTTACTAATTGAGTCGTTAATGCAATCTCTGGAACTAGGTATAGAATTTGATTATTTTCTTTTAATATAGACTGAATTATTTTATTGTAAATTTCAGTTTTACCTGATGATGTTACGCCATTAAATAATACTATATTATTTTTTGTAAAAGATTCTTTAATTTGGCCATATGCATGATTTTGATCACTACTTAATTTAATTTTTTGATTAGAGTTTGTTGAATTATTCTGAATTCTATCTACTTGAATATAAGATTGATGAAAAATTCCTCTATCAATCATTTTTTTAATAATAGCAGAAGATGAATTAGAAATGTTTTTTAGATCAGATATTTCAATTAAATCATTATTGGTGTTAGAATTTAAAAAAGAATTTAACACCTCTAATTGTTTAGGTGACCTTTTTAAACTTTTTTTTAATTCTTTAATCTGTTTATCATTAAAAAATGAATCTGACAGATTCACACACCTTGAAAATTTTGGTTTATATCTAGAATATAATTTCTCATTTATAGATATCAAATTCTTGATGTTTAATGAGTCCAAATGAGTAAAAATATTTTTCTTATTTAATATATCTGAAATTTCATTAATCCTTAAGGGTGATTGAGATTCTAAGGCCTGCATTATTAAAAATTCTTCATCATCTAACTCGTCAAAATTTATATTTGAATCCTCTCTAATGGAAATTAATGTTTCACTCTCAAGTAATAAAATACTAGGGACAGCTGCTCTAAGGACCTCTCCTATTGAGCACATATAATATTTTGAAATCCAAACCCAAAATTTTAATTGGATCTCATTAATTAGTGGTTTTTCATCAATTATTTGATAAATAGATTTAACCTCATAACTAACGGGTGAATTAGTGTGTACAGAACTTACTATTGAAGTGTAAATCTTTTTTTTCCCAAATGGTACTGCAACTCTCATTCCTGGTTTTAGAAAAGAGTATTCAGCTTCATTAATTCCATAAGTAAATGCCTGATTAACAGGAATAGGCAAAACAACATCTATAAAATAATTCATCCTAAAACTTTAAAATCTATTCTGTTCCCCTTGACTGATAAATTTCAATATAATTTAATCAGCTTAGTAATGAGAAATACTAATTTACTTATACATAAAATATAGTACTTTTATAAATATATTACAATATAAGTTTATATAATGAAGATCAAATGTATAGCCATAGGAAAAACTAAAAATCAAGAGCTCATTAGTATAATTAGAAGAGATGAAACTAGTTTTTGCAACAAATAATTCAAATAAAATAAAGGAAGTAAGCAATTTGATTAGTAATCAAATAGAGATTATGAGCCTTAAAGATATTGGCTGTAAAGAGGATATAGTTGAAAGTGAAAATACAATAATTGATAATGCTATTTTAAAAGCAAATTATATAAAAAATAATTATGGATATGATTGCTTTTCAGATGATACTGGCCTTGAAGTTGATTTTTTAAATGGCAGGCCTGGAGTTTATTCAAAAAGGTTTGCTGGAGAAAATTCAACAGATGAATTAAATATGGAAAAGCTATTGGAATGCATGAAAGAAAGTAATAATAGAAATGCTAGATTTAGAACGGTAATTGCTTTAAATATTAATAATCAGGTAATTACTTTTACAGGAGTATGTGAGGGGGAAATACTAAAACAAAGAAGAGGAAATAATGGTTTTGGCTATGATCCTGTTTTTTTGCCTAAAGGCTATAACAATTCATTTGGAGAAATGAGTATAATAGATAAAAATAAAATCGCTCATAGATCTAAAGCCGTAAAAAAGTTAATTAATTATTTAAATAAGTTCTGTTAAATATCAGTTAACCTAAACTATTTATCTTCTTTAAACAACAAAGTTTACTATATTTAGCAATATTTTTACAGATGAGAAAAATATTGCTAAATATTCTCCTTCTTTTTTATGCCTTTTCTTTTTCACAAGAAATAACTACTGTTAAGGGTACAATTTTAAATGCAAATAACAATATGCCATTAGAAAATGTGAATATTGTTAATCTAAATAAAGTAATTGGGACTGCTACTAATAGAAAGGGAGAGTTTGAGATTAGAGTTCAAGTAGATGACACACTTCATTTTTCATATCTTGGATTTAAATCCATTAGGGTTAGGGTTACAAATGATTGGATAAGGTATGGACTTAATACAAGTATAGAATTAACAGAATTGGCTCTAGCACTTGAAGAAGTTGTCGTAAATCAATTAAAGTTAACGGGATATTTAGAGATTGATATAAAACAAGTTCCAATCAATAGAAATTTTAGATATAGTATTTCTGGTCTTCCTAATGTTGGATATGAGTCAAGTGCCAGGCCAACTAGTGCAGCTACTAGAGCATTAAATGCAATTTTTAATCCATTTGATTTCCTTCATAAAATATTTGGGAAACAACCAAATGAATTGAGAAAACTTAGAAAGATGAAAAAAGATAACAGAATCCGTGATTTATTATCCAATAGATTTGATAGAGAGATGTTACTAGTATTGCTTCACCTTGATAGAGTTGATCTAGATTTATTAATTAGTGAATGTAATTATTCTGATGATTTTATTACTAAAGCTAATGATCTTCAAATATTAGACGCTATAAGTGAATGTTATGAGGAGTATAAAGTCTTAAATAGAAGTCTAAAAAATTAATTTATATATTCCTTGTTTTTAAAGCTTGGATTAGCTTTAATATCATCATAGAATTTAGCATAAACCACATTTTGATATGGCATCAGCCAAATAAAGCCAATACCTAAAGTAAAAATACATAAAATAGCAAGGCCCATAATTCTTAATAATATTCTAAAAAGCTTCCACTTATAGCCTTTCATCAAATTCATACTCTTCACAAGTGCATCATATGCTCCAATTTCTTTGTCTTCACCCATAATAAAAAATACCTGAGAAAACATTAATGCAGCTATTATTCCAGGAATTATTAGTAAAATAAAACCTACAACAACAAGAACGCCCATCATTAAATAGGCTAATATCGAATTCACCCAACTAGTTTTAAAAGGAATAAATAGATTGTCTATTTCAGGGTTATTATCTCTAGAGATATTTAGGAAAAATATGGTTATTCCAATAGCTAATGGAGGTGTAAAAATAAGAGAAGTAAGATTAGCTCCCCAATCTTCTCCTAGTATTCCCCATCCTACAACTCCTACAGCTATAGAAATTAATGCGACAAGTAGATTTCCACCTATAGCTAAACCCCACTTACCTTTTAAAGAAGTGTGAGCTTCCTTCATTATTTTTGAATTTTCCATAAATATTTTTAGATTATTTCAGCGCCAAAAGTAATTATTAAATCTAAATAAATAACTATCTTCGTAAATTATTTTTATTATTAATTATGCCATCTTTTTCATTAAATGCAATTTCACCAATTGACGGAAGATATTCTGACAAAACAACTGTGCTTTCAAATTATTTCTCTGAGAAATCACTTATAAAAAACAGACTTATAGTTGAAATAGAATACTTTATATCTCTTTGTGAAATACCACTTCCTGAATTAAAATCATTTAAAAAATCTGATTTTAAAAAACTTAGAGAGATTTATGAAAATTTCTCTGAAAAAGATGCAATAGCTATAAAAGAAATTGAAAAGAAAACGAATCACGATGTTAAAGCTGTTGAATATTTTATTAAAAATGAATTTGACAAACTTAATATAAATGAATACAAAGAATTTATTCACTTTGGATTAACCTCCCAAGACATAAATAATACAGCAATTCCACTTAGCTTAAAATATGCACTAAATGATGTGTATTATCCTGAATTAGATACCATCATTTCATATCTTAATGAATCTTCAAAAAAATGGTCAAAAATTCCGATGTTAGCAAGAACTCACGGTCAACCAGCTTCACCAACAAGACTTGGCAAAGAAATCGAAGTGTTTAAAGTAAGGATTACAGAACAATTAACTCTTTTAAAATCGATTCCAATAGCTGCAAAATTTGGTGGTGCAACTGGTAATTACAATGCGCATAATCTAGCTTATCCTAAAATTGATTGGAGAGAGTTCTCAGAGAAATTTGTATCAAAAAATTTAGGATTAAAACATTCATTTCCAACTACACAAATAGAGCATTATGATCATCTAGCAGCAATTTTTGATAATATTAAAAGAATAAATAATATTTTAATCGATCTAAACAAAGATCTGTGGTTATATATATCTATGGACTATTTTAAACAAAAAATAAAAGATGGTGAAATTGGAAGTTCTGCAATGCCTCATAAAGTAAATCCGATTGATTTTGAAAATAGTGAAGGTAATTTAGGTATAGCTAATGCAAATTTTGAGCATCTTTCATCAAAGCTTCCGATTTCTAGACTACAACGTGATCTTACAGATAGTACAGTTCTAAGAAACATAGGGGTTCCTTTTGCGCACACCCTAATTGCTTTTAAGTCTACTATAAAAGGATTAAACAAATTAATAGTCAACGAAGAAAAAATATCAAACGATCTTAATAATAATTGGGCTGTGGTAGCAGAGGCTATTCAAACAATATTACGACGAGAAGGCTATCCCCAGCCATATGAAGCTCCAAAATCTCTTACAAGAGTGAATTCTAATATATCAAAGGAAGAAATCCATAATTTTATTAATAAATTAGATGTTGATGATAACATTAAAAATGAATTGCTAAAAATAAGTCCAGAAAATTATACGGGCATATAAATTATTGATGATATGCAAATATTTAACCAGAATAAATATATATTTTTTCTTACGTGTTTTTTAATATTATCTGGATGTATAAATGAGTCTAAAACGGATAGAGACTTTAACAAGATTGTTGAATCTTTTACTAGTAAAAAAAATAACTTTTCAAAGACAAGTAATAGGTTAAGTGAAGAGTATATCTTTTCTGAACTAAGTGTAGTTAAAAATGAATTAAATAAACTAAGGTCAGTTATATATGAAGATTTATCTAACGAAGAAAAAGTAGATTATAAATTCATTGAAAGTCTTTTAGTAGGTAAAGAGATTCGATACGAAGACATACAATCCTGGAAGAGAGATCCTAGAGATTATATGAATTTCAGACAAATTTCAAGTACCATAAATGGGGCAAAAACGTGTAAAGATAAAATTACTTTTTTGACTGAATACCTACCTATAATTCAAGAAGATTTAAAAAGTGGCTCTAAACAGCTTGTAGAGTATGTTCCAAGGTTCCAAGAATTGGGACTTTATATGGCAAAGAATTCAAACGTAATTTTTGATGAAGAAATAAATAAGTTTTTTGAAAGCTGTAGTTCAATTACTCAGGATGAAAAAAATCAAATTAAAAGTATAAGTTCTCAGATTATTAATGAGCTTAAAATATTTACAAATTATATTGAAAATATATTGCCTAATAGAGAAGAATCAACTTTTTCAATAGGTAAATCAACATATAATAAGATGTTAAAATACCAATTTCTATTAGAATATGATGATGAAACCCTGTGGGAATTTGGTTGGCAAGAATTTAATAGAACTCTAGATAAGATGGATGCTTTAGCTAAAGAAATTGATTCCACTAAAACTACAAAAGAGTTGCTTATAGATATAAAAAATGAATATCCAGATCCTTATGATATGATAGAGGCACATCAGCATTGGGTTGATAAGTCTGGTGAACACATAAAATCAAAGGGGCTTATTCCTATTCCGTGGAAAGAAAGAGTAAACGTTGTTGCTAGGGAGGAATATCTAAGAAAAACGTCTTACTATGGTAATTTCTCAAGGTCCAAGGGAAAAGATGAAGAAGGTTATTTTACTTCAGAGTGGAAGATTAATCCTTTTGAAGATTATTGGGATGAAAAAACAAAAAATGAATATTTAGTAGAACATGATTGGGGAGTTATCATTGTCACAGCACCACATGAAACGTATGGTGGTCATCATATTCAAGGGCTATATCAAAGACATAATCCAAATAAATTAAGAAAAAATAATGGAATTTCTCTTTTTAGTGAGGGTTGGGGATTGTATAATGAACAGCTGATGTTAGAGACAGGTTTTTATCCAAACAAAAAAATTAAACTTAGACAGTTACAGTTAAGATTATGGAGAAATGCTAGAGTAATTTATGATGTTGGTATGCATTCAGGAAAACTCTCTTATGAGGAAGCTATAAGTTTAATGACAGATAAGGTTGGTTTTTTAAGGTGGGCTGCTCAATTAGAGATTGATTCATCTTCTTCTAGACCTGGATACTTCATTGGTTATTTTATTGGAATGACTGAAATTTTAAAAATGAGAGAAGAATTTAAAAAATTGATGGGAGAAAATTATGATATTTCAGATTTTCATGAAAAACTTTTAAAAGTTGGCAATATGCCTCCATCGTTAATGAAGGAATCCTTATTTAATTAATCTTTGAATTTTTCATTGATAGTTGTAGATTAGACGTCATGTTTTTAAAAAATAAAATTTTATGAAAAAAACATATATACTATTTTTTATCTCTATTATTTTATTTAGTTGTTTTGAAGATAGTGATGACAATATAGTATTTGCAAGTAACATAAATGATTTTGTTTGGAAAGGCATGAATGCCACTTATCTCTACAAGCAAAATATAGAAGATCTCGCTAATAACAGATTTTCATCATCAGAAGAATATGCTGATTTTTTAAATCTATTTGAAAACCCTGAGGATCTATTTGAAAGCCTAATTTATCAAAGAGAGACCATAGATAAATTTAGCTTTATAGTAGATGACTATATTGCCCTTCAACAATACTTAAGTGGAATTTCAAATAGTAATGGTATGGAATATGGACTAAGATATGCCCCTGGAAGCAGCTATGATATTTATGGATATGTCAGATATGTTCATCCAAATACTGACGCAGAAGAAAATAATATTCAAAGAGGAGATGTATTTAATAGTATTAATAATACACCTCTAACAATTGACAATTACTCAGATCTTTTATCTTCTGATAGCTATACAGTTAATTTTGCTAATTACTTAGATCAAAATACTTCAGAGACATCTGATGACCAAATAATATCAAATGACATAAACATTGAACTAAACAAAGTTTCATATGAAAAAGATCCTATTCATATTTCATCGATAATAGAAACTCAAAATCAAACTGTAGGCTATCTAATGTTTAATAGATTTATTGGAGATTATAATGATGAATTAATTAGTGTTTTTTCAAATTTTAAATCTAATAATATTAGTGACTTAATTCTAGACTTAAGATATAATCCTGGAGGTTCAGTAAATACTTCTATTCTACTCTCAAGTTTAATTACGGGGCAATTTACTGGCGAGATAATTAGTACAGAACAATGGAATGATGAAATTCAAGCCTATTATCTTAATAATGACCCTGAATTTTTAATTAATCGATTTATTGGAAATAGCAATAGTTTAAATTTAAGTCGTGTCTTTATTATAACAACTCAAAGTTCAGCATCAGCAAGTGAACTGGTTATAAACTGCCTAGATCCTTATATAGATGTTATTCATATTGGAACTAACACCTATGGAAAATACCAGGCATCTGTTACATTATATGATTCTGAAAGTTTTACTCTTGAAGGTGCAAATCCAAATCATACATATGCACTCCAGCCGCTTGTTCTAAAAACTCTAAATTCCATAGGCAACACCGATTATTTTAATGGTTTAGCTCCTGATATAATTCTTGAAGAAAATACTGCCAATCTTGGAGTTTTAGGAGATGAAAACGAGCCTCTTCTTGCTCTTGCATTGCAACAAATAACATTAGATAGAAAAGTAATTGACATAATTAGTCCTATTAAGCTCATTGATGACAGTAATAGATTTGAATTATTGCAGAAAGAGATGTATATTGATTTAAAGAATGGTTTTTTTAAAAAAAATGAAATTACAAATGAATTTTAAAAAATTTTCAAAGAGAGAGAAAATTCTATTATTATTTATAATTTTTGCTGCAATAATAAGATTAATGCCGCATCCTCCAAATTTTGCGCCTATAACTGCAATGGCCCTATTTGGTGGCTTGAATTTTCATAACAAAAAACTAGCATATTCTATCCCGCTTCTAGCAATGATAATATCTGATTTATTTCTTGGATTTTATTCTATATCAATTTTTGTCTACACTTCATTTATAGCTATTACATTTATAGGAACTGTGATTAATAAAATTAATATATCTAATATATTTTTAAGCAGCCTATTGTTTTTTATAATAACCAATTTAGGAGTTTGGATTCTGGGTTATCCCATGACTCTTGAAGGACTATTAACCTGTTTTACTCTAGCACTACCGTTTTTTGGATATGCCTTAACAGGAGACTTATTTTTCAGCTTATTATTTAAGTATGGTTTTAAAGCAGTAGAAGAAAATTATCTAATTCATTCAAATTAGTCTTCTAAAAGAGGTTTCTCAATTTCCTCAGAAGCAATGTTTAATTTGGAGTTTCCAGATGATATTTTAATAACATCTTTATCTATCTTTTTAAATTCCTTAGTACTATCATTATAATGGTTAACTGCTGTTCCTAGGGTATTTCCTAGTTTATCATGATAAGTTTTATAAGCATTTAAGTGCGTAGATAATTTTTCAACGTTCTTCAAAATATCATTAATAGAACCCTCTACCTTTAGATTATGTAGTGCTTTTACTGTAATCTGTAACATTGGAAATAAACTCATAGGAGATACTATCATTACTTTTTTTGTATAGGCATATGAAACTAAATCTCTCTGATTAATCTTTAATGTTCCTACTCTACTATTCAACAAATCTTGATATAAACCGTCAGCAGGTATAAACATATATGCATAATCAGTAGTGTCCTCATTAGGTCGAATATACTTGGCTGTTTCATCAATTCTACTTTTGATGTCAGACTTAAATTTCTTTTCCAAGTCAGCTAGCTCATCTTTATTTGAACATTCGATCATCTTGTTATAATTGTCAAGAGAAAATTTAGCATCAATTGGAATTATATACTCACCTACTCTAACAATAGCATCAACTATCTCTTTATTTTTAAATGAATGCTGCATTTGAAAAAGTTCAGGTGGAAGCACATTTGCTAATAAATTTTCTAACTGTATTTCACCTAGGACTCCTCTTTGTTTCTGATTTCCTAAAATCTTTTCTAGAGTCTTCATTTGATTAGCAAAACTTAAAACCTGCTCATTAGTTCCTTTTATTTTTTCTAATTCGGTAGTAACATCCTTTATAACCTTATTAGATTCCTTAAACTGTTTTGTTATATTAGAACTTGAGGTTTTATGAAAATCATTAATCTGCTTATTTATATCTTTTAATTTAGATTCAATTTCTGTTCTACTTTCCTTAGAATTAGCATCAATTTCCTTTCTTATTTCTTGAATTTGAGAACTCAGTGAATTTGAAAATTGAATTAAGTCATTGGTGGATGTTGATCCAACACTAGTTTTTGAATTATAGACTAGATATATTAGCCCTAATATTATAATACATAAAAAACCAATTACTATTTCCACAGCGTTAGAATTAATAGAAAAACAATTTACAAAATTTTACTGACCAATAAACAAATAAGAAATTAAAAAATTACTCTATTTACTCAAGTACATTTTTCTTCTAGAATACAGCTCATGAAATTTATCATCCTGAAGATTATCAATAAATAAAATACTCTCACCAGTGCTTTTCATCTCAGGGCCAAGCTGTTTATTTACATTAGGGAATTTGTTGAATGAAAAAACAGGCTCTTTAATAGCATATCCGTTGTATGTAGGATTAAACTTAAAGTCTTTAAGTTTCTTTTCCCCCAACATAACTTTAGTTGCATAATTTACATATGGCTCCTTATAAGCTTTTGAAATAAAAGGAACTGTTCTTGATGCTCTTGGGTTTGCCTCAATTATATATACCATATCATCTACTATTGCAAACTGAATATTAATAAGACCAACAGTATTTAGGGCTTTAGCAATTTTTTCTGTATGATCTTTAATTTGTTGTAGAACTAAATCTCCTAAATTAAAAGGAGGTAAGCAAGCATTGCTATCACCAGAATGAATACCACATGGCTCTATATGTTCCATTATTCCTATTATATAAATATTTTTACCATCAGATATTGCATCTGCCTCTGCCTCAATAGCTCCATCTAAATAGTGATCTAAAAGAAGGTTGTTATTTGGTATTTTCCTCAATAAATCATCCACATGCTCTTTAAGGTCTTTTTCATTTATTACAATTTTCATACCCTGACCGCCAAGCACATAGGAAGGTCTAATTAAAATTGGGAAATCTAATTTTTTGGATGCTATAATAGCTTCATCTACGCTAGAGGCTGTATCAAATTCTGGATAAGGAATATTATTCTCTTTTAAAAGTGTTGAGAACGAGCCTCTATCCTCAGCTAAATCTAATGATTTGTAATTCGTTCCGATTATATTTATTCCATATCTATCTAGTTTTTCAGATAACTTTAATGCTGTTTGACCACCTAATTGAACGATAACACCTTCAGGATTTTCATGTCTAATTATATCATATATATGCTCCCAAAACACTGGTTCAAAATAGAGCTTGTCAGCAATATCAAAATCAGTAGAAACTGTTTCAGGATTGCAATTAATCATTATTGTCTCATATCCACATTCTGCGCTTGCCAAAACCCCATGAACACAGCAATAATCAAATTCTATTCCTTGACCTATTCTATTTGGCCCTGAACCTAAAACAATGATTTTCTTTTTGTCACTAACTACACTTTCATTATGAGAATACTTTTTTCCTTCTTTATTTTCTATTTCATTTTCAAAAGTAGAATAATAGTATGGAGTACTTGCAGTAAATTCGGCTGCACATGTATCAACAAGTTTATAAACCCTGTTAATATTCATCTCCTGACGTTTATTATAAACTTGACTTTCTAGACAATTTAAAATATGAGCGATTTGACGATCACCATATCCTTTTTGTTTAGCCTCTAGGAGTAAATCTTTTGATATTGAATCAATTGTATATTTTGAAATTTCTTTTTGCAGTAAGTAAAGCCCTTCATATTGTCTTAAAAACCACATATCAATTTTGGTCAATTCATTAATTCTACTTAATGGTATCCCTATTTGTATAGCATCAAAAATTACAAAAACCCTATCCCATGATGCATTTATTAATTTACTGATTATTAGATCTTTATCCTTGTAACTCTTTCCGTCGGCTCCAATTCCATTTCTTTTAATTTCCAAAGATTGAGTAGCTTTATGAAGAGCTTCTTGAAAGCTTCTTCCAATACCCATTACCTCACCAACTGATTTCATTTGTAACCCTAAAGTCCTGTCACTACCTTCAAACTTATCAAAATTCCACCTTGGAATTTTTACGATTACATAATCTAAAGTTGGCTCAAATAAAGCTGATGTAGATTTGGTTATTTGATTCTCAAGTTCATCTAGATTATATCCTATTGCTAACTTTGAAGCTATTTTTGCAATTGGATATCCAGTAGCTTTACTTGCCAAAGCAGATGATCTTGAAACCCTAGGATTAATTTCAACTGCTATAATATCTTCTTTTTCATCAGGGCTTACAGCAAACTGAACATTACAGCCACCAGAAAAATCACCTATACTTCTCATCATCTTAATTGCCATATCTCTCATTTTTTGATAACAAGTATCGCTAAGTGTCATAGCGGGTGCAACTGTTATTGAATCCCCAGTATGAATACCCATAGGATCCATATTCTCAATAGAACATATAATTACCACATTATCATTAGAGTCTCTAAGTAATTCTAATTCATATTCCTTCCAGCCAATTAATGCTTTATCTATCATTACCTCATGAATTGGAGAAATTTCTAAGCCTCTAGTTAATAATTCATCGAAATCCTCTTCTTTATATACTATAGAAGCCCCTGTGCCTCCTAATGTGTATGAGGCTCTTATCACTAAAGGAAATCCAAATTCTTGTGCTATCTCCTTTCCTTCCAAATAAGAAGTAGCAGTAGCTTGTGGGGCCATTGCAATTCCAATATCAAGCATTAAATTTCTAAATTGCTCTCTATCTTCAGTAATATTTATTGCATTAATATCAACGCCTATGATTTCTACATTATTTTCTTTCCAAATTCCTTTTTCATCAGCTTCTATACATAAATTCAGAGCGGTTTGTCCGCCCATTGTTGGAAGAACTGCATCAATTTGAGGATGCTCTTTTAAGATTTGATCAATTGAAGTAGTGGTTAGAGGTAACAAATATACATGATCAGCCATTACTGGGTCAGTCATTATTGTTGCTGGATTTGAATTTATTAGTATGGTTTCTATACCATCTTCTCGAAGAGATCTTAAGGCTTGTGATCCAGAATAATCAAACTCACAAGCTTGGCCAATTATTATAGGACCCGAACCGATTATAAGTATTGATTTTAATTTATCTCTTTTAGGCATTAGGCACTATATTTTAGTAAAAATAATTATCAAAAAGATAAAAAAAAAGGTGTTACGTCAGTAACACCTAATATAATATCAACAATTGTTAATCATTATTATTTATGACTTGTTTCAGAAGACACTGAAAGTTTCTTTCTTCCCTTAGCTCTTCTGCGAGAAATAACTTTTCTACCACCAACTGTAGACATTCTCTCCCTAAAGCCATGCTTATTTTTTCTCTTCCTTTTTGATGGTTGAAATGTTCTTTTACTCATTTTTTTTGATTTAACTTAATCTGCTTAAAATATATTATTAAGCTGCCGGCAAAGATACAAAGACTTTTTACTTTAACAAATCTATTAATTAATATTATCTTTAGTTTTTATTAACTTTATTCATTGAAATTCATATAGACTTATGATTCATAAATACATCAAATTATTTCTTTGTTTTGCTTGTATTGGATTATCAACATTGCAGTTTATAGATGGGTTAATTGGGAATGGAATAATGTATTTAATAATAGCGTTAATTATTCTGTTTCTATTTTTTAAGAATGAATTTCTTCTCTTAGCATTTTTCCAACTGAGAAAACAAAATCTTGTTGGAGCTGATAAATGGTTGAATAGGATTAAAAATCCTTCTACGGCCTTAGTTAAAAAACAACAAGGGTACTATAACTATTTGAAAGGATTGATAGTTTCCCAAACAAATATGAATGAAGCTGAAAAATATTTTAAAACGGCTATTAGTTTTGGTTTAAATATGGATCATGATTTAGCAATGGCAAAATTAAATTTAGCTGGAATTGCGTTTACTAAGAGAAGAAAGCTTGAAGCGCAGAAACTACTTCAAGAAGCACAAAGATTAGATAAGAATGGAATGCTTACGGATCAAATTAAAATGATGAAAAATCAAATGAAAAGATCTCATATTCCAAATCAACACTTTGGATCAAGCAGAATGGGAAGAAGGTAGAATTTTAATTTTCTATAATCTTAATAAGATTCTGGTTAAACCACTTTGCTCTAGTTATAATCATTTCATGTCTTCCATTCTCTATTACAATCGAATTTTTTATATATTTTATGGGAAAAATATGATCTGAATTACCATGGATGTGTACAATATTATCTAAAGTTGTTTCTTGATCCCAATTTAAGAGACAATTAATACTCCATTTCAAATAATCTTTGTCTCTTACTGTTAAATATCTGTCTGCAAGATTAATCCTTTTATATATTTTATCAATTTTGGAATATTTTAAAAATTTAAAAAAATTATTAAATGTACTCATTGGAAATATCTTGTGAATGTTTGTTGCCCTAATTAATCTAAAATTTTTAGGAAGCTCCTTTTTGTTTTTAATACTAGAGATAATTATTAGCTTTTTTATTGACATTAACCTGCTAAGCTCCTGAGCAATAACTCCACCAAATGAAACCCCTATTAATATTATATTTTCATGTTTAATTTCATTTGAAAGTCTAATACAATAATCATTAAGTGATTCATTTTTAATTGGCATAAACCAATCTAATAAATGAACACAGTATTTGTCTTTTGGGAATTGTAAATATTCAAATATCAACGAATTAGCCCCCAAACCTGGCATTAAATAAATATGTTGTTTATTATTACCCATTTTATTATGTAAAATGACTATCTATGTTTTTTTTTATAATTTTGTAGTCCCTTTTACTATAAATTTATGGAAATTAATGATAATACATTTTTAAGACAATTTGAGACCAAAACAAATGGGAAGCTTGCTATTATAGAGTATTCTCTTCAAGATAGAAAAATTTTCTTAACTAAAATAGTTGCTCCAGAAATTAAAAATAAAGATGTATTTGTCGATGATTTCATCTATAATGTATTAGAAATAATTAGCGAACGTAATATAAGTGTAGTACCAACAGTTCCAAAGATTACTAAATACATAAGAAAAAACAGAAGATATAAGTCACTTCTCCCAGTTGGAATAAGAATTTAGCCAATTATAAGCTTAGGCATTCCTCTTGTATTTTTTCTTCTACCCTAATATACCCATCCTGATCAATTTCATTTATTCTCACAGGTTTTAATTTATTTGCTAATTCAGGGTTCCACGGCGTTCTAACCCTTAAATAATTTTCTGTATAACCATAAATATATCCTCTTCTGTTTTCAGTTTCATATAATACAGTTTTACCTAGACCTATTTGACTCTCATAAAAAATTCTTCTTTTTTTATCAGATAATGACCTAAGAATCATACTCCTTTTTGTTCTAACTTCTTTAGGAACTTGAAAATTCATTGTTGATGCAAGTGTGTCGTTTCTTTCAGAATAAGTAAAAACATGTAAATAAGATATTTTTAATTCTTTTAAAAAGTCTAATGTCTCCATAAAATATTCATCAGTTTCTCCGGGAAATCCTACTATTACATCTACACCAATACATGCATTAGGAATTGTGTCATTTATATGATTAATTCTATCAATGTAAAGATCCTTATTGTATCTTCTCTTCATACTTTTTAATATTTGATTGCTACCACTTTGCAAAGGGATGTGAAAATGTGGAACAAATAGTCTACTGTTAGCTAGAAATGAAATTATTTCTTTACTTAACAAGTTCGGTTCTATTGAGGATATTCTAAACCTGGAAATATTTCCAGATTTATCTAATTGCTCGACTAAATCAAGAAAAGTGTTTTCATGTTTTTTATTCCCATACTCACCCTTTCCATAATCTCCAATATTTACTCCTGTAAGAACAATTTCTTTTACTCCCTCTGAAGCAATTATTTCTACATTATTTTTAATATTTTCAAGGGTGTCACTTCTAGATATACCTCTAGCTAATGGGATTGTACAATATGTGCATTTATAATCACATCCATCCTGAACTTTTAAAAAAGCTCTAGTTCTATCATTTAACGAGTAGCTGCTAATGTAAGTATCAACACTACTTATATCACATGAATATATGTTTGGATGTTTATTTTTTGATAAATCTCCTATATAATCTAATATATTGAACTTCTCATTAGCACCAAGTACTAAATCTACTCCTTTAACATCTGATAATTCATTGGGTTTTAATTGGGCGTAACAACCAATTGCAACTATAAATGCATTAGGATTTAATCTATTCATTTTCCTAACTACACTCTTAAACTTATTATCAGCATTTTGAGTTACAGAGCAAGTATTAATTACATATATATCTGCCTTTTTTGATGCATTAACAATTTTATAATTGTTTCTTTGAAAATCTCTAGATATTGTTGAAGTTTCAGAGAAATTCAATTTGCAACCAAGAGTATAAAATGCTACTTTTTTAATAACAGACATTCTCGTAAATTTATAATTAAATAGCAATATGAAAAAAACAAGCTTTTTATACTTCTGAAAGATACTTTTTCATCACGACATTATTCACTTTAAATCCATTACGTGAATAAAAGTTTATCAATTTTTTATTGCAAAATAATGTTATTCTGTAGCAACCCTTTTTCCTAGAAATTTCAATTAATTCCTTAATAAGCGAGACTCCCACCATTTTTCCTCTAACCTCGCTATCGACTACAATATCTTCAATATGTCCAGCAACTTCTCCTCTTATCTTATTCTCTATTACCACACTTCCATATGCTACAATTCTATTATTATAAATGCCAACGATTGAATTTGAGCTAGTATTAGACTTGAAATCATTCCATGCCTTCTTTCTATCAATATTTTCAAGATCTATCTTTTTAAGTTGATTTAGAAGAATAAAAACATCATTAATATCTTCTTCTTTAACAAGTCTAAAATTAATTTCTGACATTTATTTTTTTTATAAAAGTAAAAAAAAAGCCTTTCATTGTATTTTGAAAGACTTTATCATAATCTAATACAATCCTATTACTTCTTAAATTTAGCGTATTTAGTTCTAAATTTATCAACTCTTCCTGCTGTATCCACAAGTTTCGCTTTACCTGTATAATAAGGATGAGAGGACCTAGATATTTCTAACTTAACTAAAGGATATTCTTTACCTTCTACATCTATAGTTTCTGAAGTTTGCGCAGTAGACTTAGCTAAAAAAACATCATTATTTGACATATCTTTAAAAGCCACCAGTCTATAATCTTTTGGATGAATTTCTTTTTTCATCATTTTTTGTTTTGAGGTGCAAATTTATATATTTTTTGTAATTATACAATATTAGATTAAACTTAATTTAATTACACCCATTTGTCTTTTCTTATATTTGCATAATATAAGAAATTAACTATGGAAATAGATGTAAAAAAAATATCAGCAGATCTTGGAGTTAAATTAGGTTTATTGCTTTTTTTATCAAATGCTGTCTTTTATGTAATTGATCTAGAATTATTTCTTAATTGGAAAATATCTATAATCTTTTTTGTTATAGTTATTGGTTCTGGGATTTATTCAATATTAAACTCTAGAAAGAAATTAGGAGGCTATATAAATTGGTCTGATGCATTTGTATCCTATATGGCTTGTGTTGCTGTTGGAATGCTTATAGCAGCACTAACACAAATATTCATATTTGTAATTTTAGATCCAGGTGCAGCTGAGCAACTCAATGAAATGTCAATGATAATGGTTAAAGAAATGTATACTGGAATGAATTTACCTGAAGAAGTAATTCAACAAGCATTAATTGAGCTTGAAAAAAATCCACAATTATCATTAAGTAATTTAAGCCTTTCATTAGCTGTAGGATTAGGAATCCAAGCAATTTTTGGAGCAATAAATGCTTTAATCTTTAAAAGAAGTAATCCAGAAATTGCTTAAGTATGGATATTTCCGTTATAATCCCTCTTTTAAATGAAAGTGATTCATTAAGTGAATTACACTCATCCCTTGAAAAAGTTATGGCTTCAAACTCATTTTCTTATGAAGTAATTTTTATAGATGATGGAAGCTCAGATGATTCATGGAATGCAATTAATAGATTATCTGAAGAAAATCAATCTATAAAAGGTATTCGTTTCCTTAAAAACTATGGAAAATCGCAAGCTCTTCATGTTGGTTTTTTAAAAGCTAAAGGAAATGTCGTTTTTACAATGGATGCTGACCTTCAAGATGATCCTGAAGAGATTCCAGCATTATACAAAATGATTACTAACGAAAACTATGATCTAGTTTCAGGTTGGAAAAAGAAAAGATTCGATTCTGTATTACTTAAAAATATCCCTTCAAAAATATTCAATTTTGCTGCCAGACTAACTTCAGGTATCAAATTAAATGATTTTAATTGTGGATTAAAGGCATACAAAGCTGAAGTTGTGAAAAATATAGAAGTGTACGGAGAAATGCATAGATATATCCCCGTACTAGCAAAAAATGAGGGATTTAATAGAATTGGTCAAAAAATTGTAAAACATAGACCTAGAAAGTACGGTAAAACCAAATTTGGGCCTAGCAGGTTTATTCATGGCTTCTTAGATCTAATTACAATATGGTTTATTTCAAAATTTGGAAAAAGACCAATGCATCTTTTTGGGAGAATTGGGTTTTTAATGTTATTAATTGGATTTTTGTTTGCAACCTATTTAGGTTATGACAAATTGTTTGTTAATCCTTATGGAAAGTTAATAACAGAAAGGCCTGAATTTTATATCAGTCTAGCAACTATGATTATTGGGAGTCAATTCTTCGCTATAGGCTTTATTGGAGAGTTAATATTAAGATATAATAAATCTAAAATACACTACAGAGTAAGACAAGAAGTTAACCTATAAAAAAACCCTCACCAAAGTGAAGGTTTTTTTATAATAAATTGCTTTAATTTATTCTTCTGTTTCTTCTGATGCTTCTTCTTCAGATGCATCTTCTGATGGACCTTGATTTTGATATACCCAGAATTTTTGAACCATACCATCCTTAATATTAGCATCAATCATATCTAAAACACTAGTTTTAACTCCATCAACAGTTGAAGTAGTATTGTGTCCAGCAATTATCCATTCTTCACCACCTGTGACGCCTATATAAGGCATCGCCCAATACACGTTCCATTTAGGATTTGCTGTTTCAAACCAAACTTTTAAAAATGCTGCGTGAGCTTCTTTTCCTTTAATTACTGCTCCTTCTGGTCCCATTATGTATATAGAATCAGATTCCATAGCCATTATAGCTTCCACATCTCCATTATTATGAGCATCAATGTACTTCATCCATACATCAGTTACATCATCAGAAGCAACAACAAATTTTTCCTCAGGTTGAGGAGAAAAGAAACCAGCACCTTCTTGTTCTAGGACAACAGGATCTGGCGTCATTTTATCAGCCATTCTTTGAACAGCAGAATTGTTACACGAATAACTGATTACAGCAAGAACTGCAACAGTTATCATTAATTTAAATTTTTTCATAATTATTTATTTTTTTTATAAATGTATTAAAATATCTCTTTTAATCTCATAACTGTTGTTAATTTATAAGTTTTTTAACAACCTTTACTAATAATTTTCTTCTTAATAGCTTAATTTTGCAAATATCTTTTAAAGAATATGTCTTTGAGTGAAATAGAGAAAAAAGCTGAAAAATGGTCAAAAGATCCATTTTCTAAAGAAACCCGAGAAAAAGTTAGAGAACTTTATAATAACAAAAAACTTTTAGAAGACTGTTTTTATAAAGATCTAGAATTTGGTACTGGTGGTATGAGAGGTTTGATGGGTGTTGGACCCAATAGAATAAATAAGTATACATTAGGGAAAAATACTCAAGGAATTTGCAATTACCTTAATAAGACAGAAAAGGGAGAAATTAAAGTAGCAATCGCGTATGATTGCAGAAATAACAGCGAATCTTTTGCTAAAATTGTTGCAGATGTCTTTTCTGCAAATAAAATTAAAGTATACATCTTTAACCAGTTAAGACCAACACCTGAGCTGTCTTTTGCTGTAAAAGCCCTTAATTGCAATTGTGGTATTGTTTTAACAGCGTCTCATAATCCACCTGAATACAATGGATACAAAGTTTACTGGGAAGATGGAGGTCAAATTGTTCCACCAATAGACAAACTATTGATTGAAGAAATAAATAATGTATCATTTGAAGAAATAAAATTCAATAGTAACGCTAATCTTATTGAGACTATTGGTGAATTAATTGATGAGAAGTTTATTTCAAGTAGTATAAAAACTGGAAAGGTTGATAAAATCAATTCTCGGGAAAATTTGAAAATTGTTTTCACCTCTCTTCATGGAACATCTTCTACTATTATGCCAAAAGTATTTGAAAAAGTTGGCTACAAAAATGTGTTATATGTAGAAGAGCAAATGGAACCAGATGGTGATTTTCCTACAGTAGAATCACCTAACCCAGAAGAAAAAGAAGCTTTATCATTAGGATTAGATTTAGCAAAGCACAGTAATGCAGATATAGTTATAGGAACAGATCCTGATGCTGATAGACTTGGTATTGCTGTAAAGGACTTAAATAACGATTACATCCTACTTAATGGCAATCAATTAATGGTTATAATGATTGATTTCCTTTTAAATAATTTAAAATCAGAAGATAAATTAAATACTAGTCAGTTTATAGCTACAACCATTGTCTCAACACCACTAGTAGGTGAAATTGCTAACTATTATAATCTTGACTGCAAACTTTGCTTAACAGGCTTTAAATGGATCGCTAAGATGATTGAAGACTATCCTAAATCAAGTTTTCTAATTGGAGGAGAAGAAAGTTATGGAATGATGATAAGTGATTTTGTAAGAGATAAGGATGCAATAACAGCTAGCCTATTTGCATGTGAAATTGCTAATTATTTAAAAGAAAATGGCTCATCAATTTTTAACAATCTTATTGACATATATATCAAATATGGGTTATACAAAGAAAAATTAGTCTCGATAACAAAAAAAGGGAAAGAAGGTAAAATAGCAATAGAAAATATTATTGATGGCTTTAAAAATAATCCTCCTAAAAAAATTGGTGGATCTGAAGTAATTTCTATATATAACTATGAAAAATCCCAAAGATTAGATTTGAAAACAAATAGAGTGACTAAAATAAATTTTCCAAAATCTAATGTTATTGAATTTAATACTGCTAATGGGACTAAGGTGATTTTAAGACCAAGCGGTACTGAACCAAAAATCAAAATGTATATTAGTGTAAATATTAACCTTGAATCTAAAGAACAATATTTAGAAAAGAATAATTTTTTAAATAATAGAATTAAAGCAATAATTGAAGAAATTAATTTATAATGAAGAACTACTTTAATAGAATATTTAGATATACCCTCCCTTATAAAAGGTTTTTTCTGCTAAACATTTTTACAAATATTTTTTATGCGTTGTTTGGCACACTATCTATGATATCTCTTTTCCCAATGCTTAAAGTTCTATTTAATCAGACTGAATCTTTAACCACAGAGCCTATATGGGTTGGTATTGGCGATATAGGCAACTATGCTGAGGCTTATCTTAATTATTTTGTTACTATAAAAAAAATTGAAGGAAATAATGATGTGCTGATCTTTATGGTCTCAATAATAATTGTCACATTCCTGCTAAAAAATCTCTTTAATTATTTATCAATGTTCTTTATTACTTTTTTAAAAAATGGTGTAATAAAAGATTTCAGAAATGAGATCTACAATAAAATAGTAAAACTTTCTATGTCTTATTATTCGGAAAAGAAAAAGGGAGATATTGTTGCTAGAATTTCATCTGATGTTCTAGAAATTGATAATTCTTTTTTATCAATATTTGAATTAATAATTAAAGAGCCGTTGATGATATTATTTACCCTTATATCAATGTATATTATAAGTCCCGAATTAACTGGATTTGTTATAATATTTATTCCCATATCAGCCATTTTTATATCAGTTGTTGGTAAATCATTAAAGCGCCAATCATTAAAAGTTCAAAAAGAGCAAGGTTTATTTATTTCACTGGTGGATGAGACCTTAAATGGACTAAAAATTGTAAAAATCTTTAATGCTGAAAATGCCTTTTCAAGAAAGTTCTCTGAATCAACAAAGAGATTGTATAAATTCTCAAATAGTGTTACAAACAGGAAAAATCTAGCAGGTCCTTTGAGTGAATTTTTAGGAATTTGTTCTATTACAATTATTCTATGGTATGGAGGAATGATGGTGCTAAAGGAAAATTCACTAGATGCCAGCACATTCCTAGTTTATTTAGGGTTAGCGTATAATATTCTTACCCCAGCTAAATCACTAAGCAAGGCAAGTTATAAAATCAGAAAATCTTATGGTGCTGCTGAAAGGGTATTTCAAGTCCTCGATGATAATAGATTTATCAAATCTAATGAAGATGGTGCTTCTCTAGAAGATTTTAGTTCTAGTATCAACTTTAATAACGTTTCATTTAGGTATGAGAGTGAAGATGTAATAAAAAATCTATCGCTTAAAATTAAAAAAGGAGAAACAGTTGCATTAGTTGGGCAATCAGGTAGTGGAAAATCTACAATTGCTAATTTAATTAGCAGATTCTATGATATATCTGATGGTGAAATTAAAGTTGATGGAAAAAATATTAAAGAAGTGAATTTAAAATCACTAAGAAAATTAATTGGTTTAGTAACGCAAGATTCAATTTTATTCAACGATTCAATAAAAAATAATCTATTAATTGGGAAAGAAAATGCTACTGATCAGGAAATAATTCAGGCTCTTAAAATCGCCAATGCATGGGAATTTGTTAAAGAATTACCAGAGACAATTGAAAGTAATATTGGAGATTCAGGGAATAAACTCTCTGGTGGTCAGAAACAAAGACTTAGTATTGCAAGAGCTGTATTAAAAAACCCTCCAATTATGATCTTAGATGAAGCCACCTCTGCACTAGATAGTGAGAGTGAGCATCTTGTACAAATTGCATTAGATAATGTAATGAAAAACAAAACTTCTCTTGTTATTGCTCACAGACTTTCAACAATTCAAAAGGCAGATAATATTTTAGTATTAGATAAAGGAAAAATTATTGAGAGTGGAAAACACAAAGATCTAATGGATAAAGGAGGTATCTATACTAATCTAGTCCGCATGCAAACAATATAATTTAATTAGTTGTTTAAAAAACAGTGAATAACTAATTCATTATCCCATCTTATTTAATACATATTTTATAATAAATAAATTAAATTTGATTTTCTATTTCTCATTACTTTAAATGATACTTTTTTTTGATAATCGTGAGAATATAATTTTTGCTGTACAAACACAAAAACAACTATCAAACTCTGATATTAATAAATTATCCTGGTTATTTGGAAATTCTTCCTTAGTCGATTCAGATATGATTAAAAGCACCTATTTAGGCCCTAGAGCTGTAATGGTTTCTCCATGGAGTACTAATGCTGTCGAAATGACTCAAAATATGGGAATAAATTATATAAATAGAATTGAAAAATATATTAAAATTGATCGAGATTTTAAAGAATATGATCCTATGTTGTTTGAAAAATTTACAGAGCTCAACCAATCTATATTTATAATAAACATTGATCCAGAGCCCATAAATCATATTGACAATATTGAATCTTATAATGAATCCGAAGGTTTATCATTAAGCAAAGAGGAAGTTAATTATTTACTTAATGTTTCAAATGAAATTGGAAGAAAACTTACAGATTCAGAAATTTTTGGTTTTTCACAAGTAAACTCTGAACATTGTAGGCATAAAATCTTTAATGGTAAATTTATTATTGATGGTAAAGAAATGCCTAACAGTCTCTTTAAAATGATTAAAGAGACTTCAAAGATAAATTCAAATAAAATAGTTTCTGCTTATAAAGACAATGTCGCTTTTATAAAAGGCCCTATTGTAAACCAATTTTCGCCAACTAGATCAGATATAGCTGACTATTATAAATTAAAATCATTTGAATCCGTTATATCTTTAAAAGCTGAAACACATAATTTTCCAACAACCGTTGAACCATTTAATGGAGCTGCAACTGGATCTGGTGGAGAAATTAGAGATAGACTAGCTGGGGGGAAAGGCTCTATACCAATGGCTGGAACAGCAGTATATATGACACCTTATTCTAGGTTTAATAAGTATTCATGGGAGAAAAAAATTGTAAAACGCGATTGGTTGTATCAAAATCCTATAGACATCTTAATTAAAGCCTCTAATGGAGCTTCAGATTTTGGAAACAAATTTGGTCAACCTCTAATTTGTGGTTCCGTTTTAACTTTTGAACATCAAGAAAATAATGATATTCAAGGTTATGATAAAGTAATAATGTTAGCAGGGGGTATTGGGTATGCAAAAGCAACTGATGCTATAAAAGAAAATCCAAAATTAGGTGATAGAATAATTGTAATGGGAGGTGAAAATTATAGAATTGGAATGGGTGGTGCTTCAGTTTCCTCAGCTGATACAGGTGAATTCTCATCTGGAATAGAATTAAATGCTATTCAGAGATCAAATCCTGAAATGCAGAAAAGAGTTGCAAATGCAATTAGAGGAGTTATTGAAAGTGAAGATAATTTTATTATTTCCATTCATGACCATGGAGCTGGAGGCCATCTAAATTGCCTAACAGAATTAGTGGAAAATTCTGGTGGAATTATAAATATTGACAAACTACCAATTGGAGATTCAACATTGTCATTTAAAGAAATCATTGGAAATGAATCACAAGAAAGAATGGGATTGCTGGTAAATGAAAAGAAATTAGAAGTCCTTAAAAAAATATGTGAAAGAGAAAGAGCTCCTATATATGATGTTGGTCATGTTACAGATAATGGAAAATTTACTATTAAATCAGATAAAATAAGCACAAAAGCTGTTGATCTAAAACTTAAACATTTTTTTGGAAGCTCCCCTACTACTATAATTGAAGATGTCTCATTTCAAAAAAATTATAGTGAACTTAACTATAACTCAAATGATTTTTATATTCATCTAAAAGAGCTTTTTAAACTTGAAGCTGTTGGTTGCAAGGATTGGTTAACTAATAAAGTAGACAGATGTGTTGGAGGTAAAGTAGCTAAACAGCAATGTGTAGGGCAATTGCAATTACCACTGAATAATTGTGGCGTAATGGCTTTAGACTATAATGGAAACAATGGAATTGCAACATCAATTGGACATTCACCCATATCAGGGCTAATCGACCCTATTGCGGGGAGTAGAAACAGTGTTACAGAAGCATTAACTAATATAATTTGGGCCCCATTAAAAGATAATATTGAAGGAGTATCATTATCAGCAAATTGGATGTGGCCATGTAAAAATAAAGGTGAAGACAGCAGATTATATGAAGCTGTTTCGACAATATCAGAATTTGCAATTGAACTGGGGATAAATATTCCAACAGGAAAAGATTCACTTTCTATGACTCAAAAATACAATGACAGAGAAGTTTCAGCTCCTGGAACTGTAATCATTAGTGCAGTGGCACATTGTAATGATATAACTAGAGTTGTTGAGCCAGTTTTTAATTCCAGATTTGGTAATATATACTATATTAATGTGTCCTGTGATGATTATAAGTTAGGAGGAAGTTCCTTTGCACAAATATTGGGAGAAATCGGCAAAAAAACTCCAACTACAAAAGATTCAAATTTTGTAGTAAATGTATTCAATACTATTCAAGGCCTTATTAGAAAAGACTTAATTATTGCTGGTCATGATGTAGGTTCAGGTGGTTTAATAACTACTATTATGGAGATGTGCTTTGCAGATAATAATATTGCTGCAAATATTGATCTTACAACAATAGGTGAAATAGATTCAATAAAGTTACTTTTTTCAGAAAACCCTGGTATAGTTGTTCAGTCAATAGATGAGTCAATAGAAAAAATTTTAGATAATAAAAGAATTGATTATTACAAAATTGGTAACGTAACTACAGAAAAAAATTTATTACTTAAAAATCATTCTGACTCATATAAAATAAATATACAAGAATACAGAGATTATTGGTTTAAAACTTCAATGCTTCTTGATAAAAAACAAACTGCTAATAATCTTTCAGAAATAAGATATACTAATTATAAAAAACAACCATTAAATTTTAAATTTCCAACAGGTTTTTCAGGGGACAAGCCAATAGCTCTTAAAACGGAATACCGACCAAAAGCTGCTGTAATAAGAGAGAAAGGGAGCAATAGTGAACGCGAATTAGCTAATGCATTATTTTTAGCAGGTTTCCAAGTTAAAGATGTTCATATGACTGATCTCATTACGGGAAGAGAAAATTTAGAAGATGTACAATTTATAGGAACAGTCGGAGGCTTTTCTAACTCTGATGTTTTAGGATCTGCAAAAGGTTGGGCAGGAGCATTTTTATACAATGAAAAAGCAAAGGAATCAATTAATAATTTTATTTCTAGAAAAGACACTTTATCAATTGGTGTATGTAATGGCTGCCAACTTTTTATGGAATTAGAAGTTGTTAATCCAGATCATGAGATCCATGGAAAAATGACTTTTAATGATTCAAATAAGCACGAAAGTGGATTTACCTCTGTAAATATTCAAAAAAATAATTCAATAATGATGTCATCATTAGAGAATTGTAATTTAGGTGTATGGATAAGTCATGGTGAGGGAAAATTTAACCTGCCCTATTCTGAAGATAAATACAATATAATTGCTAAATACACCTATGAAAGCTATCCATCAAATCCTAATGGCTCAGATTTTAATATTGCTATGATGTCTAGTTCTGATGGAAGACATCTCGTGACAATGCCACATATTGAAAGATCTATTTTTCAATGGAACTGGGCATATTATATAAGAGGGAGAAATGATGAAGTTTCTCCATGGATTCAGGCCTTTATTAATGCTAGAGATTGGATTACAAGTTATAATTCAAAAAAATAATGGAATAATCTTTGATTATAATATATTTGTAATCGATAAAAATAACATGAAAAGGGTAGTATTTCTATTAATTTTGGTTCTTCAATTTAGCTTTGCTAATTCACAAGAAAATGAATTATTTCATAGAGTTAAAATAAATTACAATTCATCAGAAAATTTTGAAAAACTACTAAATTCTGGTATTGCATTAGATCATGGAATTCATAAGAGAAATGATTACTTTGAATCTGATTTCTCTGAATCTGAAATACAAATAATAGAAAATTTTAACATTGATTATCAGATTATAATTTATGATGTAATCTCTTATTATAAGAATAGAAATAATCCAGATCATAAAGATTATGTATCTAAATCAAATTCTAAAAATATTACATGTGATGAGTCAAACACAAATAATTATGAAACTCCTGTGAATTTTGATATTAAAGATGGCAATGATTTTGGAGGGTTCTATACTTATAGCGAAATGTTAGATGAATTAGATCAGATGCATCAACTATATCCCAATCTTATTTCTGCAAGATCAGATATTAAAGATCCTACTACAGATGAAAACCCGCATATGCATGAAACATATGAGGGAAGATTTCTTCAGTGGGTTAAAATTTCAGATAATCCAAATGACAATGAAAATGAGCCTCAAATTCTATATACTGCAATACACCATGCAAGAGAACCTGGATCATTACAACAATTAATTTTCTACATGTGGTATCTTCTTGAAAACTACGATCAGGATGACGTAATTAAGGAAATACTGGATAACACAGAACTATATTTTGTTCCTTGTGTGAATCCTGACGGGTACATCTATAATGAAACTAATAATCCTGAAGGTGGTGGTATGTGGAGAAAAAATAGATATAATAACCATGGTGTTGATAATAATAGAAACTATTCATATATAGATGATAATGGAAATGAAGTTTGGAATACATCAGGAACATCTGGCAATGAAAATGGAAGCACTTACGCTGGTGATGGCCCTTTTTCAGAATCTGAAAATAAAGCTATAAGATATTTTGTAGAAAATCATGATTTTGTCATTGCTTTGAATAATCATACTTACAGCAATCTCCTACTCTACCCTTATGGATATGACTATGATCAATATACTGAAGACAATGATGTTTTTGAATTTATTTCTGAAGAACTAGTTAAAGAAAATGGATATGATAACATTATTAGCGCAGATCTTTATCCAGCTGCTGGTGATAGTGATGATTTTATGTATGGAATGTTAGAAACAGAATTAGGAGGAACTAGAAACAAAATATTTGCTATGACACCCGAAATTGGATCTTCCTTTTGGCCTGCAGCAGCTACTATTGAAGATCTTTGTAAAGAGATGATGTATCTTAATTTAACAGCAGCTCAAATGGTAAATAACTATGCCGCCCTAAAAGATATAACAACTTCAAATTTTATTAGCTCTTCATCCTATTCAGCTAGTTATGAAATCCAAAGACTTGGAATAGGTGGCCAAGGAGATTTTGACGTTTCATTTACACCTATATCTGATAATATTATATCTGGAACAAATACTAATAATCATAATCAAATGAGCTTAGGAGGGGTCATCGAAGATGATTTTACAATTGAGTTAAGTAGTGAAATTCAAGATGGAGATCAAGTTTCCTATATGTTGGTTCTCAATAATGGATTCTTTAACAAAGAATATATTATAAATAAAATTTATGGTGACCCAACAATTGTTTTTGAAGATGAAAGCAGTATGATTCAAGACTATTGGGAATCTGATTCATGGAATATAACATATGAAGACTACACCTCTCCAGACACATCGATAACAGATTCCCCAAATGGGAATTACAGCAATAATGAATATTCTGTAATTGAATTATCAAATTCAATAAATCTATCAGAGGCTTCATATGCAGAATTAAGCTTTAATGCAAAATGGCATACGGAAAGTGGTTATGACTATGTTCAAGTAGAAATTTCAGTGGATAATGGTCAAAGCTGGACTCCCCAGTGCGGTAAATACACTAAAACTGGAAGTGACAATCATGAAAATGCAATGGATGAGCCTTTATATGATGGTCTTCAAGAATCATGGGTTAATGAAACTATATCCTTATCTGACTATCTGAATAATGAAATTCTAATTAGATTTAAATTAGTCTCAGATAATTCCCAAAGAAGAGATGGTTTTTATTTTGATGATCTAAAAGTAAAAATTCTTAGTAATAATTTAGATTTAAGCATTATTGAGTTAGATAATATAAATGTATATCCCAATCCAGTTACTGACAGATTTTATATAAATACAAATCTAATTAATTATAATATTTCTATTTATAATATACTTGGTAAACAGATTTTTAGAACCATCGGTAACAGCGATAATACTACAATTAACTTATCTTTATTACCTCATGGAGTTTTCTTACTTAAACTCAATAATGGAAAAAAAATTAAAACTTTTAAGATAATTAAAAATTAATTTTGAACTATACAATGCGTGCATAGTAATTAATTTATTATATTGTCTTTATAATTTTAAAAAATGAAAGACAATAAAACTAGACTTGATCTTATTGATTATAATCTTAGAACTTCATGGCAGTCTGTTAAGAAAATGTATCATGAAGAAGCTGTTAAATATGGAGTAACATATGCAATTGGCTTTGCTCTCTTAAGTATTGATCCAAAAAAAGGAACTTCATCGACATCAATAGGACCCATTATGGGGCTTGAAGCAAACAGTCTGTCTAGGTTATTAAAAACAATGGAGATAAATAAATTAATATACCGAAAACCTAATCCTCATGATGGAAGAGGAGTTATAATTTTTCTTACAAAAGAAGGTTTAAAAAAAAGAGATATTACAAAAAATAAAGTAATAAAATTTAATAAACTAATTAAAGATAATATTACAAAAAAAGATTTCACTATATTTTTGAATACTAATAATGCTATCAAAAATTTAATTTCTGAAAATACTATATTTTAAAAACAAAAAAATAAATGAATAGAAAAATTAATAAAGTAGCTGTTATTGGTTCTGGAATTATGGGAAGTGGTATTGCATGTCATTTTGCCAATATTGGTATAGAGGTGTTATTATTAGATATAGTGCCAAATAAACTTTCAGATGTAGAAATTAAAAAAAATCTTAGTCTAGAGGATAAAACCGTTAGAAATAGAATTGTTACTGAATCACTAGCGAAAGCAATAAAATCAAAACCCTCTCCCCTATATCATAAGAATTTTAAAAATAGAATAGCAACTGGAAATTTAACTGATGATCTAGAAAAAATATCTGATTCTGACTGGATTATTGAAGTAGTAATTGAAAATCTTGAAATTAAAAACCAAGTTTTTAAAGAAATTGAAAAATATAGAAAAGATGGTACTATTATTACCTCAAATACTTCTGGAATTCCTATAAAATTCATGAGCAGCGATCGATCTGAAGATTTTCAACAACATTTTGCTGTTACTCATTTTTTTAATCCCCCTAGATATTTAAAATTATTTGAAATTGTGCCTGGTCCAAATTGCAAGGATGAAGTTGTAGAATTTCTCAATATGTTTGGAGAAAAATTCTTAGGTAAAACATCAGTTTTAGCTAAGGATACACCTGGATTTATTGGAAATAGAATAGGTAATTTTGGCATACAAGATCTTTTCCATAATATGAAAGAATTAGATATTTCAATAGAAGATCTAGATACTTTAACTGGTCCACTTATTGGAAGGCCTAAATCTGCAACTTTTAGAACCGCGGATCTTGTTGGAATTGACACTTTATCTAGAGTAAGTAATGGAATATATGAAAATTGCCCTGATGATGAATGTAGAGATGTATTTGTAGTTCCAGATTTTATAAAAGACATGCTAGAAAAAAATTGGCTTGGTGATAAAACAGGTCAAGGTTTCTATAAAAAAACAAGAGATAAAAATGGAAAAAGGGAGATTCTTGTTCTAGATTTTGAATCAATGGAATATAGAAAAATGAATAAAACAAAATTTGATATTGTTGGCAAGGCTAAAAAAATAGAAAATACAATAGATAGGTTTAAAGTATTAATTGATGGAGATGATAAAGTAAGTGAATTTTATAGAAAAACATTAGCTGGAATGTTTTCATATGCTCAAAATAGAATTCCAGAAATATCAGACAATGTATATAGTATTGATGATGCTGTAAAAGCAGGTTTTGGATGGGAAAATGGTCCATTTGAAGTATGGGATTCTATTGGTATTCAACAAGGAATTGATCTGATGAAATCCTACAATAAAAAACCCGCAAAATGGATAGAAGAATTAGTGCTTTCAGAAACTAAAAGCTTCTACTCTATTACTAATGGATACGCTTATTATTATGATATATCTGAAAAAAAACATCTGATTAAACCTGGTCAAGAATCATTTATAATTCTAGATAATATTAGAAAAACTAAACTTGTTTGGGAGAATGAAGAATTTGTTGTAGAAGATTTAGGTGATGGTATTCTAAATGCTGAATTTAGGTCTAAAATGAATTCAATAGGAGAAAATGTTCTATTAGGTCTAGATAAAGCAATTGATATAGCTGAGGAGAATTTCCAAGGACTTGTTATTGGAAATCAAGCAGCTAATTTTTCTGCTGGTGCAAATCTATCAATGATCCTTATGGCTGCAGCAGAACAAGAATATGATCAAATAAATTCTACTATCAAAAAATTTCAAGATATAGTGATGCGCTTACGCTACTGTAATATTCCCACAATTGCATCAGTTCAGGGAATGACACTTGCAGGTGGGTGTGAAGTCGCAATGCACTGTGATAAAATAGTTGCAAATGCTGAAACCTATACAGGTCTAGTAGAGGTTGGTGTTGGAATAATTCCTGCTGGTGGCGGAACAAAAGAAATGACATTAAGAGCTTCTAATAAGTATAATAAAAATGATGTAGAATTAAATATTCTCCAGGAGCATTTTCTAACAATTGGAATGGCTAAAGTATCTACATCTGCATATGAGGCTCATGACTTAGGAATATTAATTAAGGGTAAGGATATAATTGTAATGAATAATAAAAGTCAAATTGCAATAGCAAAAAGTCATGCAAAAATTATGGCTGAAACAGGATATATCCCGCCTTTAAGAGAAAGAAACATAAAAGTACTTGGGAAGCAAGCATTAGGAATGTTTCTTGTGGGAACCCATTCAATGAAATCGGCAAATTATATAAGTGAGTTTGATAAAAAAATTGCTAATAAATTAGCGTATGTTATGTCAGGAGGGGATTTATCAGAATCTACAATGGTATCTGAACAATATCTCTTAGAACTTGAAAGAGAAGCATTCCTTAGTCTTTGTGGAGAAAGAAAAACATTAGAAAGAATTCAACATATGTTAACTAAGGGTAAACCCTTAAGAAATTGATACAAATATGAATACAGCATACATTATTTCAGCGTACAGAACTGCAGTTGGTAAAGCACCCAGAGGACTTCTTAGATTTAAGAGGCCAGATGAATTAGCTGCAGAGACCATTGAATATATGGTAAATAAAATTCCTGCTCTTGATAAATCTAGGATTGATGATGTAATTGTTGGTAATGCGACCCCTGAAGCAGAACAAGGATTAAATATTGCAAGATTGATCTCATTAATGGGACTAAAAACAGATAGTGTTGCTGGAGTTACTGTAAATAGATACTGTGCTTCTGGTCTTGAAACTATAGCAATGGCAACAGCTAAGATTCAATCGGGGATGTCAAACTGTATTATAGCAGGTGGAGTTGAAAGCATGAGTTTAATACCAATGGGAGGATACAAACCTATTCCAGATTATAAAATAGTAAGTCAAGGAAAAGAAGATTATTATTGGGGAATGGGGTTAACTGCAGAAGCAGTTGCTAAGCAATATAAGATACCTAGGGAAGATCAAGATGAGTTTTCTTATAATTCTCATATGAAAGCATTAAAGGCTCAAAAAGAAGGAAAATTTGATGATCAGATTGTACCAATTGATATAAATCATACATATGTTGACGAAAATAATAATAAGTGTACAAACAAGTATACTGTTACAAAAGATGAAGGCCCTAGAGAAGGAACCAATACTGATGTTCTTAATAAATTAAGGCCTGTTTTTTCAAATAAAGGTAGTGTGACTGCTGGAAATTCTTCTCAAATGAGTGATGGGGCTGCATTTACCCTTATCATGAGTGAAGCTATGGTAAATGAACTTAATTTGAAACCTATTGCAAGAATGGTTAATTATGCTGTAGCTGGAGTAGAACCACGAATTATGGGGATAGGACCTGTAAAAGCTGTACCCAAAGTATTAAAACAATCTGGATTAAATCTAAATGATATATCTCTTATAGAATTAAATGAAGCATTTGCTTGTCAGTCATTAGCTGTAATTAATGAATTAGATTTAGATAAAGAAATAATTAACGTAAATGGTGGAGCAATTTCATTAGGTCATCCATTAGGATGCACGGGAGCAAAATTAAGTGTACAGCTGTTTGATGAAATGAGAAAAAGAAGTCTAAACAATAAGTACGGTCTAGTAACTATGTGTGTTGGGACAGGACAAGGTGCTGCTGGAATTTTTGAATTTATAGAATAATAATTATGGAAGAAAGTAAAAAGATAACAAAGGGTGGAGAATTTATCATTAGAGAAGCTAACTGTGACCTTATATTTACTCCTGAGGATTTCTCTGAAGAACAAAAAATGATGAGAGATTCTGTAATAGAATTTAATGAAAGAGAAATAATAGCTAAAAGAAGTCGATTTGAAGCAAAAGATTTTAAACTAACTGAAGAAGTTATGAAAAAAGCTGGTGAGATGGGATTTTTAGGTGTTAGTGTCCCAGAAGAGTATGGAGGTTTAGGAATGGATTTTGTCTCCACAATGATTGTTTGTGAATATATGTCAAGTGGGAGTGGCTCAATTAGTACTGCATTTGGCGCACATACAGGAATTGGAACTATGCCTATATTATTTTATGGAACTGAAGAACAAAAGAGAAAATACTTGCCAAAACTCTCTTCTGGTGAATGGTTTGGTGCATATTGTCTGACTGAACCTAATGCTGGAAGTGATGCTAACTCAGGGAAAACAACTGCAGAACTAACACCTGATAAAAAGTATTATAAAATTAATGGGCAAAAAATGTGGATCTCAAATGCAGGTTTTGCAAAATTGTTTATCGTCTTTGCAAGAATAGAAAATGATAAAAATATAACTGCATTTATTGTTGAAAAAGAGGAAAATAATGGAATGGTTTTAGGAGAAGAAGAAAAAAAACTTGGAATAAGGGCCTCTTCTACTAGACAAGTTTTTTTTAATGATACAACTATACCTGTTGAAAATATGTTAGGTAAAAGAGGCGAAGGATTTAAAATAGCTGTGAATTCCTTAAATGTAGGTAGAATTAAACTCGGAGCCGCATGTATTGATTCAGAAAGAAGAGCTACAACAATATCTGTTCAGTATGCAAATAATAGAAAACAATTTAATACCAGAATATCAGATTTTGGTGCAATTAAATATAAGATTGCTGAAATGGCAACGAATACATACGTTAATGAATCTGCTTGTTATAGAGCTGCAAAAGATATTGAAGAGCGAATAAATAGTTTAGTGGCAATTAATCATTCAAAACTAGAAGCTGAATTAAAAGCATTAGAAGAATTTGCTATTGAGTGTTCAATAATTAAAGTAGCAACATCTGAAGATATGCAAATATGTTCTGATGAAGGAATCCAAATATTTGGAGGAATGGGATTCTCTGAAGAAACTCCTATGGAGGGAGCATGGAGGGACGCAAGAATAACAAGAATCTATGAGGGAACTAATGAAATTAATAGATTGCTTAGTGTCGGAATGCTTCTTAAAAAAGCAATGAAAAAGAATATTGACCTTGCAACTCCTACTAAAGGAGTATTTAAAGAACTTATTGGAATACCATCATTTTCATTTAAGTCAAAAGATAATTCAAAACTTTTTTCAGAAGAAAAGTTGTTATTGAAAAACCTGAAAAAACTCTTTTTGATGATAAATGGATTTGCAGTTGAAAAATATGGCAAAGATTTAGATAAACATCAGCAAACAATCATGGCATTAGCAGATATATTAATAGAAATATATATGGCTGAATCAGCCTTATTAAGAACTGAAAAAAATGCTATTAGATTTGGAGAAAAAGAGTTTAAAATTCAAATGGATATGTCTAAATTATATCTATACAATGCTATAGATATTGCATCAAAAGCTTCAAGACAAATTATAGTATCTATTTCTAGAGGAAAGAAACAAAAAATATTATTAAAAGGATTAAACAAATTTACTAAATATGATAACTACCCAGATGTGATTGGAATAAGAAATAATATCGCAGAAAAAGTTAAAAATGAAAACAAATACTGTTTTTAAAATCAGCTATTATAGAATTATTACCATTGCCTTCTAGCATTTAATTCTTGCTGTATTTTTAATTCTTCTTCTGATAAAACTTTTAAAAATGAAGGGTGCTGTTCTATAGCAAACTCTATTTTCTTGATTATCTCTCCGTTAGATTCGTTTTCATAATTAATTTTCAATGGTTGTTTGATCTCGATAGATTGAAGTATATTCTTCTTCTTTATTCTAATTCCCTTTTTATCAAATGATCTTCTAAATCCATCTATAACAACAGGAATAACAATCGGCTTATATTGTTTAATTAAAAATGCTGTTCCTTTTCTTATAGGTTTAAATGGCGTAGTAGTTCCTTGAGGAAAAGTAATCACCCATCCATCATTTAACGCAACTCCTATTTTAGAAACATCATTCATTTTTACTTTTCTATTTACATTTTTTCCATGACTTCTCCAAGTTCTATCAATACTGATAGAGCCAGCATAAGCTAATATCCTTGGGAGAAATCCTGAAGTCATTGTTTCCTTTGCTGCAATAAAATATAAATTCAATTTTGGTTTCCATAAATACCCAACATTTTTTATTGAATCAACTCTACCTTTTAAACTTGCATTGAATACATGAAACATTGAAACTACATCTGCAAAGTAGGTTTGATGATTTGAGACAAATAATACATTTTTGTCTGGCAGGTTCTTTATTATTTCAGATCCTTCTATTTTTAACTCATTAAAACCGCGGAATCTTCTGTGAGTTAAAGTTCCTAGAATTCTTATTAACCATTTTTTAAAAAAAAGTATATGGCCAAAAGGATTTCTTTTAATAATTCTCATATAAAAAATATAGTAACAAAAGTAAAAAAAAGTTATAAAACAGACTTAATTATATCCTTTACTTCTGATAATATCATTGCTGTAGCTCCCCAAACAAAATATCCATTTAATTTATAAGCTGGAACTAATGTATTTAAATACCTATTTGAGATCTTTGATCCATTTGTTTTTTTAATATTACTATCAATAAACAATTGTTCTAAATCAACATTAATAATTTCTTTTACTTCATTTTCATCTTTTATAAATTTAAGCTCATTTTCTGTATAGACCATAAAGGGAGAAATATCATAATTACTTGGAGGAACATACACATTTTGCAATCTTCGAATCAATTGAATTCCTTTAATATCTACACCAATTTCTTCATTTGTTTCCCTTAATGCAGTATCAAAAATGTTTTTATCATTTTTTTCATAACTCCCCCCAGGCAAACTAATTTGATTTGAATGCACTCCATCATATTCATTCCTCAAAATAAGTGTAAAACATACTTTATTATTGTTATATGGATGAAATAATACTGCAACTCCAGCATTTTTCGAGTTTTTATAATTATTTCTCGTTAGCTCCAATAAATCCTTTCTAAAAGGAGGCGCCATTTTTAAATGAGAAACATTGGAATCAATAATTAATTCCTTAATTTTTGGAATAATTTCTATAAATCTATCAATAGTCATTAAAACTTATTTTTCTCTAATTTTCAAAGACCATTCAAAAGTAAATTTAGATACGGTTACATTCTGCCTATTTATTCCTGTTGATGATAGAACTATTTTTTGAGGTGTTTTTAAGTTAATAAGTTTTTCAATCATATCATCAATTTTATTACCCTGAGAACAATTAAAAATAATTGTGCCTGTAGCTTTTTTAAAATAGTTTGAACTGTTTGAAATTAATAACATTGATATATCATATCCGCTTTTTTTAATCTTATCAGTTATCATTAAACCAGTAGTCAACTCTGCTGCCATTCCTTGAGCTGCCCAAAACATTGACTTAAATGGGTTCTTATTAAACCAATTAAGTGTTATTTTAATCTCACATTGGTCAGAATCTAAAGATCTCATTCTAGCTCCACAAAAGTATGCTGCAGGTAATTTTCTTAAAAGAAATAAGTTGTATTTTAAAAACTTCATTAATTTATTTTGATGATAGATATTTTTCTGCATCAAGAGCTGCTATACAACCCGTTCCAGCTGCAGTAACTGCTTGCCTATAAACATGATCTGCAGCATCACCAGAAACAAATACACCTGGAATGTTAGTTCTTGAAGTACCAGGTTCATTTATAATATATCCTGTTTCATCCATATTTAAATATGGATTAAAAATTTCAGTATTTGGAGTATGTCCAATTGCCACAAAGAAACCTGTTATAGGAATCGTCTTCTCCTCTCCTGTTTTATTGTTATAAACTAGAACATTTTCAACGACACTATTATCCCCTAAAATTTCCTTAGTCTCAGTATTATAAAGGATTTCAATATTATCAGTTTTTTTAACTCTTTCTTGCATTATTTTAGAAGCTCTAAATTCATCTCGTCTGACTAACATCGTAACTTTTTTACATAACTTCGATAAATAATGTGCTTCCTCACATGCAGAATCCCCCCCTCCTGCAATTGCTACTTCTTGACCCTTATAAAAGAAGCCGTCACAAACAGCACATGCAGAAACACCTCCACCTAATTCTAAATACTTTTTTTCTGAAGGAAGACCTAAATACTTTGCTGAAGCACCTGTAGCTATAATCACCGTTTCACAAATTAGTTCATCCTGATCATTAACCCACAACTTTAAATCATTATTAAAATCAACTTTTGTAATCCATCCATTTCTTACATCAGTTCCAAAACGTTCAGCCTGTTGTTGTAATTCTATCATCATTTCAGGTCCTGAAATGCCTTTTGGGTAGCCAGGAAAATTCTCAACATCAGTAGTAGTAGTTAATTGTCCGCCAGGCTCTGTTCCTTGATATAGAACAGGACTCATATTTGCTCTTGCAGCATAAATTGCTGCAGTGTATCCAGCTGGGCCTGATCCAATAATTAAACATTTAATTTTTTCTGCCATAATAGTAATTCAAATATAATAATAAAAGTGTGTAATTATCTCTTTGAATTTATATAAAATTGAATAGTAGGTGAATATTCTATTTTTTGTAAATTGAACAAAAAAAGAATGAAATATTTTTTCCTTAGATTTTTGTTTTTAATAAGTTTTAGTTTTTTAACTACCACAATTTATAGCGACAATTATTCCTACAAAGTAGTTGTTTCTGAACTAGAGGTTCCCTGGGGATTTGTATTTCTTGAAGATAATTCTATTTTAATTACTGAACGAAAAGGCGAATTAATTCATTTTGTTAATGGGAAAAAAACAAAAGTAAAAGGCTTGCCTGAAATTATTGCTAAGAATCAAGGAGGACTGTTAGATATTGAACTTCATCCTGAATATAAAAATAATGGGTGGATTTATATATCTTATTCTTCCTCAAATGAAAATAAAAGCGGATCTAATACTTCAATAATGAGATTTAAAATAGAAAAAAATACGATGATTCAAAAAGAGATCATTTATAAAGCTCTACCAAATAGCAAGCGTGACAGACATTATGGAAGCAGAATTGAGTTTGATCAAAATAATTTTCTTTATTTCTCCATTGGAGATAGAGGGAATAGAGATGTAAATCCTCAAAATATAGATAGAGATGGAGGAAAAATATATAGGCTATATGATGATGGTCAAATACCTATTGATAATCCTTTTATTACTAATAGGTCAGCAAAAAAGGCAATATATAGCTATGGACATAGAAATCCGCAGGGTATGGCTATAAATCCATTCACTAAAGAATTATGGATTCATGAACATGGACCAAGAGGAGGAGATGAAATTAATATTATAAAAAAAGGAGTAAATTATGGATGGCCTCTTGCCAGTTTTGGAATAAATTATATAGGAACAAAATTTACTGATAAAACTTCAATTCCTGGAATGGAAGACCCCATACACTATTGGGTTCCATCTATCGCTCCTAGTGGTATGGCTTTTATAACATCAGATATTTATCCTAATTCAAAAGGAGATTTATTAATTGGATCACTAATATTCCAATATCTTCATAAATGTAAAATAAAAAACAATAAAATTTATAAAGAAGAAAGGATTTTAGAAGATATTGGAAGAGTAAGGTCCATTAGACAAGGGCCTGATGGATACATGTATATTGGTGTTGAGAATATGGGAATAATAAAACTTATTCCAAATTAATAACGCATTTGCTAATAACTATAAAAATAGAATATAGATGTTAACTGTTGGAATAACTGGGGGAACAGGTAGTGGTAAGACAACTATTTTAGAGCTACTAAAAAAAGAATTTGGAGAAAATGATATTGGATTTATTTCTCAAGACTCTTACTATAATGATAATGGCAATCTGAGTTTTGATGAGAAAAATAAAATTAATTTTGACCATCCTGATGCTGTAGATTTTGAGTTAATGATTAATCATCTTAATCTATTAAAAAATGGAAAAAACATCAATCAACCTATTTATTCATTCATTTATCATAATAGAACTAAAAAAATTAAATTAGTTAAACCAAAAAAGATTATGATTATAGAAGGAATTTTAATTTTAAATAATATAAAATTAAGAGATCTAATGGATTATAAAGTCTTTGTTGATGCCACTAAAAATTTAAGATTTAAAAGAAGACTAGATAGAGATATCAATCAAAGGGGGAGAATTGCAGAAGAAGTTATTGAATTATTTAATACCAGGCTAAATAAAATGCACAATCTATATGTTGAACCAATGAAAGAATTTTGTGATATTATAATAGATAATAATAATAAGGTTGATTCATTAGAAATAACTCCTCTAATAGAAGTAATTAAAAGTCATTTGTAAAATGAAATTTAAAATCCCATCTTTATTCAAAAATATATATTTCATTATAATTATGTTATTTATTATATGGATGCTATTTTTTGATAGTAATTCATGGTTAGTTCATAGAGAATTAAATAAAAAAGTTTATAAACTTGAGAATCAAAAAGATTTTTATATAGATGGAATAAAAAAAGATAAGGAAGAATTGTCAAAAATGAAAACTGATTCTGGTCTTGAAGAATATGCTAGAGAGAAATTATTTATGAAAAAAGAAGATGAAGAAATATTTATTATAGAATTCGATTCTATAAATGATTAATATTTAATTATGATGGAAAAAATTTTAGATGAATTTATTAAAATTGATTCCAAATTATGGAATAAAAAAATTAAAGATGACTTGATAAAACTAGGTCATAGTAGTATTCCCTCTTATAATTCCAAAGAGAATATCAAAATAAAGCCATTCTATACAAGTGAAGACCTAAATAACTTAAAAAATTCAGATTCTAACTATCCTAATAGCTGGGCAATATGTCAAAATATAACTGCAGATAATTCATCAGATGCAAACATAAAGGCTCTTGAACTTATTAACAAAGGAGCTGAAAGTATGAATTTTATTATTCAAAATGACTCCATCCTGTGTAATGATTTATTAAAAAATATAGATATAGAAAAAACTGAGTTATTTTTCAAAATTAAATTCCATTCAAACTCATATTTAAAGTCATTAAATGATATTATAAAAAGCTCATCAACTTCATTTAATATAAGTTATGACCCTATTGGCTCTCTTGTTAAAACAGGTAGCTGGGAATCTTCAATGAATGAAGATTTAGATAAATTGAATAAAAATATTAACATATTAGAAAAATTTAATAATGTAATAATTGTCAATTCTGGATTATACCAAAATTCAGGAGCTAATATTTTTGAAGAAATTGCCTTTACTCTAAGTCATGCGAATGAATATTTAAATCATCTTAATGGAAAATGTGCAAATAAAATTGCATTTAATATCTCAATGGGGTCAAACTATTTCTTTGAAATTGCAAAATTAAAAGCATTAAGATTACTCTGGTCAACAATAACTAAAGAGTATAATAATGAGATAAATTTTCCTCATATAATAGCAAAACCATCTAAAAGAAATAAGACTATATATGATTACAATAATAACATATTAAGAACTACAACAGAATGCATGTCAGCAATTCTTGGAGGAGCCAATACTATTTCAAATATTACATATGACAGCATTTTTAATAATAAAAATGAATACTCTGATAAAATAGCATTAAATCAACTATTGATAATAAAACATGAAACCTATATAGATAAAGTAAAAAATGCAGCAGATGGATCATATTACATCAATAGTTTAACAAATACTATAGCTGAAGAATCATTAAGGATATTTAAGGATATAGAAAATAACGGCGGGTTTATCTCAGCACTAGAGAAAAATATAATACAAAAGCGGATTGATAAAAGTCATAGGATAGAGCAAGAATTATTTAATAACAATAAGGAAAAACTTCTTGGAATAAACATTTTTACTGATATAGATCAAAAAATTAAATCTGAAATCAATAAACCTATTTTCACTAAATCTAATACAAGAAAAACTAAAATTAAACCCATTTCTGAAATTAGGCTAGCTGAAGAAATTGAATTAAGTAGAATTAAAAATGAATAGGAAAAATCTTAAAAATATTAGTCTAAAAAAGTTAGATTTTTCAAAGACTTTTGTTAAAAGAAAAAGTGAAAAATTTCTTACTTCAGAGAGTATAAATCTAAAATCTTATTACTCTAAAGATGATTTAAAAAATCTTGAACAAATAGATTTTGGAGCTGGCATAGAGCCCTTTCTAAGAGGCCCTTATTCAACTATGTATATAACAAAACCATGGACTATAAGACAATATGCTGGGTATTCAACTGCGGAAGAAAGCAATATGTTTTATAAAAGGAATTTAAAATCTGGACAAAAAGGTTTATCAGTAGCATTTGATTTACCTACACACCGAGGTTATAATTCAGACAATAAAAGAGTGTATGGTGATGTTGGCAAAGCAGGAGTTGCTATTGACTCTGTAGAAGACATGAAAATATTATTTGATGGAATTCCTCTTGATAAAATGAGTGTTTCAATGACTATGAATGGTGCTGTATTACCTATAATGGCATTTTACATAGTAGCTGCAAATGAACAAGGAGTAAAAACTTCTGATCTTAGAGGAACTATTCAAAATGATATATTAAAAGAATATATGGTTAGGAATACATACATATATCCGCCAAAAGAATCAATGGAAATCATATCTGATATTTTTAAGTTTACTAGTAAAGAAATGCCAAAATTTAATAGTATTAGTATCTCAGGATATCATATGCAGGAAGCAGGAGCTACAAATGATTTAGAACTTGCTTACACTCTTGCAAATGGTCTGGAATATGTTAGAAATGGAATAAGTGCCGGATTAAAAATTGATGATTTCGCTCCAAGACTATCATTTTTTTGGGGAATTGGCATGAATCATTTTATGGAAATTGCAAAATTAAGAGCAGCTAGAGTATTATGGGCTAAATTAATTAAGACATTTAGTCCTAAATCAAATAAGTCAATGGCTCTACGAGCTCATTGTCAGACTAGCGGCTGGAGCTTAACAAGACAAGACCCTTTTAACAATATTACAAGAACAACAATAGAAGCTTGCTCAGCAGTTTTTGGAGGAACACAAAGTCTCCATACTAATTCATTAGATGAAGCAATAGCATTGCCTACTGATTTCTCAGCAAAAATTGCAAGAGATACTCAATTATACCTTCAAAATGAAATTAAAATTACTAATACTGTAGATCCATGGGCAGGAAGTTATTATCTAGAATCTATAACAAATGAGCTTATTAAAAAATCATGGGGTCATATTCAAGAAATTGAAAATCTTGGTGGGATGACTAAAGCAATTGAAAAAGGCATACCAAAACTTAGAATTGAACAAGCCGCAACAAAAAAGCAAGCTAAAATTGATTCAAAAGAAAGTATCATTGTTGGAGTAAATAAATTTGAAGCAGATAATGAAGATGAAATACATTACCTAGAAGTTGACAATAATAAAGTTAGAAATCAGCAAATAGAGAGAATAAAAAAAATAAAACTTGATAGAGATAACTCTAAAGTTAAAAAGGCTTTATATAAATTAAGAAGCGCCGCAAAAAATAAAAATAAAAATTTATTAGCTTTGGCTATTGATGCAGCAAAAGAACGAGCGACATTAGAAGAAATTAGCGCATCACTTGAAGATATTTACGGAAGATATAAATCAGAAATAAAAACCTTTACTGGAGTGTATAAATCAAATATTAACAATGACAAATCATTTAATCATGCTGTTAAACTTGCAAATGATTTTGCTAGTCATGATGGGAGACGTCCTAGAATATTAGTTGCAAAAATAGGTCAAGACGGTCATGATAGAGGTGCAAAAATAGTCGCTACAGGCTATGCTGATATAGGATTTGATGTTGATATAGGTCCTCTTTTTCAAATACCTGAGGAAGTTGCAAAACAAGCTGTTGAAAATGATGTACACGTTGTAGGAATATCTACACTAGCTGGTGGTCATAAGACATTAGTTCCAAAATTAATTGAGGAGTTAAAAAGTTATGGAAGAGAAGATATTTTAATAATACTTGGAGGAGTAATTCCAAAACAAGACTATAAATTTCTTTTAAAAAATGGAGTTTCTGCAATTTTTGGTCCTGGATCTAAAATTAGTGAAACAGCTATAGAAATTCTTAATTTACTAATTAAGCAACCTTAGTATTTTTAATAAATTCTGTTAACAAGTTATATTTTAAATCAAGTCAAATAATTGTACATTTATTCGAAGTTTTTTATAAAAATAAATGGCAAAAATAATTGCAATATCTAATCAAAAAGGAGGGGTTGGAAAAACAACAACAGCTGTTAATTTATCTTCTTGCTTAGCTGTATTAGAAAAAAAAGTTTTACTGATTGATCTCGACCCTCAGGCAAATGCTACCTCTTCATTAGGCATAGAAAATGATATAATTGAAAATGGCATATATCAATTATTTGAGAAGTCATGTTCTACATCAGATTGTATCAATAAGACTACAATTATCAATCTAGATATTATACCTTCTCATATTGACTTAGTTGGTATTGAAATTGAGTCTATAGATTTAATTGACAGGGAACATATATTAATGAATGCTATCAATAAGATTGAGAAAGAATATGACTATATTATAATAGACTGCCCCCCTTCTCTGGGATTATTGACTATAAATGCATTAACAACTTCAAATTCTGTGATTATTCCAATTCAATGTGAATATTTTTCCTTAGAAGGACTCGGTAAACTTTTGAATACAATAAAAAGTATTCAAAAAATACATAATAAAAATTTATCTATAGAAGGATTGCTTCTTACTATGTATGATCCCAGGCTTAAATTATCAAATCAGGTAATAAAAGAAGTTAAATTACATTTTAATGAGATGGTATTTAAAACTATTATCCATAGAAATGTAAAACTTGATGAAGCGCCTAGCTATGGAGAAAATATATTAGATTACGATGTTAGTAGTACTGGAGCTAATAATTATTTAAATTTGGCAAGAGAATTGATACTAAATAATTCATAATGGCAAAGGCAGCAAAAATACAAGCATTAGGTAGAGGATTATCATCAAATCTTTATAAAGACTCAAATTCAGCTAAACCTTTAAATTTTAAGAAAAAAAAATTAATAAAAAATTAAATGATTCATAGAAATATTATAATCATATTAATATTTTTCTTTTCAACCCAAATTATTTTTTGTCAAAACAATAAGGATGATGATGAAAAGAAAATTTTAGGTCCTGCAAAGGCAGCATTTTATTCAGCTGTTTTACCTGGTCTTGGACAGATTTATAATAAAAAATATTGGAAAGTCCCTATAGTTTATGGGGCATTAGCAGCAGGGATATATTATTATAATCATAATAATGATTTATATCATGACTATAGAGATGCATATAAAAGAAGACTAGCTGGTTTTACCGATGATGAGTTTTATGGAGATGGATCTGTTCCTGCAATCTCAAATGATGGCTTAATAAGAGCTCAGAAAAGTTTAAAAAGGAACAAAGAATTGTCTATTCTTGTAACAATAGGTATATATGCGTTAAATATTATAGATGCAAATGTTGATGCTCATTTACTCCAATATAATCTCGATGAGAACCTTACGTTAAGTCCAGAATTAAATTATAATGAAATAAATTCAACATCCAATGTTTCATTATCACTAAAATTGAAATTATAAATTATATTATTTTTAACAAGTATTTATTATTAATTACTTTTCAATAACCTAATTTTGAAACTATAATAGTTATTCATAATATTCTAAAATGAAGCCTTTACTTACTATTTTTTTATTAATTCATCTAATTCATGGATTAGGGACTTGGAAGTTATATTCAAGAGCAGGATATAAATCTTGGGAAGCATTTATACCCATCTATAGTATAATTATCTTAATGAAGATAATTAATAGGCCAAAATGGTGGATTTTCCTTTTAATACTACCTGTTATTAATGTAATAATGATTCCTGTAATATGGATAGAATTATCAAGGAGTTATGGTAAAAATAATTATATAGACACATTATTGTCAGTTTTAACATTAGGATTCTATAACTACTATCTTAACTATTTTGTTAGTGTTGAATATATTAATAATAGAGATACTAATCCGAAAAGCTCAAATGGTGAATGGACTAGTTCATTAATATTCGCAATCGTAGCTGCTACAATAATTCATACTTATTTTATCCAACCCTATACAATTCCTACATCATCATTGGAAAAAACATTACTAGTAGGAGATTTTTTGTTTGTTAGCAAAATTAATTATGGAGCTAGAATTCCTATGACTACAATAGCTGCTCCAATGGTACATGACACACTCCCATTTCTAAAAACAAAATCATATATAAATAAAGAACAAATTCCTATCATATCTGAGATTCCATATCTAAGATTTCCTGGTTATCAAAAAATAAAGAACAATGATATTGTAGTCTTCAACTGGCCTGTTGATACAATGGTTAATATGTTTTATACTGATAAGAACTATTACAAACCTATAGATAAAAAAACAAATTATGTGAAAAGAGCTGTGGGTATTGCTGGAGACACATTAGAGGTAATAAATGGCTATGTTTATATTAATGGAGATAAGAATAAACTTCCTGAGGAAGCTAAACTTCAATTTTCATATTTAGTTCAACCCAAAAGGAATAGGTTTAGCAAGAAGGTAATGATTAATAAATATGACATTACTGATGCATTTGGCATCATTAATCGAAATAACACTTATAAGTTTATGGGTTTGAGTGATACTGCATTAAACAAATTTAAATATCATCCTAATGTTGAATGGATAGTTAAAGATACTCTACCAGAGGGTTATAGGGATTCAACTGTTTTCCCTCAAAATGAAAATTATAAATGGAACAATGATTTTTTTGGACCAATTTATATTCCAAAAAAAGGTAAAAAAACAGAAATAAATATCAGTAATATTCCCTTATATAAGCGTCTTATTGATGTATATGAAAATAATGATTTAGTAATCAAAGGAAATAAAATATATATCAATAATATAGAAGTTTCAGAATATACCTTTAAACAAGATTATTATTGGCTCATGGGAGACAATAGGGGAAATTCTCAAGATTCAAGATCATGGGGATTTGTACCATTTGATCATGTTGTGGGTAAACCAGTTTTTAAGTGGTTTAGTTGGGATTCAAATGCTAAAGGACTTAAGAAGATTAGATGGAATAGACTATTTACTTCTATTAGTGGAGATGGGGGACCTATAAACCTAATTATGGGTGCTATAACAATTCTAATTATTTTTTGGTTACTCAGTATTGATTATAATAATTATCAAAAATGGTGGAGAAAAACAAAAAAATAGATGGATATATTATTTCACCCCCATTATCTTCCTAATATTTCAAATTTTTTTTTATTAGTTAATTCAAAAAAAGTGATTTTTGAAATTAGTGACAATTATCAAAAACAAACTTGTAGAAATAGAACCTACATATATGGAGCTAATGGCAAACTATTATTGTCCGTTCCAGTAATTCATTCCCAAAAAAATAGAAAAATATTTAAAGACGTTAAAATTTCATATGATCAAGATTGGCTAAGTCAACATTGGAAATCTCTTGAAATTTCATATAGAAGCTCGCCTTTTTTTGAATTTTTTGAAGACAAATTAATATGTCTCTATAACAAAAAAGAAAAATATTTAGTTGACTTTAATTTAAAATCTATAAATATTTTATTTGAAATGTTACAAATTGATTTAGAATATGACTTTACGAATTCTTATGAAGAAAATTATTCTAGTATATCAGATTACAGAATAAACTCTGAAAATTTTAATTCTAATGAAATTAAAATAGATAGATACACTCAAGTATTTCAATCAAAACATGGATTTATAAATAATTTATCTGTTTTAGATTTAATTTTTAATGAAGGTCCTAATGCAATTAATTTCTTAAAAACTAGTTAACACTAAACTCTGAAAAAATTGGAAAATGATCAGAATAGGCAAATTTAAATGTCTTAAAATTGTTTACTTTAAATGACTTATCAACCAGGATAAAGTCTATCCTTAAAGGAATCGAATTGAAACTATATGTCTGACCTAAACCATTTCCTTTCTCAAAAAATGAGTCTTTTAAATCAGATTTAATCAAATTATATACATATGAAAAAGCTGTATTATTGAAATCTCCCGATACCACTACTTTATATGGCGACCTATTAATCTCCTGCATTACAATTTCTGCCTGATCCTGTTGAATTCTAAATGTATCACTAAAACTATTTATCAGCCTACTTGAATCATTATTAATAGACGATATATCTATATCCGATTTTAACTTAAATGACTGTAAATGAATATTAAATAACCTTATTGTATCATAGCCTACCTTAATATCAGAAAATATTGCGCTATTTGTAGATTTTCTGAACTTAATCTCCCCTGAATTAATTATTGGAAATTTGGAGAAAATTGCTTGTCCATATTTTGTATTCTCACCACTTAGAGACATATATTTAAAAGGATGATCAATTAAATTAAAGTTCTCTACATTATTATATTCTTGAATGCTAACTATATCAGGATTTGTTTTATTTATAAAATCTGCTATACTATCTTTTACCCCCGTTTTCTTTATCCAGCTGTAAATATTAAACATTCTAACATTATAACTCATTATTGATATTTTTTCACCTCCAACATATTCTAAATTGTTTGAAAAATTTATAAATGATTTTACATAATTTAACCCCAATAATAATATAATAAAGGATAAAAGAAACTGTCTTTTTAGCTTAACAATCCAATAAACAACAAATAACATATTAACAACAAAAATTATTGGTATTAGTAAACTTATTAGTGAAAGACTTGATAGAATAGATGGTTTAATTTTAGGTATTAAATATGATAATATTAGGATAAAAGCAAAAATTGAGTTAAGAATATATATCAATTTATCAAAGAAATTTAATTTTTTCATAGGCTTATTTTTTGCCTGATTTAAACAAATATTCCTTTTCACTTTTACTTAAGCTATCATAGCCGCTTTTGCTTATCTTATCTAGTATTATATCGATTTTTTTTTGCCTAGAAAAATCCGCTGGAGATTCATTTTTCTTATTTCTTGGTTTACGACGTTTGTAGAATCTTTTGAAATCTCCTATTCCATAGACTGAAGTATAATGGTAAAAACCTGCTAAATATCCTCCAAGATGTGCAATAGCACCTCCATCAAGTGTATTATTCGCAAACAGTCTTATAATGTCCATAAAAAAAAGCAGGAACATTATATATTTAAACTCAAACTTTATAAATGAAATTTTTATAAGGTGATTAGGCATGTAGCAAAGCATAAAAAATAATAAAGCGTAAGTTCCCGCTGAAGATCCTATTAATGGTCCATTCCCATTATAAAAAAGAAGAAAAAATAATGCCCCCAAAATTATCCCAGTAAAAAATATTCTAAGTGGAATTTTTTCACCATATAAATTTATAAGCTTTGTAGATGAATAATAAATCATGATTAACATAAATATTAACTCATAAAAACCTTCATGAATAAAAGCATAGGTTATTATTGACCATGGATTATACAAATAATCACTAGTTAATGCGAAATATTGATTAATGTATGGTAAGTTGAAGAGATCCAGAATTAAATAGGAAATATAAACAGCAATATTTAAAAAAATTATTTTTTCAAATGTATTTGAATTTCTAATTCTATATGATATATCAGAATATAAACTTTCCATTTAATACCAACGATTACTATTAAATTGATTCCTTTTCCAATAATACATTATTAAAAATCCTATCAATGCTCCACCTAAATGTGCTACATAAGCTGTATTACTAGGGCTAAAAAAAGAAAAACCAGAAATTGCTGAGATTAAATCTAAAATAATAATTCCAGGAATAAAATATTTCGCTTTTATTGGGACTGGGAAAAAGATCAACATCAATTTACTTTCCGGGAAAAACATGCCAAAAGCTACCAAAACTCCCATTATTGCTCCCGAAGCTCCAACCATTAGTGAATTAAAAGATGACATAAAACTTAATAAATTACCCTCACCTAATACTCCAGACCATGCAGTATTATATTTTCCTTGATTTAAAATTTCGAATATTTGAGAAGAATCATATCCTACGTTAATTAATATTTCTAGATTAGAATAAAAATTGAAATACAAATAAATTATTTGAATGATTGCAGCTCCAAGACCACATGATATATAAAAAAACAAAAATCTTTTTGATCCTAAAACTCCTTCAATTGCAACTCCAAACATCCATAAAGCAAGCATATTAAATAAAATATGTGACAAACTACCATGCATAAACATATGCGATATTACTTGCCAAAAATGGAAAGATGCACTTTTAGGAAAATGCAAGCCAAATAGAGAATAAGCTACATCTCCGGATAATGAGGCTCCTATAAACATGATAATGTTTATAATTAATAGCTGCTTTACTGTTTCCGTTAGTCTCATGTTATTTTATTAGATAAATTTCTTTTCAAGTTCTTCAAATGTAATTGTAAAATATATTTTTTTATTAAAAGGAGATACAGTTGGCTCTTTACACGCAAATAGGCTATTTATTATAAATTCTTGTTCATCTTTTAATAGTTTCTTTCCATTTTTTATTGCTAGACTCTTTGACATTAATTTTGCAGTTAGATCAGACTGACTAAAATTTTTGTCTGGAATATCATCCTTTATATTATCTAATAAATCTTGTATATATGATTCTACCCTTGTTGGATCTAAAAATGTAGGGATCGCCTCAAATAATAAATCACTACTTGAAATCTTTTTAAAAATAAAACCTGACAACTTTAGTTGTTTTTTATAATTAACTAATATTTCAACCTCTTGAATTGCTAAGTTTATTTCTAATGGATGAAGTAATTTTTGAGGCTTAGATCCATCAATTGTTATAAACTTTAAGAATTTTTCATACAATACTCTTTGATGAGCTCTATTCTGATTTACAACTATAATACCTGACTTAATTTTATTAACTAAATATTTATTATTTAATTGGTAAACTGAATTTGATTCAAAATTATCGTCATTACTAAAATCTAAAGTATTTATCTTGCTGTCTTCTTCAATAGAATCTAATGAATCGCTATCAATTATTCTATTTTTATCCATCTCTAAATCTATATACATGTTTTTAGGAGATTTAATAGTATTATTATCAAAAGGGTTATAATTCTCATTGACATCAATACCAACCTCTTGAATTTCTTGTTTTTTTCTATAAGAATAAGGTACTTCCATACTTTTATCATGACTAAAATCTAAAATTGGAGCAATGTTAAATTGGCCTAGGCTATGTTTAATAGAAGATCTTAAAATTGCATAAATTGAATGCTCATCATCAAACTTAATCTCTGTTTTGGTTGGATGAATATTTATATCAATAGATTTTGGATCTACTTCCATAAATAAAAAATATGATGGATTATATTTTAAATCAATTAATCCTTCAAATGCTGAATTTACAGAATGATTGAGGTATGGACTCCTAATAAATCTATTATTAACAAAGAAAAATTGTTCACCTCTGGATTTCTTTGAATATTCAGGTTTAAACACAAATCCATTAATCTTTAGAATATCAGTTTCTTCATTTACAGGAACCAATTTTTCATTTGATTTTGCTCCAAATATATTTACTATTCTCTTTCTTAGATTACTTTTTGGAAGATTAAATAATTCCGAGTCATTGTTATTAAAAATAAATTTAATTTCTGGGTGAGCTATAGAAATTCTATGAAATTCATTAATTATGTGTTTTAATTCAACATTATCAGATTTTAAAAAATTTCTTCTTGCAGGAATATTATAAAATAAGTTCTTAACTACAATTGATGTCCCAATTTTAGAAACTGTAGATTTATTCTCTACTATCTTATTTCCTTGAATTTTAATAATTTTTCCAAGATCATTGTTAGATTGCCTTGTTATTAATTCAACATGTGATACTGCTGCAATACTAGCCAAAGCCTCACCTCTAAATCCTTTAGATCGAATATTAAAAAGATCTTTTGCGGATTTTATTTTTGAAGTAGTATGCCTCTCAAAGCATATTGATGCATCACTTGAGCTCATGCCTATCCCATTATCAATTACCTGAATTAATATCTTTCCAGAATTTTTGATAATCAATATAATTTCAGTAGCATTTGCATCAATAGAATTTTCTAGTAATTCTTTTACAACGGATGCTGGTCTTTGAACAACCTCTCCCGCAGCAATTTGATTTGCAACATTATCCGGCAATAAATGAATTATATCTTTCAATAATTAATAAAATTTTTAAATCAAGAAGAGCATTAAGAATAAAGCAATTAATATTAAAAAAATAATAATCAATCTTTTCTTTACTGAACTATCAGTCTCCTTCTTATAATCTTTAACTGCATTTCTAAATTTTTTTCTAAAACTATTACTGTCTCCAACAGTAGTTCTATATTCATCAAATTGTGATTTAATTTTTCTAGGTTTTGCATGAGTTCCAACATAACTTTTCTCCTCTGAGAACCTCCCTGAATGATCATATCTTTTATTTTTTCTTAATTTAAAAATGCCCATAGTATAATTATTAAATTTAACAAATATCTTATTAAAATCGAACTGTTAAATAATAGTATTTCAAAAGAGATGCTATTTAATAGAAGCTATTTTAATTGCAGCTACTGCAGATTCAACACCTTTATTTCCATGTTTTCCACCTGATCTATTAATTGATTGTTGAATATTATGGTCTGTTAAAACACAAAATACTATAGGAACATCATTGATTATATTAAGTTGTGATATTCCATTTGAAACAGACTCACATATATAATTATAATGATCTGTTTCTCCTTTGATAATACATCCTATAGCTATTACAACATCTACTTCCCTGTTTTGCATTTTTTTGCAACCATAAATTAATTCAAAACTTCCAGGAACTTCGATTTTCTTGATATTGGCATCCTTAGCTCCATATTTAAGCAAAGTTTTATAAGCTCCATCGCACAGATTGTCTGTAATATCTTTATTCCAAGTAGAAACAACTAAACCAAATTTCATAGCATGAACTTCTGATATAGCATCAGATCCTAAGTCAAAATTATTATTAATATATGTAGCCATTTTATTTTAATAAAGCTTTCGCTTTAGATATAAATACATCAATATTTTCAGCAAAAATGGTGTTAGGAAAATCTGATTTAATTCTGGAAAAATAATTATAGGACTTTTTGTTCTTTTTTAATTCCATTGAAACGTGTGCAGCTTTCAGCAAATACATTGCAGTAGT
>ERZ651768.42-NODE-42-length-84976-cov-15.775062_pt1 | contig 84976 bp, 67 predicted proteins | sample MGYA00514754_ERZ651768 | MGnify/ENA metagenome assembly ERZ651768
TGGTGTGCAGGCAGAGGTTGGAGAAGAGTCATGCTGAGTGCAAGTCAGGTCGAACAGTATCGAGAGCAAGGATACGTGGTTCCCGACTTCCGCTTGCCCGATGACACGGTAAACGCCATTCGGGCCCACCACGAACGCCTCTTAAGCATTCACCCAGAGTTTGTCGATTACTGCCCCGCGTTGCTCATTCACGATATCGGCTTCCTTAACTATGCGCGTAATGATGAGATTCTCGATATGGTTGAGCAGCTCATTGGTCCTGACATTGCGCTATGGAATCAAAGTTTTTTTGCCAAGCCGGCACAGGTGGGAACGCGTACACCGTGGCACCAGGATGGCGAGTATTGGCCGATGCGACCGCTCGCGACTTGTTCGGTTTGGATTGCCATTGATGATGCAACCACTGAAAACGGGTGTCTTAGATTCTTGCCAGGCACGCACAAGTCACGAGATCTCGCGCAACACCATTTTAATGACGCGGATGGCTTGTCATTGCCGCTAGAAATTGATGCGTCCGTTGTCGATGAATCGTTGGCCGTTGATATACAGCTGCAAGCGGGCCAGATCTCATTACACGATGTTTTTTTGATGCACGGATCCGAACCCAATCAATCGCCCTATCCGCGTCGGGGGATGACGCTTCGATTCATGCCGACGTCGTCGACATATCGGCGCGATCTGGGTAGCGAGGGAAATGGTTCGATAAAAGATTTGCGCACGCTCTATCTGATGCGTGGTCGGGACGTGAGCGGAGAAAATGATTTTCGAGTGCGCTGGTGAGGGCTTAAACAGCAAGGGCTAAGCCTTCTTAGGATGGCTTCAAACCGATCCCCCAGGGAGCGGCCCAGCTAAGACCTTCAAGGGTTGTCGTGCGTGCCCGGTATTCGCAGCCAACCCATCCCGAATATCCCATATCGTCTAACACGCCCAGGAGATGTGGAATGTTGACTTCCCCGTACTGCGGCTCGTTACGTCCTGGGACGCTCGAAAATTGGACGTGGCCGAGTATGGGCCAATGGCGCGCGAGACCCTCGGCTAAATCGCCCTCCATGATTTGAAGGTGATAAAAGTCGAATTGGAGGAGCACGTTTGGCATGGCCACGGCGTCGATGATGCGGCGTGCATGGGCACTGTTGTTGTGTAGATATCCGGGTACATCACGACTGTTGAGAGGTTCGATCAAAAGAGTTATCCCGAGGTTCGCAGCAATCGGAGCGGCCACGCGAAGATTCTCGATAAACACATCTTCGCATTCACGTGTCGTAGAACCCTCGGGTACCACCCCGGCCATGACGTGTATCAAACCAGCACCCAGCTCCGACGCGTATTCCAACGATTCGGAGACAATAGCTTTGAATTCGTTCTCCCGCCCGGGTAGCGCGGCAACGCCTCGCTCGCCAGCCTCGGCATTACCCATCCGTGTATTGACGAGAATGAGCTCGAGCTCGTTATCTGTGAGGATCGATTTCAGTTCCTCAACAGCATGACCGTACGGCTGCAGGTATTCGACTGCGTCAAACCCGACTTGCCGAGCCGCGGCAAATCGTTCGACGGGCGCCAATTCAGTGAACATCGTCGTCAGGTTTGCAGCAAGTCTTGGCATGGCGGTGTTTGTTTGTGAGTCAGTTATTCAGGATTGTATACGTGGTTCACAGGGTACAAACCAGCTGCGTTCGCCCCTCACCACTCATGCAACCGAAATCGACCCCGTCGATCCATGGTACCTAGTGCAATTTCTTGACATCAGGAGTAGCCGATCGAAAGTAGGTTCTTGACCGGTTGGTAGAGCTCCTCGAGATAGCCGACATCGGTTGAACTTAGCTGAATGTTCGTTGCCTCAACGAGCTGATCGATTTGTTCGATGCGTGACACGCCGACCACGGGCGCGTACACCTCGGGTTTATTGAGCATCCAGGCCAAAGCGATCTGTGCTGGAGTTTGCCCGAGTTTTCGTGCGACTTCGGCGTTCCGTTCGGCGATCGAAAAATCCATTTCGCCACGGTATAGGCTTTCCGTACGGGAACGATCGCGACCCTGAGAACGAGCTGTACTTCCCTGATCGAACCCACCCTGATAAGAGCCTGCAAGTATGCCGCGGGCGAGCGGAGACCATGGCGACACTGCGACGCCGGTGGTGGCGCAGTATGGGTTCATTTCGCGCTCTTCCTCCCGGTAAATGAGGTTGTAATGATTCTGCATGGAAATGAAGGGTGTCCAACGATGCATTGCCGCCGTCATCTGAAGCTCTACGAATTGCCAGGCGAACATGGAGGAAGCGCCGAGATACAGGACCTTTCCTGCTTTTACGACGTCGTGCAATGCTTCCATCGTTTCTTCAACCGGAACCTGTGCATGCCCAGGCACGCCGTGGGGATGTCGGTGGATGACCAGCTGGTCAATGTAATCGAGCCCGAGACGTCCGAGACTTGCATCGACACCTTCAAGAATGTGTTTCCTTGAGAGGCCACCTTGGTTGGCGCCCGGTCCCATGGGCATCGAAATTTTCGTCGCGATGACAAATTGATCTCGAGGCAACAGTTCCTTTAAGAGTGCGCCGACAACTTCCTCGCAAGCTCCAACGCCGTAGGTATCGGCACAATCGAAGTAAAACAAGCCATGGTCGATTGCCGCTTTAAAGATTGGCCGAGCTTCATCGATTCCCAGGGTCCAATCGCCTTGATGTCCCTGGCCTGGTTTTCCAAAATTCATGGTTCCGAGACAAAGTTGGGAGACTCGTAGGCCGCTATTTTTTCCAAGTTGTATAGCTTCAAGCATGATGTTCTTTCCTTGAGGGCTTTGCTGTAGGTCCGAAATAGTATCGAATGGAACCAGCAGGGGTTAACTAATGCCAGAAGAAGTTGGCGCGCTTTCCAAAGTGCGGATTATTGACTTAACAGATGAACGTGCAATTTACGGCGCGAAACTACTTGCGGATCTGGGCGCGGATGTTGTCCGACCGGAACCGCCCGAAGGGGACCCGTTGAGACGGCGAGGGCCTTTTTGCAACGATGACCCCGACCAACCTTCTCTTTGGCACGCTTTTTTTGCTTCGAATCGACGCTTTATTTCGTTGGATCTTGAAACGCAAACGGGTCTGGATCAATTAACGGGTTTGATCGCAAATGCGGAGATCGTGTTGGTGTCGGAAGGAGCTTTTGGCACTTCAGATTTGGACTTCGATGTCGCCATGCGGGCCAATCCTGCATTGGTTTGGGTAGAGTGTTCGTCTTTCGGTAGCGAGGGGCCTTGGAAGGACTACCTGGCTCCAGATTTAGTGGCGGGGGCATTGGGAGGATCGGTTTCTACGACGGGCGATGTGGACACTCCACCGCTAAAAGCTTTTGGCGACCTGAACTTTGTGGTGTCCGGATGCTATGCCGCTATCGCTGCGTTGAGTGCGCTCTATCACGCTAAGGAGACAGGCCAAGGTCAGCGTGTGGATGTGCCGGTACATCAATGCATCGCCTCGTGCCTGGAACACGTATTCATGTGGTACTGGTATTCGGACTTGTTGGGGCCGGCCCGAGGCCGGGCTCTTGAGCGTCGAGGTAGTCTGCATTGGTCGAACATGTATGTTGTTATGCAGGCCGTGGGCGGCACCATCATGGTCACGCCGACCCCTGACATCGATGCGCAGCTAACATGGCTCATCGAGGCGGACGAATTCGAAGATTTGTTCGAACCGGAATTCCAAGATCCGGCGAATCAGGCTCAATTTATGGCCCGTCTCATGGAAGTTTTGCGTACCTTTGTCGGATCGAAAGATGTGGAAGCGTTGTTTCTCGAAGCCCAATCGCGTCATGCGCCGTACGGCTGGGTGTTGCCGATCGAGAAGGTAGGAGAAAATCCTCAACTTGAGGCACGCGATTGGTGGCATCCGTATTCGATCGGTGAGAACGTTGTAAAGGGGCCGGGTACGCCTTATCGATTTAGCCAGACACCTTGGCAAATGAAGCCGTATGGCGAAACCGACGTCGATGCGGAACGCGTCTTGCAAGACCTCGGTTGGGACAACGATCGATGAGACCGCTGGAAGGCATTAAAGTCCTCGATTTTACCCACGTTCTCGCCGGGCCATTTGCGACCCGCCTACTTGGAGATATGGGTGCCGACGTCGTCAAGATCAACTCCGTCGCGCGCGCGACCGCGATCAACGCGACGAATAATCCCTATTACACGATGTGGAATCGAAACAAACGGGCCCTCGCGCTCGATATGTCTCGTGATGAAGCGAAACGCATTGGTAAAGACCTTTGCGCTAAGGCCGACGTGGTGATCGATAATTTTTCGGTCGGGGTATTGGATCGTTGGGGGGTTGGATACGATTTGGTTTCTGCAGTTAATCCCGAAGTGATCTATGTGCAGATGTCGGGCATGGGGCAAGGCGGACCCTGGTCAGATTTTGTTACCTACGCCCCGACCATTCACGCGCTTAGCGGCTTGACGCACTTGACCGGCGTTGAGGGTAGGGAAGACATCGGTATTGGCTTTTCCTATAACGATCACGCGGCGGGCCTGCACGGAGCCGTCGCTATATTGGCCGCGATTCAAGCACGCCGTTCAACTGGAAAAGGACAACGGGTAGATCTTTCGCAGTTTGAAGTTGGCGTAAATTTACTGGGTCCTGCGTTGCTTGATCTATTCGGTAATGGCAGAGCAGCACGACCCATGGGGAATCGTCTGCCCTACGACGAGGTCGCTCCCCACAACTGTTATCCATGTGCGGGCGCGGCGTCTGACGACATTGCCGATGAGCGCTGGGTTGCCATTGCCTGTATGTCCGATGATCAGTGGCAAGAATTGTGTCGAGTTATGGGTGAACCAGAGTGGTCGAGCGCTCCGGTATACGATACGGCAGCGGGACGCGTAGCGGCTATCGACGAACTCGATCGGCAGATAGGACGATGGACGGTGCAACTGGATGCCGTGGAGGTGATGGTGCGGTGCCAAGCCGCTGGGATCCCCGCGGGCGTCGTACAGAATTCCATTGATCTAGCCGAAAACGATCCGCAAATCGCGGCCTCGGACTTTTTGATGACATTTGATGAGCCCAATCCCGTGATAGGGACGACGTACGGAGACCGGCTGCCACTTACGTTTAGCTTGACGCCTTGCGACACATACGCAAGGGTTCGAGATGTGGGAGAAGACAACGCGTCGGTGCTGTCGGATTGGCTTAGCATGGACAGCGAAGACGTTGTTAAGGGCGAGAACGCAGGATACTTTGCGTGACCTTTACAGCCAAGGTTTCCCGTTGAATAGCTTGGTCTCAAATTTTCCATGATCGCTCTGGTCAGCGAAGGGCAGTACGTGTTGTTTGCTTGTCTTTTGGCCGCCCTCATCGCTTCGTTAACTTTTCATGAATTCGGTCACGCGTGGGTGGCTAAAGCGTTCGGCGACGACACTGCCGAACGTGCCGGACGGCTCTCACTGAATCCGTTAGTCCATTTGGATTTTATGGGCCTTGCAATGGTCATTTTTGTCGGGATTGGGTACGCCAAACCGGTGCCCACCAATCCGCGCAATTTCAGCCGGCCGAGTGCAGATTTATGGATATCGGCGGCGGGGCCGTTCATGAATTTGGTGCTTGCCGTCGTCACGTGGAATGTTTTTCTTGCGCTTGCGACCGCAGGTGTGGAATTCGTTCAAACACCGGCTGTGGCGTTGTTCGTACAGCTGCTCGTTTTCGTGAATCTGCTACTGATGACGTTTAACCTCATCCCCATCGCTCCACTTGACGGACACTACATTCTTCCGTATCTACTTCCGCCTTCAACGCGTTCGCGGATTACCTATCTGAATCAGCGATTTGGTCCGTTGCTACTACTATCTCTTATCGGCCTCAGCATCTTAGGTGTTCCAATTTTAGATCGACTGCTGTCGTTCGCGCGCTCGATAGTTCCATGGATCACCTTCGTGGGATAGGTCCCCCCGATAAGTCTCAGCGTCGTTACTTACGTTTTGCTTCGACGACTTCAATGCTGACGCCGTCGGGAGCGCCGACATAGCAAATTAAAGCACCTGGAGAAAATTCCCAGGGTTCAACGGTGAGGGTAGCGCCGCGTTGTTTGATTTCATCGCAAAAGGACCTGAGGTCGCCGTGGTAGGCAAACCCGAAATGGTCTGTTCCCCAGACGTCATGGCTGGAGTAACGATCAAAGTGCTTCATCGGTGTTGGGAAGATCGGCTCTTCGCCCGGTCGACGGCCACGGATCAGCAGCGTCATGCCGGCCAGTTGGACGTTGATTTGCGGCGCTTCCCGCAACTCATATTCGGCCACGACCTCGGCATCGAAGACGTTGACATACCAAGTAGCGGCTTCGCGGGGATTCTCGCTAACAAGATGGATATGATCGAAGGAAAGTTCACGTAAAGGCATGACGCTCCTTTTCATCTCGGGGTTTGGGATGCATGGGATATTAGTTTTAGGGCTGCAAATCGATGACCCATGCGGATGTACCCGTCGGGGTTGGGGTGCAGATCGTCTGGTAGATCGTCGCGGTCCGCTTGGCCAAATAGATCCAGTCCGTTGAGGTAATCGAGGTTGTCATCGTTTCGCCGATCGACCGTTTCCTCGATGAGTTTTCGGACGCGGGAGAGTGACATGCAACCATTACGCAGTTCAGAATGTCCCGTGAACGTGACAAATTTTCCTTCCGCGTTCGGCAGCGTAGGGCCGGGATGATGTTCGGCACTAGGGCAGAAAATTGGTGATATCAGGACGATGGGCGTATTCGGTTGCCGCTCCCTAATCGTATCCAGGAATCCATGTAGGGCAGGCACAAAAACGCGTTCTCTCATTGAATCCATATTGATGATGTTGATCCCGACCTTGATGCTAATAACATCGGCATCAGCATCTCCGATGGTACGTGCGACAAATTGATCCAGATGGCACTGTCCACCAAACCCGAGGTTGATTAGGGCAAGCCTAGCTTCGCGCGCAGCGACAGCTGGCCAGATAAAAGCTGGTTGGTCCGCTTCCATGCAATGGCTGATCGAACTGCCGTAATGGATCCAGCGTTTGCGTTCATCGTCAGCTGGTGACTGGATATGTTTGCCATCGTCCACGACGAGCTCACGCAACTCCACAAAAGCGTTATGGGGCAACCAGATTTCACAGACTTTATCGCGTAAGGGTAGATCCTTGAACCAAACCGTATCGGATTCACCGCGCACGAGACGGTATCCGCTGGGTTCGTCGGGATCAGTGACGATGGTGTTGCCAGCATTTGAGCTCACTGACCAAAGTTCACCTTCGCATTCGAGATTTAGGTTGATGGCGCGGCGTCGTTCTGGCGACGGCGCGATGGCGGAAGCTAGAAAATGGACGCCGACGCGCTCTGCATTCGTGTTGAACCGGAGCCGCACGCCCGAAGGCATCCGCACCATGGGGTCCATCCCCTCCGGTACCTGGGTGCGTGTCCAAGCGGGCAGGCGTCTTGGTGCGATGCCATCTCTTCGGTGATCAAAGTCGAGCGCTCCAACAACTTCCACGATGTCGCCGATACCGTCCTTGAAATCAATGGTATTCAACGGCTTTGTTAACCCGGCTGTGCTACTACGACTGTCAGCGTGAGACACATCAACGCCGAAATTTTCACGACTTCCCCTTGAGCCAACTAGCGGTTAAACCCGATTGTTGGTGTTCGCCTACTGGATCGCGATGACGATAGTACTTGAACCACGTCGAATCTTTAGAACGACCGTTGAGCTTACGTTTTCCAATACGCTAGCTAGGTCATCCACGCTACGTACATTTCGGTTGTTTACCGCCTGAACGATATCGTTTTGACGTAATCCACTACGAGCAGCGGGACTACCGGATTCGACCGTGGTTACTAGTACGCCATCAATTTGTCCTTGTTGTGGGTGCTCTGGCGGGATATTGGTGAATTCCGCCCCCTTTAGTTTTTCGATTTTTGTGCCTCCCGCCAACATGGTGGCGCCCGGCTCGCCAACTTTCGCATCGATAGACTTGTTCTTGCCGTCACGGATGATCTTCAAGTCAACATCGTCGCCGACGCGTTTCATCCCGATGCGATTGCGTAGATCCGCTGCCGTATCGATGGGCGTACCATCAACGGCGATGACAACGTCTCCGGCGTGGAGGCCCGCGGCTTCCGCGGCGGACTCTTCAACAACCTGGTTGATGAGTGCTCCATTTTCCACGTCTAGATCGAGCGCCTCGGCCAATGCAGGAGTGACCGTAGTGATCATGACCCCGAGAACGCCGCGTTTCACCCCGCCGAATTCGACAAGCTGACTGACAATTCCCTTTGCGATTTTTGCCGGGATTGCGAAGCCGATGCCAACGTTTCCGCCACTCGGCGCAATGATGGCAGTATTGATTCCGATTAAATTGCCATCAAAATCAATGAGCGCACCGCCCGAATTACCCGGGTTGATCGATGCATCAGTCTGGATGAAATCTTCATAATCGATATTGAGACCGCTGCGCCCGAGCGCACTTACGATTCCGGAGGTGACCGTTTGCCCCAGGCCAAATGGATTGCCAATCGCCACGACGAAATCCCCAACTTCCACGGAATCGGAATCACCCAGCTTCAATTCGTTCAAGTTATCCGCGTCAACCTGTAATAACGCGACGTCGGTGCCTTCATCGCTTCCGATCAGTTCTGCTGTGAATTCGCGACCGTCCGAGAGAGTTACGGTGATTTCGTCAGCGTTATTGATGACGTGGTGATTGGTTAGCACGTAGCCTTCATCGGCGTTAATGATCACGCCTGATCCGACACTTTGTCGCGGACGCGACGGAGCTTGCTCAGGCACATTAAAGAAACGACGGAAGAAAGGATCGTTGTACAGTGGATTGTTGCGACGGCTAGTCGAGCCCTTTACGCCCACATTGACGACGGCGGGCGTGACTTTCTTGAGTAGCGGAGACAACGTTGGTCGTCCGCCACTGGTAGGTAGTTCGGCCGGCCACTGCGCGATAGCGACCGTCGATGTCATTGCCAGTACCAGGACCGACCACGTGCGTATGGCGGTACGGCTAATACGTTGGCTGGTTTGTGTGGACATCGTTGTCTCCCTATCTAATTCGCTAAGACGGTTTGTGTTCTTTTGGGTAGAAATTAACTCTATTACCTAATGCGACCACGTTTGATGCGGAAGGTTCATTGTTCTTGCAGCGTTTTGACGAGCTGAAAGTGTCAGAACTTCTCAAACTCGGGACTTTGGGTCAATTTGGGTAAGGCTCGCGATACCGTCGAACTCAATTGTATTAACGCGGGTAGCCTCCCATTTGACCAAATCGTGCTGACACCACGTCTTCTAGTTTTGACTTAGAGGATGCGACGGCGTCGCCAGATCGGACAAAATATGCATCAGGGCGATCAGCACCCAGAGGCTCCGAACCTGAAGCCACGGAGGCCGCAGCATCGAACATGGTTTGTCTAAAACGAACGACGCCTAGATCGGTCTGAACCAACATTTCATTTGTACGATCAACGATTAATCCCTGGCTGTCGGCTATTGCAGCATCTTGCTCTGAGATACCGCGTATACCCGTATAACTCTCGTTTCTCTGTGCATCTCGGTCGATGAGGTAGTCGTTTTCGCGCTGGCGTAGCGGAACATAGCGGTCATCCACCTCTGCGAAAATCCCGGAACCTGAGGCCAACTGACTGCATTCATCTTCTCTGAGCGGGCGATCTGGATTCCAGCAGTAGCAGAAGATCCAACATGAGGTATCGTCGATCGGAACCCAGGTGTTGCCCAGATTATTGTCTTCGGGAAAATTGCCCGGTGCGAGCGAATGGTTGGGCATGAGGAATTGCGTCATACGGTAATAGACGTCGTCGCTGTCGGCTGTTCTTGCGGCGCACATGAGTGCGCCTGCAGCGTGATCGAGAACCGTAAATCGCGGTTCTCCATCTTCGATCAACCAACGAAATCGAGCGCGGTGCGTGGGTTCGTTCTGGCCTGCAATTTCTTCTCGGGACTTGCCGACCTGGTGAAGGCCCACTTTCTTGCCGTCGTTTATCCCAGCATGCAAATAGGAAAAGTGTGCGGTATCCAAACCACCTTCGCACGCCTGCGCCCAATTGCATTGCTGAAACTTCTTGGACACGAAACGATGACTGGGCGGGACTTTGGCGAACTCAAACTCTGGCAGCTCCGGTGCTTCGCCGTCACCAAGAAATGCCCATATCACATCACCCCACTCGCGGACTTGCAGTGCGCGAATGCCAGCGTCGGGTTTTAATCGGGAGGCAATCTCGGGACTAGCATTGGGAATGTCGACGCAGTGGCCATGAACATCAAACTTCCAGCCGTGGTAAACGCATCGTAGCCCGCACTCTTCGTTTCGGCCAAAAAAGAGGTTAGCGCCGCGATGTGGACAGCGGGCATCGACGATTCCAATTTCCCCATCGGAATCACGGAAAGCAATAAAGTCCTCGCCTAGCAATTTGAGTCGAAGTGGACCGGAGTTAGGTTCGGGCAACTCCCTCGCAAGTAAAGCTGGTGTCCAGTAACGCCTGAACACTGCGCCCATTGGCGATTCGCTACCTGTCTGCGTCAATGTCTCATTCTCGGCCGCGGTCAACATATCGTTTCCATTCGTACCAAAAGCTCGTGTTACAGATCGTGCGTCGAGACGACGTCAATTTCAACGTTAGTTCGAAGCGATCGTTGAATGCATTTTGCCGGGTCTAAAAGACCAGTTCGCAATGGCAGAGGACTCATTGGAGTTTCTGCTGAACGCTGACGATTTTTTCCTTGATTGTTTGGAGGCGATCCGTTCGGGTACCAACTTTAATGGTCGTGGTTATTCGGGGCGCACCGAGGTCATGGACTCGCTCATGGCACCGTCGAACCGCGCTAAAAACGTCGTCCCAATCTCCTGCGACATTCGTGCCATAGGCATGTAAGTTCGTTTCTAACCCTGCGTCATTAAGGATTTTTTCGCATTCTGCAATGTACTTTGAGACCGAGATTCCCACGCCCAATGGGACGACGCATAGATCAATCATTACGTGCATGAATTAGTCCTTGAAGTATCGGTTGATCGAAGCGAAAACATCGTAATCGTGGACGTTTCGTAAGATGCGTTCGCCCATGTGCTGTGCCGCCCAATTTCTAGCCCACGCTGACGTTCCTGTTAGATGAAAAATGTGTCCATTTCGCCGTGAGATCCGTTGGATGCGAATTGCGCGTTTTCGGCGCACGCGTTCGTACGCTTCGAGTCCTTTCTCAACCGATCCACACTTCTTGAGACACTGAGCTAACGCAGCGCTGTCTTCGATTGCCATTGCGGCTCCCTGTGCTAGGTAGGGGAGGGTCGGGTGGCAAGCGTCTCCAAGCAACGTTACTCGGCCTCGGCTCCAGTGTTTCAGTGGGGCGTGGTTAAAGAGTCCCCATCGAAAACAGAAATGAGGATTAATACGATCGATCAATTGCGCGATATCGTCGTGCCAGTCGCCGAATGCGGCGGCGAGTTCCTTTTGATCACCGAGCTCGGTCCAAGACTCGTTTGTCCAATGAGGGGCCCGATCGACGCAGACGACGTTTATGTCTTGGCCGTTGTGGACGGGGTAATGAACGACGTGCTTTTTAGGCCCCCACCATAGAACAGCCCTGGTTGCCAAAGTCTTTGAGGTGATCGATTTCGACGAAATGATTCCTCGCCAAGCGACGTGGCCAGAAAAGATCGGTTCATCAGGATCAAAAAGACTGCGACGCACGCTTGAGTGGATGCCGTCGGCTCCGACGACTAGACTCGCATTTTCGCGGGTATCGGGACCGGAAATCCATGCTTGGGTTTCGGTAACTCCAACGTTGTCGATGCGCTTACCCCGATGGACGGGGATCGACGCGTCGACGACCGCGCGGGTCAAACACGCGAGCAGGTCCCCGCGGTGAACGTGGTAATAGGGGAATGATGATTGATCGGCTTCGACACCGCTCGCTAGTCGTATGTTGGTGATTCGTCTCCCAGTTCGCCAGTGTTGGATGTCGATTACGCTCGGCTTGGATGAGATTGACGCTAATGAGCTAGCGAGCCCGACTTGATGCAACACACGGGTTGCGTTGGGACTCAGCTGAATCCCTGCTCCGTCGCCGGTTGTACGCACTGTTTGTTCGTAGACCTGGACAACAAAGCCGAGTTGGTGGAGGTAGAGAGCTGCGGTTAGCCCGCCAATGCCGGCGCCGACAATGAGAACCTGCCCGCTATCCATAGCAGCGATAAAGACTATAGATTTGTCGACATCTCAACGGCCGTCTCGATTTAAAAGCGATCTCGCTGGGACGATGGCAAACAGATCCGAGGACCGATCCACCCAACGACTGGGCTACGATTCCGGCTGCGGCACGATCCGGATATATGGTTTGGGTGATTTCCAACCATCGGGATATCGTGTCTTCGCCTCCTCGTCAGAAACCGCCGGGACGATGATGACATCGTCGCCTTGGGTCCAATTGACTGGCGTCGCTACTTGATGAGTGGCAGTCAATTGGCACGAATCTAGGAGTCTCAAGACTTCGTCAAAATTCCGCCCGGTACTCATAGGGTAAGTGAGCATCGCCTTCACGGCCTTATCTGGACCAATCACGAAGACCGATCGCACGGTCGCGTTGTCAGCGGGGGTTCGCCCGTCTGAGGAATCGCCCACATCCTCAGGAAGCATGTCATACAGTTTGGCGATCTCAAGTGACGGATCGCCAATGAGTGGGTAATTGACCGTGTGCCCCTGTGTCTCTTCAATATCTTTGATCCAGTCCGAGTGACTTGCTACGGGATCGACGGATAAACCGATCACTTTACAGTTGCGGTCTGCGAATTTGTCTTGCAGGCCTGCCATGTAGCCGAGCTCGGTGGTGCAGACGGGGGTAAAATCCTTTGGGTGGGAGAACAGGATTGCCCATCCGTTTCCGATCCAATCGTGGAATTGAATTTCGCCTTGTGTGGTTTGGGCCACAAAATTTGGTGCCACTGAATTGATTCTAAGCGCCACGTGTATTCCCTATTTGTGGTTTACGATCATTGGAGGCTACCACTAAAAAGTAAAACAGCCCACGCGTATACACGCCCTAATACTAGGTCGGCGAAAGACCCTTGCCCGCTTCGATATAACGCACACGGACGGTGTATACGCTGTCTCCAGTTAGAATCGCATGTCGACCTAAAAGCCGACCGTTGTCCCAGTTTGAAAGTCCGAGTTCGGGCTTATTCAGCGCCCTCTGCCCGTCGACCCAGCGCGTATGGTCATCGCCGATGAAGGGTGCATCAATCGTTTCGTAAAAGTGTTGATGCTCGTGCTCGTCGTTGGAGATTAGCGAAGCGACTAGCCGCGGGCTGTGTGTATTAAACAGTTCAATCGCTTCTTGGAGGTTTTTAACGATGATTAGGGTCATTTCGGGGGAATTTTCCCATTCCCATTCTTGGCCGATGTCAGCCAGTGCCAGCGTCGTCGCCTGGATTTCTTCGTGTTGACCGTCTGCTCGATTGATCTGTACTTTGCGGGTGAAAGCTTCTCCGGGGATAAACTCCTCGCTTCCCTCAACAACGTGCAAGCGGTAGTCCTGCTTCAGTTTTGCCGCAGCTTCATTGAGACCATCGAGCAAAACGGGAACGAGTTCTACCGCCTTTGAAGCGACGATGCAGCAGGTGTTGAGAGTATTACAGACCTTTCGGTCGAGGGACTTAGCCGCACAATGCTTCACGATCTCCGGCGTCGCACTGTCCCCAATAATCATCCAGGCCCCTCCGGTACCGTGCAAGCTGACCGGTGTCCCAACACTTCGTGCCAGCGATCCTAGTAATTCGACACTGTCTCCGGAACCCCTGGCAACCGCGAGGGCGAGTCGCGAATCAAGAAATAAGGCCCATCCGGCTGCATGGGCCGAGCTGTCGACAAGGGCTATCGCTTCTGTAGGCAGCCCTGACTGAACGAGTGCGGGTCTTAAGGCAAGCTCCATCATTGCCCTCGCGGTCTGTAATGCGTCACTACCAATGCGGAAGATTGCCGTATTGCCGCCTCGGAGCACGCCGCACGCGTCCGCGAGGACGTTGGGCCGACCTTCGAACACGAATCCGACGACGCCGAGCGCCGCAGTTCGTAGCTGAATCTGAAATTGGTCGTGATCGATGGTTTCAATAACGGAGTTTCTCGACGGCTCGGATTCCGCCCATTCACGTAAGCCATCGATCATGTCTGTGCGCATGACGTCCGACACTTGGAGACGAGTTGTGGATCGACCACGTTCCGTTGCCGTTGCGACATCGTGTTCATTGATCGTTTGGATAGACTCCCAGATCTTGTCGTTCTTCAACGCAGCACTAAAGGCACGAAAGAAATCGGTAATCTGGTCGTCAGTCACTTGCTGCATGGCTGCGAAAGCGGCTACAGACTGCGTTACGGTCCGGTCGACGATTTGTCTTTCCGTATTAGATAGGTGGAGTAACCCGTGTTGCGGATTTGGAATCACGAGATCGCCGGGTTGAAATGCCGCCGCCAACGTTTTGCTCACGCGGAACGTTTCGCCATTAGCGGCAATAATCAAGCTGTCGGGTTTGAGTTCGTCAAGCATGAGCGGGTTAGGTGCATTGAATTTGTTCGACTATAACCCAGGATAGGGTCTTCTCTGGGTGCAGCTGAAAACTGGTCACGCAAGACTGGATTCAAATGTCACGCTTTTGATTAGAACGAACACGTGCATTCCTACAGCGAGCGATAAATCCTCGACTGAGGCGAGCGTAATTCGTGCTCGTAGACGTTGTTTTTCGAATTCGACCAGTGCTTCAACGTACGGCGACTCGGGACCTTGGAATAAGTCCACGATGGTTGCATCGAGTATGTTGCGAATGCTGATGGACTCAGGGCGTATAAGTGCCAAAGCAACGTCGCGCGCCCTAACACGCAGGCGTATTTGATCGCCAGGGGCAACCCCTGGTTCCATCGGCATGGTCAGTGTTTGACCATCGATAGTGAGACGGGTGAGTCGATGGCGTTCAACGTGGTCAATGACCGTGGCTTCAACGACCGAGCCAGCTTCAAATCGGCCGGTGACGTCGAGGAGATCGAGGCGTTCAAGAATCTCGTTGGTGGGGCCATTGGCTTGGACTCGGCCATTTGATAGGGCGAGTATTCTCCGGGCGATGTGGGCGACTTCACCCACCGCATGACTGACGTATAGCGCTGGCACTTGAAATTGCGACGCCATCGTATCGATATATGGAAGAATGTCGGATCTGCGCTGTTCATCTAGTGCCGACAAAGGCTCATCGAGCACCAAAAACCGAGGGTTAGTCAAAAGGGTACGGGCCAGCGCCACACGCTGTTTTTCGCCCCCGGACAATTCAGCTGGTCGTCGTTTAAGTAACGGGCTCAGGTCGAATGCGTCGACGACATCGTCTACTACGATTTGTTTGATCTCCGACAACGTTCGAGACGTAGCGTATTCAAGGTTACCAGCCACAGATAGATGGTCGAATAGTCTGGTGTCCTGGAACATGTATCCGAGGGAACGCCTGTGCGGTGCGATATCGGTTTTCGACTTCGTGTCGAGCCATACTTCGTCATCGACGATAATCCGACCTTCCGCTGGCTCGAAGCCCGCTAGCACACGTAATAGCGTGGTCTTGCCACTCCCACTCGGTCCTAAAATTCCAGTGATTCCATCAAGCGGTATTTTGGTGGTGACCTCGAGTTCAAATTCGCCAAGGGAAGCACAGATGTCGATCGCTAACATTTCAGCGAATCCGAATCGGAAAGCGACGATTTAGGGTATAGACGGCGAGCAACACGACAAAGGAAAACCCTAGTAACGCGAGAGATAGCGAGTGGGCGGCCGCGTATTGGAGTGTTTCGACGTGTTCGTAGATCGCGATTGATATGACTCTTGTTTCTCCAGGAATATTTCCACCAACCATCAGGACAACGCCGAATTCACCGACGGTGTGAGCGAACGTCAGCACGATTGCCGTGAGAAATCCGCGCGCGGATAACGGCATGGCAACGGTAAAAAAGGCGTTTAATGGCGTGGCCCGTAGGCTCGCGGCAGCTTCCAGGGGTTCTGATCCAACGGTTTCAAAGGCGTTTTGAAGTGGTTGCACCATAAAAGGAAGCGAATAGATCACTGAAGCCACGACGAGTCCTGCGAAGGAGAATGTCAGAGTTGAGCCCGTGAGGTGAACCCAGAACGATCCGATCGCGTTATCTGGACTCATGATGACGAGCAGGTAAAAGCCAAGTACTGTCGGCGGCAGGACTAAGGGTAAGGCGGTGACGGCCTCGATTATCGGTTTGGCCCGGGATTTAGTTCGGGAAAGCCACCAAGCCAACGCCGTTCCGAAAAAGAGCAAGATGCAGGTCGTAACAGTTGCCAACTGGACCGTGAGCCAAATCGCTGCAAGATTGTTCAAGCCTCAGTCAACCTCGTAACCCGCTCGACGAATAATTGTGCGTCCTTGAGGGCTGTGGAGAAATTCATTAAAACGCTGAGCGACGGCATTATGTTCACCGAGGCGTAGCATTGCGCTGTCTTGTCGTATGGGGCGGTGAAGGTGGGGACGAACTTGCAAGAGGATTCCCTTTTCTCCATTTTTGATGCGCGGAACGCTGGATGCGGCAATAAATCCCATTTCAGCGTTACCTGTAGCGACCAGGGCATGAGTCTGCCCAATGTTTTCCCCGAAGACGAGATGCGGTTGTAACTGGTCAAACAGCTGTAAGGTCTTGAGTGTTTCGATCGCCGCAACGCCGTATGGAGCAAGGTTCGGATTGGCGACCGCCAGTTTTCGGAACGTGCTCGATTGCAACAGCGACCGGATCGAGGGGTCGTCTGGTGCGGGAGACTCTTTTGGAGCCCACAATGCCAATTTTCCGATTGCGTAAGTTTGGCGCGATCCGGTGACGACCAATCCCTGTTCCTCCAATCGAAGCGGGCGTGCTTGATCTGCCGCCAAATACAGATGAAACGGTGCGCCTTGGATAATTTGCGCGTACAACTTTCCGGTGGAACCACTGACCAAGCGAATGGGTTCAACGTTAATCTGCTGAAACTCCGATCGTAGGGATTCGGCTGTTTGTAGGAAGTTGGTCGCCACAGCCACAAGTATGTTTTCGGAGGCTGAGGCGGATAGGGAGATCGCTAGGGAAAGCGACAGACCCGCCCTCCAGACCGTTGTCGCGAAGCGGAACCACCCAAATCCAACGTTTGCCACGATCAATACTTGTTCCAACGTTTCACGACTAGAGTCATGAATCGCTCCCTATCTGGGTACTACTTTTCTTCTTTGTACGTGTCGCTTCCACGATAGGGCCCATCCCGCCAGGCGAGGGCTTCTTTAAGCCCGTTGGTCGTGATCTGATCTCGCCACTGATACGCAAAATCGGTAAATTGACCCATCGCGTCGTGGTCCGTGCTGCTGCGTACCGACGAGTAGATCCCCATATTCTCGTAAAAGCGGTTCATGTTCACTTTGAGCGCGCCGAGATGGTCTGATGACATAATGGCAATCCGATCGGCAAAGGCGATTGTGCGTTCCTCGAGCTCCTCTTTCGGCCACGCGTAATTGATCATACCCATTTCTTCTGCTTCGACAGCCGAGACGTTTTCCCCGGTATAGGCGAGTTCTTTTGCTTTACGCATGCCAATAACCAGTGGCCAAATAACCCCGTTTCTTGCAACTCCGAGTCCCCGATGTCCCGGATGGCCCAATTGTGCGTCGTTTGCCGCGACGACCAAATCCGCCATCATCGACAGTTCACAGCCCCCTGCGACCGCGTAGCCATGTATTTGAGCAATCGTAACTTTTGCCATATTCCAGAAATACATCTGAATGTCCGTAATTTGTTGCATGCTGGTACGTATGCCCATGATGAGGGTTCGTCTCTTTTCGTCGATGGATTTGTACGAGCGCTTTTGTTTGCCGCTGGGTGATGGAGTTAAGTCATAACCCGCGCAAAAAGCCCGGCCAGCGCCACGGAGAATGATCACGCGCGTTTCGTGCTCGGCCTCCATATCGTGTAAGGCATCGTTCAGCTCGAAGAGTAGGTCGGTTGAAAGGGCATTGAGTTTTTCAGGGCGGTTAAGCGTTATGCGTCCCACTCGTCCGTCGGTACCGATGTGGTCGATCAGAATGTTGTCGTAGTCAGCCATAGAATTGTTTCCAGAGTCAGATATTCCAGAGACTCTTTGATCAAGGGGTCAGAAATCAAGCTTTGCAAAGAGAAAGAGCTTGAAAACCGACCAATTGTGATTAATCCGTCGAAATGGCGGTGCAATAGAGGTTGGATACGGGGATATTGATACGCTTGGTTGTCTGGATACGGGTGTACGAGTACGGAGGTATTTGCGTGGTACAAACGGATGTATTAACGATGGCTTTAGTTGGGTGCGGAAACATCGCCCGTGCCCACTGGCGCGGCATTCGCAATCACGCGCCACGGATTAAGGTTACAGCGGTCGTCGATCCCAACGTGGATAACGCTGCATCAATGTCTGAACGAACGGGTGCAGCCGCGTATTCCTCGCTAAGCCAGGCACTTTCAGAAGGATCCTTTGACGCGGTCGATCTGATGCTGCCCCATGATTTGCACGAGGAGGCTGCGATCGAGGCGTTTGGCGCGGGAAAGCACGTGTTACTGGAAAAACCGATGGCCCCCGACTTGGCTTCGTGCGAACGCATACTGGAAGCTGCCGAGGTAGCTAACACGGTTTTCATGGTCGCCGAGCAGGCGCAGTACTGGCCCGACATCAAACGTGCTCGAGACCTAATCGACGCCGGTCAAATAGGTGAAGTCGTGACTGCGCGCGCCTGTTTTTACGATCCATTGCCGGTAAATGTGACAAAAGATGGTGGTGTGCCTTGGCGTTTCAGTCTCTCGCGCGCTGGCGGAGGAATCTGTATTGATGGGGGCGCTCACTGGATCAGGCCGCTCCGAATGCTACTCGGTGAAGTGAGCGAAGTGATCGCCGCCATGGGGAACCATATTCCAAATATGGAGGGAGAGTCTTGGGTGAGGGCTCTGATGCTTTTTGATAGCGAAGTCACGGCATCGTTTGAAGCACTTTTGAGTGGAGGCGTGGTCGGGCCGACCGAAGACTTTCGAATCACGGGAACGTCTGGGGAAATCGTTATCGAACACGGGCGGAACGGGCGCTTGATTCTGTTCAACGAGGGTGAATCTGAAGGGGTAACGGTGATGGATGCATTCCAAGGTAAAGTCGATAGCTACGGTTTTGAACTCAACGATTTTAGCCGCGCAGTACTAGACTCAAAAACGCTTGCGGCTCCACCGGAACACTCGTTGGGCGAATTACGTACGGCGCTCGCGATGTATCGGTCGGTTGAAAGCCGGAACTGGGAAAAGGTCTGGTAATTTACGCGCTGATGTGACCAAACGTTGCTCGGCTACACGTTCACGCATAGGGTATCTACGCGAGTCATGTAGCCGTCGGGCGTGTGGTGCTGAGGGTACGAATTGATAAGGAACTCAGTGAAAATTTGGTTAATTTGCGTTGCGCTTGGTTTGACAACTTATATGCACGCGATCGAGCGCTACGCCTACTTTGGTGATTTGCACGTCCACACTCGATTTTCGATGGATGCGTTTGCGTTCGGAACGCGGGCGACGCCGGACGATGCATACCGGTTCGCGCGCGGTGCGGAAATACGTCACCCAGAAGGTTATGCCGTGCAGCTCGATCAACCGCTCGATTTCTATGCCGTCACTGATCACGCCGAATACCTGGGGGGCTTGACGACGTTGAGTAATCCGAACCACCCTCTCTATAGGACAGCAACCCAACTGGGCATTCTGGACGAATCTACTGTGGTCGAACGAGGCAGATCCCACCCGGATGCTGGTTCCTTCGTGGCAGAAAACATAACGCAACGCGAGCTACGGGACGCATGGCGGCACGTAGTGGACGCGGCGCGGCGCCACTACGAACCCGGCGAATTTACGACGTTCATCGGTTACGAGTACACCTCTTTTCGAGATGCCGGAAATCTCCATCGAAACGTCATTTTTGGTTCGGAGCAGGTACCGCTAGATATATTTGGTCGACTTGAATCTTTTAATCCGGAGGATCTGTGGCGCTGGATGGACGAACAACGCGGGCAGGGTATGCGGTTGTTATCGATTCCGCACAATTCGAACGGTTCTGATGGATGGATGTTCCAAGACGTCAAATGGGATGGAACACCTATTGATACAGAGTATGCATCGTTGCGCGTTCGTAACGAGCCACTTGTTGAAGTAACCCAAGTAAAGGGGACCTCAGAGACTCATCCTTTTTTGTCTCCGAATGACGAGTGGGCGGACTTCGAAATTTTTCCTTATCGTGTTGCTTCCTGGTTAAAGAGTCGACCTCGAGGTAGTTATGTCCGAGACGCATACCTGACTGGTCTTCAGATAGAGCGAAGAACCGGTGTTAATCCTTATCGGTTTGGCATGGTGGGTGCTTCCGATACACACAATGGGGGTTCACGTTTTGACGAGAGGACGTACGCTGGCAAGGTCGGGATGCTTGACGCAGTTCCCGAACGGAGGGGGTCGGTTCCTGTTCGAGTAGAAGGTACGGTCCCCGCATACCGACAGGTCTACCGTACCCATTATGGAGCGTCGGGACTGACCGGCGTGTGGGCGGACGAGAATACTCGTGAGGCCATTTTTACGGCGTTCACTCGAAAGGAAACGTTCGCGACAAGTGGCCCTAGAATTCGTATTCGCATGTTTGCAGGCCATGACTTTCCAAATGACCTAATTACACGCGCCGACTACGCGCGAGTCGCATATGCCAGAGGTATCCCACAAGGGGGTGTATTAAGGCGCCGACGAACAGCCCCCGAATTATTGGTGGTTGCTGTTCGGGATCCAAACGCCGCTCCGCTTCAACGACTACAAATTGTCAAAGGCTGGCTTGAAAACGGTTCAAAACGCGAACGCGTATATGACGTTGCCTGCTCGGATGGTGATGAGGTCGATCTGGACACAAACCGATGTCCTGATAATGAGGTCGCCGTCGATATATCGACATGTGAAATCAGTCAAAATGCAGGAGCAGCGCAGCTTTCAGCCATTTGGGAGGACCCAGATTACGATTATGCCCAGCCGTCCTTTTATTATGCCCGAGTAGTTGAAAATCCGACCTGTCGTTGGTCGACATGGGATGCTATCCGGGCAGGAGTCACGCCCCGCGCTGGGCATCCAACGACAATACAAGAACGGGCCTGGACGTCTCCGATATGGATACGCTGACGGTAGGTTTGCTACCCAAACATTCCTTTCAGGCTTCGGCACTCGGTCGAGCAGAGACTTCGGCATGCCACCGCTGAACGTTAGAGCAGTGATCAGGAATCGGTACACGAGCAGCTCCAGCAGCAAAATCGATCGTACACAACGCTGTGATGTCGGCGATGCTGAATGTTTCGCCAGCGATGAAAGCGGAGCCGTCGAGCGCCGTATCAAGCGATTCGTAAAAACGAAGCATCGCGTTCTTTCCGCGTTCTGCGAGGGCCGGAATCGCGTCGACCGAACCCGCATTGCCGGCTAATCCACGCGATGAGAAACCGGGGAAAGAATTTCTGAATGCGTCCGCGGCGGCGAGAAGACCATCAAATTCCATGTGTCTTTGTCGGGCCTCTATATGCGCTTTGCTGATGGCATCGCTACCTAAGAGTGGTGGTTCTGGGTGCGTTTCCTCGATGTAGCGACAGATCGCAACGGTTTCGTCGATTACGGTACCGTCGTCCAGAACAAGCGTCGGCAAAAGACCACGGGGATTGATTGAGAGGAACGATTCGTCGAGATTCTCTCCCTTGATGATGTCGACCTGAATGTTTTCGCAGTCAACGCCTTTCTCTGCCATGAAGACGCGAACGCGCCGGGGGTTTGGTGCCATCGTGCTGTCGTAGAGTTTCATTGGTTATTTTTGTCCGTTCCGAATGGGTGCATTTCCTCATGGTCTGAATGCCAGTGCAAGACCACCGCAAACATCGCGCGTTCGCAAATCGATACAATCGAAAATCATTGACAGTTCTCAAGGACGACTGTGTACGACGAAGTTCACCGGCCCCGATTCCATTTTTCCGCGCGTCAAAATTGGCATAACGATCCCAATGGCTTGATCTACCATGCGGGGCGTTGGCACCTTTTTTTTCAACACAACCCCGAAGCAACGGTCTGGGGGAACATGACGTGGGGACATGCGGTAAGCGATGACCTCGTGCATTGGGTTCAAATGGAGCACGCGCTGTATCCGGACGAGCACGGGACGATGTTTTCGGGATCGGCCGTCGTCGACCGGTTCGATACTTCGGGGTTGGGTGAAGACACATTACTCGCGTTCTACACGGCGGCGGGTAGTCACGTTGAGCCTCCGAAACCTTACACCCAATGTCTTGCATACAGTATCGATAGTGGTGACACCTGGTTGAAGTTCGATGAAAACCCGATTGTTTCTTGGATTGACGCGCATAATCGAGATCCAAAGGTAGTGTGGCACGCGCCGACTCGGTGCTGGATCATGGCGCTTTACCTGACCGACGATCGGTTTTGTTTACTACGCTCCACCGACGCTAAACAGTGGGAGCGGATACAGAACATCACCCTAGAACACGACAGCGAGTGTCCGGATTTTTTCCCGTTGCTGGACGAGGCAGGGATCGAACGCTGGGTATTTTGGGGCGGGAGTGGGACCTATTTGATCGGCGATTTTGACGGCGCTTTGTTTTCGCCGCGGTCGGAAGTTCAAACCTGTGAGCATGGAAGCAATGGATACGCTGCCCAGACATGGAGCAATGCGCCGAGTGGGAGATGCATTCAGATTTCCTGGATGTCTGGGGGGCGGTATCCAGAAATGCCGTTCAATCAACAAATGAGTTTTCCGGTGGAACTCTCGTTGCGAGGAAATAATGGCATTTGGACACTGTGCCGGTGGCCGGTCAAAGAGATTGAGTCAATCACAGAACCGCTGGACGTTCCCGTATCAGTTGGGTTCGACGGGTCAAAGCCTTGGCATATGCCCGTTTCAGGCGACCTGTTTGACATCGCTTTTGATATCTCGGCGGATGGTGGTGGCGAAGTAGTAATGAAGATTCGCGGCATACCCTTAACGTTCGATTTTGAACGACGTGTCGTCAACTTTCGTGATAGCGAGGTTCCGATGGTCGGCGAGGACCATTTGTCGGTACGTTTGCTCATTGACCGGACGTCAGTCGAACTGTTTTTGGATGGTGGTCGGGTGAGCGCGAGTTTCTGTTATTTACCGGACGCGTACGTTGCTCCTTTGGTTTTTAACGTACGCAGTGGTACCGCCAATCTCGATCGCGTTCGGGTGGAACGCGTTGACGATATTTGGGAGTCTGTTAGTTAGCTATTTTCGCTCGTAAGTCCGTTGAATGGAGAGATCACCCTTGGTTCTAGGAGATCTGTTCGAGCGCCGATAAACCCAGTCTCGACGTAGCCTTATTCGAGCTTGAATCCCTCGTAGTCATTTGCTACTACCGCTTCGCACTTAGCGCGGTAACGATGAATTCCACCGACGTACGGCATGAATACGCGGGGTTTTCCGAGAATATTTGCTCCGAGGTACCAAGAATTGCAGGTTGGCGCTGTAAACATCGTGCCTTGACCGACGTCGCTGACATGAGCAACCCATTCGTTTTCGGCGTCAAGCGTCGGTTCGATTGTATCGACTTGGTTATTTTCAAGATGCTCTAGGCAGTCCCGGATCCAGTCGACATGCTGCTCTATGGCGACCAGCATGTTGCTTAGTACCGACGGGCTCCCAGGGCCGGTGACGGTAAATAGGTTGGGAAACCCTGCCATTTGAAGACCCAGGTACGCTCGCGGTCCGTCCACCCATTTATCGATGAGGCGTTGGCCGTCTCGACCACGGATATCAATGCGCTTTAGTGCGCCCGTCATTGCATCGAAACCGGTTGCATAAACGAGTATGTCAATGTTGAACGACTCATGATCGGTTTGGATGCCGGTGGCGGTGATCCGATTAATGCCGCCCTTGCGTAGGTCAACCAGAGTTACGTTCTCCTGATTAAAAGCGGCGTAATAGTTCGAATCGAAAACCTGACGTTTACAGCCAATTGGGTAGCCGTGCGGTTTTAGAGCCTCTGCGGTTTCGGGGTCGTCGATAATCTCTTCGATTTTCTCTCGATAAAGATCACATGCGACTTCGTTGGCTGATAGATCGGTTAAAACATCCGCGTAGGTTCGTAGACCCGAAAAACCGGTTCGAGCCAGTTCGGCTTGGCGTTCCTCTGGGGTTAAATCCATTATTTTTTTAGGAACGGGTAGTTGTGCGATAGCCCGCGCCCCGAAACTAGATATCCCAACGGGCGACTCACGTTGCATCTTCCGAATGTCGGCGTAGCTGGCTTTGACTTCCTTTCGGTACTTCTCCGACAGCGGACGGTTAAAGGCCGGCAAGGTGTAAACGGGTGTTCGTTGAAAGACGACGAGCTGTGCAGCCGTCTCGGCGATCACGGGAATTGCCTGGACGCCGGACGATCCCGTCCCGATGATGCCCACTTTTTTGCCGGTAAAGTCGACGCCTTCTTCGGGCCACGTACCGGTGTGATAAACCTGGCCCTGAAACTTATTGTCGCCAGCAATCGGCGGTTTATTGGGCATAGAGAGGCAGCCGGTCGCCATCACACAATAGTGTGCGTACAAACGTTCTCCGCCGTCTGTTTCCACCAACCACCGAGCGCTGGCGTCATCAAACTCCATCCTTGTGACTCGCGTATCGAACGTAATGTCCCGTCGGATGTCATAGCGATCTGCGATGTGGTTGGCGTATACGAGGATCTCTTCTTGTGACGCCATCACTTCGGACCAGTTCCATTCTTGTTCGAGCTCCTTATCGAATGAGAACGAGTATTCAATGCTCGGAACGTCGCAGCGGGCTCCGGGGTAGCGATTCCAATACCAAGTTCCGCCGACGTTGCTACCGGCTTCGAAAGCCCTAATGGTTAGACCAAGTTCGCGGAGTCGATGAATCATGTACATCCCTGCGAAACCGGCTCCAATGACGACGACATCGACGTTTGGTGTTTGATCCATGTTTGAACTTTCGTTTGAAGTTGTGCCGCTGGTGGACGTCATGCAGTGTTTGCTTCTTGGACTACGAATCCTTGAGTCTGCCAATTTCGGTGACGAGACTCAAAAGATTTGCGGCGAGATATTTCGATCACCTGGCCGATATGGCATGTCGAATCGGTTAGTAGGGCTATTTTTTCGTCGAAATTTTCCATCGGGATTCCTAGCGATTGGGACAACGGAAACTTCAATGAGTCAAACAAACAATCTTGGGACTTTTGACGCATGAAGGCCGCTTTCGCGAGGCGGCTTCGACGCGTGAACGAACCGTTTGTCTCGGTTATTCGAGGATCAGCGAGTCCCCCACGGCGATGGTTCCAGCCTCAACGACCGAAGCGTAGATGCCGAGATTGCCATTATTGGCCTGTACCAACGTTCTCATCACTCGCGGATCTTTGGGTAGATCGTCAAAACCGTGTGTCGTCATAATGCATCGTGGACACGCCATCTCGAACTTCAATTTTGCAGTTCCGATACGCCCGCTTTTCCCGGCCCATTCCTCCTCCGGGTAACCGGCTTTATCCGTCTCAAGTAGGACATTCGGACGAAATCGCCTGACATCGAATTTTGATTGATCGGAGTGGTCCCCCAAACTTTGCAGTGACGCCTTCGAAATGAGGAGTAATGGAAAGGCGTCGAAGTAAGTACCGGGTGGGGATTCGTATTCGAAAAGCTCCCTCGGAAATCCACGCAGGTCGGGCAAAGGTTCGTCCGGCGTTCTAGCAAATATCTCGCGAAGGTTTAGTTGCGCGTCAACATTTGGGTCAGGCGCGGATCGACGGTAATGGTCAAGCTGTTCTTTAGGAAGGATGGGCCAAAGGGTGACCTTGGTACCGAGTGCTTGGCTTAGCCTTTCTTCAGCGTCCTCATCGCGGGTGCGAATGATCGATCCATCGGGGAGCCGAATTTGAGCGTGTGGCGAGATGTTTGACTCATCGGGTTCCTGCTCGAATTCTGCTGACATGCTCATCAACGCAGGGTGACGTTTACCGCCCTTGATGCTGGCGAGCTCTTCATCTTTTAACGCCCATGACCGATCACCGGGAATGCCGTTGATCGAAAGTAGTGCTTCATCCAACTGATGGCCGCCCATGCTTTTGACTGGGTAGCGAAAAATATTTGCGACGGTCGTTCCCATGAAAATTTCCTATTTTTCCTGACTGCCGAGGTGCCGTGCGGCCACGACTAGGATGACCGTCAAAATGGCTTCGAATCCGATCATTTGAGCGGCAAAATCTGCATTCCCCATGACCGCCGACAATGCGCGAAAAATCCCGGCCACTCCGATAAACGCAGCTGGAATGTACAGCAATTGACTCCGACCTCGAAATTGGCCCATGGTCATCAAGCCGCTGTTCACCAAAAAAAAGCTTCCTAGATCACCGATTTGAGTGCTGGCGCCAATGCCTGACAACAGTGACATGCCGAGGCCGGCTGCGGCCTCTTCAGGTTGGAACAGCCAGTTCACGCCTTGGTAAAAAAACAAAACCGTGGGAAGGGCAACAAGTATGCGGATCAAAACCGTTAACATGCCTAACCTTTAGCGTTTCATACGTTAACCCTGTAATAACAGATATTGCTGAGAAAAGAGAAGAGCCGATGCAACTTGTTGAGCCTATCCGTCGTGATCTCTTGCGACGTCCCTGGTGGATGACGGCAATGTACGTCTTTTGCATATACATGACGTTCGTCTACATGCCGTTCGATATTTTTTGGAAGCCAATGGAGAATGACGAAGAGGTTTGGTTTGGGATTACGTTTCATCAAGAGTGGGCCAAGGTGCTGGCGCCCGTTCACTGGTTTGTGTACGCCGCGATGGCATGGGGGTTTTTCAAGATGCGTCACTGGATGTGGCCGTGGGCATCGGTGTACGTCATCCAGGTGAGTTTTTCGATGGTCATATGGAATCTTGTTGACGAACGTGGTGGTGGTTTGGTGGCGGGGTTGCCGGCAGGGGTTATTTTTCTGGTCCCGGCAATTGCGCTTTGGCGTGCCCGAGATTTGTTCAGATCAGGATGACTGTTGCGACAAGACGGTCGGGCGTCAACCGCCGAACTGACGTTAACGCGGGACTTGTTCCGAGTAGATATCCAGCGGGATCTCATTGTTAGAATTATATTAATAGTCTATTAAAAACAATTACATATAAAATTTATCTAGTAATAGAATTAATATTTTTTCGTGACGGCACCGCACAAGAATGGATTCGAACCTATGTCGCGTGAAGTTCAAACGCAACGCCTCAGATTACGCACGCCGAACGCAAAGGACGCTGGCGAACTGACAAGGCTGCTCGGCGATTGGGAAGTGGTGAAGTGGCTTGCCCGGGTCCCGCACCCATACCGACTGGCTGATGCAAACGAGTTCATAAAAAACGTGGGAGCGACGGCATCGTCTGATTGCGAAAGTAACTTTACTGTACATCTGGACGGTAAGGTGATTGGTGGCGCCGGGCTGACCGGTGAAACCGCAGCTGTCTTGGAGCTCGGTTATTGGATCGCCCGAGAACATTGGGGATGTGGTTATGCGACCGAAGCTGCGGCGGGTTTGATCGGGTACGCCGAAACCACACTCGGATGTGCGCGATTGGAAGCGTCCTATCAGAAGGACAATCTCGCGTCTGCACGTGTTTTACGGAAACTCGGCTTTCGGCTCTGTGGTGAAAAAAGCATTTTTTCGCTCTCCCGCAATCGCGATGTAAGTTGCACCTGCGTTTTCCTGGACCTGAAGCACTAACTGAAGTGACGTTTCGGTTCGACAAAGTTGTACTCGCATGGAGCATCAGCGTGGTTTTGTTCGGAACGGAAATCTTGGCAGGTGATTTAGTTCTCACCGTTACGAATATCCAGCGACCGGGCATGCTTTTTGTCACTCTCTATCAGGACGCTAGGACTTTCGAAGATGACATGGTGAACACTCGCATGCCGGTCGAGAAAGCTGGTGTCCATTCCGTGACCCGCGAAAGTACGATGGATCGAGTGGCGCGGCTTGTTATAAACGTTCCTGACGGAATTGTTGCGATCGCCGTTTTCCATGACACCAATGGAAATGGCGCGGTCGACGAAGGGTTTTTTGGTATGCCAAAAGAGCAATACGGTTTCGGCAACGATGCTCGCCCGTTATTCAGTGCGCCGTCTTATGGTGCTAGCAGCATAATGATTGAGGGCCGAACCACCCATTCGATTAAGCTAAGGTGATAAGTAAAATTGCTTCATTCGGCTAGCCCACGGCATTGCGGTCAGCGAGTTCGTTCCAAAAATGACAGGTAACACGATGGCCTTCATTGACGAATTCTTCGGTGGGCTCCACGGTTCGACATTGATCTGCTGCATGTGGACATCGTGTGTGAAAACGACATCCATTCGGCGGATGAATGGGCGAAGGGACGTCTCCAGACAAGATGATTCTTTCGCCACGTCGACTGGGGTCAGGTATGGGAATCGCCGAAAGAAGGGCCTTGGTGTACGGGTGTCGCGGAAACGCGTAAATTTCTTGGGCTTCGGCTTGTTCCACGATCTTTCCTAAATACATGACGGCGATATCGTCGGATACGTGTTTGACAACGGCGAGATCGTGAGCAATGAAGATCAACGCTAGGTTCATTTCCCGTTGCAGATCCATTAATAGATTAATCACTTGGGACTGAATCGAAACGTCGAGCGCTGATACGGCTTCATCACAAACGACAAGCTTAGGTTTTAATGCAATCGCTCTCGCAATGCCTATACGTTGGCGTTGGCCGCCTGAAAATTCATGTGGGAAGCGGTCCAGTGCATCGGCTTGTAAGCCGACACGATTAAGTAAATCACCTGCCCAACTTCGACGTTCTGCGGCCGTTCCCATTTCGTGGATCACGAATGGTTCTTCAAGGATTCGGCTCACTGTGTGTCTCGCATTCAGCGACTCGAAAGGATCTTGAAAAATGATTTGCACATCTCGGCGGAAGGCTTTGAGCTCTGCTCGATTCATGGCTGCGATATCCCGACCCTCGTAGAAAATTTCGCCCGCGGTCGGGTTGTGTAATTTCATTATGGTCTGCCCGACTGTGCTCTTGCCGCAGCCAGATTCGCCAACGAGTCCCAGGGTCTTGCCCCTTTCAACGCTAAAAGAAACATCTTCGACGGCTTGTACGTTTCCGATACGGCGCAGGAACACACCACCTCGGACAGGAAAGTACTTCTTCAGTCCTCGGACTTGTAGCAACGACTCCTTCACGTCATCACTTCCGCGACTGGATGGTGACACGCGATCTGGCGTCCTGCCGCGTGAATGAGATCAGGTGATCGGAGCTCACAGTCGTCTTCGGCATTGAGACAGCGGTTTCGAAATCGGCAGCCCTTGGGCATGTCAATCAAAGCTGGCACTGTTCCAGGTATGGTCGTCAGGGGTTGTTTCGGGGTTGCGTCCAATCGAGGGATCGATCGCAATAGTCCTCGCGTATAGGGATGGCGTGGTGTCGAGAACAGTTGGGTAACGCTCGCTTGCTCGACGACACAGCCGGCGTACATGACGGTTACCCGATCACATAGCTCGGCGATCACGCCAAGGTCGTGGGTAATAAAAAGAATAGCCATCCCGGATTCTCGCTGCATCTCTCGCAACAGATCGAGAATCTGGGCTTGGATCGTGACATCTAGCGCCGTGGTGGGCTCGTCAGCTATGAGGAGGTCGGGCTGCATGGCAAGCGCCATGGCAATCATGACGCGTTGTCGCATCCCGCCTGATAACTGATGCGGATATTCTTGTAGACGCTGATCCGGGGCGGGAATCCCGACTCGTTCGAGCATCTCAAGGGCACGTCGTCGTGCGATAGCGGTCGTTAAATCAGGCTCATGTAGCTTTACCGCCTCTATGATTTGACTGCCGACACGATGGACAGGGTTTAGCGCGGTCATTGGCTCTTGGAAAATCATCGAGATACGGTTTCCACGCACGTCGTGGAGTTCTTCTTTAGGTAGCGCGACGAGGTCACGGTTTTGAAATCCAATGGACCCCGCCATAATTTTTCCGGCGGGCTTCGGCAAGAGGTTCATGATCGAGAGGGCGCTGACACTTTTTCCGCATCCCGACTCACCGACCAACCCCAATGTCTCTCCAGAAGCCAGCTCAAAGCTGACGCCGTCGAGTACTTCGATGTAGCCGGCGTCGGTATCGAACCCGGCCCTAAGACCACGTACTTCAAGCAAGGCAGCCACGGTGGTTCACTCCGAAAGGTATGTTGTGTCGAGTATCGACACGGGCGCGGTCTGAGGCGCGGTATCGTCAAGAACGCTTTGTCGCTCCAGTTCGTCGATCCAAAACTGGCCACCCATTGGATTGAACAAGCCTCCGACGCGCGTACCTCTAAATTCGGGAAGCTTCATCCAACGCCAGTACGCGTCTCGTGTATACGGAACCTTGAAGGTGAAAATCACGGCGCCGGTGTCATGCAGCATCTGTTCAAGCTGATGGGCTAACTCGACGCGATCCGTCTTTTCAGTTGCTGCACGGTACTGGTCAATCAACGTATCCATTTGGGGTACGGCGTTGTTGGTTAGGTTGTTGTTCTGCGGTTTGTTCGCATTGTCGGAATGATAAAACTGTCGATAACGTGGTGACAGGCCGCCGCCGGACCAACCCATCCAAGCAATCTGATGTTTCTTTTCCAACATCTGTTTGAAAGATATGGAGGAATCGAGCAATTGCAGTGTCAAATCAATCCCAGCCTTTTTAGCCTCTTCCCGCAGAATCACGAGACGTGGTGTGTGATGCGATTGACCGTAGGTGACACGCAAAGACAACGCCTGCTGGCCCTTGATACGAATTCCGCGGTCGTCTCTTTCAGTCCACCCGGCCTCGTCCAGTAGTGTGTTCGCTATAGTCAAATCGAACGCGCGCGCACGAATCGAAGTGTTGGAATAATCGCCATAACCCTCGTGATGTGTATTCTGCCTTCGATAGTCGCCGCGGAGCACCGTCGTGATCACCTTGTCGATGTTCATGGCGTGCGCGAGCGCGTAGCGTACTTTCCGATCCGAAAGGATGGAGTTGGATTGATTCAACCACATGCCAGAGGCCGGTTGCGGGTTGTCAGTGTAAAACCAGATCTTGTGTATATAACCGTTGTCGAAGTCTTTACCCTTGAATTTATCGTGCCAAAACTCCGGCAGTACACCGCCGAATGTATCGAGCTCACCTTTAAAGAAATGTTGTAATGCGATGTTCACATCCCGAATGACCCGAACGCGTATCCGGTCGGGATTAAAGCGGTATCTGTAGTACTTGAGGTCGTTTCCCCACCAGTCTTTCTTTCGCGTGAACTCGATGTACTTGCCCTTTTCTATTTTTGAGATCTGATACGGGCCGTTGTTGGGTTCGACTTTCCAGTTGTTTTCCCGGACCCAATTTTGGTCGAGAACATGAAAGTGTTTGGGGACGGGTCCCATGCTGTACTCGTAGAGGATCTCGTCTTTGGGTTTTGCCGACCCGCCTTCGATGGAGATGGTGTAATCGTCGTACTTCACGATATTGACGATCTGGGTTGTGTAATGGTTGTTGTACCAAGGAGCGACAATGTGTTTCGAACGCATGAAGTCGAGGGTGTAGAGGTAATCGTCGGCCGTAATAGGCGTTCCATCGGACCACTTGGCGTTTGGATGCAATTGGTAATAAACGGTTTTTCCATCGTCGTCGAAAGCCCAATGTGTTGCTAACGTCGGGATGAAATTTCTTGTATTGGGGTGAAGACTCACTAGGGATAGAAATCCAGCACGTGTGTACCCCGCGAATGAGCCGTTGGAGTCGGGGCCTACTCGACGGATCGTGAGCGGGAACGCGAGGACATAGTCACGAAAAGTCCCCCCGGGCTTGGCGTCGGCAGAGGCAAAAATGGGATCCTCGTTATTGGTTTCCCAAGTGAGTCCGATGGGTAAAACACCGCCGACTGGGTACGAAACAATTTCTTGCGCGACATCTCGTGGGGTTTCAGCTAGTGGGTCATCTTTATCGTTGGTCCCGCAACCGATTAACGCGAGCATGCCAAGAAGAGCGATCAAGGCTCTGGCGATGGGGTTCATACGCAGATGCATGGTTTCATTACTCGTAATAGGTGAATTTCTTCGGATCAAAAGCTTCGCGAACCGCTTCTCCAACGTAAGTCACCATTAGAAGAATTGCCACCATTGCACCAACGACTGACGTCACGAGCCAAGGAGACTCTAATTGGCTTGTACCTTGCGAAAGCAATTCGCCCCAGCTGGGGGTTGGTGGCGGTAGGCCGAAACCGAGGTAGTCGAGAGCGGTGAGGGAGGTGATGCCCCCGGCGATCGCGAACGGTACGAACGTGACGATGATCGAGATCGAGTTCGGAAGGATGTGATTGAATATCACGCGAGCGTTGCTCGCTCCGAGTGCACGCGCTGAAAGCACGTACGCTCGAGTCTTTTCTTTGTATGTGCTTGTGCGCATGTACCACGTCATGGACATCCACCCAAAGATCACCATAACGATCATCAGCGTCCAGAAGTTCGGGATGATCACCGAAGCAATGATCATGATGACGTAGAGAAAGGGCACGTTGGACCAAACTTCGATAACCCGCTGAAAGAAGAGGTCGAAGGCACCTCCCCAAAATCCCATGGCGCAGCCAAGTGCCACCCCTATCGTGTAGTTACAAATTAACAGAATCAAAGAAAATGAAATCGCGATTCGGAACCCATAGACAAGTCGTGCAAGCACATCTCGGCCGGTGGTGTCTGTTCCAAGATAGTGTTTTTCTGAAAGTGATGGGGCGTTGGGTGGGTATCTGCCGGCTGGTAAATCGACCTCAAAGGCGTTGTAGGGCACCAGCGGCATGATCACCCAATTCGAGTTACTTGGTTGCCGTTCGAAGACGGCCTTAAGTTCGCGAAAATTTGTTTCGTATTCGTACCCGAGGTCAAAAGTGCTACCCGGGAGGTATTTGCCGTACGTCGGAAAGAACCAATTGCCCTCGTAACTAACGATTAGTGCGCGGCTGTTGACCAAGAGTTCCGCGCCAATACTCAACACGATGGTGATCAACAAGATTACTGCGGACCAATACCCCCGTTTTAGACTACGAAATCGGGCCAGTTGCCGCTGCGTGAGCGGGTTCAGTTGTGGTCTCAATTTCAAGAACCGTTCTCGCCGAATTTCACGCGGGGATCGACGATTGCGACGCAGATGTCCGAAAGAATGTTGCCGATGAGGAACAGTAGGGATGAGATCACCAAAATACCCATGACGACCGGATAATCCCTTTCGACGAGTGATTCAAATCCGAGTAGACCGAACCCGTCGATGTTGAAGATCTTTTCGATCAGAAACGAACCGCTAATGATGACAGAGATCAATTGTCCAAAAGAGGTGGCGACCGGGATAAGGCTATTGCGCAGTGCGTGGCGAAACACCGCGCGTTTGAAGGGCATGCCTTTCGCGATCGCGGTGCGCACGTAATCCGACGATAGATTGTCCATCAGCGAGTTTTTCACCATGAAAGTCATCACGGCAAAACTACCGGCTAGGTAGGCGATCAACGGTAATGTTGCGTGATAGAGAATGTCGATGGCCTGGTCGGCGGTCGAGAGTTGGTCGAAGTTATCGCTTACAAACCCGCCCAGTGGAAACCACTCCCAAGCGGATGCGAGCGCGGTTAACAATGCGATGGCAACAACGTAACCGGGGAGCGCGTACCCGAAAAAGACGACCGCTGAGGTGGCGTTGTCGAAAACGCTGTTGTGGCGAAGCGCTTTTGCGATGCCCAAAGGGATGCATACAGCGTAGGTAAGAATGAGGGTCGTGATTCCGTAGAAAATCGAGATTGGAAAGCGGTTTTTTATGATGTCCCAGACGGGTTCGGTGTAGCGTGTCGACATTCCGAGGTCTAGCTGCATTACCCGTCCCAGCCAAATGACGTAACTCTCGTGCCAAGGCTTATCGAAACCGTAGTACGCGCGCAATTCGGCAAGTTGATCCTCGGACAATGCTGCCCCGGCGACGCTATTCATATCGATCATTACCGCACTATCTGTCTGGGCCAAAAGTGCTTCGTTCATGGCCCGCTCAATCGGCCCTCCCGGGACGACTCGAGTGACCGCAAACACCAGCACGGTTATGCCTAAGAATGTTGGGATTACGAGAAGCAATCGTCTGATGAAGTAGCTAGTCACATTCGTCGTCCATAGGGTTCGCTAACGCAGTTTTGGTACGTCCATGCGCGTTAACGGGTGATTAATCGCGCACTATAGGGTTCTCGGTCGATTCAGGCCATACACCGGTCCGCATTCGTAAGACTTTCTTTGGCGATGAATCCACGGTGATAAGCTTCACAGATTTCCTAGGTAAGAGGTATGGACGTTGGCCAATCGTAAGAACAAGAAATTGCGCTATGGGTTTATTGGAGCCGGGGGAATTGCGGGAACGCATCTGCGAGATCTCAGTCGGCGCGAAGACGTTGAATTGGTCGCGATGGCCGATATTTCCGAGACGAGTATGCGCGGGTACCAGGATCGATTTGATATTCCGCACGCCTATTCTGACTGGAAGGAGATGCTGCGAATCGAAGCTTTGGATGCGGTGTCGGTTTGCACGCCTAATCGACTCCACGAACGGGCCGCGATAGACGCAATGAAAGCTGGTTGTGACGTTCTCTGTGAAAAACCGCTTGCCCACTCGGCGAAGGCGGGTGAACGAATGCTGGCCGCTTCCCGTGATTTGGGGCGGAAATTAGTCATAGGATTTCAATATCGATTCAATCCTCGAACTCAGTTCCTGCGAGCGGCCGCGGCTGATGGTCAATTTGGGAAGATACTTTACACGCGGGTCAAAGCTTTGCGCCGAAGAGGCATTCCGAATTGGGGGGTGTTCGGACAGAAAGAACTCCAAGGGGGCGGGCCGCTGATCGATATTGGGGTGCACGTTCTCGAAATGGCGCACTACACGATGGGGTCGCCGGAGCCCGCGTCCGCATCGGCCGATATGTACACCTACATCGGGAACAAGCCGTCGAACCGTGTCGAGTCGGCATGGAAGGGCTGGGACTACAAAACGTATACGGTTGAAGACCTCGCGGTTGGCAGGATTCGATTCGAGAACGGCGCTGTCGTCCACATCGAAGCGGCTTTTGCCGCACACATCGAGAAAGACGATTGGGACTTTCAAATCATGGGCGAAAAAGGGGGAGCAACCTGGGATCCACCAAGAATTTTTCGCGACCAGGCAGGACACATGGTAGACACGTCGCCCGGTTGGTTGGCCGAGGAGACCTTCCAGGGAATGTTTACGCGCAAGATGAATAACTTTGTTGATCACTGCCTATATGACACGCCGACGCTCGCGCCGGCCGAGGACGGTCTTGCAGTGCAGCGCATGCTTGATGCGCTTTATCGTTCGGCAGAGCGTGGTGGCAAAGAAGTCAACGTATAAGCCGTCGATCGAAGCGATTCATTGCTGAATCACAGCCGTTAACAAAGCGATAAAGAACCGACCCGTCGCTTGACGTGGGCCGGTTTTATTGTCCAAGAAGGTTGTGTTGAAGGCGAGATATATATATTCCTAAATGGAATGTATAAGTATCCATACATTCCATATATTTTAGTATAAAGTTGCGCTCCTTTCGAGGCTCAAAGGGACGATCCATGGGGTATATGGAAGAGATTGATGAGATACGTCGCGGGTTGTTAGCACGCGGGCAGGAGTGGGGGGCAATCAACCCGGAATACGTAGTCCGTATGCGTCACCAGAACCGTTTTCGCACGGGATTGGATATTGCGCGTTACACCGCGGACATCATGCGCCGCGATATGGCGGATTACGATGCCGACCCCGCGAATTACACGCAATCGTTGGGGGCGTGGCACGGTTTCGTTGCGCAACAGACGATGATGTCGGTGAAAAAACACCAGGGCTCGCTCGACAAGAGGTACATCTATTTGAGCGGCTGGATGGTTGCGGGATTGCGTTCACAATTCGGACCGCTGCCGGATCAGAGCATGCACGAAAAGACCTCGGTTCCCGACTTGATCGAAGAGATTTATACGTTTCTCACCCAAGCCGATGCGCGCGAACTACAGCACCTGTACACGGAGCTCGATGAGGCGCGTTCGGCGGGCCACGACGTTTCCGAGCCCATCTCCAAAATTGATGATTTTGAAACCCACATTGTGCCGATGATTGCAGACATCGATGCGGGATTTGGGAATGAAGAGGCCACCTATCTTTTAGCGAAGAAAATGATTGAAGCGGGAGCCTGCGCGATCCAGATTGAAAATCAGGTGTCTGATGCCAAGCAGTGCGGGCATCAAGCGGGCAAGGTCACGGTTCCACATGAAGACTTCGTCTCTAAGTTGCACGCGATTCGGTACGCATTTCTTGAGCTCGGGATCGATAACGGGGTGATCGTCGCCCGTACCGATTCGTTGGGTGCAGGACTGACGCAGAAGATACCCGTCTCGCAAGAACCGGGCGACCTCGGTCATAAATATTGCGAATTCCTAAAGGTGTCGCCTGTGAGCGATCTCGGCGAACTCAAAGAAGGCGACATGGCTATCCACCAAAATGGGGTGTTGTGCAAGCCGGAACGGTTGGATAACGGCCTTTACGCGTTTAAGGAGGACACCGGATTTGATCGGGTCGTACTCGATTGTGTCACGGCGCTTGAACACGGGGCCGACTTACTTTGGATCGAGACCGAGCGGCCGAACCTTGAGCAGATCGGTGGCATGGTTGAAGCGGTCCGGAAAAAACGTCCCGAGGCGAAGTTGGTCTACAACAATTCCCCGTCCTTTAATTGGACGCTGAAATTCCGTGAACAGGTATACGAGGAGTGGGAAGGGGCAGGCAAAGACGTTTCCGCATATCCGGATCCCGCGGTGTTCGAAAAGGGTTTGATGGACGAGACTATGGACGAGACTGAGCTTGCGCAGGAGGCGGATCGTTTAATCCAGAACTTTCAACGCGATGCCTCACGCGAGGCCGGAATTTTCCATCACCTCATCACCTTGCCGACTTATCACGAAACAGCGCTCGGGGTGGATAGGTTGTCGGAAGGCTATTTCGGTGAGCTGGGGATGCTCGCTTATGTCAAAGGTGTTCAGCGTCAAGAGATTCGACGGGACCTCGCATCCGTTAAGCATCAGGATTTAGCAGGTTCGAATATTGGGGATGATCATAAAGAGTACTTTCTTGGCGAGAAAGCGTTGCTCGCCGGGGGTACCGCCAACACCATGAAGCAATTCTAAGAGCCAGGTCGATACGCCTATAGCGTCATTGGCTAACCGACCGATCGACGACACCTTCGTCTGTGATGACAAGGTGCGTGAGTGACTGGTCGTCATGCAACATTCGCCAGGACACCATGTCGGTTGCAGATTGGATCATTGCGGCGTTGTAGTGGGGATTGTTTGCCACGTTTAGGGTTTCGTTCGGATCGTTTTTGAGATCGAACAATAAGGGTGGAAGTGTTGGGAAGTGCACGTACTTGAGAGTCTCGCTCCGCAAGACATTTAGCTTGCATTCTCTTGGTGACAAACCCAAAGACGATTCGCTTTGTCTTCCGCTGAAATCGAATTCCCAATGTGCCTGGGATCGCCAGGCCGACGGGAGTTGGCCTTTTTCCGTCGCTGCGAGTAGTGAACGCCCGTCGCATTGAAGGGGAATCTCAAGATCCAGCCAATCAAGCATGGTGCTCATGAGATCAACGTTCTCGGTAAACTGATCTACCCGGGTTCCACGGTGGTCGTTTGCGACGGACGATGGGTTGTAGATGATGAGAGGAATAGCGTAGGACTGATCGAAATACCCGAGTTTACCGATAAGCCAATGGTCTCCCATTTGCTCGCCGTGGTCGGACGAAAAAATAATGAGGGTGTTGGACCATTCACCACTGGCTTTGAGGGCGTCAAATAGTCGACCTAGATTGTGATCGACCTCAGTCATGAGTCCGAAGTAACTTGATTGGAGTCGTCGTAGTTTTTTTTCGTCGTCGGGACAACGAAAATGTTTCTGCTGCAAAAGATAATCGAGATAGGGATGCTGGGATCGTTCGGATTCTAGATCCTTGGCTCTCGAAATGGGTGGCAGGTCGTTCGGGTGATACATGCGGTTATAGGGTTCGGGTGCAACCCACGGCGGATGGGGTCGCAGTAACGAGAGATGCACGCACCAGTCTTGTCTATCTTTAATGTAATCGAGCACCTGATCGACCATGAAATAGGTGTCATGTAGTTCTGCGGGAATACTGAGGGGGGCGGCTTCTGGTCCGCCTTCCTCCCATTCGGGCTGGGCTTTCTTGCTCGTGTACAGTTCATTTGAATCGGCGGGTACGGGGTAACCTTTTTTTGACACCCATTCAGCCCAGGAGTGAGGTCCAGACTCCAATAGCTTGCCTAGTTGAACGATTGGCTCCAAGCCTGGCAGAACACCGTCCCAAGTCTTTTGCGTCGGGCCGGTAGTTGTGTGTTCGCGCGGATCTAAAGCCGTATCCGTGTAACCAAAAAGTGTTGGTCCGAAGCCTTCCTTACGCATCTCTAAGGCCCAGTTGGTGTGCCGAGTTTCGAGCGGTGTCCCGTTGCCGCTGACGCGATGATTTTGCAGGTACATCCCAGTGTGGATGCTGGCTCTGGAGGGTCCGCAAGGGGCTGCATTCGCGAAATGTTTTGTAAATAACACGCCTTCTGCGGCTAGAGCATCTAAGTTCGGTGTTTGGACCATGTGTCCCAAGCACGATAAACATTCCGCGCGCCATTGATCTGCGGTAATGAAAAGAATGTTTTTGGTCACGTGACGCTTAATAGAGACGAATTTGGTACGCGTTCAATCGGCACCTAGGCCTCGATCGCACATAACTCAAGGAAGATTTTTTTTTGTTCGTTGCTCATATCGTCAAAGATCGGCACGCGCATGTCCGTCACCGGTAGGTCGGCGAATTCTGGCGATTCCGTTTGCAACGTTGCAGCAATATTGTGCAGTCCATTGCCTTCTTCGGAGCCCTCCATTAGGGGTCCGCTGATTTCGTCTGGCCAAAAAATCTCCGGTCCTCCGCCACGTCCGAGGGGGTTTGGACGGCCCACGTACTTTTCGATTGCCTCGTACATCACAGCTTCATCCAGGCTCCGTTGTCGTCCACCTTCTTTCCCGTAAAAAGCGCCAGATTGATTGCAGATAGCTGCCCATCGAGCTGTGATGTGAAAGCCTCTGATCGCAAGACATTCCTCTGGTTCGCCGTCTCCGCCGGTTATTTGACCATTCTTAACGAGGATGTAATAAGCCGCTTTCGGCCTGTCGGTCGATAACATTCGAGCTGGAGGATGCGTGTAGTGCTCGGAAAAAGCCCACTCGTAGTTCGAAGGTAAATCGGCGGCTTGCAGTATTTTCACCGCATTTTCTGCGCAGGCTTCACACCAAGCTTTAGATCCAAATTCGCCTACTTTCTCTAACCTGGATACGTCAATGATGGGCACGATTGCGCCTCTTTTTGTTGCGATTCGTTATGGCAACACATCGATAGGCTGATCACAAACAGGGGACGTTCTAACAACGGTTCGATTGGGTGATTTCCAAACCCCTCGTACCGGTTAGGTAGGGGCGATTTGGTATAGTGCTGGACCCCTGTTTCCAGAGACAAAGCGCCAGGCTGCCGCATCGAGTTGTTTGGGGCGCAGTTGAAAAAAGGAATTTTGTGGAGATGACCATGAAATCCAGCGAGGTTACTGAGATGAAGTCGGACTTCCATCGAGATGGGTTCGTCATCATTCGCGGTTTTGTCTCACCTGTGGTGCTAACTGAACTGCAAGAGCATGCCCAATCCGCGGTTCAATGCTTGGATTCAAAGTACAAAAAACATGGCTTGCCACAACTTCACGGTAATGTTGCGAAAGGGCTGGAACGGGTTGACAACTATTTCAAAGATTGGATCGACGACGGACCGCACGTAGCGCTTGTAAGAGCGCTGTTGGACGAAACGCCAACGCCAGCGACGGTTGGGTACTTCTGTAAAGAAGAGGCGGAAGAGGAAATCCACCCCCATCGTGATGGAGATAATGGCTTAACGATATGGTTTGCAATGGACTCCGCGAGTCCAGACAACGGATGCGTTCATTTCCTACGGGGATCGCATTTGCAGTTTAAAGATGATGGTCAGTTGTTCAGTTTAGGCAAATCTCACGATTTTTCTGCTGAACCCAATGCGGTTGCGGCCATCCTGGATCCAGGCGATGTGTCGATACACAACTCAAAAACGATCCACTGGTCCGGCAAGAATAGGTCAGGGCGACCTCGGCGCGCGATCAACTGCTTTTATCAGAAGAAACGAGTATCGACGTCGCAGAAACCGCCTGCACAGAAAGATTTTCATGGACAGACGTTGGCCTGAATGAACAGCCGTATTCGGGGACGCTGATTCGCGTCGTTAACCAATATTCGAGAAAAGGTTAGGTATTCAATAGAGACCGTGAACAAGGATATGAAGGAGGGGCCCCAATGCAGTTTGGCGCGCAATTAGGCAACTACGGTACGCAATGGCCAGATATTGCGACGACGGTCCACGCGCTTGAGAGCGGCCGTTGGAACAGCGTGTGGTTTTCGGACCACTTTATGCCGCCGGGTAGACCGGAAGCTGCTGATGGACCAGCGTTGGAGGGTTGGACTTTGATCACTGCGGTAGCGGCGATCACTCACCGGTTGCGACTCGGCGTTTTAGCGACGGGCAACACCTACCGAAATCCGGCGCTTCTCGCGAAGATGTGTTCAACCCTCGATCATATCTCCGGAGGAAGGATGGAACTGGGTATTGGAGCCGCTTGGTACGAGCACGAACACAATACGTACGGTTGGGGTTTCCCCTCGATCAAAGAGAGGAGCGATCGGCTTGAGGAAGCGGTGGATCTGATCCGTATGCTATTCACTAAATCAGAGGACGAACGTGTCGACTTTTCGGGTAAGTACTACCAAGTTAAGGACGCCCCGCTGTCACCTGGTTCAACGCAGAGCCCGCATATCCCAATTTTGATTGGCGGAAACGGCGAAAAACGAACGCTTCGGACATGCGCTAAGTCGGGCGATATTTTCAATCTGGATTTCTGGCATCCGGGTGGTGTCGATGTGTTTGCACACAAGTCTGAGGTCGTAGCCCGTCATTGCGAGTCCTTCGATCGCGATCCGGAGGAGATCAAGAGGACGGTATGTCTGCCGTTTCGCTTGTTTGAAACAGAAGAAAAGTTCAAGTCTTCAAGCGGCATGCCCTGGTATTGTTGGGGCACGGCATCCCGCATTCAGGATTTGCTCGCGGATTACATCGAAGCGGGAGCTCAAGAAATTATGCTTTGCGCCGTACCCAACAAACCTGAAGCTTGGCAACGTATCGACGAGGATGTTTTATCTGCGTTTGACTAGCTAGGCGATGTCATTGGAACGCTAGATGACGGACCGATCGCTAGACGTAACCTTGTGCGGCGAAGCGAATCCAGGGATCTGATTGGCCGATCCCGTATCCGGTGATCAGTCCTTGTTTTAACCACTCCCGGAAATCGGGGAACTCGTTGAGCGAACTGATCCGATCCATGGCATCGAGCCAGGGTTGCTGATCGTATTCTGTCTGGCAATGGCGGAATTTTCCGTTTTCAAAAACACCGTAACACGCGATGCGTTGACCGCAGCGGTTCTGGCCGACACTGCCTGGATTAATGAATTCCTGTCCTCCAACCGTTCGTCGAAATTGAATGTGGGAGTGTCCGAAAAGAACAATGGGACAGTCGCTTCCTTCGGCGAGCATCAAAAGACGCTCGTCAGGTGAGTCAGGCAATGCATTGCGAGGGTTGTCCGGGAGAACACCGTGGTGGAGATACATCCTAAGACCGCCTTCAACGTATTCCCCGGCCGGCTTTAGCTCGCGGAGGAATTCATATCCTGCAGGGTCGAAGTGGTCGAGGATCCAATGATTTAAAGCCAACCATTGCGGTGGCCAGTCGGCAAATCGTTCGGGCTCTAGCATTTCGATGTCGTGGTTCCCCATGATGCAGGTCCCTGTGATCTTTTTTAGAAGGGCCATTGTTTCGTTAGGCTGCGGCCCAGACAGGATTGCGTCGCCGAGAAATATCGTTGATTCCGCGTCGTGTTCTCTTCGTAAAACGGCGGCTAACGCTTCGGCGTTTCCGTGGATATCGGCGATGACCAGAATTTTCACTCGCAACGTCCCCAGTTAACGCTTATTTCCTGGTTGGTCCGAACGTCGTTGCATGGGGCAGTTCTTTTGGAAACGCTCGTGATTTCGGTGTTGCCAAACGGCGAGCTTTGTTTCGTTCTGGTCGCGCTCACGGCTCATTACTGCCAAAAGCGTTCGGTTTTAAGCCACGTACGAATGGGTATGAGTTCGCCGGTAATACCGTCGGATTCTGCCGATGCTAGGAACAACACGAGATTTGCAACGTCTTCGGGATTGGGAGGTAATTCAAGTCGTGGCACCGCGACTCCGTCCTCATCGATGGACGGTGGGATAATGTTGTAACCCTTCAGCTCTTCGGTCGCGATCAGACCGGGGAGAATGCAATTGACGTTGATGTTGTGTTTGGCCCACATGAAGGCAAGGTTATTGGTCAAGCTAAGTACCCCGGCCTTAGCTGCCGAATAGTGCAGTTGGCCCGGATTTCCTTTGCTACCCGCAGTTGACGAGATGTTTATGATTTTCCCGTGATTTTGTTTGATCATCTGCTTGCCAGCCGCGAGGCAAGACAGGAAACAACCAGTCAGGTTTAGCTCAATGACCTGTTGCCATTCGTCGAGAGGGGTATCCTCAGCGAGGTGACTTTTCCCCCAACGTCCCGCGCTATTAACAATTACATCAACCGACCCGAACGCTTCGACGCTTTGAGCAATCATATCGTCGAGTTGACTCGCGTCGGTGATATCGACGGGTAACGCGATTGCGGTCTGACCATTCCCCGTGATTTCCTCGGCGACTTGGTCGATATTTTCTTTGTTCCTGCTTGCCACCACGACGTTGGCCCCTGCTTCCGCGCACGCCTTTGCCATGGCCGCGCCGAGACCGCCGGCACCCCCGGTGACGATCACGGTTCTTTCCTCAAGCCTGAACTTCGACATGGTTTCTCCTTGATTAACTAAAACGTATCGCGCCAGTCTTCTCCGTCACGAAAAGCGAAAACGCTGAGAACTTGACTGTTCTTGTTTCGGAGGTGTGGCCTTGGTTGTGGCGCTTTGTCGCACTTGGGTGCTATCAAGCCCTCAAGCTGATCCAACATACATAGTGCCGTTAAGTGCGTCAAAACGGCGCTCGTCTATTTCACCCAAATTATAAAATGGGTGCATTCCCGCGCAAGTTAACTTGTATCGTGGGGGTCGCTTTGTAAGGATCGAATTCGCTTAAACAAATTCGGACTTAAGCTTGAGTATGCGGCATTACGAACAACTCAAAACGGAGTACGAACGTGACGGGTTCGTGGTCCTCAGAAATTATCTCCCTGAAGATGAACTCAGTCAGATGCGGGCCCAACTCGAATTCTTTCATAGCGAGGTTACCGAGCAACGGTTCCGGGCGGTGGGGACGATGAAGAGCATGGACAAGGAACACGCTTGGTTTCGACATTACCTCGAAGAAGGTCCACACATACCGTTGATGAAATTCCTCCTCGAGGACAGCATTAGTCCCGATAACGTGAGTTGGATCGCGAAACCCGAAGGCGTTACGCGGACGCTGCCACATTTTGATGCGCTGGGTAGTTATCGAAGGTCATCATTGGGAATCTCGCTTTGGATTGCGATGGATCGAATCGACAGATGCAACGGTTGTACGCATTACGAAAAGGGTTCGCACAAGCGAGAATTTGAACATGTATACCCGCTTCGCGACTACGACGAGGACAATACGAACGTCTTCCGGCTTGAAGTGGATCCCGGTGATGCAGTAATGCACAGCACGAGGACGGTACATTGGAGTATCGACCCACTCGATGATCGGGAAAGAAATGCGATGGTGTTTGCCTACTGGGCCGGGTCGTCGGACATCGATCCTGTACGCGCCGAAAGATCGAATTCGGCGTACAAAGACGGAAACACCGTCCTCTAGAGCTCCCCAAAGGGAATTTGAGCGGATCTTGAGCGCTCGCAGTTGATATGAGGAAGTAGAGCTTGTCAGTTCGGGACGATCAACGCGCTAACGCGATTTCTGTTTGGGGCCCGGCAAAGCTTCCCTCGGACACGGAGGTACGGGATCCGGAGGACCGAGGCTTTACCGCCGTATTTCGCATTTTCTTGCGAACGTGGCCCTACTTACGTCCCATGTTGATCGGATACTGGCGTGACCGAACGGTCCTCCCTGCGTGGTTTTGGCAGTCTACTGGAAGCCTTGATTGGAGCTACCGTTACGTCCCATTTGTCGTAACGCTGCTCGCTTTGTTGGGTCCCTTCGCCGGTTGGCTACCTTTTGGTATCGATTGGCGATTCGATTTGCTGGTATACGGCGCATTCGGCATGGCGCTGCTTGCGTGGTTGCTCAATTTCTCAAACGGTCGTTTATTTGCTGGGGCTGCGGTCGCCGCCGTGTTGGTTGGAACGTCCGCGATGCTGTTTGCGATTTTTGTGGTCGACGGTTGGAAGGACGACATACAGGTTGGGGCGGTCTGTTTCGCGTGTCTCTCCATGTGGTTGTTTCAGTACCGTATCGAGGGCGGACGGCTCCGGATTCGACTGCGTCTAGGCTGCCATCTGGTCTACTACTACGTAATGGTGTGGCTTTCTACCCTCGTCGGGATCGTGACAGGGTTATTCACGATTGATCTTCTGAATCAATCCATTCTGCAAGCGGAACCTTTGACTCCGTTTTTAGCGGAGTTCGTGAATCGACCGGAACTCGCTTCGGGAACCGTTGAAACGTTGAGTAACGCTGAGCGGCAGGACCTCCAATGGATCTATATCGTGTTCCTGGTAGGTATCGGAGTCATTACGTTTCCATTCACGCTCGCCTTGCCCTATTACAACGTATGGATCATGCAACGGATCAACCAGGATCTTCGCCTCGCACTGGTCGAACGTTGGCATCAGTTATCGCTCCGTTATCACAGCGATCATCGAGTCGGCGATTCCGTTTACCGCATTTATCAGGACTCGGCGCAAGTGACAGCGATTATAGGAATGGTTGTGTCAGTTTCGACCCAAGTCACCCAATATGCGATGACCATCTTTTTCGTCGGCGCATTGGACCCGATCCTTGGGCTCATGGGAGCCACCATTGCAGTGATGGCCGTCGCTTGGGCGGCGTGGTTTTCGCCGCGAGTTCGAACGCGTTCGCTGCGTGCTCGGGAAACCAATTCTGATCTGACCTCGCGCGTTCAAGAAGTACTTGGTGCAATTAATGTGGTGAAAGCGTACGAGCGGGAGCACGCCGAGCAGGAACGGTTTGAAGCCGATAGCGTGAGAGCATTTAACGCGGCACATAGAGTGCGGTCGCTGGTCGCCGTTGTCGGCATCGTCATGTTTACGTTGGCGGCTTCGATCCTGTTGGGTGGTGAATTTCTGATGGCCCTTTGGGCGAGTGACAGCCGAGAAACGTTTGCCGCTGTGCTCATCGGCTTGGTCGGCTTGAGCTTTGTGCGTTGGAATCTGAGTGCCTTTCAGTGGGCACAAGGTGAGCTGTTCACCTCGAGTGGCCAGGTGCGTGGGCTAGTGCGCGATTGGACATCGGCCCAAGACATGGCAATGGGACTTGATCGAGTCTTTGAGATTCTGGATATCGAGCCCGATGTCAAGAACGCCCCCGATGCGATCCCCATGCCCCACTTCCAAAGAGAAATACGATTCGACAACGTTAGTTTTGGGTACGATCCCGAACGCCCGGTCCTGCGCGGAATAAATTTCAGTGCCTCGATTGGCACGATCACGGCCCTTGTTGGCCCTACGGGTTGTGGCAAGAGCACGTTAGTAAGCATGATCACCAGGTTGTTCGATCCCGATTCCGGCACGGTGTTGATCGACGGCAACGATGTGCGGCGTTTCGATATCGAGAGTTTGCGGTCTAGCGTATCGATAGCGCTTCAGGAGAACGTGCTATTTGGCATGAGCGTGCGAGACAACATTCGCTATGTTGTCCCCGATGCCAATGACGATGACGTGATGAAGGCGGCTCAAGTTGCCTGTGCGGAAGATTACATCGCGAGTTTGCCCGAAGGGCTCGACACGATGCTCGGCGACCGGGGCGGGCGGTTGTCCACGGGTCAGCGACAACGTTTGTCGATCGCCCGAGCGCTGGCGAAGAATGCCCCCGTCCTAATTTTGGATGAACCGACCGCTGCCCTTGATGCGGAGACCGAACATAAGGTGCTCGAACGGCTAGCTCGCTGGGGCGAAGACCGCGTGATCTTCTTGATCACCCATCGTATCTCCACCATCCAACAAGCAGACCAGATTCTCTACCTCGATCAAGGCCAGATAATAGAGGCGGGATATCACGAGGACCTCATGAATCTTGAAGCGGGTCGTTACCGTCGTTTTGTGGAAGCCGAGATGGAACTCTCGGGTGGTTCCTCCATGGGAGAAGTCCCGTGAGCGATCCCGCTTTACCTCGACCAACTTCAAGTAAACAACTCGAGGAAGCCCTGGATGCGGCGGCTAGCAACCTAGATGTAGGCACCGATCTTAGCTTTAGGGAGACGTGCCGGGTTATCGGTCGAGCTCTAACCTACATTCGATTCTTCCCATACCGGTTCGCGGCTAAGTTCTTGCTATTCGGGATTTCCCTCGCGACGCCACTCATCCTCCCGTGGCCTATCAAGATTGTGATCGATAACGTGATTCTCAATAACGTGGTGGACCCAAGCGCTTTTCCCAGTTACTTCGCGCCGTTCGTCAACTTTTTGGTGGGCAAGACGTCTTTCGAGATGATGTTATGGGTATTGCTTCTTGGGGTGGTCATGATGATCACCATTGGGGGATTTGGCTCCACGGGAGGAGCTAACGATCAGGTCGATGCCACCATGGCGCAAGGCCACGACAAGGCGACCCAAACCGAAAATGATGCGAACTCTGCCTTCTCGAAGTTTGCAGGTGTTTTGGGGTTTGTCGAATTTCGACTCCAACTCGGTCTAAGTCAGGCAGTGAACCACTTATTGAGGTCTCAACTCTTTGAGCGAATCCAATCGTTGCAGATGCCGTTGCTGAGCGATACGCGGATAGGGGACAGCTTGTATCGGGTGATGTACGACACGGCCGCAGTTACAAACGTGTTCTTTCAGACCGTTCAATCACCTATCGGCGCAGTACTTACTGGAGGTCTGGTCCTCACCGTCATGGCCTTCAATTACGGTGAAGCGCCCGAAATTATTTGGTTAGGGGTCTGCATTTTGCCCATCCAGTTGATTGCCATGTTGCCGTTTCCTCGGCTGATGCGACGGCGTAGTCAGGCGAGTCGAGCGGCAGGCAGCGTCACCACGGGAAACATAGAAGAAGGCATAAGCAATGTGCTCGCCGTTCAAAGCTTGGGTGGTAACAAACGCGAGCGCGAGCGGTTCAGCGTCCATTCGAACGAGTCTTTTAAGCGGTACCGGGCCGAACTGTTAGTGCGGCTCTTATACGGGGTAGCTAACGGAGGTGCGCGCGGGCTGATGGGCTTCATCGCGTTTTACTTCATCTCAAGCCGGGTGATTGAGGGTGTTTTGACGCCGGGGGATTACGGCGTGCTTTTCTATTATTACGCTTGGTTGTCTGGGGCGGTCACGGCCTTACCTTATCTGTGGATTCGCATTCAAGCGGATGTCCCGGGCATACGGCGGGTGTTTTTTCTTATGGATTTACCGAGCGAAGCAGATCGCTCTGGCGAAGAACTCAAATCCATTAACAATGCCATTACGTTGCACCGAGTCAGCTTGACATTTTCGGACGGTCGTCAAGCGCTTGACGACGTCTCTCTGGAATTTAAAAAGGGTGAAATCACGGCATTGGTGGGTCCGACGGGATCTGGAAAAACCAGTCTCGCGTACTTAATTCCTGAGTTCTATGCACCAACGCGGGGGTCTATCGAAGTCGATGGCGTTGACACGCAGAATATTGCGCTGAGTAGCATACGTAGTCACGTCTCGTACGTGTTTCAGGAAACGCAGTTGTTTTCAGATTCGATTCTCGACAACATCCGTTACGGTAACCCGACAGCGAGCCGGGAAGAGGTCGAGCGTGCCGCGCAGACAGCTGGAGCACACGGGTTCATTTCAGATCTACCCGACGGTTACGAAACGCTTCTAGGTACCGTGACCAGCAAAATATCTGTAGGCCAGAAACAACGCATCGCGATTGCCCGTGGCCTACTTAAACCGGCAAGTGTTCTGATTCTGGATGAACCCACGTCGGCACTCGACCCTGAAACGGAGTCCTACCTTGTTCAGGCGCTACATGAGGCTGCCAAGGACAAGCTCGTGGTCATTATTGCCCATCGCCTGTCGACCATTGTGAATGCAGGAAAGATTGTGTTCCTCGAGGCGGGACGTGTGGTTGAGCAGGGGACGCACGAGCAGTTAATGACCGTGGAATCGGGTCACTACCGCGCGTTTGTTGAATTGCAGTCGTCTTCTAAGACGGGCTTGTCGTAGTTTTCTTTCTCGTACGCGGCGTAGCTTTCAGCAGATCCGATCGACGCCTATAGCGGTGAACGTTCAGTTCATGTCGAGTGGCGCGGGCGTGTACCAAATCGGTGATGTGTACGCACGGTCTTGCACGACCAAAGGTACATCCTCTGGAAGTTTGTCGAGTCCAAAAAAATCGACGTCGTATGCGGTCCATCGTGGTGTCGGTATCTCGATGACTCGTAGGTAATAAAAGGAGGGGATTGATCGATCGAAATCCGGATCGCGCCAAACGGTCGTGAGGATCGCAGCACCAATGTCGTTCGTGTACGACGCGTTGTCGACGTTGACGGTACTCTCCACACCGTTAGGTCGGGGCGCGACGGCGACGTCGTAAACCTTCTCGGCGATGGTTCCGTCGGCTCCGAACCAACCTTTTACAATCTGCATTCGATCTAGATTTGCTCCATCGACATCCTTTGCTGCGCTGGCTAGAAATGTAGGAACAGTTGGCTCCGATGGCGTGCTCAGGTCACCTCCCATGGGTACACCCTTCCCATAGCCTAATGCCGCGATGTTGGGATGGTCGGCGTCAATTGATCGAAATTTCCAGCCGCCAAAAAATCGAACGTGCATACGCGGCCCCGTGGTCGCATACGTTTCCTTTCGCTTGAGGGCGCGAAATAGACTCTCGCGTGTGTTTTCTTCTGCCCACACTGCCGCGTATCCGGACGCGCTAAAAATCCACTGCGACTCAGCCCGATATCGACTAGGTTCGTTGAGCCCCATTTTGCCCCAGAACGCGTTCTCGTCTGCGGTCGCGAGCGCTGTGTGAGTATCCGTGCTCCCAATCACGCCAAACTTAAATGGATTCACGCCCAGTTCGACGCCGTGTTTTAATCCGAGCTGAAGAGCGGATCGCGCGTACGATTGTCGAACCCAATCCAAAGCGTCTGCATCCTGTTTGCTAGATTTACCTTTGGCGGGTGCGCCACCCCATGTTTCGAAGTCGGCGAATCCATCGTTTGGGGAAATGGCAGGATGGGTTTCGCTGTCCCCTTTGATCTGGGTCACTTCCAGGATTGGTTCCCATTCGGATCGAATTTGCGCGTACTGACGCGAGAGAGGCAAGCCGTTTTGGTCGCTCGGGCTAAACATTAATCCGCCACTGAGGTTGGCGTTGTGAGGAATCGCGATAGCCTCACCACCGAGGTTATCCCGATAATTGGCGAGGTAGTTCCATAGATCTTCGACGTTATCGCTGTCGAAGCGAGAAAACGGAAGAACCTTACTCGTAATATCAGGACCGTCCGCGAACAGCACATTTCGGTGGATCATGTTGGGGGCACGGCCGGACCATTCAAATCCGACGAACGTCGTGAACACACCCGGCTCGTTGTGACGCTCTGCGGTTGCGATCACGTCATCCCAGATTAACTGATGGAAATTATCGTCAATCGCATAATCAGCTTGCCAGGCGCTTTTCGCTGTGCCCAGTGCGGCGTTTCCTTCGTTAAAGACTTCCACCGAAGGAGCATTTAGAACGTCCACTAAAGAGATCAGATCCGCAAAGTACGCCGACCATCGCTCTCGGGCTGGCGTGTCAGGTAACACTCTTGGGTCGTTTCCGAGATGACGAAGAACGCCGAGGTTTTCTGCGTGATCCGCAACCAATAGGAAGTCGAGAGGCCGGTGAAGGCGCACGGTCGAACCGCCCGTGGCGCGTATTTTCTTGCCTTTAGCGAATTGGTAAGCGTCTTCGGGTAGCAGCCGCGTTCCGAGTGCGAACGCGTCGCCTGAAAGCGAAGTATGAACGTGCGTATCGCCGAAAAAGACTTGAGCGGGGAACGCGAGGTCCGAATCGGCAACACCGTCGCCGGCCGGGCTGGCATGCACGTTCGTCGTGTTCGCGATTAGAAACCCACACAGGAACGAACGCGTGAGTACATGAAATACATCGAGCGGACACTTGCGAATGGCGCGTGCTGAATTACTCACAACCACCGAAAATAGAAATAATTCTCGGTGAATTTAACCACAATTGGTCTTATCGTTGCTCCAATCTACTGGACGGAGATTTCTTGAACGCGGCGGTTATGCGTACGCTTCGAGCCGGTAACAAAAAAGAAAGTGAAGATTTGGGGGAATTGCGTTCTACCGTATTTTTCCTGAGCTTCGAAAACGGTCAAAATGAACGATTAAATTGGATGGCCGCAAAGGGAGAAAACTAATGCCTATAATCGATATGGCGACGCTGGAACCGGTTGGGGAATTTGGATCAAGGGCTTGGGGTGATGCATGTTCAGAGGGTTCGATCAAGATCTTGGAAGCAGCTAATCTGCCGGACACGATTTCCTGGGCATTTACGGAAGATTACACTCACGCGCCGGCGCGCCTATTGCAAGACGGACGTACGCATGCGGGCTATTACATTATGGTCCGGGATGGTCGGGTGACCGCGGGCGATGGGGTTCCTGAAGAAGCGTTGAGCATACCCGGGTTTCACGTGCAGATTCCTTGGGCGTACTTATGCAATCAGTCCGGTGCTCTTTATGGTCGAGAAGGTCAACGTCAGCGGTCGGCGGACGAACAGGTCTTAATGGCGGCAATCGTCGACTACGTGGGTAACGACAATCCGTTCAACTATCCCGTCAACAGCAAGGGAACCCCGAGCGGTATGCTCGATCCAGTAGGCGCTTGGCCTGCGGAAGTGGGCGCAGCGTTGGGCGAAGGCGGGGAGGACGGGAACGGTCTGCACAATATTGCCGCGACGCTGCAAATGGATTCGCCGGAATTTGCCGAGCTGCCGGTGACCGAGATGCGCGTCCCCATCTTTGGCGACATGACCGAAGAGCAGAAGCAGACCTTCATCGAATTATGTGGGATTGGTCGGTAAGCCGGATCTCAGGTCGCCTAGATCATAGGTGGCGTCGATTTTGCCAAAACGCTCCGTTCTAGAGGCTCGTCGTATGTTGACCCGAGCGTAAGTCCTTGGAGAGACGCGTCGCGCTTTGGTCACTTCTGCTGCCCCTGGTGTCGCTGTTGTCCATTGCGAGCGACGCATGTTGTGAAGCCGAGATGCCGGTTCCCATCGAGCGCCCATTGGCAGTAGCCCTCGATCGGTTGAGCCCTGCCCAACGTGAATTGTTGGAAGATCTTCTGGACAAAGCCCGTCGAGAACCGATGAACGGACTTCGGCGGGGCCAGCTCGGAATGGCCTACGAAACGAATGGATACCCGCGAGCTGCGTTAATGAGCTATCGGCAAGCGGAAGAACTCGATGGTCAAGAACCCAAATGGCCGTATTACCAAGCATTCCTGTTAGCCGGCCGAGGTGAGTTGCAGAGGGCGTTAGATGCATTGGATCGTTCGATTCGTCTTGACGCAAAACACGTCTCGTCATGGATGTGGAAGGGAACCTGGTTAATTGAATTGGGACTGGTTAGGCAAGCCGACGACGCATTTTCCGAGGCGAAAGGCCTTGGACTTGGATGGGCAGCGACGGCGGGTCAGGCAAGAGTGCTGTTGCATCAGGATCGGTCCGATGAGGCGATCGCGATACTCGAGCCGCTGTCTGAAGAGTCGCCATTTCCCAGTGTGTTTCAGTTGCTCGGTCGAGCGTATCGTGAAAGTGGTCGATTGGACGAGGCGCGTATCTCGTTGGCACGAGGGAAATCTGCCCAACGCATTGGGTGGCATGACGATCGGCAAGAGGCTAAACGCGCATACGAAGTGGGTGTGACACCGCGGTTACAACAAGCTCAAAGGCTGATTTTGCTGAGCAAAACGGAGCAAGCGCTTCCCATTCTCGAGGCGCTTGTTGAAGCGAAACCAAACGACGAACGCGTCATTAACACGCTCAGTAATGCGTACGTTTTGATGGGTCGTGAAGATGAAGCATTTGCCGTATTGCGCAACGCACTTGAGCAGTTCCCAGTCCACTACCGGACCCATCTTAACGTCGCTGGCGTCTATGAAAATCGTGGTGATTGGAAGTTGGCGCTGCAGCACATTGATGCAGCGATTCGGCTTAATCCGACGGTTTCATTACCTTACGAAAAAAAAGGATTACTGCTTCAGAGGCAGAGAAGATTGGTCGAGGCGCTTGATGCGTTTGAACTTGCTCTAAATAGGAACGCAAGCGACCCTCATTTATTCGCTCGTGCCGGAGATATTGAAGCAATACTGAGACGATGGCTTGATGCAATTGAACGCTACCGAGATTCGATCCGTGTCGATCCTTCTTACACGCTCGGGCACATAAAGTTGGGCTTAAGTCTTGCTCGCACCGGACAATTTGAAGCTGCTCGAAATGCACTGTCTGTCGCGGCAGCGTTGGATACGCACGAACGTGACGTTCAGGAAGCACTCGCTTTTGTATCTGGGCTTGAGCATAAACAAAATTCAAAGTGATGCCCGGCGCGGGCGTTCATCTCCGACGAATGGTCGAATCTGATATGGTTTCGACGATGCACGGATGTCGAATCGCGCAGATGAAGAATCCTCTCATCGCCCTCGTTTTGTTGGTGCATTTTATGGGGTCGATGTCTTGTTCAATTGGCCGCGAAGAAACATCGAACCTGACCGAGGCGCCCGTTGAAGTCGTTTTTACGGATGCGAAACCCGCCGTCGCGGCCCTTGTCGGACGGTTGCTTGATAATGCCCGTAATGACCCGAGATCGGGGTCGAGGCGTGGCGAACTTGGAATAGCGTATGAGATTCATGGGTTTCCGAACGCTGCGTATACGAGCTACGTTCAAGCCGAAAGTCGTGAGTCGACTGACGCCAGGTGGCCGTATTACCAGGCGTTAATGTTAGCTAAGCAGGGATCCCACGAGCAGGCTTTGACGGCGTTGGATCGCGCAATTGAGATTGATCCAGGGTACGGGGCGGCCTGGATGTGGCGCGCGACCTGGTCTCTCGACGTCGGATTGAATGGTCAAGCAGAGGAAGGTTTTGAACGAGCGAAATCGCTTGGCCTCGAGGCTGTGGCTGACGCCGGGATAGCGCGATTACGATTGCATCAGGACCGCCCAGAAGAGGCGGTCGCGATCCTCGAACCGCTGTCACAAAAGGCGCGTTACCCGAGCATCTATCAGTTACTGGGCAGGGCATATCGCGAGACGGGTCGAGTTGATGAAGCCCGAATCGCTTTGGCGCGAGGTAGGACCACGCAGCCGCTCAGCTGGAGCGACGAGTGGGAAGAAGAAAAAAGAGCGTACGAAGTAGGGTTTCAGGCACGCATTCTCCGCTCGCAGCGGGCGCTCAAACTCGACCGAATAGGCGAAGCGTTGACGATTCTTGAGGCGCTTATCGAGGAAGAACCTGGGAATCCCGTGGTGATTAGTACGCTTAGCAGCGCGTATGCAAAGTCCGGCGAAATAACGGAGGCCTTTTTGACGCTGCGTCGTGCGTTGAGAAGGGAATCGGTCGATTACACGGTGCATGCCAACATCGCTCCTTTCTATGAAAACCGGGGCGATCACGACATCGCCTTGCAGCATCTGGATCGTGCGATCGAACTGAATCCTTCGGTGGCGTTCCCGCACACTCGAAAAGGACTATTGCTTCAGAAACTAGGCAGATACGACGAAGCACTGTTGGCTTTTGAAAACGCGCTTGGTACAAGCGCTGACGATCCTCACACATTTTTTTACGCGGGCGATGTGGAGGCGTTATTGCGACGCTGGGACAGGGCGATCTATCGATTTAACCAATCCATTACCGTGGATCCGTCCTTTACCCTTGGGCACCTAAACCTTGGTCTTGCGCTTGCACGGGAAAATCGTTTCGTGGAAGCACGGGCGGCGCTTGAGAGGGCCAAGGCGCTGGGAACGCATGATGGCGATGTGGTTCGAGCACTGAGTTATCTTGCGCGACTTGAAAAAGGATCTAACTAATGCGATTCACGTACCGGACGACCGTGCTCACCACGCTTCTTTGTATTCTCGGATGTTCGGACGGTACGGGGCTGACGACGAAGATGTTGGATGGGGAATCAGCCCCATGGTTCGAAGACCAGAGTACGCAGCGTGGGATCAACTTCCAATACCAATCTGGGCACGAGGAACGCTACCTACTCCCTGAAATCATGGGCGGCGGTGTAGCCCTGGCCGATATAGATAACGACGGCGATCTCGATGCTTATCTCGTTCAGGGCGGAAAACTCGTCGCCGAGGGCGGGCACGGCAATAAACTTTTTATCAATCGTGGCGATGGGTATTTCGAGGAAAGCTCTGATTCTGGTGACGCCATGGACACGGGCTATGGGATGGGTGTTGCGGCAGGTGACTACGATAACGACGGAGATATCGATCTATACGTCACAAATTATGGACCGAACGTGCTACTCAAGAATAAGGGCAACGGTGAATTTGAAGACGTCTCGGATGTTGCCAGGGTTGCTGATGAAGGCTGGGGTACCGGGGCCGCGTTCCTCGATCTGGACAGTGACGGTGATCTCGATCTGTTCGTGGTCAACTACGTCAACTGGAGTGTATCAATTGAACAGGACTGTTTTAGTACCGCGACGGGATGGTCGCTCGCAGATTATTGTTGGCCAACTGCATACAACGCACCCGCACGCGATCGTCTGTATCGCAATAATGGCGACGGTACCTTCACGGATGTGTCTGACCAAGCGGGTCTCGATGTAGCCTTCGGTAACGGATTAGGTGTGGTCGGTCTTGATGCCGACAACGATGGGCGTACCGACGTTTTTGTGGCCAACGACATGGGCGAAAACCAGTTGTGGCTTAATCGCGGTGATCTACGATTCGACGACGAGGCCCTCCTACTTGGCTGCGCAGTAGACGAACACGGTGTCCCCAAATCGGGCATGGGCGTGGCTGCTGTTGATTACGACAACGATGGCGATACGGATTTGCTGGTGGTGAATCTGGCGACCCAAACCGATTCGTTTTTTCGCAACAACGGAACTTTTTTTGAGGACGCGACAGTGTCGGTTGGCCTCGCGGCGGCGACAAAACGATATACGCGATTCGGTGTCGCATTGGTTGATTTCAACAACGATACGCGACTCGATTTATATGAAGCGAATGGAGCTATTGGTTTTTCGAGAGAGACGTTAAACGATCGGCTATACGCGGAGCCCGACTTGCTGTTGCGTGGATTACCTGATTCCCGGTTCAAAGAAGTTCAGTTGCAGGGAGGTACTCAAACGCCGCTTGTATATACGGGCAGGGGCATGGCAGTTGGTGACGTCGACAACGATGGTGGTCTGGATCTACTGATCGTGAATCGGGATGGGCCGGCTAATTTGTTGATGAACCAGGTGTCAAATCAGGGGAATTGGATTCGTTTTCGGGTCTTGGATCGTCACAATCGAGACGCGTATGCCGCCACCGTGTCGGCCGATGTTGGGCCGATGCGTGTTAGTCGAGATGTTCAAGCGGCGGGCAGTTATCTTGCGTCCAACGATCCAAGGGTGCACATGGGGCTTGGCGAAGAAACCTCTGTTCGGAACGTTTCTGTTCGATGGACGGACGGTAGCCGTGAGCACTTTGGCGACATCGATGCCGGCACGACGGCAGTTTTAAGGTTGGGTGAGGGTCTGGCTCAGTAGAACTGGATCAGACGATTAAACAATCACTCGTCGCGATCTGCGGCCGGCAAGAATCCAACCAAATTTATCGAGCTTCCGATATCGTTGCAGATTGATAGTCGCAGTGAGTGGGTTCGCCAAGCGCGAAAGGCCGCACCGTTGGAGACCCATACGGTGCGGCTTTCTTAGGACCGAATTGTGAGCGCTATAACCGGCTCAGTTTTGCCAACTGAAGCTGAATCCCACTTGCCTGGGCTCCACGATCGTGCCCCAGGGTGAGCCAATACCCTCACGAGGCGACCACATTTGCAGAGCTGCTTCGTCTAGCAGGTTTTGTATGTAAGCCGTGACCGTCCATTTCGCGTCTTGCGATCGCCAGTTGGCACGCAGGTCCCATCGCGTGTACGAGTCAATGGCGTATGCGTCCAGGTTCAGCGGTTCGACGAATTTCTCGCTGCGGTAGTTGGCGATAGTCAAAACCTCCAAGCTACCCATTTCACCGGGTAGTTCAGTCTCGTATACCAGCGTCAGAGAGCCTTTATGTTGAGGCTGGTTTACCAGCTGATTACCCCCGTACTGGACCGGGTCAGCCGATCCAAATATCCATGAGTTTTGCGCATTGCCCTCGGAGTCGGTCCATGGAAGCGCGACCCAACCCCCCGCTTGACCAGGAATGGCGTACGGGTAGAGCGCATCGTAGTCTCCAATGTCCGAGTTGAGGTAGTTGTAAAAGCCGCGCAATGTGAATGAGTCGTTAATTCTCCACGCAGCGTCAAGCTCAATACCCCCGATCGTGGTTCCTCCGATCGGATTGACCTCACCCGTGAGCGGGCTGGCAAATGGTTCCATCTGCTTCTCCGCTTCCGTCTTCAATCGGCTAGCAAAAACCCAATAACTGTCGAAATCTTGGAGGAAATAGGTCGCTTGTAACTGTAATGTGCGATCAAAATAGAGCCCTTTGACACCAACTTCGTAGTTGATCATTTCCTCGGAATCAAACTGCCAGGGCGCCTGAGAATTGCCGTAACCCAAGGATCCGCCAGCGCGATAGCCCGTGGAGATTCGTCCGTAGATCATCACGTCCTCGCTTGGCCGGAACTCGGTACCGACGTTCCAGGTGGTGGCGCTCCAGTTAAGATCTCCACGTCCTGCGTAGTTATCGACGCTTCCGTCGCGGACGCCAATGCCGACGATTGAGAAGCAGTTCTCCCAATTCGTATCGCCGCACGCCGTGCCATCAGCTTGGATACCGATTAGATCGGCGTACGATGACTCGGTCCGACCTTTGTCGTCGGAGTCGTGTCTGATCCCCCCGAACACGCTCCACTCGTCATTGACGACGTAGTCAGCGTTGAAGTAGATACCAGTCGATTCGTATTCCATGTTGCCGTAAAAGGCCCAGCTTTCGCCGTCTGGATTGGACAAAAATGTCGCTCTACCGGTATCGGAGAAGCCCACCAGTTCTGCGGAACCAGGACAAGCATATAAGTTCCCGCCGCTACCAGTTTGAGACATGGCGGCTGCGTCGGTGTAAAGATCTCTAAGCAGCCAACTGTCGCCGCCGCTGAGACTACCGCCCGATCCATAAAGTCCTGCTAGGGCCGCGTTACACGCGGCAGAGGTATCCGTGTATAGCCAATCACCCTCGTAACTACTGTGATCTCGACCGGAGTACACATTAGGTTCGTCGCCGTCCATCGTTGTGAATCCAACGGAGAAGTTAAACGGTCCATCCAATGTCGAAATCAAGGTCACCTCGTGACTGGTCTGGTCCGAAGTGAAGATCGCATCGAGCGATGCATCGGTAAACGCGCCAACACCGCCGCCGTCCTGCGAGCAATAACGGCTCGACTGACCAGCTTGGAGTTGCGTCGGGACAGGGTTACCGTCCGCGTCCAACACCGGCGTAAGCGGTTGTGTCCAGCTGCCGTCCTCAAGTTGAACCCAGCCGCCAATGGCTGAGATGGGCAGTACTTTGGGATGTCCCGCCAGACAGGTGCCGCCACCTTGTTGGTTTAACTGGTCGGAGTCGTTGATGGTCCGAGTCGATACGTCGTGCGAGCCAAACTTGTAGTTGACGCGGTAGTTGTCGTTAACGATGTACGACACATCGATTGAAAAATTCTCTGCACTGCTATCTTCCATCGACTGCGTGTTGCTCGAGATTTCCCAACGAAGTTCGTCCGGGTTACAGATGATGTTCATCTCGTCGCGAGATCCATCGTTGTTTATGTTGGAACAACCAGCAACAGCGGGTGCTGCCGGGACCCCGTAGAACGGATTCCTCTGACAGATCTCTGCGCCTGATACCGGGTCTGTATACGTTAAACATTGCCCGGTTGCAGCGTTCATTACGAATTCGTCTTGAGTGTTTCGACCTCCAAGTGGCAAGGACGAGCGCGGGGTTCCGGTGTCCTTCTGATTGGAGTAACGAGCGACGATGTCCCATCGATCGTTTTTCCACCGCAGCGATGGCGCGAATCGGGTTCGATCTGGTTCACCAGCGTCGGGCCCGGAACCGAGGTTCTCAATGTAACCGTCTCCGGAGAATCTCTGCGCGGCAAATCGATAACTAAACCCGCTGTCGTTGATCGGGCCTCCGAATGCCAAGCTGGTGCGGTTGGTGGAAACGTCGGTTAATTCTGCGTCGACCCGAATATCGAACTCATCCGTGGGTTTTCGGGTATGAAAGTTGATGGCCCCGGACATGGCGGCTCGACCCCCCGTGGTGCCTTGCGGACCGCGAGTGACTTCGACACGCTCGACATCAAAGAAGCCGTCGGTTCCATAGGTCTGATCGGTCCAGACCCCATCGATGTAGACCGCGACCGAGGTATCGCTGAAAAAGTTTACCGAGCGTTCCGATCCAATCCCGCGCATGTAGAAGTGGTCGTTTTCCATCTTACCGCCACCCTGACTGCGGTTGCCGACCTGGAGTCCAGGGACCAAGACTTCTAGATCGTTGATGGTCTGCATCCCCATCTGTTCGATCATGGCTTGGTTAAAGCCGGTTACCGTCATGGGTCGATCCATGACGTTCACTTCGCCACGCTCGCCCGTGACGATGACTTCCTCCATGTACCCTTCGTCCTGTTGCGCTTCTTCGGCCGCGCCCAACGGGAGTCCGATAAATGCCACGAACGTCGAGATCAATGAACCAAAAACGACTTGAGATCTACGCATCTGTTACCTCTATCAATATGACAATAGCGCCTAAAATGACAATAGCGCCCAAGGTCCACACTAAACGTCCAACGCGCAATTTTCCAATCCATAGAAGAAAAATCACCCATTTTTTGACCTGTGCGGCGTTTTTCCCATTCCCAACACTGGATGCTCGCGCTCGAAACTGGCTCTCGAACCCGACCCGAGGGAGCTAAGTTTGTTGTAACTCGACAAATGTTCGATAGGGCCCGTCGGGTCGGGCCATCAATTCGGCTTCGGAGCCACTCTCGACGATTCGGCCGTCCTCGAGAAATATTATTTGATCAGCATGACGAATGGTAGATAGGCGATGAGCGATGACGATGACGAGACGGTCTTTGGCTGCGTTTTCTAGAGCGCTGACGAGGCGCTGTTCGGTTTGCGGGTCGAGAGCCGCCGTGGGTTCGTCGAGAATCAAGATCCTGGCGTCGCGAACGAGGCCGCGCGCAATAGACAGTCGTTGTTGCTGACCGACCGACAACGTATCGCCGGATCGACCAAGAACTGTGTCGATTCCATCGGGTAGTTTGTCGAGGAATTCGTTGCAACCTGCAGTCTCGAGGGCTTCATGCAACTTTGATTCTGTCGCATCCGGATTCGCAAGCAGGAGATTTTCACGGACCGTGTCGGAAAGGAGTACGTGTTCCTGGAATACGTAGGTGACGTGGCGCCTTAGGCTGTCCACGTTAAGTTCGCGGATGTCGATACCGTCAATCAAAATGCGACCAGAAGTTGGTGTGAGTAACGAAGGAATGAGGTAGGCCAAGGTAGTTTTACCAGCGCCAGTGGGGCCCACAATCGCGACGAGTTTATTGATGGGAAGTTCAACGTCGATGCGGTCGAGAGCCCGTTTGCCGTCGGGGTAGTCGAAGCTGACATCTTCCAGCACGACACTCTCTTGGATGTTGTCTAATTTCTTGCCCTCTGACCGGTTCTCCTCGGAGCGATAGTCGAGGAAAAAGAAGACACGGCGTACTGCGGCCAGCGTTTCTTGAAGTTTGATCCATATGGCACCGTAATAGCCGGCGGCGCCAGAGATTTGGTAATAGATGCCTAACAACACGGCGAAATCGCCAGGGGTCATCGTGTTTTCAATGATCTGGTCGGACACCAGTATGGTGACGTAGATGGCTGCGGCAGCGAAAACGCCGCCCGCGATCGATGCCACAAAGATAATCACCGCGATCGCATAACGTTCGCGGAGGAACGTCTGATCGCTGAAGGACGCAAAACGGCTAGACACTTGCGTTGAAGCTCCGAGACTCTGTACTGCACCGACCTGTGTGATGGATTCTTCCATGGCGTTGGTGGCGGCTGAACCGGCGGCGCGTTTATTTTGATTGGTACGTCTGAGTGCGCCAGAAAAGGGAAACGTGGTCACGAACGCTGCAGGGACGGCGAACCAAGCAATCCAAATGAGTTCTGGCGCAACCGCGCCGTAGGAATATTGAAGAATGTAGAGGCTGATCAACGCTCCGAGGCCCATGAAAAAAGGAGTCAAGGTGACCCGGTACGCGAGGTCGGGGACTTCGGGTACGTCATAGAGCACACGAAAGACGCTATCGCCGATACGCTGGTCGTCGAGTACGGTCATTGGTAGGTGCGTAAGACGGTGAAATAGACGCGTGCGCACACGATTGGCGATGGACTGAGTCAGGCGGACGTGCACCATGAATTCGGCAATGCCCCAGATGCCGCCGCCCGCACTATAGCCCGCACTAACGGTGTTTTCGGCTTGCGTCGCCGCGTCCTGGCCTTGCAGAAGCCCTGCGCCCGTCCCACCCATCCGACTACCGATGGTGAAGAGCATAATGGCGTAGATGATGGTTAAGACCAGCATGATTCCCATGGGATCCAGTCCGTCAATCAGGTTGAGTATCGGATTCATGAACGGCGGATAGGCGACGCTGGTTTCACCGAACGGTCGTTGCAAGATGACGTTGTCGATCAGGATCTTGGCCATCCAAGGCAAGAGAAGCGCGGGAAATACCAATCCGAGCTGTAGTAGGAACTTCAGACTGAATAACCACTTAGCTTCGGCGAGCAGCTTGGTGCAACGTCCAATGAGCCGCAGCGCTTCGGTTGTTCTAATGTCGGGTTGGGTGTCGACGCGGTCGTCGAATTGGTTCTTACCTAGCACCTCCTTCAGCACGGAGGTTGGCTCATTTGTTGCTATCGTCATGGCGATGTCTCGACCGTTTCAGTCTCGACGAACGCGCGGTACCGGCCATTTTCCAATCTCGTCAGCTCGTCGTGACTACCTGTCTCGACGATGCGCCCGTCTTCAAGAAACGCGATCTGATCTGCATTACGGATGGTCGACAGTCGGTGGGTAATGAGGAAAATGACTTTGTCTTTGCCCCAGGTTGTTAGGTTGGTAAGTACGCGCTGTTCGGTTTGAGCATCTAGGGAGGCTGTGGGTTCGTCCAGGATGAGGATCGGCGCATCGCGTAAAACGGCTCTGGCAATAGACAATCGTTGCCGTTGGCCGGCCGAAAGTTTAGCGCCGCGTTCGCCGAGTTCGGTGTTGTAACCTTTTGATTGTGCTTCGATAAAGTCGTGCGCGCAGGCAATTGTTGCTGCGGTCTCGATGGCGGCTGGTTCCGCCGTTGGGTTGCCGAAGCCGATGTTGTTCGCGATGGTATTAGCGAACAGTACGTTTTTTTGTAAGGCAATGGCGGCATGTCGGCGAACGTCGTCGACGGCCATATCCTTAAGGTCAACGTCGTTGACTTCAATCCGACCGGAATCGGGATCATAAAGACGTAGCAGAAGCGACATCAGCGTTGATTTGCCTGAACCGGTGGCACCGACAATGGCCGTGATACTACCGGCGCCGGCTTCAAGATCGATTCCGCGCAAAATAGGTTGATCCGGGTTGTAACCGAATACAACGTTGTGCCAACGCACACGCGCAACCCGAATTGGAAAGGGTAGTGGATTCTCGGGGTCGTCCACCTCGGGCTCGATGTCTAGAAGGAAGAATGCGCGCTCCAATGCCAGAAATAAATCTTGCATGCGCATCCAGATGCCGAGCAGTCCACGCATGCCGAATGCGAAGCCTCCTACTTGTCCCATCGCGATCCGATAGGCCCCGTAGTTCCACACTGCAAAGCCGATGAGCGAGGCGACCAGCGCTCCTAGAAAGGTGTCCCTTTGGTCGATGATCCACGAAACCATGATGTATTCAGAAAGGATCAATGTACTGCCAGCCAGTAGCCCGACGACCAAGGTAATCAGCGCCATATCGAGGCGGAGGAAATATGCAGTATCGAGTGCGCGTATCGAATCAGCAGAAAACCGATCGAATACACGCGACTCCGCCCGATTCGCCTTGACGACCTTGACGGCTGCGAAGACCTCCTGGGCACGGGAGGTCAGGTCGCTGTTAGCAATTCGGTTAGCGAGGACTCGACGCCGTATCCTTGGCGTGGAGACGATGCTCAGCCAGCCAACGGGAAAGACAACCACGACGACCATGAGCGTGAACCATGGGTCGAACATGGCGACCACGAAAAGCCCCAAAAGTAGGCCCAATGTGGCACTGATGGGGGTATAGATGCCGCTTTGAATCAAATTAACGATCATGGCGCTGTCTTGATAAACACGAAAAATGGCATCTCCGACTCGTGCGCTGTCGTGATAACTCAACGATAACGACTCGGCGCGTTCAACCATCGCCACCCGTAGATTTTGATTAACGCTTTGCCAGATCCATACGTTGTAATACCAGAACCCGGCCCCGAACAATGCACCGAACAAACTGCCGACGATGCCCCAAATAATCAGGCGGTTACGGACCGTTTTACGTTGTTCCTGGGTTAATACCGAGACGGTGTCCGGTTGAGCGCTACTATCGACTCCAGATGGAAAATTCAAGCGGCTATGGTCGGTTATGTTTGATGGCGCGCTAGTCCCTTGTCTGCCTAGTTGTCTTGCCTCGTTGGTGACATATTCATCGCCAACGAACAACACCGTCGCCTGAAGGGGCTGCAGTTTTTGGCCGAGTAACACTTTGTTGTAGAAGAGGTCAGTGCCAACGAATGCGGCGGGTATGCCCGCGACGATGCCCGATAACATCAACCCGCCGAGAACTATCAGGTGTTTGAGCATGGGTTGGAAGTAAGGCCAGGTACGAAACGCTAGTTGAAGCATCGCGCGGAAACTCATGCTAGGTGGATCGTTTCCGGTTGACCGATCCACGTATCCCTCAAGTAGGCTGAGATCGCTCACTGGAATTCGGGACTACGCAACCAGGATGCAGGAAACCGCTCGGTAATTTCCGTCCATGCTGCTTCGGAGCGTGGGTACTGACCCTTGTCGTCTGTGTCCACAATCCAGGCTTCGAGTTGGGATCGCATTTCGTCGAGTTGTCCCGCGTGGGCTGGATCGTTGGCGAGGTTCACCACCTCGTCGGGGTCGTCTTGCAGGTCGTACAATTCTTCGGGGACACGGGGACCGTAAGGTGCAGCCTGTGCAAAGGTCAGTTTGCCTTCTGCGGCAAGCCGACGAATCATTAGAAAGCTGCTTTTCCCGGGATCGGCCAACGAAATCATCTCGCGGTGTCCCCAGTTCATCAGGGGTCGGTCGATCATGAAGTTGCGGATGTAGTGATAGCGCTCCCCCATGACTGAACGAACTCGATCTATGACATTCGACATACGGTCGGCGGACGAGAAGACGTAGTCGCGGGAATAATTTTTCGCGAACAGGTTTTTCGCATCCATGTAGTCCGGAACGCTGAGAGTGGACAAGGCGAGCGAGGTTGCGGCGATATCCATGAGGTTGACGATGTCACTTCGTCTTGAGCCGGGTTTCACCACCTCCGACATGCTCGGAGCGACGACGATCAAAGGAACGTGGAGGCCTTCCACATAAGTAAACTCCTTACTACGGGGCAAGTCCGAACCATGATCAGAGTAGAGGAAAACAATGGTATTTTCCCACAGACCATCCGCTTTCAAACGCGAGACGGTTTGTCCCACTTGATAGTCAGTACGCAATACGCTGTTGTAGTGATCAGCGAGATGTTGGCGCACCTGGGGTATGTCTGGGTATTGGTCAGGCACGCGCACGTCGGCAGGTTTGACGGGCGTGTAACCGAGGGAACGTAATCGTGATTCCAAGTTCTGGATACCTTTTCCTCCGGCCACGGACATCTGACCGAAAAATGAAGATCCGTCAGTTACATCACGCCAATCGCCGCCGCCAGCTGGTCCTTTCCAGCTTTGGTCGCCTCTTTCCAATGCGGTTGTACCCTTGGCGCGATGGCGCTTCGTTACGGCCGCTTTGTCGTTGTCGTTGGTGATCGATTGTTCTGGAAGCGTGCGGGACGCTTGGTTGTATTGATTGCGTTCGAAACTGAAACCTTCCGCGATTGAGTAGAGATCGGAACGATCGTATGCGAAGTTGAAATCGTCCTTGGCGCCGTTATACGTGGTGTACCCCGCCTTGCGGAATATCTCCGGAACCGTCGTTACGCCCTCCGGTAAGCGAATCTGGTAGTTCGGTACACGGCCGGAGCGGTGATCGTGTGTACCTGTTCGAATACTGTACGTGCCGGTAATGATCGCCGAGCGGGTTGGGCTACACACGGGCGATGGAGCGTAGGCGCGCTCGAACACCACACCCTGTGACGCCAATGCGTCGATGTTGGGGGTTTGGACCCGCGTGTCGCCATAGGTGCCGTACCAGGGCGACTGATCGTCGATGGAGATCCAGAGGATATTGGTCCGAGCAGTGGGATTTTGTTCAGCGAAAGATGACTGGCTGGAAAGTGTCAGCGCCAGCACAAAAACGGACGACCCGAGTAAGACTCTAAAACCGGACATCGCTTATTGTGCCCCCACTTATGCTGTGTGTTTCTCTTGCAACATTTGTTGGAACGGAGGTATCGCCTCGTCCTTCTGGGCCTGCTCGGCAGGCTTCAATGGGCCCGACTTGACGGGCTTGCGACCCATGGGCAGAACGATGCCTTCCTGATAATCGCTGCCCGTCATACTTCTGTTGACCGACGCATTTCACATCACTCACTCGCTGCGGCGGTGCGTACTTCCTCAGTCCATTCCTTTATCCGCGTGGCTCTGCGCTCGTCAATAACGGGATCAGGTCCGCGGCCTGTAGGAAGAACTCTACCTTCCGGATAATCAGCGCCTAACGCGCTACGACTGACCGAAACGCTCCATTGTTTAAATTGCTCATACAGTCGAGTGGCGATGTCCGGATACAAGTCGATCAGGTTCTGCTCCTCACTCGGATCACCAATCACATTGTATAGCTCGTACGAGTTCTTATTAGCTCCACCAGAGTAATCGGAATTCTTGACGATTTTCCAATCGTTATCCAGCCACATCCAGCCACCACTTGCCCTAAATCCTATCGGCTCATCTCGTCGCGCAGGTTCTTTCTTGAATACTTCGGCGAGAGAGACGCCATCGTGCACTCCGTTTATGGAGTCTGGATTGAGACCCGCAACGTCGATCAGCGTCGGGAACATATCAACGGTACCTGACGGGAAGTTGGATACCCGCGGTTCTATACCTGCGGGCCACTCCACAATTGTCGGTTCGCGAAGTCCTCCCTCGTAAAAATCTTTTTTGAATCCTCGCAAATGTCCCGTGCTATCCGGATCCACGCCCCTATAGCAGCCGTGCAGCGTCCTGGCCTCTAGGCTTGTGAGGTTCGGGTCAATTTCATCGCTACAATTGGATGGATAGATTATTTCTCTGTCCGCACCTTCTCCACGGGAAAGTGCATCGACATTGGGCGTACCGCCATTGTCACTCGTGAACCAGACGAGCGTATTGTCTGCTACGCCCAAATCCTTAAGGCTTTTTCTTAGGTGACCGATGGAGCGATCGATTGCAATAATTTCACCCATCATGTTTGCCGACGTTCGATCCACCTTGCCTAAAAACGGCTTGATATCCTCCTCAGAGGCCGTCCAGGGTCCGTGGGGCGCTGAGTACCAGATGACGACGAATACCGGCTTGTTCTGCGCCACCTGCCTGCCGATGTACTTCACAGCCTCGGCGACGATGACTTCCGAGCCATCACCTTGAAACTGCTCGCGAGTACCGTTGCGACTCAGTTCGAATTCACCTAGATCGAACCCGCCGGTCGCGCTCAGCCAATAGTCAAACCCCAGCTCGCCAGGATTATGGGGGTCATCGGCAGAAAGTGGATGTCCAATTGGTAGAGTCTGATTCAGGTGCCACTTTCCAAAGTGGGCGGTTGCATAGCCCGCCTCACGAAAGGCAGTGGAGAGCATCTTTTCCTGCTTGTTGATCGAGTGTCCAACGCGAAACGCTCCGGTACGGTCATTGGTACGACCCGTGAGCACTGATGCCCTGGTCGGCGTGCAACTGGGAGCGCCGGCATAGAATCGGTCCATCCGCAGTCCATTACGAGCCATGTCGTCGAGATTCGGCGTTTTCATGAGGGGATAACCGTAGTAACCGGTTTGCGCCCAACCCATGTCGTCTGCCATCACAAGTACCACGTTCGGGCGATCGATCTGGGCGTTGGTCACCATCGCTAGAAGGACGGGGACAAGAATAGGAAACTTTTTCATCTTTGGTCGAAATCTCCTCTCGGAAGGCGTAACCACGCCACGACGCGATCCTGTTGCTCGGAATTTGGTTGAATCATCGATTGTCCTTAGGTGGCTTGGAACAATCTAAATGGCCGCCCAGTGCGTTCAAATGATATGGCATTGGCTAGGGCAAGATCATTCGATCGTTACGACACCTTTGTTGCCGTTAACGGTGATCCGCTGTCCATGGACAAGTCGTTGGGTCGCGTCGCCAACGCCCAGGACTGCGGGAATGCCATATTCGCGTGCCACGATTGATCCGTGTGCGAGGATGCTGCCGATGTCAGTTACCAAACCCGTCGCATGCGGAAAGAGCTGCGTCCACGCAGGCGTCGTGAGTGGGCATACCAGTATCGATCCCGGTTGCATCTGGTCGAAGTCGTCGGGCGACATGATCACACTGGCGATTCCAGTCACGGTACCGGGTGACACGGCGAAGCCTCGTAGACCGTTTATTTCGTCGTCGTTTTGCCTGATCGTTGCGTACGCGCTCTTATCGTTCTTTAACGGGGGGATCGCGCTTGGTTGTTTCATTCGAAAACGTTGGCGCCGCAGTTTGCGCCGTTTGTTCGCGAGGTCTTTGAGCTCAGGCGATGTCGAGGTATCGGTCTCGGTTTTAATTGCTGCCGATAGCTCGCTGCTTGTTAGGTAGAATACGTCGTCGGGTTGATTGAGTGTGCCAATATCTGCAAGACGTCTACCGAGTTCCAATGCCAACGGTCTCAACGTGGACCAGGCGAGCCCCATGTAAAAGAGTGCTTCTTCCCTTGCGGGGTAATTGACGCGCGCAGTCCAGTAGTGACGCAGAAACTCAATACGGTGTGTACCCCTAAAGAACTTCATGGCGTGACGCCATTTGGATCTTCGATCCCGTGTCACGTCTTTTTGACGGGTTGCGAGATCGAAACCGGGATTGACGACCAGTGCTTTCAATCGTTCAACGAACGGCGACGGTGCTTCGGCCAGGGTCGGTTCAACGAAGTCGAGATTGAACACCTGCCGCCCATACCGATCGAGATACTTGTCGATTGCCTCGCGAACCCGCCTTCCCTCGGGGTGCTGTTTAAGGGTTTTCAATAGCCGAGCCGTGGGCGTAATGATGGTGAGTTCGTATAAGGCTTCGTTGGTTCTTATTCTCTCTACGATGTGCCGTAGTTCTTTTTCGGCTTCCAACGTCTTCGAGGCGAACCCAGAAAGGAACGAACCGCTAATGAGACCTTCGTCTGGTGCGTTTTTTTCCAAGAAGGCGTGGAATCCACCGTCCGTTTGCTTGGCTGTACCGATGACGCTTCTGAGTGCGTGCCAATAATGAGCTTCCGTGCGCGTTAAGGACTTCATGCCCACGAGTAATTCCTCGTTAGTTATGGTCGCGTGATCGCGTTCACGCCAACGCTTGATACGCGCAAGATAGTCGGGAAGCTGGTGTTTTTCCCAAGTAACTAATGCCGGATACTTTCTGAACACGCGGAACGTTCGAGCTACGAGATAGAGTCGATGCAGCGGGCCACCCTTCATATCGTCGATAAAGAAACTTTGCAGGGAGAACGCGCGCTTTAGGTTCTTGTGCCACGGTAACGCAGCTTGTTGCTTACGGTGTTCAACCATGAAGCGTTCCCAGTCTTTGCCACTGTCGTGGTAGATGGGCTGATAGGCGTATCCGTTGACGGTAGTGACGACAAAATTCTTCATCCAGTTCTTGGTCAGCCGGCCATTCCATTCCCAGCCATCGGGCCAGGTTTGCGTATCGAAGATCGCTCTCAAATACAGATCTTCAAAGAGCGGCGATAAAGGATCGGGCATATTTTCCGCGACTTGGCGTTTCAATAGTTGTGCGCCTGGAATCATCGGCCAAGTCACTTCCTTGGGTGGTGGCTCCGGTAAATGCGTGATGGGTCGGGACTGCAGTAGCCATATTTCCCCCTCGTAAATCGCCCACTCGATATCCTGGGGCTGGCCGACGAAGCAGCGTTCAACTTCCTTCGCAAGCGAGACGAGATCCTTGAGGGAGTTTTCGGACAAAGACGAGGTATCTCTTTGTTCCCTGGGTACTTGCTGCACGTGCGTACCTTGGGTGCTCCGCGAGACGATCATTTGCTCTTTGCTTCCAAGAACGGTTTCTTTTAGCTTGAGACTTGCCTTGTCGAGTACGAACGTGTCGGGTGTCACCTGCCCCCCGACAACCGCTTCGCCTAGACCATAACTACAATTGACGATTGCTTGGTCTCGTTGGCCAGTGGCTGGGTTTGCAGTAAACAGGATGCCGGACACGTCCGCCGGCACCATTGCTTGGATGATGACGGCCATTGCCACGGCACCTTGGTCGACGTCCATTTCGTGGCGGTAGCTGAGAGCCTGAGTTGTCCACAAGGATGCCCAGCAATTTTTCACCGCGATTAGCAAGTCGTCGTGACCGTACACGTTTAGGTACGTTTCTTGCTGGCCTGCAAACGACAAGTTAGGGAGATCTTCTGCGTTTGCCGAGGACCGTACAGCAACTTTATCTCGGTCGAGCGCTGCGTACGCGTTAGCAATTTCGTCCGCGATATCGGACGGTATCTCCCCTCGTTCGAACAGTTTCATCACTCGAGTCGATGGTGTCTTAAACGAGGCTCTCGCCCCAACGACGACGGGCGTTGCTAGTTCGAGAATCGCACGAGCAATATCGTTGTGTTCTACGAATCGCTGATACGCCGATATGGTCACGTGGAAGCCGGCGGGAACCGGCAGTCCGGCGCGAAGCATTGCTGCGAGAGATCTTCCCTTGCCACCGACGACTTCGAGATCGGTGCTCGAATCGAGTGGCTTTATGTAACGAGGGAACCTATCCATCGGCCTAGTATAAAGATGTGGCGGGGTGCGTCGTATGCAATGCAAAGGTGCGCTACGATATGTCGAGGAAAATCACCCAGATATACGTAATACACAGTTTATATAATTCAATTAAGTCATTAATATATAATAAGTTATGTAATGAATTATTCTCGAAAAAAAGTCTACGCATTGATGGTCGTTAACCTGCGTTTGACGGCATGTTTATCTGGCGGGGTTCAGGCAGCACATTCGTTTGTCTAAATCTAAGGCTATCAAGTTTTATGAGTTTACGGATCAACTCGCTGCGGGGCTCGGTAAAGTTTCCAGGCGGTTTGTTGGGGATGTTTTGGTCGGCATGCTCCGGTCACGATCAGTAAGAATATGGGACATCGCGGCGGCATTAGACAAACCTGTTCGAATACACGCGACGCATAAACGATTGAGTCGAAATCTGGCTCGCCAAGAATTGGCTGGCACGATCTCTCGTAATCTGCTGAGTATGACCGCGCGTCGAGTCAAGCAAGAAACGCCGCTTGTGACGCACGTATACCCGTTGCAGAAGAAGTACGCGAGAAAGATGGAGTTCCTGGTCGACGCGGAGGCGTTGCCAGAAACGGGATTCCCGGCTTATCAGGTTTGCGAGGTGGTCGCGTACGATCCGATCAGCGGTGTCTTGATGCCGATAGCGGCGCATCTTTGGTCACGTAACGCACCCGATTACGTCGACGATAGTGACGAGATCCTGAGTGTCCTTAAACGTGTCCAAGAAGCAACGGCTGGGCGGGGTGTGTTCTTTCTCGATGCGGACGTTGGTGCGTTGATATTGCGAGCAGAGTCATTCGCGAATTCGGTATCCCGCGATGCCTTCAGATTTGTAACGGCTGTGTCTGGCCGCGCTGAGTTGATACATGAAGGACACCTAAAGTTTGTTAATGAAATTCCGCATCTGGTCGAGAGGCCATTCGGTGTGACGACTTACAAATGGATACAAGGCGTACAGAACGTGGAGGTCGAGACGGCCGTGGTTTGTTCGTTTGGATCAAACGAGGTCAGCCTCCCGGAGGCACCAGAGAAGCCGCTGTCGCTTATAGTCGTCGATTGGGACATACCTAGCGCTCGCCGACCTGAGGGGGAGCAGGGGAAACCGTTGATCTATTTGAGTTCAGAACCAGCGGTAAAGGATCGCGAACAGCTCGCCAGGATCGTCGAGACGACGTTTCAGTTGCCAGACGTTGTGCGCGCCATCGCTTCCCAGAAAGAGGCATTTAACTTCTCGCAGGTACGCGTCCTCACGTACGATCGGTTACGAGTACTACTTGGCTTGCTACACGCGACGATCTATTTTGAGGTGGCGATACTTAAACGGCGCCCAACGGTGAGAGAGTGGACTCGGTCTCTCAACGAACTTTCACCTAGAATTGGCGACCATCCGCGATCGTTCATGGTGCCTGATGAAATGCGTAAGGTTGATGCCGGTAGTTTGGTTCAGGCTTCGTGATCGCCAGTTGTTGATGCAATCCGTATTTCGTTAGCAGAAACCACTAACGTTATTCCGCCAACATGTTGCCTGCGTCAAAGAAAGCGTTATCCGAAATTCGAGAGTTCTTTGGCAGGCGTATCGGTGAACTACGCGTTCAACAACCCGAGATTCGGTGATTCCTCGTTCCTTCTAATTACGACGATTGTGTATCCGCGTCGTCGTGGATCACAACGGTTCCGGCATCGCCATCGATGCTAATCGTTTGTCCGTGTTGAATTCTTTTAGTGCCGTTGCCAACTCCCAGCACAGCAGGAATGCCGTATTCGCGGGCAACGATGGATCCGTGGGCGAGGATACTTCCCATGTCGGTGACAAGACCCACCGCGTGTGCAAAGAGTTGTGTCCACGCGGGTGTCGTTAAAGGGCTAACCAATATAGAACCCGGCACCATCTTGTCGAACTCGTCTGCGCCGGTGACGACGCTCGCTTTTGCGGTGACCTGCCCAGAACTCACTGGAAATCCGCGCATCGTATCGCTCGAATCGTCGTTTTTGATTTGTGTTTCTTTGAAAGCGATGCCTTTGATCTGGCTCGCTTCGGCCGGGAGGGTGCCCGGTGGATGATGTTGTTTTCGGGCTTCTCGAAGTTGCCTACGTTCTGCAGCAAGGCTTGCTAGTTGCGGCAATCCTTCATTGGTACGACGTGCCTCGATTCCGCGATTCAGCTCTTCGGTGACGAGAAAATAGACGTCGTCGAATCGATCTAAAGACCCCACGTCTGCCAAACGACGCCCGAGTTCGTGTGCCATGGGCCGCAACACCGACCAGGTGTATCCAAACATGAATGCAACTTCTTCCCGGATGTAGTTGTACTTGCGGGCGAGCCACAGCCGGTAACGAAATTGCCAATATTCAAGGCCTTCCAGTATTGACGAGATTTCGTCGTACTTGTTTGTTCGGACTGCCGATGCGCGCAAGTCCTGGTTTTTGGGGTCGTAATCCTTGTCCTGGACCATCGCCTTCAAGCTCGCAAAGAGCGCGGATGGATCTTCCACTTGTGTGGGCTCGATGAAATCCATGCTATAGCCTTGGTGGCCGTAGGTGGCTAGATAGTTTTCAATCGCATCCAACATCTCGCGGCTGTCGTTGCGCTGATGAAGGGCATCCATGAGGAATCTAGATGGGGTGACGATGACGAGCTTGGCAAGCTCATCATTGCTGCGCACCGACTTCGCTATTTCGAAGAGATCCGCGTTTGCTTGCATGGATTTCGATTCGATTCCCGAAAGAAATTGGCCGCTAATAAAGCGGTGATCGGGGAGTGTCTCGCGGAGGAAGCACTGCAGATGGTCGTCGGTCGATTTAGCGACGCCAAAGGTATGACTTGAATTACTCGACCAGTAGTATCCCTCTTCGATGCCCATCTCGCGGATGCCCTCTAAGAGCTTCTCATCGGTCGCAGTTGCCGGATCCAGTTTGCTCCATTTTTCGCCGATACCGACCAATCGGGGCCGGGTAACTTCGTGCCATTCGCCCAGTTGCCGGTCGTTAACGGCCGTTTTGTGGAACGCCACGTAGGTTGGATTGTCGCTCTCAGGCATGGTCACACGATGGGCGAGATCTTCCGCTGGCTGGTCTGCCGCCCACGTCTCGAACGCCGTCCGATCTGCTTCGGGCAATTCGGAGACGAACAAGGCCAGATCGTTTTTTTCCAACTTCGCGACGTTTTCTTCTTGCTCCAGGCGCTTTCGGATCGCTTCCATCGCTTTTTGTTCCGCTGCCTCGATTTCTTCTTCGCTAGGCGGCTTGGCTTGTTTCAGGGCTGTGCCCGACTCGTGGAGTTGGGGGAAGTCGAACCGCATGTACGCGTAGCCATTGACCGTCACAAACATTGGACCGCCACCGACCATGAGACTTTCTCCTTTCCGGGTCGATTCAAGCCCCTCCGTGAGGTAAAGCTCTTCAAACAGCGGACAAATGGGACCCGGCATGTTTTCCACAATTTGGCGCCGACTGACGTATTTGGCGGGTGGTGTGGGGGACCAATCTACCTCGATGGGTTGGACTGGAAGATTCGTGATAGGGCGAGACTGCAATAGCTTGAGGTTGCCGTTTGCGAACGCCCATTCGATGTCTTGAGGCAAGCCGTCGTAGAGGGATTCAATATCGACGGCGGCTGCGGCGAGTTCCTGAATCATGGTCTCGGATAACGAGGACTGGGACCGCTCATCGTCTTCAACATCTTCGAAGCGGGTGCCTTGATCCCCGTCAGAAACGATTTTCTGGGCCTTTGGACCGATCACCGTTTCTTTAACGGAATGCGTTTCACGATCGACGATGTACGTGTCCGGAGTGACTTGACCGCTGACGACGGCCTCGCCTAGACCGAAGCTGGCATTAATGATCATCTCAGATCGCTCGCCTGTCGCGGGATTGGCGGTGAACAAAATACCGGATACATCGGAAGGCACCATGATTTGAACGACGACGGCCATCGCTACCGAGTCCTGTTGAATACCGTTTTGGTGTCGATAACTGATGGCTTGGGCTGTCCACAAAGACGCCCAGCAATCGCGAATGGCTGATACTAACGCGTCGCCGCCCCGTACGTTCAGGTACGTCTCTTGTTGACCGGCGAAGGACAACTCCGGTAAGTCTTCGGCATTCGCCGACGACCGGACGGCAACAGCCGTGCTTTCGCTCTCGAACATGGTATACGCGCTCGCGAGTTCGGCGACGATGTCATCTGAGATGCGCGCTTGATCGAATAAGGCGCGAATATTCTTGGAGGCTTGTTCGAAGGAGAGCGCGATGCCGTTAATTTCAGGTTTCGCTAACTCAAGAATCTTCGATTGAAGTTCGTTCGTGTCGACGAAGTTCTTGTACGCTGTTGTCGTCAAGTGAAACCCCGTTGGAACGGAAAAACCTGCACTCGCCATGCGCGCGAGTGACTTTCCCTTACCACCGATTAGTTCGAGCGAATCGTTGTCGGTGTTTAAATGCAACACATAGGAATCGGGACTGTTCACTAAATAACCTTGATTGTCTTCGGCGTAAATGTGCCGCTAGCGTTCTTGTGGAACTAGCGCGGCGATAACCTACCAGAGCATGTCAGGCGGGTCATCCAAATTACATGTTGTACGTATACTGGGGGGTCGAAAATCCCCCATTTTAATGGTTAACCCTCTTGTAACAGGCTTGGTCGACTGGATGATTTCCAGTTATTTCGGGATGCTAATCGGGATGACGGCGGTGTTTAACGAATGAAGTAACCTGCCACGCGCCAGATGCCATCTGCATCCTTTTTCGCCGTGACCGTTTCGATGATGTTGTCTTGGTTTTCAAACACAGAGGCAAAACCGAAAATCACGTAATCACCTTGCGGCACGCCTGGAAGGTCTTCGGAAAATTTCGCTCCCAGTAATTTGCGCGATTGGACCACCCCAAGCGGCGACCGTGACCTACGGAGAGACTGATTCCAGCTTTTATCCGTAATCGCATTTTGCAACACTGGTGAGGCTCTACCTAAACTTTCACTAAATTGGCTGGTGTCAATTAACTCAAGCCATGCGTTGACACTATCCCGCGCGGCGGCCACCGCCTCACTGTCGTCAGCGCACGCAGCGCTGGATATCAAAAGGACGAGCCAGACAGCACGCCTGTTGGCTCGTCGGGACACTAGCTTGCGGCGTTGTCGTATTCCGCTTGACGCAACGCGGTATCACCAATCCTTTCGGGGACTTGCCACTCATCAACGTGTTCGTTGGCCCCGTCAATGATGTTCTGAATCGAATCCAGTGAATGCTCGTCAAGCTTCATACCGGGCGCACTCGGTTCACCGCCTCCTGCCCGAAACTCCAGGACTTCGACCCCCGCGGGGCCAGCCGTGTACTTGTACGGCATTCCATTGGGTACAAAGAAACCTGAACCGGGTCCCAAACGTCGTCGACCGAGGATCACCTCGCCGGCGACCACATAGTAGAGACAGTCCCCGTACTTTGGGTGGCTGTGACGAAACAAAGGGAAGTTAGGGCCAAACCAGACGTGGACCAAACTCATGCCCCCCTCGGTTTGTTGGCCGAAAAGCGGTGTCGTACTCACGCCCGCCGAAAAGGCCTTAACCATCTCGCCGATTTTTTGTCGGACCGGCCCTTCGCCGTATTCTTCGGCGAGATCCCCATATTCAAAGCCATCGGCGGCCCGGTCCACCTTGACCGCTTCTGAAGGGAAGGGTGTGTTCATGGGTGGATTCTCGAAAATCTCGAAGGGGCCGCGTGCTGAGACGAAACCTTTGGAATCGTCGGTCATCTCTCCGTTCTCTGCCATGTTCTTCTCCAATGATCGGTCCCGTTGAGAATACGTTAGCTGCACGGAAATAACATTGCAGACACTGCGCTGCGGGATCTCGACCGCTCGACCTAGATCAAGGACCTATTTCGAGGGGCAAAGACACATCTTTTACCCACTCCGACATCGATCCGTCATAAACAGCAACCTGTTCCTGCCCCACGAGCAGGCAAGCGAAGGCATCGATGGTCGCTGCGATTCCGCCGCCACAATAGGTGATGACTTTGGCTGCTTGCAGCAGTCCTTTGTGGCTTAGAACTTCTACGAGTTCTTCACTTCGTCGAAAGTGCCCGTCGAGAAGCAGATCGTCGTAAAAGACATTAATACTTCCCGCAATATGACCGGGCCGGCCGTATGAGATGGGCGATTCTCCAGAATGCATGGCGGGGGCCAATGCGTTAACCGTGCAAACAGCGTGATCACCGATGGCTTTAAGGACCGTGGATTTATCCGCAAACCGATCAGGGTTGACGTCGACGGTGAATGATCCTTTGGGGTAGGCCGTCGTCTGGTCCGATATGCCGAGATCACTGGCGACCCAGGCGTCGAAACCTCCATTGAGAACACGAACGTTGGGATGTCCGCAGTAGTGCAACAGCCACCATGCCCTCGTCGCCCACATCATGTTGTCGGTGCTGTACACCACTACTTTGCTTTCGTCGTTGACACCGAGGCTTCGAAATAGCGATTCCAATTGCGCGGGTTTGGGCAGGCTAAATCCGAGACCCGTGTTCGTGTCGGATGCTGCATTGATAAGGTCGAGAAACATCGCACCGGGTACATGGCCTTCCTGAAATTTTTGCTCGCCGCTCTCAGCTCGATACGGCCCTTTCTCGGACGGTCTTAAATAGACGGTTGCGTCGTATACGCGGAGATGAGGATCGTTGAGTTGATCGCTAAGTTCGGCTGGTGAAATCAAATACTCGGGGTGTTGGTAGGACATGAGGTGACTCTCTCAATATATCTAAGGAGTGGTTTATGACTAATCAGGCTCTTAACCCGTATCAAAACTGCCGTGGTCGGATTGAAGCCGTGACTTGTACTCATCCACGGTGTGCGGCCACTGCGTCACGATAAACCCAGCGCGGCCCCGGTAATAGCCGCCGCAGTCCCCTTGCCAGACATCGACATTCTGGAGATCACGCTGCAACGCTTCGTTGTATCGGGTCATTGTGGAGGACTTCAGGGTCATCCATCGCAGCGCATGTTCATCCATGAATTGAATTTGGCACAGGATGTACGCGACTTGGTGCTCGATCATCTCGAGGATTGAACCGTTGTTGGTGTTTGGCCCGTACAGCATAAAGAGATTGGGGAAATTCGCGGTGGTGATGCCTAGGTACGCTTGAGCGCCGTCCTGCCATGCGTCGTGAATGCTGACTCCGTCGCGACCGTATACGTCGATGCACGAGAGGTACCGCGTTGTTTGAAATCCAGTCGCGAAAATCACGGTATCGACGACCGTCGACTCATTCGCTGCATGCACGGCGTTAGCGCTTATTCGTTCGACGGCGCTATTAATCAGTCGAACGTTTGGACGATTAAATGCAGGGTAGTAAAGGTTTGACGCGAGGGGCCGTCTGCAACCGTAAGCCATCGAGGGGGTCAGTTTTTCGCGGGTTTGGAGATCTTGTACAACGGAGAGGTTCTTGCGCCCGGCGTCTTCTGCGTTAAGCAGAATTTCACGATTCGAAAACGTAATGAATCCTTCCAGGTTTTCGCGGATTTTTGTCCGACGCGAGAGCACAGCGACATCGCTCTCCATAAATTCAGCGAGTTGCTCGTTTGAAAATGCGGCATCTTCTTTCGGCAATACCCATTGAGGGCGCCTTTGATAGACGAAGAGATGTTCAACCGCATCAACGATCTCGGGAATCATCTGCACTGCACTTGCGGCGGTACCGATCACCGCCACCCGTTCCCCTGTTAGGTCGTGTCCGTCTTTCCAGGCTCCTGTATGGAACATCGTCCCTCTAAATTCGTTGATACCGGGAATGTCTGGATAATTGAGCTCGGTAAACATCCCAACACCGCTGATAAGAAAGTCTGATTCGACCGACGTACCGTCGGCGAGCGAAATGTCCCATGTTGTGCTGTCCTCGTCCCAACGAGCACTCGCGACTTCCTTGGCGAGACGGATATAGGGCGTCAACTCGTATTTCGTGACGCAGTGACGCATGTATTCAAGTATTTCGGGTTGCCGAGCGTAGGGCCGAGGCCAATCTTTTTTGGGTTCGAAGCTGAAGGAGTAGAGGTGGGATGGGACGTCGCACTCCGCACCCGGATACCGATTGTGCCACCAGGTGCCACCGATACCGGTGGCTTTTTCGAGGATGACGAAATCCTTGATGCCTGCTTTTAGCAGTTGAATGCCAGTGCAGATTCCACCGGGCCCCGCGCCGATGATTGCGATGCGTTTTCGAACCTGGTTATCGCCACTCACCCGATGCCTCCCAAGGTCGAGCAGGGTCGAATTATAGCGTTCAGGAGAAACATGCCCAGGATTTCCGATTAGCTCCGGTTTTTGTCGGGAGCGATCCAAAAGTAAATGGACGATGAAGGGATTGAATCGATATGCTCGAAACGCGTAATCGCATATTTCGGAGACATCCATCACCGCCAACACGTTAATCAACGCATCTGGGGTCCAACAGCCTATACCTCCGCCAAGGGATCCCGAGGCGGCGTTTGGCACCAAGCAGCCGCCGGTGTTGCTGCCGCGTTCGTCTTCGCCTGACGCCGATCCACCGGGCGCAGAAATCTTGGGACTCAGTGCGGAGGAAGTGATCCAGTTTCGGGAACAAGGGTTTGTGATCAAACGAGGACTCATTTCGGCGGGTGTATTTCAGCCGTTTCTGGACTTGTGGTGGCAGCAGCCCCCGGTAATCACGGCAAAAATGACGTCGACGGACCCAGACTCATGGGTATCTCCAGGGGACCAGTGGCCCGACGAGAATCGCTGGGGTCTGGCTAAGAATTGGATGGGTCATGGTGCCTGGCCGGCACCGGACGAGGAGAGAAGAGGAGCGGTGGCGGGAGAACGGGTCGGCCGTCTGCCCTACAAGCTTACACGGGACCTAAGCAACGATGTATGGCGCTGGCATGGGATAGGCCATGATCCGGAATTTGTGGGAGCAACATCCGCCCATCCCCGCGTATTGCACATGGCAGAAGCTTTGTTAGGTGGGCCGGTCAAGCGACCGCGACGCAACCGGGGCATTTACGCCATTTTTCCGCGTGATCCGACGGGACCGGCTTCTAAACTCGGGCCGCACATGGATCAAAGCATGACCGAGATGATCGTGATCACGTACTTGCAAGACGTTGAACCGGGATCGGGGGGATATACGTTTTATCCGACGTCACCGCAGCTGTTGTACCCAACCTCTGAGCAGGCTTTGAATTGGGTGGCTACAGACAAGTCCAAAGACGTGCTGGATCAAGTCAAAATGAATGTCCAGCCGATTGAGTTTACTGGCAAGGCGGGCGACGTACTGTTCTGTCACGGTTGGATGGTTCATTCCGCTGGGATTCACGAGAGTGACAAGATCCGCATGGCGGTGGTGCAAGATTTTAATAAGGTGCGACCAAGGAGCCATATGCGATGGACGGCGGCGGGCAAGCATGGCGCCGAGCGAATCAGTTGCGACATGAGCGGTGTCTTTACGTTTCCCCTCGATAACGATGATGATCCGGCTGACGGTGATCGCGAAGTCACCAATCAGTGGATCATGGACTCCAATGAATTTGTACAGTCGCGGCATTTGCCGTTGGACGATATGTTTGCCGAATGGAATTTGGGTCGGCGCTCGGTCGAGGGTCGGGTGGTGGATGAACCCGCGTGGTGGGAGAAATATGGGTTACCTCTCGTACCGACTGGGGGTGTTCCACGGGGCGGCGGTGGAACACCCGCCGTCCCATTGGCCAAGATTGCGCGGTATCAAGGGAAGGGTCGATGGAAGGTCGATTCGCACGCGAACGATTGGATGTGATTACGAATAGATACCGATGTATTCGGTCAGGATGGTTTGTTGGCGGTCACGACAAACTGCGGTAATGCAAATAAGTAAGTTCCATCATCCACGGCTCGTTCCGCAGCCTGTATGAGTTCGTCCGCTTCTTGTGGGCTCATCGTATTAAAAACGCCGATATACCGGCGCATGTTTCGCAACACAGAAAGACTGCCACCGGTAGTATCCAGGGAAGCTGCGATTTTCGCGGTCACCGCTTCGAACCCGGCCGCCTTGAGCAGCTGAACGAGTTTACGACCAATGTGAGGTTCCTTGAACGCCACGGACGCGGCGTCGAAGAAGCGATCGACCGTCGCTTTCCCCCACGGTTCTACCATTACAAATCCCCAATCGCTGTCGAGAACGTGGACACGACCTCCGGGGGTCAGGACACGATACATCTCATCAAGGGTTGCGGTGACATCAGGGACATATTCAAGAACATTTTTTGCGAGGACCCGATCCAAACTCGCGGTTTCAAATGGCAAAACATGGTCGGTGAGATGGTGAAAACTGATGTTATCCCGGCCGTCGGCTCGTTGGGTCGCGTCGTTGACAAATCGTGCGTTGATATCTACGCCGTATACGCGGCCTTGCTTACCAACCATGTCGGCGAGCGCAAGAGCCAAGAAGCCGGGGCCACAGCCGAAATCAAGAAGACGGTGGCCGGGTTCGATCGAGGCGGGAGCGAGTTGTTCGAGTTGTGATTCGCGCCACTGGAACATACGCTCGTAACGCTCGATGCGATCCTCTTCGATGTTGATCCAGTGATCAGTGAAGTAGGTATCAATATCCATTTAGTAACTGTCGCTTTTCGTTGTTCGTGGCACCCGTCGGATACCACAAAGACCGTTTATGTTGCTCTGCCCAGCAACAACATTTTAGATACCCAAATCTTGGGTGTTGTAGTCCTTGATTACCGTTTCGCGGGTATGTTCGTTCCAGCGAAATTCGTCCTCCAAACCCACGAAGGGCTGGTAGCGATACGGTTTTTCCTTCGGGAAATGCTGGTGCCGAGCGTCGATTGCAACCGCAATCACGCTGGAGCGTTCATGGATCCTTCGTTCATCATAGACGTCGCCTTCGCCAGATCCGAGGACGCCAGCGGCACCGAGTACGGATGAACGCCGGTGAAATCCAAAGGTCAGTGATACCCGCTCGTCCGGTGACGTATTGGCAAATGAGCAGTGCAGCGTTTGACGGTTTACCACGGTGACGTCGCCCGGTCGACAGAACAGGGGCAGGGCATTCGGAAGACACTCGGATCCTTCGTTTTCATCCACCATGGCCCGGATATCGACCCGTCCTTCTTTATGTGTGCCGGGTACGACCCAAAGACAGTTGCCGGGTGTGCTGGGGTAGAGCTGAACTTGAAAATTGAATCCGTGGATTCCTTCGTCCCAGTTTGGCGAATCCCAGTGGGTTAGGCCGTCTTGATGCCAAGCGACGGATCCTCCCAGTCCCGGTTGCTTGAGAAAGATGGCATCGTTAAAAGGCGTGAAGTCGAGTCCGTTGATACTCTCTGCAATGGCTAATAACTGTGGGTGGCCGTAGAGACGTAAACCTGAGTCCATCGCCTGGCACATGCCAAACATCATGTAAATGATCTCTTTTGGCGCATCTATAGGAGGCACGGGCTCGACCATCTTTGATGGATGACGACCACCGTTCCGAGTTGTTCCACCGACCGGATCGGATAAGGGCGGAATCCAGGTATACGTATCCCTCGCGAATTCTTGTCCGAATGCGGGTCTTCCTTTGGCGTCCAACTCTGCGCCTCGTTCTATTGGAGCTCGATCGAGCATGCCCGCAATTCCAGCCTGAAGTTCATTAAGTTCTTCCGCCTGAATGACATTTTCGAATACGTAAAATCCCTGCCTCCAGTAGGCTTCGAGAATGTCGTCTCGTAGGACGCCGGTTTCGTCGAATTGAATTGGCCCTCGATTCCCTAAACGGATAGCGCGTTCTTTGCCCTCGCGCAAATACGTCTTCATGCGTTGAGCATGTTCTTGGGCACTGGGTTCGGCAATCTGCGGCATCGAATATCCAGAAATTATCTTGGCACGGAGCTTAAACCCCATAGACTTGAGGGTGAAGGAATTCCGAATGAACGCGGCGTCGGTGAATACCCAGCCGTTTTATCTGTGCATCGAAAGCTATACCTATTGCTGGTTGGAACCGGCGCGTCCCGGCGGTCTGGGTATCTTCGCCCGGGTTCCATTTATCCGCTGATATGAGGTCCGTTGATCGAAAACAACGGCTGCCGGAGTTGGCGGCGGCGGCGGCCTTTAACCATCAGTCCTGGTCGACCCATGCTCTGGCCCGCGGTTTGACGGTTATCTGGATCTCGATACCCGATGCGAACAATACGACGATTATTTTGCGTCTGATTGATGTAGGAGCCGTGGACTGTATGAATACTAAAGCACACCACGTCCCCGGCTTTGGCTGGCACCGGGACGGTGTCCGCTAAGCGATATTGGTCGGTTGGCAAATGAGGAGTACACGGCCCGCTTGCGTTGCTGGTGATGTGCGGACGGGCACCTTCCTTATGCGATCCGTCAAGGAACCGAATTTCGCCGTTATTCGCGTCGGTATCATCGAGGTGAACGAGAACATCGACGTAGCGACTGTCCTCATGTTGATAAAATGCCCAATCCTGATGCATTGGAAAGGGGTGGCCTGTTTCGGGTGGTTTGACGTGCATGGTCGAATGATGCACCTCAACATTAGGGCCGATCAGTTGGGACATGGCAGCCGTCAAATCGGGGTGGGTCACGGCCTGCATCCAGGCATCTGAGTAGAAGTACAGATCGTGCATGGCTACCAACTCCGATTTTTTTTCGGTGTCAGGGTCCATGTAAACCTGTCGCCAATCGCCTGACCAACCTGAGGAACGACCGGCCCAGGAGCCAATGAGCCAGTCGAGTTCTGTCGCCAGCTCACGCGTCTCGTCGGGAGTGAAGACGTTTGGGATATGCAGGTATCCATGGCGGTTAAAGAACTGGGTATGGTTTTTCGTGAGCAAGGTTGCTCCATCGAAAGCGAGGAGATATAGGCAGCATAGCACCATGACGATGCCCGCTAAGCCGCTGTCTGCCGGACTAGACAAGCCGTACGAGACCATTCAGTCTCATTAAGGCTAGGAGGGGTGCCATGAGTCAGGAAGTGTCAGACATTGAGCCGTTTAAACGCGTTTTAATCGCCAATCGTGGTGAAATCGCAATTCGGATTGCGAAGGCGGCGACGGCGCTCGGGATGGAGTCGGTTGGTGTATATGCACCAGTGGATTCCGCGTCTCTCCATACTCGGTATACCACTGAAAATAGTGAAATCGGGAATTCTGTTGGCGATCAAGCTGACCCCGTCAGCGCCTACCTAAATATCGAAGCACTTGTTGATGTCGCCAAGGCCACCGGGTGTGATTGCGTGCACCCTGGATATGGGTTTCTTTCCGAGAACGCAGAATTTGCGAGCAAGTGTGTGGCGGAAGGCATCGCCTTTATTGGCCCATCGCCCGCTGCTCTGATTCTATTTGGCGACAAAGTACGTGCTCGCGCGTTGGCTACATCGATAGATATTCCGATCGTTGATGGAAGTGAAGAGTCCGTCGAAAGCGCAGCAGAAGCCCAAGAATTGGCGCTGGACATCGGCTATCCCGTCATGCTCAAGGCGGCGGCTGGTGGCGGCGGGCGCGGCATGCGTGTTGTCGAACAGGAAGCGGAAATGTCGGATGCGTTTGAGCGTTGTCAAAGCGAAGCGAAAGCAGCGTTCGGCAATCCGACGTTGTTTCTTGAGAAATGGATTTCTAATCCGCGTCACATCGAGGTGCAGGTATTGGGCGATTCCGAGGGAAATCTCGTCCATCTGCACGAACGCGATTGTTCGGTACAACTTCGCAATCAAAAGGTAATCGAAATTGCGCCTGCACCGGGTCTCGAACCGGGCGTTCGTGAGCGCATTTTCATCGATGCGATCAAACTCGCTAGTGCCGGTGAATATACGAACGCGGGGACGGTCGAGTTCCTCGTTGTGCCGGAGACAGAGGAATACTTCTTTATCGAATGTAATCCGCGTATTCAGGTTGAGCACACGGTCACAGAACAGGTAACGGGCATTGATTTAGTGGAAGCGCAGTTCCGCGTAGCGGCGGGAGAATCGCTTGATGCGATGGGTCTTGCTACGCAAGAGGACGTGGGCCCACCCAACGGCTTTGCGGTTCAGGCACGTGTCGTCGCGACTAGCCCGGGGACCATTACTGCCTATAAAGAACCCTCAGGCGTTGGTGTGCGGGTTGATGCGAGCGGTTATCAGGGGTACGCCGTGCGCTCCCAATTTGACCCGCTGTTGGCTAAGGTTATTGGTTCGTCGCATGTTGCTGGTTCGTACCCGAAAGCGGTAGGTCGTACTCTCCGCGCGCTGCAAGAATTTCATATCGGTGGCGTTGGAAACAATTTGCAGCAGTTGGTCGCCATCCTATCCCACGAAACTTTTAGGGCAGGCGATGCGAGGACTACGTTGCTGGCCGACCAACCGGATCTCAGCCCATCATCTGGTGCATCGATGAGTCCGGCACTCGCCCTTTTTGAATCCCTGGCTATGCGATCGGATCTTGCCCCTTCGACTGAAACAACCTCGACCGCAACCCCTATGCCTGATCTCGAGGTCCCGAAAGGCGGATTGACGGTAACCAGCACGATTGCAGGTAGCGTTGTCGAAGTCTCGGTGGGGGTCGGCGATCACGTAGCTGTGGGGGATGCACTTTTCATCTTGAGCGCAATGAAGATGGAAACGATGATCACGGCGCCGTGTGATGGCATCGTAGACGGCGTTCAACCGCTTAGCCCTGGCGATGTCGTTGCCGCAGACCAAACAGTAGCAGTGATCACGCCAGCCGGTGAACCAGCGGATGCCCGGATGCGACCAGGCGATCGTGCCGACGAAACGTGGGCTCCCGTGCTCGAGGCGATCGACACCCTCCAGGGGCTTGCAATAGAACGGCTCGCACCCGGGTCAGAAGATCCTGGCGTCGTGCGACAACGTAGCCGGGGCAAATTGACGTGCAGAGAACGCATCACGCTACTCCTTGACGATCATTCATTCCGCGAAGTCGGAAGCGTCGCTGGCTTTGCGTCGTACGATGATGAAGGCGAGATCGTAGATTTCACGCCGGCCAACCATGTCGGCGGTTGGGGCAAGATCCACGGACGCACCGCTATCGTTTGTGCAGACGACTTTACCTCGCGCGGTGGTCATGCAGACGGAGCGATCGGCGCCAAGAGCGGTTATCTGGATCGCCTTTCGTTGGAAATGCG